>Ga0307363_1000150_pt1 | contig 11177 bp, 10 predicted proteins | sample AAT_RA_Asp2_MT_FD_194613 | JGI IMG/M metagenome (GOLD analysis project Ga0307363, IMG submission 194613) | Metatranscriptome of enriched activated sludge microbial communities from anaerobic digester in WTTP, New Holstein, Wisconsin, United... | ecosystem: Engineered > Bioreactor > Anaerobic >...
ACTCACCCTACGGGTTCAGACAGAATCGGCTGCTTAACGCTCCATTTTACCAGGAGCTACAACGATTTGCGGGCGAGTCGCTCTCTCAGGGCAACGCCACTGCCGTTTTTAGGTTTAAGGCTTCTTGGTTATGGCAAAGGCTGCGCCCGGGAAGCTCTCCTTGAGCTGTAGTACGGTCTGAAGCACCTCAACCGTGCCACGTACTGTTTCCGCGGCAGCATCGTTGCGTGTTTCGACCTTCAGGATCCGATCCGTCAGCTGGCCCTGCGGCAGCTGCGCAATTCGACAGGCGGCCTGTTGCTCGTTTTCAAGCCAGCAGCCATTGCCGCCCGCGTCAACCAGTTTCAATGGTTTGGGCAGCGTGATCTTGAGATCGATCTCCTTTGCCGGGCGTGATCCTACGTTCAGCAGGGTTACCTTGTAGCTGGCCGCCAGACCCGCAAGGGCTGCCTTTTCCTGCAGACGTGACACAACACGCAAGAGCGGTGCGGCCGCAACGGCCGTCAGCTCACGCTTTTTGCTGAGATCGTTGAACTTGGTGGAGGTGGCCGTGACGGTCATGCTGAGCCGTGCGCCATCAACGCGATCCGGCGGCATGGCAAAGGTGACCTGCAAGGCGGCCCGCTGGCGTGGCTGCAGGGTAAGCTTCTGTACCGGCTGGGCCCTGTTCTCCTGGGTGGTGATGGTTCCCTCGACCCCTGCCGGCAACAACGCCTCCAGGCTGAACTCCTCTGACTCCTTGCCCTGGTTGACCAACTGGAACGGCACCACCGCTGCGCTACCGGTTTCCAGAACCGGCAGGCCGGCATCGCTTTCAAGTTCGAAACGGACAGCATCGCGCGCTGCCTTGAGTGCCGCCAGGCGTTCCCGTTCGCGGCGTTCAAGTTCGGCCTTTTCCCTGGCGATCCGTTCCTGTTCAACCCGCTCCCGTGCCAGTCGCTCCTGCTCGGCCTTCATGGCTGCGGCCCGCTCACGAGCCTGTTGTTCGTGGCGTACCTTCAGGGCAGCTGCGTGTAACTGCTTATTGGGGGATAATTTTTCTCCGGATTGTTTGCGCTTGCCCAGGGTAAGCAGATCTGCCTCGACGGAGGCGGCCAGCGGGCCGTTGCCAAATTCCTTGCTGAACTGGTTCACGGACAGAGCGGCGGCATCGTTGTTGCCGGCACGGTGTTGGGCCCGTGCCGCCAGCAGCAGCGCCACATCCCGCAGGGGAGAATCCGGGAAGAGCTGTTCGAGACGGTCGAGTTTCTCGATACTCAGCAGGTAGTCCTTGCCCTGGAAGGCGGTAAAGGCCTCCATGAAGAGGGACGAGTCATCGGTCTCAGCAGCGGCAGCAAGGGCAACCTGCAGGCAGGTGAGCAGTACCAGACAAATCAGTAGATATGCTGCGGCGCGGTGGCAGAAGCGGGTAATCTGGTTCATTCGACAAAACTCTTCAGTTTTTTGCTGCGGCTGGGATGCCGCAGTTTACGCAGGGCCTTGGCCTCGATCTGGCGGATGCGTTCACGGGTCACCTCAAAGTCCTGCCCAACCTCTTCAAGGGTGTGGTCGCTCTTCTCACCAATGCCGAAGCGCATCCGCAGCACCTTTTCCTCGCGCGGGGTCAGGGTTGCCAACACCCGGGAGGTCTGCTCCGAGAGGTTGGCCTTGATGACCGCTTCAAGCGGGTTGACCACGGCCTTGTCCTCGATGAAGTCACCGAGATGGGAATCCTCTTCTTCACCAATGGGGGTTTCCAGCGAGATCGGCTCCTTGGCAATCTTGAGGACCTTGCGGACCTTGTCCAGCGGCAGCTGCATCCGCTCGGCAATCTCCTCGGGGGATGGTTCCCGACCGTTTTCCTGTACCAACTGCCGGCTGGTACGAATCAGTTTGTTGATGGTCTCGATCATGTGGACCGGGATCCTGATGGTACGGGCCTGATCGGCAATGGCGCGGGTAATGGCCTGGCGGATCCACCAGGTGGCGTAGGTGGAGAATTTGTAGCCACGCTGATACTCAAACTTGTCCACCGCCTTCATCAGGCCGATGTTGCCTTCCTGGATCAGGTCCAGGAACTGCAGGCCGCGGTTGGTGTATTTCTTGGCAATCGAAACCACCAGGCGCAGGTTGGCCTCAATCAGTTCAGATTTGGCAATGCGTGACTTATGCTCACCCTCGCGGATGGCTCGGATGGCCTTGGACAGTTCGGTGGCCTTGAAGCCGGACTCCTGCTCTACCTTGGTCAGCTTTTTGGCAGCGGCCTTGAGGCGTTTGTCCACCTTCTGGAAGTCTTCTTCGTTCAGCTTAAACGGTTTGAGCGCAGCTGTCCCCTTGGCTTCATCAGCTTTGAACTTCTCAAGCAGTTCAGCCAGCTTGTCGGCCGCTATCAGGGCATGCAGTTCAGCCAGTTCGTGTTTGACCCGGTTCACCTTTGAGGAGAGCTCTTTCAGGCGGTCGGCGACCCGGGTGATGTGGCGGTCCTTGAGGCGCAGGGAGCGTAGTTGCTCAGCCAACTGCTCCTTGGTCTCCTTAAGTTGTCGCTCAAGCTCTTTTTTCTTGGTCGCTGCCTTGGCTGCCTCAGAGGCCGTCAGCAGCTCGGCCAGCTGCTGGTCGGACGCGGCAATGGCATCGATGGCCTCCAGCAGGCGAATCTTCTGAACGTCTTCTTCACCCTCCTCGACGTCTACCTCGGCATCTTCCTCAATATCCTTGCTGATTTCCGATGGGTTGATCTGGAACTTGCGCAGCTTGTCGCCAAGGGTGAGCACCTCTTTGACCGTGATGGGTGTATTCAGGATAATGCCGGCCACCTCGCGGTCGCCCTCTTCGATCCGTTTGGCGATCTCGACCTCTCCCTCGCGGGTCAGTAGTGAAACCGAGCCCATCTCGCGCAGGTACATCCGGACCGGGTCACTGGTGCGGCCAATGGCGCCCGGCTCAAACTCGATCTCGTCCGACTCACCTTCGCCTTCCTCTTCGCCTTCCTCCATGTCGATCTTGATCTTGGGAATCTTGACCTTCTGGGCGGAATCAACGATTTCGATGTCCATTTCGCCGAACATCCCCATCACATCGTCGATCTGTTCGGTCGCAATGTCGGGGGGCAGTATGTCGTTCACTTCATCAAAGGTGAGAAAGCCCTTTTCCTTGCCGATATCGATCAACTGTTTTACTTCAGTTATGTTTTTCTTAGCCATAGAAGAGGTACCTTTTATACCGGTCTGGGGTATGAATGTTTATAACGCCGATTTTTGATTACGCAACTGATCGGCTACTTTTATCAACTCTTGATACTCGTCGCTGTCCGGCGGTAGTGTGGTCAGCCGGACCGCGATCTGCTTCAGTTCTTTCATGTCGGCCTTTTCTCGGCGTTGCAGGCAGTCTCGGAAGGCGTTGCGCCAATCTTCCATTTCGGCCAGCGGCTGATCGTTCATAGCCAACCGGGCTGCCAGCTCCTGCTGTTGCGGATCGTGCAGGCGCGCCAGGGTTCGATGCCAGAGCCCGTCGCGGTCTTCGTTGTGCTCACCGGCCTCTTCCAAAAGGGCTTCAGCCACGGGGCGGTGGCGGTCGTCGAACAGTTCTCTACAGCCCAAGCGGAGTGCTTCGCTTCGTGCACCGTCAAAGGCCGCTAACAGGCTGAGCAGCATCTCCTGACCGCGGTCCCGTGAAACGGTAGGCGCACGCACCGGTCGCGGAAGGGCGGTGCGCTCGGTATTCGGCTTGGCCGCCGCCGACGTTGCAGCCTGGCGCATGACCTGCCGGTGGAATTCTGCCAAGTCGTCGATATCCAGCAACCGGCAGACCTCTTTTTCGTACAAACTGCGCTCAATCGGTTCGGCGATCTTGCCCAGGCGAGGCATAATCTCCTGCGCCAGCCTGGTCTTGTTGTCAGCCGAACTGGGCGGTGTCTTGGCCAGCAGCCAGTGCAGAAACTGGGCAAAGGCCGGCTTGGCCGTCTCGACCCGTTCGCGGAAAGCATCGGCGCTGTTGGCAACCAGGAAACTGTCTGGGTCCTCTCCATTGGGCAGGGTAATCACATAGGCCGGCAGCCGCTGCTCCATACAGAGTTCCATGGCTCGTACAGTGGCCTTGCGGCCGGCGTTGTCGCCATCAAACAGGAGATAAACCCGTTGGGCATGTTTCTTGAGCAAGCGGATATGTCCGTCGGTCAGCGCCGTGCCGCAGGTCGCCAGCGCGTTACGTATCCCGGCCCGGTACAGCGCCAGGTGGTCGAAATATCCCTCGACGATAATCGCCGCCTCGTTTTGGCGGATATCCCGCAGTGCCAGATCGAGTCCGAACAGGACGCTGCTTTTGTGGTAGAGCGGTGATTCCGGCGAGTTGATGTATTTGGGCAGACTGTTGTCCAGCACCCTGCCGGCAAAGCCGATCGGCTGCCCCTGCTGGTCCCTGATCGGGAAGATCAGGCGATTGTGCAACAGGTCGTAACGGCCCCGCTCACCTTTGCGGATGATCCCCAGTTGCTCGGCGCATTCAAGGGGTAGTCCCTTGGCGCGTAGCAGTTGTACGATCGAATCCCGTCGCTCCGAGGCATACCCGATACCGTAGGCCGCCGCGGTTTCCGGATCCACTTCCCGCTCCTGCAGGTAGCGGCGGGCTGCTGCACCGTCGGGGTGGCGCGTCAAAAGCTCCCGGTAATGCTGGGCAACCAGCAGCATGACGGCCCGTTGTTGCTCCCGCTCGGTCTTTTGCCGCTTTTCCGCATCCGTCAGGGGACGTTCTTCCAGCACTACCCCGGCGCGAGCGGCCAGTTTGCGCAGCGCCTCGGGAAAGTTGATCCCTTCGATCTTCATCACGAAGGTAAAGATATCGCCGCCGGCACCGCAGCCGAAACAGTGAAAGATCTCCCTGGCCGGATTGACGTTGAAGGAAGGGGTCTTCTCGCCGTGGAACGGACAGAGCCCCAGATAGTTGCTGCCGCTCCGCTTCAGGGATACATACTCACCGATGATGTCGACTATCGAGAGCCGCTCGGCTATCTCTTTGACCGTTTCCTGGCGGTTCATGGCAGTTGCTGCCGCAGCGTCTTGGCGCGGTCCAGGGCCATACCGCCGTATCGGGCCAGCTGCAGTGCAACCGGATGCTGCTGGATGGTGGTCTTGAAGGCAAAGGGGAACGGTATTGCCAAGACGGCATAGAAAAGCATCCCCAGCAACAGGCCGCCCTCAACACAGCCGAGCAACAGTCCCCCCAGTCGGTTCACCCAGCCCAGCAGGGCAAGCTTGAGTAGCCCTGTCAGCAGATTTCCCACGAGGTGTGCGGCAAGTCCCACCAAAAGCAGTAATACGACAAAAGCCACCATATGGGCGGCTGTGGGTGGCAGCAAGCCCGCCAGCAGGTGCGCAGCCTGGGGATGAAAACGATAGGCGATCCAGCCGCCCAGGATCAGGGCAAGCAGGGCTGCAGCCTCTTTAATCAAGCCGCGCAGCACCCCCCGCAGGCCTCCAAGGGCACACACGGTCAGGATGGATATATCCAGCAGGCTCATAGGGTTTCCACAGGGTTAAGACGGCAACGGGGCTTTCTTGCGAAAGCCCCGTCATTACCGCAGCCGGATCAGTGGTGGTCGTAGGGAGGAGGGATCCGGCCTCAATAAAGCCGTTAGTCCATCATCTTGCGCTGTTTCTTCAGGGCGCGCTTGCGTGCGGCAATGGCCTTTTTCTTGCGCTTGATACTAGGTTTTTCGTAGTGCTCACGCTTGCGGACCTCGGAGAGAATCCCAGCCTTTTCACACTGCTTCTTGAACTTCTTCAGAGCGAGATCAAATGGTTCGTTTTCCCGAATACGTACTCCCGGCATCCATAATCCCTCCCTCCGTCGTCAGATACGTGTATGGAAACAGCCCAAGCTGTTTTCAGTGCCAAGGTGTATTTTTATGTGAGCTTCGTATACTAACAGTAAAAATCTTGATGTCAATAGAATAAACGTTTTGCGCTACGATTGCTCCGGTCTGGATGCCTTTTCGGCAATCCCGGAGGTGCCGAAGCGTCGCTTAAGTTCAGTCCAGACCGCTTCAACGCCGACATCCCGCGCTGCCAGCAATACCAGGCTGTGATAGAGCAGATCGGCCGTTTCATAGACCAGTTCCGAGTCGCTGCCGCCCTTGCCGGCAATCACGACTTCGGTTGCCTCTTCGCCCACCTTTTTGAGGATCTTGTCAATCCCCTTGGTAAGCAGTGCGGCGGTGTAGGAACTGTCCGGTGATGCGCCTTTACGGGAAAGGATGACCTGGTACAGCTCGTCCAGGATATGCTGCTGGCTGTTTGTGCTCATGGGCTATATCCTGACCGGGACGCCGCGTCCCTGGAGGTACTGCTTGGCCTCCTGCACCGTATGCTGACGGAAGTGAAAGATGGAGGCGGCCAGACAGGCCGAGGCGCCTGCCACGGCAAAACCGTCATAGAGATGTTCCAGGGTGCCGACCCCGCCGGAGGCGATCACCGGGATCGAGACCGCATCGACTATGGCCCGGGTCAGGGGCAGGTCGTAGCCGTCCTTGGTGCCGTCACGGTCCATGCTGGTCAGCAGGATCTCGCCCGCGCCGTAGGACTCCATTCGGGCCGCCCACTCCACCACGTCGATACCGGTCGGTTTGCGGCCGCCGTGGGTGTAGACCTCCCAGCGCTGTTCACCCGGCACCTGGCGGGCGTCGATGGCAACCACGGTACACTGGGAACCGAAGCGCTCGGCTGCTTCACGTACGAACTCCGGACGATGCACTGCTGCCGTATTGATAGAGACCTTGTCGGCCCCGGCATTCAGCATGCGGCGGATATCCTCCACCACGCGGATACCGCCCCCCACGGTCAGCGGCATGAAGACCCGTTCGGCCGTGCGGCGCACCACATCTACCATGGTGTCGCGGCCATCGCTGGAGGCGGTGATATCCAGGAAGGTTAATTCGTCAGCCCCCTGCTGGTCGTAGGCCTCGGCAATCTCCACCGGATCGCCGGCATCACGGAGTTCCAGGAACTGGACCCCTTTCACGACCCGACCGCCGGTGACATCCAGGCAGGGGATGATCCGGCGGGTTAACATACGGTCCCCCGTTTGGTCAGGCTGATCGCCTCAGCCAGATTAATGGCGCCGGTGTAGATCGCCTTGCCGGTGATGGCCCCGCTGACGCCGCTCTGTTCAATCGCCATCAGGTTTTGAATGTCCTGCAGTGAGGAGACGCCGCCGGAGGCAATGACCGGGATCGAGATCGCCTCTGCCAACGACTTGGTGGCTTCAAGGTTAGGGCCGGCCATCATGCCGTCGCGGCTGATGTCGGTGTAGATGATGGCTGAAACGCCGCAGTCTTCGAATTTTTTGGCCAGATCAACGGCGGTGATATCGGTTACCTCGGCCCATCCCTGCACCGCCACCATGCCGTTTTTGGCGTCGATCCCCACCACGATCCTGCCGGGAAACTGTCTGCAGGCGTCGATCACCAGTTGCGGGTTGCGTTGGGCGGCGGTGCCGATGATGACCCGTGACAGCCCCAGGGAGAGATAGGCCTCGATGGTAGGAATATCACGAATACCGCCCCCCAGTTGGGCCGGAATGGAGATAGCCGCCAGGATCGCCTGGATCGCGGCCTTGTTCTTGGGCTCACCGGCAAAGGCGCCGTCAAGGTCCACCAGGTGTAACAGTTCGGCTCCGGCCTGCTGCCATTTCAGGGCCTGTTCGGCCGGGTTGTCGGAAAAGATGGTGTCGCGGTGCATCTCACCCTGTTCCAGGCGGACGCACTTGCCCTCTTTCAGGTCTATGGCGGGTATGACGATCATGCTAACCTTTCATCTCGGCAAAATTCTTCAGCATTGTCAGACCGATGGCCTGGGATTTTTCCGGGTGGAACTGGGTTGCCACCAGGTTGTCGCGCCGGATGGCAGCGCAGAACTCCAGCCCGTAGGTGCAGGTGGCGGCCACCACGGCCGGGTCGTCCGGTTTGACGTAATAGGAGTGCACAAAGTAGACGTTGCTCCCCTCGGCAATCCCGTGCAAGAGTGGCGAGGGGGTCTTCAGGCTCAGCTGATTCCAGCCCATGTGCGGCACCGGCAGCTTTTCACCGGCCTCCTGCATCCCTTCCGGAAAACGGACCACCCGGCCGGGGATCACCCCCAGCCCCTTGTGCAGGCCAAACTCTTCGCTCTCGCTAAATAACAGTTGCAGCCCCAGGCAGATACCCAGAAACGGCCGCCCTTCGGCGATCACCCGCAGGATCGGCTCAATGAAACCGCCCTGGTCGAGATTGCGGATGCAGTCACGAAAGGCGCCCACGCCGGGCAACACGACCTTGTCGGCAGACAACAGACGTGCCGGGTCACTGGTGACCTCGGCTGCTACGCCGACCCGTTCAAAGCCCTTCTGGACCGAACGCAGATTACCCATGCCATAGTCTATAATTGCAATCATTTGATCCCGTTCTTCATCAGGTGCGCGGCGTAGCGCTTATCCTGTCCCTTGATGTGGTCTACCAGCCAGCTCTGCAGGAAGGAGATCACATCCTGGGTCAAAAGCGTTTCGCCGCTCTGGAATTTGCCGATCAGCTCCACGACTTGATCCACCAGTTTCTTGTGCAGCACCTTATGGTTGGCCTCGTCGGTGTAATGGGTCTGGGCAAAGGCCTTCTCCTCGGCGGCAAAGTGGTTGACGGTGTAGTCAGCCAGGCCGCGCAGGATATCACCGATGACCTCTTTGGTCCGCTTCTGCTGCATGGCGTCATGCAGGTCGTTGACCATCTTGAACAGGACCTTGTGCTGTTCGTCAAAGGTGGTGATGCCGGTGGCAAAGCTCTCGTCCCAGACCAGTGCGCTGGCCAGCTTGAAATGACTCACCAGCTGATGCAGTTCATCCACCTGCCTGGCCAGTTTGGTGGTGGCGTCGGTGGTGCCGCGGGCGTTATCCACGTTGCTTTGCACGACCCCGGTAATCATCTGGATGTTGGTGGTAATCTCGCTGGTGGTGGCAGTCTGTTCCTCTGCCGCCGTTGCAATCTGGCTGATCTGCATGGCCAGTTCGTTAATCATGTTAAGGATATCTTCCAGCGCCTCACCGGAGCGGGTGGTCCCCTCGGTGCCCCGTTTGACCTGCTCGACCCCCTCGTACATGGAGCCGACCGCCGATTGTGTCTCGGACTGGATCGATTTGATCATGCCGGCAATCTCTTTGGTGGCACGGGTGGTCCGTTCGGCCAGGGCGCGCACCTCATCGGCCACCACCGCAAAGCCGCGCCCCATCTCACCGGCCCGGGCCGCCTCAATGGCGGCGTTCAAGGCCAGCAGGTTGGTCTGGTCGGCAATATCCTCGATGGTGCCCACAATGGCGCCGATCTGATCCGAGCGCTGCCCCAGCCCTTCGACCGTGGCCGAGGATTGCATGACCCGCTGGGCGATGTTCTCCATCACATCGGCGCTGCTGCGGACGATCTGGGCGCCGCTGGTGGTCTGCTCGGTCACCTTCTGGGAGTTTTCGGCCGCATACAGGCAGTTTCGGGCGATATCGGCCGAGGTGGCCGACATCTCTTCGCTGGCCGTGGCAATGGTGCTGGCCTGCAGGGCCACCTCTTCGGCCGCGCCGGCCATGGCGTTGGTGGTATTCTGCACCAGCAGCACCGAATCCCTGACCAGATCTGCCACGGAGAAAAACTGGCGCATGGCCTTGTTCATGTCCTGCATCATGGCGTTGAAGGCAGTGCCCAGCCGGTGGATCTCGCCGACGCCGTCAACCTGCACCCGTGCGGAAAGATCGCCGGCCGCAGCCTTTTCCAGGGCCTCGGTCACCGTCAGCAGCGGCTCAAAGGCCTTGCGGCAGAGCAACCAGAGCACCAGTGATGAGCCAACAAGCAGCACCAGCCCGATGATGACCGCATTCAATGCGCTGCCGGTACGATTAAAAATGGTAAGTCCCAAAACAGCAATGATGACAACAACAGCATTTCCAAAAATGACCCGACTGGTGAACGACATGCTGAACCTCCTGGAATAGGGGAATCTAACCTGCCAGTTTGCTGAAGTCAGCGACGTTGCTGAACAGTCTGTTGATTGCGGTCAAAAGCGCTAGACGGTTGTTGCGTACAGCTAGGTCGTCATCCATGACCATCACGGCATCAAAGAAGGCGTCCACCGCCCACTTCAGACCGGCAATATCGGTCAGCGCTTCCAGATACTGTTTCTGCGTGATCTTGTCCAGTGCGGCAACCCGGGTCTCCTGCAGGACGCGGTAGAGGGTATGTTCCGCCTCGTCCTTGAACAGGGTCGGGTCCACCGGGGCATCGAGCCCCTCCTTGACGATGTTGCAGACCCGCTTGAAGGTGACGGCCAGCGGCTGGTAATCGTCGCGCTGGCGGAAGGTGTCCAGGGTGCGGATCCGCTCGGCGCAATCGGCCAGGTCATCAAAACCAGCTGCCATGGCAGCCTCAATCACATCGGCTGGATAGGCGTTGGCCAACAGGTTGGCGAAGCGGCCCCGGAAGAACTCCATGATATCTCCGTGCACCTCTTCGTATTTACGGGTCATGCGGGTGGTCAGTGACTGCAGTGCCTTGGTGACATAGTGGGACAGGGAAAGCTGGTACCCCTTGTCGAGGATGATGTTGATGATGCCCAGGGCGGCCCGGCGCAGGGCATAGGGGTCGGCCGAACCGGTCGGGATCAGGCCTACGCTGAAGCAGCCGCAGATGCTGTCCAGTTTGTCGGCGATCGAGACAAAGGCCCCCACATCCGAGGCGGGCAGGTCGCCGCCGGCCTGGGTCGGCAGGTAGTGCTCGGCAATGGCATTGGCCACCTCCGGATCGATCCCCTCCAGCAGGGCGTATTCGCGCCCCATGATCCCCTGGACCTCGGGGAATTCACCCACCATGCCGGAGACCAGGTCGGCCTTGCAGAGAAAGGCCGCCTCGCTGACCTTGCCTTTGACCGCAGGGTTGAGCTGTATCGCCAGATCCTCGCCAAGCGCCCTGAAACGCTCCATCTTCTCATAGGAGGTGCCCAGCTTCTGCTGGTAGATCACGCTCTTGAGCGACTCGACCCGCGTGGCCAGCTTGACCTTCTGGTCTTCCAGGTAGAAAAAGCGGGCATCGGAGAGGCGTGCCCGCAACACCCGCTCGTTGCCTTTGACCACCACGGCCGGGTCTTCGGCCACGGTGTTGGGGATGGTGATGAAGGAGGGCAGCAGCTTGCCCGCCTCGTCCA
>Ga0307363_1000153_pt1 | contig 11148 bp, 12 predicted proteins | sample AAT_RA_Asp2_MT_FD_194613 | JGI IMG/M metagenome (GOLD analysis project Ga0307363, IMG submission 194613) | Metatranscriptome of enriched activated sludge microbial communities from anaerobic digester in WTTP, New Holstein, Wisconsin, United... | ecosystem: Engineered > Bioreactor > Anaerobic >...
CGGCGGGCAGGATGCGCACAGGAGGATACACTATGCGCAACAAGACCGCCAAAATTGAGGTCTTTGACAATTCGGGAGAAAACAGGGAGGGAGCGGTAATCCGCAAACCCGGCAGCAAAAAGCTGTATGTGTTGTTCTACTACCACGGCCGCAGGGTGGAGAAATCAACCGGTCTTGACGATACGCCTCCACACCGGAGGCAGGTGCGTACCTGGCTTGACCGCCAGATGGAGCGGATCAAAGCAGGCAAGTTTGTTTTTGCAGAAGCGTTTCCTGCAGCACCGGAAGAAGAAAAGGCCTGGTTTGCCCAGAAGGAGGGGTGGGAGTATCAACCGGAGCCTAAGGATGTTTTGTTCGGTGATTATGTCCGGCAATGGTACCTGAAAGTTTGGGAGGGGATCAGATCAGATACCAAACGGACTGACTGGAAAGGTGTCATCGACTATTGGCTGGTTCCGAATTTCGGCCAGATGAATTTTTACCAGATTTCTGGTCCGGTGGTGAAGCGGTTCATTGCAAAGGAGTTGTTCTGGAAAAACGGTACGCATAAAGGGAAGCAGCTTTCTAAAAAACGGGTAAAGAACATTCTGAGCCCCTTTCGGGCAATCTGGCGGGATGCCTGTGAGGAATTCCGCTGGGTGTTGCCAAACCCGTTCGGCAATATTACCCGTGATGATTTGCCGGATACCGAAGAAAAAGAGCGGATCGTTTTCAGGTTTGATGATTGGCAGCATCTGCTGGCGCACATGGACCCGTGGTATGTGCCAATTGCGGAATTTATGATGCTGACCGGCGTAATCAGTTCCGAAGTCGCAGGACTGAGACGTTCTGATGTCAGGAAAGACCACATTCTGATTCAAAATACGATTGTTCGTAAGGTTGAGAAGAACAAGTGTAAGACCACCTATCGTGTTCGTAAAATACCGATGACACAGGCCATTAAGCAACGAATCGACCAAGCTCTTTCCAGATCAAGCAGCGATTATGTTTTTACCAAACCAACCGGCCAAAAATTCAGTGCCGCAAATTTTTGTGACAAAGTCTGGAACAAGGCTGTACTGGCGTCGGGGCTGTCACACCGGGTACCGTATTGTATGCGTCACTCATTCGCCGCCTGGTCTCTAACCTTGAAGGTGGATATGCTGCGGTTGGTTGATCTGATGGGACACCGGGACAAAAAGATGGTGTTCGAGGTGTACGGCAGATATGTACAAGGTCTGGAGCAGGACGTTGAAAAGATTCTGAACTACTTCGGCCAAGATTTTATCCTGCCGGAAATGAAGCAACACGCCATCCTTGCCATGCAGCAGGCCATGACTTCGCAGTTGCTTGTTCAGATGCAGCAGCCGTTCGCTCCTGCACAACTCCCGGAAAACACAACAACATCCCGGCAGACAGCGGGGCTTTCATGGTGAAAGTTTTGGTGAAAGTCGGGGTAAAAAAGAAGGGAATCCGAAAGGATTCCCTTTAGTTAGCTTGGAGCGGGAAACGGGATTCGAACCCGCGACTTCAACCTTGGCAAGGTTGCACTCTACCACTGAGTTATTCCCGCTTGGTGAGACCGAATATTTAGCAAAGAGCCGGGCTGCTGTCAATAATTTTTTTGAATTTTGTTCGCGCTGGCCGTTGATCTATTTCGAGGCACCAAAGAAATTGAGGATGGCGTCATCCAGGCTGACGGCGTTTTGCTTTGGTTCTAGCGGTTTCTGCTTGGGCTCTTGAGGGGCTTGGGTGACCACGGATTCCTGAAACAGAACGCTGATGTCGGTTGCTGCCTGTTCTGGGACCTTAGGGGCAGGAGGTGTGGTTGGTTGTGTCTCTTCCTGCCGTTCTTCCTGCGGGGCTAACTGCTGCTGCGGCGTTCCAAAGGCTCGTTCATCGAACTCGCCGCTTTTGAGACGCTTGAGCATTTCTTTATGCTGCTCCTTCATCAGGTCTTCAACAACGGCCTCGATGTTGTCGATCTTGAGGATGTCGGCGTAGCTGGTTTTCTTTGAACAGAGGATCACCCCTTCGCGATAGAGCAGAGTGATGATGTGGGGATTTTTGATGCCGCTGTCCTCAGTCTGGATATGGAAGACTGAACCTTTGTACGTGACGTTGTGATTGTAACCAAGCAGCATGGCGCTATCCTCTGGCTGGTCTGTGTGTCAGGGTTTCGTGATTTGCTCCGTAACTGCGGGTGCCTCAAGCGAATAGTCCGGTTCCAGCGGGTCAGACAGGTCCAGGTGGCGTAGATGGGCACGGGTGTCACCGTCAAGGGTGATCTGTACCTGCTTGATTTCCGGCATGTTAACACAGATGGTATCGACAATCGCGTAAATGGCCAGCATCTCGGCAGAACTACCGGACGGCAACGCATCGGCAAAATCCTTGCCCAGGTCAACCGTTACTTGGCTCCCCTCGATCTTGACCTGATTGATAACGGTCCATTCGGGGATGGTCGGGGTCAGGTTGGTGATCGGCCCCCTGAACAGTTCTTCCAGTAAGGAGCGCAGGCAGGTGGTGCGGTCCTCGCAGGTCTCGACCTCCCGGGCCTCCCGCTCCATCTGCCCGGCATCATTGGCAAAAAAGAGTACGACTTTTTGCTTCAATGCGCTGCCTTGGGTGCCGGGTGGGGTTTTGGGCAGCTTCTCGGCTTCATTGTATTTTTGCCATAACAGGCCCCCAAAGACAAAAGCGAGCAGCAAAAACGGAATCAGGATATCGGCGCCGATACGCCTGCTGTGATGTGTGCTCATCAGTCTTTCTCCGAGCCAAGGCGGCAGTCGTCCAGGCTAACCTGATAGACATCACCCAGCTTGCCGCCTAAGAAGCGGTTGCCGACACGAATGAAGCCTGCCGGAATATCTGTGACATAGTAGTGCTGGTTGCCCTGTTCCTCCGGAGGTCTGAGCAGCTTCTTTTCGGTCAGGATGGCGGTAACGGTCCTGGCGGTCTCCGCGGCCGAGTCAACCAGCATGACATCAGGCCCCATGACGTCGGCAATGGTCTTTTTCAGGAGTGGGTAGTGGGTGCAGCCCAGGACCAGGGTGTCGACCTTGGCTTCACGCAACTCATCCAGATAGAGGTGGGCGGTCATGCGTGCCACCTCATTATCGGTCCAGCCTTCCTCTGCCAAGGGTACAAAAAGCGGGCAGGGACGGGCCAGCACGGAGGACTCCGGCGAGAGACGTTTGATGGCCCGTGAATAGGCGCTGCTGCGGATGGTGCCGTTGGTGCCGATCACGCCGATTACGCCACTGCGGGTTACTTCAACAGCCCGTTTGGCACCCGGCTCGATCACGCCCACCACCGGGATTGGCAGGGATTTACGGAGCGTTGGCAGTGCCACGGCCGAAGCCGTGTTGCAGGCAACCACCAGCAGCTTGATGTCGCGCTTGAACAGGAAGGCGGCAATCTCCTGGGAGTAGCGAATCACGGTATCCGGCGATTTGGTGCCATACGGCACCCGCGCCGTGTCACCGAAGTAGATGGTGTCCTCCTGCGGTAGGGCCCTGGTCAGTTCGCGCAGAACCGTCAAACCGCCAACACCGGAGTCAAATATGCCAATGGCCTGCCAGGACACCTGTCTGATCCTCCCATGCGCGTAAAATTATATGTATATAGCGTTTCGTTATGACAGGCAAGCTTTTGATCGTGCCGGAGGCCGTCCGTGCGGCGGGTGATTGTAGCCAATATGGCCTTGACAAACCGCTGGCCGCTGATTACCTTGTGCGGTATTAGCACTCTGTTGTGGTGAGTGCTAATGCGTGGATGAGCTGTCCGGTTTGTTACCGTATTTGTTCTCAGGGGCGTGTCATGGTTGATTTGACACTATCGCAACGCAGCAGACAGATTTTTGAGGCGATTGTCGAGGACTATATCGCCACGGCCGAGCCGGTCGGCAGCAGCGCTGTTGCCCGCCGTCACAGTCTGTCTTTGTCTTCGGCCACGGTCCGTAACGTAATGGCCAGCCTTGAGGAGTTGGGGCTGCTGGTCTCACCCCACACCTCGGCAGGCAGAATCCCCACCGACAAGGGTTTCCGTTTTTATGTGGATTCGCTGGTCGGGGTACGGCCGGTCAGCCATTCTGAAAAACGTGAGATCCTGAAGCGCTGTCGCGAAACAGGCGGCAATCTGACCGACCTGTTGCGCGAAACCAGCCGTACGCTTGCCAGTCTTTCCAACTATACCGGTATTGTCATGGCGCCCCGTTTCACCTCGGGTACCTTTCGCCATATCGAGTTCGTCCAGTTGGGGGGACGTCGTGTGCTGGCGGTGCTGGTGACCTGCGGCGGGGCGGTGCAGAATCGGATTATCGAGACGGACCAGGAGTTCTCGAATGAGGAGCTGGTCCGGATAACGAATTACCTCAACAGCACGCTCGAGGGGCTTTCCATCGGTCAGGTGCGCGAAAAGATCCTGGCTGAAATGCACCAGGAAAAGACCCAGTACGACCGACTGCTGAGCAGGGCGCTCAGCCTTTCCCAGCAGGCCTTGCCCGATGAAGAGGATGAGGTGTTTATCGCGGGGCAGTCGCGCATCTTTGACCAGCCCGAGTTTGCCGATCTCAAGAAGATGCGGGAGATCTTCCGGGCCTTTGAGGAAAAAGGACGCCTGGTGCAACTACTGGGCGACTGTATGAAGGCGCGGGGGGTCCAGATCTTTATCGGGTCCGAGACACCCCTGAAAGAAATGACCGGGATGAGCCTGATAACCTCCACCTATATGACCGAGGCAAACACCGTCGGTCTGATTGGGGTGATCGGTCCGACCAGGATGGGGTATTCCAGCGTTATTCCGATTGTTGACTATACGGCTCAACTGGTAAGCCGTCTTTTGACGGAGCGGTGATTACACCTGGCTGCGTGCAGCTTTGAAAGGATAGCGTTTCATGCAAAACGAGAACAACGATCTGCAGGTAGATCAAGAGCAAGCCGCCGAAACAACGGAGGCACCCAGCGCTGAAGAGCGTGTGCGGCAGCTTGAGGAACAGCTGGCCGCAAAGGAGCAGGAGGCCAAGGACAATTGGGATAAGCTGCTGCGTGAACGGGCTGATTTGGAGAATTACCGTAAACGTGCCTCCCGCGAAAAGGAAGAGCTGCTGAACTACGGCATCAAATCACTGGTGGAAGAGGTGCTGCCGGTGGTCGATAACCTTGAACGCGCCCTGGAACATGCCAATGAGGAGGGCCTGCCGGCCCTGGTCGAAGGCGTCAAGATGACCCATACCCTCTTGGTGACCGCCCTGAAAAAATTCGGGGTCTGTGCGGTGGAGGGGGGCTGCGGCGTGGTGTTTGATCCGGCCTTCCATCAGGCCATGGCCCAGGTTGCAACCGATGCGCAACCGGCCAATACGATTGTGCAGGAGTTCCAGAAGGGCTACCTGCTGAAGGAGCGCCTGCTGCGGCCTGCCATGGTTTCAGTTGCCAAGGCTCCCTAAATTTATTTTTGTTGCCCCCTTGTTTTTTACAGATCCCGTATCCATGTTTGGTTACAGATAGACCCGAGGAAGGAGAATGAGTCATGAGTAAAGTTATCGGTATCGACCTGGGAACCACCAACTCCTGTGTCGCAATCATGGAAGGTGGCGAACCGGTTGTCATAGCCAACTCCGAAGGCAGCCGCACCACGCCGTCGATGGTGGCCTTTACCGAGTCCGGTGAGCGGCTGGTTGGTCAGCAGGCCAAGCGTCAGGCGGTTACCAACCCGGAAAACACCCTGTTTGCCATCAAGCGCCTGATCGGCCGTAAATACAACACCGACGCGGTCCAAAAGGATATCTCCATCTCACCGTTCAAGATCGTCAAGGCCGACAACGGCGATGCCTGGGTGGATGTACGCGACAAGAAGTACTCGCCGCCGGAGATCTCCGCCATTGTGCTGCAGAAGATGAAGAAGACCGCCGAGGATTACCTGGGCGAAACCGTCACCGACGCTGTGATCACGGTGCCGGCCTATTTTGACGATTCGCAGCGTCAGGCCACCAAGGATGCCGGCAAGATCGCCGGCCTGAACGTACTGCGGATCATCAACGAGCCGACTGCCGCTGCCCTGGCCTATGGCCTGGACAAAAAGAAGGACGAGAAGATTGCCGTCTTTGACCTGGGCGGGGGTACCTTTGACGTCTCGATCCTTGAGCTGGGCGACGGCGTGTTCGAGGTCAAGTCCACCAACGGAGACACCTTCCTGGGGGGTGAGGATTTCGACCAGAAGATCATCGACTGGATCGCGGACGAGTTCAAGAAGGATCAGGGGATCGACCTGCGCAGCGACAAGATGGCCCTGCAGCGCCTGAAAGAAGCGGCGGAAAAGGCCAAGTGCGAACTGTCCGGCTCCATGGAGACCGATATCAACCTGCCGTTCATTACCGCCGATGCCAGCGGCCCCAAGCACCTCAACCTGAAGCTGTCCCGTGCCAAACTGGAGTCCCTGTGCGACGACCTGCTGCGTAAGCTGGAGGCCCCCTGCCGTACCGCCATGAAGGACGCCGGCCTGTCCGCCTCGGAGATCGACGAGGTGATCCTGGTGGGCGGCATGACCCGTATGCCGGCGGTGGTGCAGCGTGTGCAGGATATCTTCGGCAAGGTCCCCAACAAAGGGGTAAACCCTGATGAGGTGGTTGCCATCGGCGCGGGTATCCAGGGCGGCGTGCTGAAAGGCGACGTCAAGGATGTGCTGCTGCTGGACGTCACCCCGCTTTCTCTGGGTATCGAGACCCTGGGCGGCGTACTGACCCGTCTGATCGAGAAAAACACCACCATCCCCTGCCGTAAGTCTCAGGTCTTCTCCACTGCCGCAGACAACCAGCCGGCAGTTTCGATCCATGTCCTGCAGGGCGAGCGGGAGATGGCCCGTGACAACAAGACGCTGGGCAACTTCGAGCTGACCGGTATTCCGCCGGCACCTCGCGGCGTTCCTCAGATCGAGGTGACCTTCGACATCGATGCCAACGGCATCGTGCATGTCTCTGCCAAGGACCTGGGCACCGGCAAGGAACAGTCGATCCGGATTACCGCCTCAAGCGGTCTTTCCAAGGAAGAGATCGACAAGATGGTCAAGGATGCCGAGGCCCATGCTGCCGAGGACAAGAAGAAGCGTGAGGCGATCGAGGCCCGCAACCAGGCCGACTCTATGATCTACAGCACCGAAAAGTCGCTGAAGGAAGCTGGCGACAAGATCGATGCGGTTGACAAGGGGAACATCGAGAACAAGATTGCCGATCTGAAGAAGGTGATGGACAGCGACGATGCCGAGGCCATCAAGAAGGCCACCGATGAACTGGCCCAGGCTGCCCACAAACTGGCCGAGGCGATGTATGCCCATGCCCAGCAGGCAGCCGGAGCCGAAGGGACCGGTGCCGAGGCCGGCCAGCAGGAGGGCGGCGCCAAGCCCAATGACGACAAGGTCGTTGATGCCGATTTTGAGGAAGTGAAGAAATAGCATGTCTCAGCCCATCAGCTGAAGTCCTGTAGGGGCGGGTGAATCACCCGCCCCTACAGCCGTATTCTGACCGATAAGGATAAGTGTGTGGCTACCGTAGAAAAACGCGATTATTACGAAATTCTGGGCGTCCATAAAAACGCCTCGGAGACCGAGATAAAGAAGGCCTTCCGCAAACTGGCGATCCAGCATCACCCGGACAAGAATCCTGGCGACAAAGAGGCGGAAGAAAAGTTCAAGGAGGCCACCGAGGCCTACGAAGTGCTTTCCGATGCACAAAAACGTGCCCAGTATGATCAATTCGGCCATGCCGGGGTTTCGGGCGCGGGCGGCTTCTCCGGCGGCGGCTTCGGCGGTTTTGGGGCCGGCAGCCCCTTTGGCGACATCTTCAGCGATATCTTCGGCGACATCTTCGGTGGCGGCGGCCGTCGTACCCAGGGTCGTCGCGGCGATGACCTGCTCTACAACCTGGAGATCGCCTTTGAGGAGGCGGCCTTTGGCTGCGAGAAAAAGATCGATGTGCCCTACGCCAAGCGCTGCAGCAGCTGTAACGGCTCCGGCGCCAAGCCGGGTACCGAGCCGAAGATCTGCCCCACCTGTCGCGGGGCCGGGCAGGTGCGCTATCAGCAGGGCTTCTTCAGTGTCAGCAAAACCTGCGGCCAGTGTAACGGCGAAGGCAAGGTGGTGGACGATCCCTGTCCGGAGTGTCGTGGCAAGGGGAGCGTCAAGGATACCAAGACCCTGTCGGTCAAAATTCCCGGTGGTGTTGAAACCGGCTCGCGCCTGAAGCTTACCAGCGAGGGTGGCCAGGGTGTCAAGGGTGGCCCCAACGGCGATCTCTATGTGGCAATTGCCGTGAAGGATCACCCGCTGTTTCAACGTGAGGATGATAATGTTGTCTGCGAGATCCCGATCAGCTTTGCCCAGGCGGCACTTGGTTGTGAAATCGAGGTGCCTACCCTGGACGGCAAGGTCTCGATGAAGATCCCGGACGGAACCCAGTCCGGCAAGATCTACCGCCTGCGTGGCAAAGGTATTCCCTCTCTGCAGGGCTACGGGCGCGGCGACCAGCTGGTGATTGTCAAGGTGGAAACACCGACCAATCTGTCCGGCCGCCAGAAAGAGTTGCTGGAGGAGTTTGCCAAGATCAGTGGCGAGGATGCCCACCCCATGAAAAAGGGTTTTCTCGACAAGGTGATGGATTTCCTGAGTTAGGCATTGCTTGCGCGCCTGCCGGCTTTCGGTTAGCATACGCGAAACCCGGTAAAGTTCCGGACGTTGCCTGAGGGAGGTGGTTGTGGACAAGGAACAGCTGGTAGACAAGACCGTTGAGGTACTGCGTCCCTTTGAGACCCAGAATCTGATGGCCACCATCCAGAATCTGACCCTGCATCAGATTCTGACCAACTGGGTTTTTCTGTTGGTGACCATGGGCATTCTCTTTTTTGGGGTCTACAAGAAATCCAAGACCATTCTACTCACCCTGTTCTTTCTGGTGGCCATGATCTTCATGGTCAAGCTGGTTATGCCGCCGCCGGATCAGGAACTGACCCTGAACGGTATCCTGCCGTTTGCCGGTTTCGGTCTCGGGGTCGGCGGGGTGATCGTCTACTTCCTCTTTATCAAGGACTAGGTATACCGCTATGAAACTAGGAAAACGTGATGGAATCTTCATCGGTCTGATGGTGGTGGTGCTGGTGGTCTTTATCACCATATCCGGCAAGGAAAAAACCAAGCCGGTGCCCCGTAACGCCACCCACCAGCCGGTCTATGACGAGGCCTTTAAAAACGCGCCCGGTCCCGATGCCCCGTTTTTCAAGAAGACCTTCTACCGGCCCGACAAGAAGGCCGCCGAAAAGCTGTGTGAGCCGTGTCACCAGCAGAATAACATCAAACTGCCGCCTAACCATCCGCCCAAATACCGCTGCCTGTTCTGTCACAAGCTGCAGGTGAAATAATCCGGTCTCCCGGTCTGATGCTGCCCGGCTTGACCACCTTGGCAAAGACGCCCTCCTTCGGCATGACGTAATCACCGGCCTGATAATAGATGGCGCAACGGGTGTGGCATTCCTTGCCGATCTGGGGCACTTCCAGGATGGTTTCTCCGATCTGCAGACGGCTGCAGGCCGGCAGATATATCAGTTCGATACCGCTGGCGGTGATATTCTCGGCAAAGTCACCGGTGGTCACATCCAGGCCGAGGCCCCGCATTTTGTCAATACTTTCCTGTGCCAGCAGGCTGACCTGACGGTGCCAGTTGCCGGCATGGGCATCGCCCATTATACCGTGATCAACCCGTAACTCCACCTGACCTACCGGTTTTTTTGCGTTCTCCCTTTTCTTTACTGATGCACACTGCTATCACGGTTGCCATAATGATTACCCTCCTACCTGCGCCATACTGAAGTTGTTGTGCCCATATTCGCCGTATCTGATAGCATGCCCTTCCGCTTTAGATAGTACAATCTGCTGCATGGCCCTGTTCAGGCCGTTGCGATCATGGGGACGCAGGAACGGCAGCAGATCGGTCGATGTATCGCTAAACAGACAGCCTTTGGCCCGGCCTCTTGCCGTGACCCGGATACGATTGCAGTTGTTGCAGAAGTTGCAGGAAACAGCGCTGATTATGCCGATACTGCCGCTTGCGCCGGGAATACGATAATCCTGTGATGGTCCGGCATACGCTCCCTTATCTACCGTTTCCAACGGATAGTGTGCCGAAATCTGTTGAAGCACCTCTTGTCCAGTAAAACTAAACCGTTGCCAGCCGGCTTCTCTAACCACCGGCATATACTCAATAAAACGTACCGAGCACCCCAAAAAACGAGTTAATTCAACAAAATCAAGAATTTCAGTGTCATTTATCCCCCGCATGATCACGACGTTAATCTTGGGGGGTGGAAAACCGGCAGCCAGAGCGGCATCAAGACCGGCCAGCACCCGTTTCAGGTCTCCTCCACGGGTAATCCGGGTAAAGGTCCGGGGATTAAGGGAGTCCAGACTGACGTTGATGCGCTGCACACCGGCCCGGAAGAGACCGGCAGCCATCTGTTCCAACAGTATGCCGTTGGTGGTAAGGGTCAGGTGCCGTAATCCGGGAATTTTTGCCAATCGTGCCAGAAAATCGACCAGTCCGGCCCGTACTGTCGGTTCACCGCCGGTAATCCGTATCTTTTCGATCCCCAGGTTCACGGCGCATCGGGCAATCAAATACAACTCTTCGTAGGTAAGCACACCCTCATGTCCCACATCCGGTACCCCTGCCGGAGGCATGCAGTAGCAGCAACGCAGATTGCAGCGGTCGGTCACCGACAGGCGCAGGTAATTGATCCTGCGGCCATGTCTGTCTCTCAGGGCCACGGCTGCTCCGCCTTCATGCCGTAATCGGCAGTGATCAACAGGGCCGTGATCCGGCTGCCGGGCCGGCAGCGTGTCGTTGGGACCGGAAAAGTCCTGCCGCCCGTCCTTTTCTGGATCGGGAACACCTGCCCAGAAGGGGTGGCTTCGCTAGCGCCGGATTGGGCGGCAAAGGAGACCACCGGCGGCTTGTTCATGACGCCAGGCCGGTACATCGCTGACCACTTTTTATCACTTGCTTGCGGCGGATACCGCCGCAGTCTGCCGTGCCGTCCCCGGAACGTCCCCTTGACCAATTGGCTTGCCATGAGCAATTGCAAGGGGGGCGGCTGCATGCGTACGGTTGAACGGGTTACGCCTCTCCGC
>Ga0307363_1000154_pt1 | contig 11139 bp, 10 predicted proteins | sample AAT_RA_Asp2_MT_FD_194613 | JGI IMG/M metagenome (GOLD analysis project Ga0307363, IMG submission 194613) | Metatranscriptome of enriched activated sludge microbial communities from anaerobic digester in WTTP, New Holstein, Wisconsin, United... | ecosystem: Engineered > Bioreactor > Anaerobic >...
GCGGAATGACTGCCATGCTACAAAGTCCCCTCTATCCGTTGTGTCGCACGTCCATCAATAAAACCAACAAACTTAGTTCAATGAGGTGATGTCATGGCCAAAATTACCCGGGCACTGATCAGTGTTTCCGACAAGACCGGTGTGGTCGAATTTGCTGCCGCGCTGGCAGGATACGGCGCAGAAATCCTTTCCACGGGAGGTACTGCCAAGCTGTTGCGGGAGGCCGGCCTGACGGTTAAGGATGTCTCGGAGTTTACCGGCTTCCCCGAGATGCTGGATGGGCGGGTCAAGACCCTGCATCCCAAGGTCCATGGCGGGCTGCTGGGGATTCGTTCCAATCCCGCCCACCAGGCCAAGATGCAGGAGCATGGCATCGAGCCGATTGATATGGTGGTGGTGAACCTCTACCCTTTTGAGGCCACGGTTGCCAAGCCGGACTGCACTCTGGAAGAGGCCATTGAAAATATCGACATCGGCGGCCCCACCATGCTGCGCTCCGCCGCCAAGAACAACCGTGATGTCACGGTGTTGGTGGATGCGGCCGACTATGCGACCGTGCTTGAGGAGATGGCCGCCAACAACGGTGCTGTTTCCGAAAAAACCAACTTCCGGCTGGCCGTCAAGGTCTATCAGCACACCGCCGCCTATGACGGCGCTATTTCAAACTGGCTGGGTGCCCGACTGGGTGAAGAGGTGGCCGAGTATCCCGAGACCTTTACCATTCAGGTCAAAAAGGCCCAGGATCTGCGTTACGGTGAAAACCCCCATCAATCGGCCGCGTTCTACGTTGAGCGGGGCATCACCGAGCCCTGTGTCTCCAATGCCGTGCAACTGCAGGGCAAGGAGCTGTCCTTCAACAATATCATCGACTTGGATGCCGCCATCGAGACCGTCAAGGAGTTTACCAACGAACCGGCGGCAGTCATTATCAAGCACACCAACCCCTGTGGTGTTGCCCTGGGGGACTCACCGCTGTCGGCTTACCTCAAGGCCCGCGAATGCGACCCGGTCTCAGCCTTTGGCGGGATCGTCGGTTTCAACCGCACCGTGGATGCCGCTGCAGCGCGGGAATTGACCTCCACCTTTCTGGAGGCGGTGATCGCTCCGGGCTATGACGAGGAGGCCTTGGCCATCTTCACGGCCAAGAAAAACGTCCGTGTCATGCAGGTGCCGCTCCTGGCGGGTCACCTGCAAACCGGCTATGACCTGAAGCGGGTTGTGGGTGGTCTGTTGTTGCAAGGGCGTGATCTGGGGATGATCGCCGCCACGGACTGCAAGGTGGTGACCGAGCGTCAACCCACGGCCCAGGAACTGGCAGCCCTAGATTTCGCCTGGCGGGTCTGCAAGCATGTCAAGTCCAACGCCATTGTCTTTACCAACGCCGATCAGACCGTTGGCATCGGTGCCGGCCAGATGTCGCGGGTCGATTCCTCCAAGATTGCGGTACAGAAGGCGCTGCTGGCTACCAAGGGGACCGTGCTGGCCTCCGACGCCTTCTTCCCGTTCCGCGATGGTGTGGATGCGGCCGCCGAGGCCGGTGTGACCGCGATCATCCAGCCGGGCGGTTCGGTACGGGACGAAGAGGTGATCCAGGCCGCCAATCAGCACGGGATGGCGATGGTGTTCACCAATATGCGCCATTTCAGGCACTAGGACCGTCCCCTTTTCCGCGATCTCTGCGTCAGATGTCGCACATTGCTTGTGCGGCGTACTCAATGGTACGCCTCCGCGCATGTGCTGAGCTTCCTTGACCTCACGAGAAATTGAACGGTCCCGAGCGGGCCTTGTATTGAGGTGATATGTATGAAAGTTTTGGTAGTCGGCGGCGGTGGCCGCGAGCATGCCCTGGTCTGGAAGATTGCCCAATCGCCCTTGGTTACGCAGGTGTTCTGCGCCCCCGGAAACCCAGGCACGGCACAGCTTGCCACCAATCTGCCGATCAAGGTTGAGGAGATTGATAAGCTCCTGGGCTTTGCCAAGTCCGAAGGGATCGATTTGACGGTGGTTGGCCCGGAACTGCCGTTGTCGCTGGGTATTGTCGATCTGTTCCGTGAGTACGGGGTCAAGGTCTTCGGGCCCAGCCGTGCTGCCGCCAGGATTGAGGCCAGTAAGGCGTTTTCCAAGGATCTGATGCATAAGTATGCTATCCCCACCGCCGCCTATGGTGTCTTCACCGAGATTCCCGCTGCCGAGGAGTTTATTCGCAAAACCGGCGCCCCGATCGTCGTCAAGGCCGATGGCCTTGCTGCCGGTAAGGGGGTGATTATTGCCCAGACCGAGGCCGAGGCGGTTGCTGCCGTACGGGAGATGCTTTCCGGCAATGCCTTTGGTGATGCCGGTTCGCGGGTGGTGATCGAGGAGTTTCTGCTCGGCGAGGAGGCCTCTTTTTTGGCGATCACCGACGGGAAGACCGTCATCCCGCTGGCCTCGGCCCAGGATCACAAGGCGATCTTTGACGGCGACCAGGGGCCTAACACCGGCGGTATGGGGGCCTATTCACCGGCACCGGTGGTTACGTCTGAGGTACACCAAAAGGCGATGGAGCAAGTGGTCCAGCGGGCCGTTGACGGTATGGCCGCCGAAGGGTGTCCCTACCAGGGGATTCTGTATGCCGGACTGATGGTGAAGGATGGGGAGGTAAAGACCCTTGAGTTCAACGCCCGCTTTGGTGACCCGGAGTGCCAGCCGCTGCTGATGCGGATGAAGTCCGACCTGGTGCCGCTCTTGCTGGCAGTGGCGGAAGGCGATCTGGCCGGCAAGACCATTGAGTGGCACGATCAGGCAGCCGTCTGTGTGGTCATGGCAGCTGAAGGTTATCCCGGTGATTACCCCAAAGGGGATATCATTACCGGAATTGAGGCAGCCGAAGAGGTCGCAGGGGTAACGGTCTTCCATGCGGGGACTATGGAGAAAGACGGCCAGATCGTTACGGCCGGTGGCCGCGTACTTGGGGTGACCGCGCGGGCCGAAGGTGTTGCTGCTGCAATTGCGCAGGCCTATCAAGGTGTGGCAAGGATAGCCTGGCGTGGTGTGCAGTACCGCACTGATATCGGCCGTAAGGCCATTAGTCGGATCTAATGTAATAAGTTGGTACGCTTAGTGCTTGACAAGGCTTAAGAGGCTATGGTTAAGTGCCCGAACCTTTTATACATCACCAAGGAGGTTGTTACGATGAAAAAAGTCATTATTGCTCTGGTTGCCCTGGTTGCTTTTTCCGGCGCTGCTTTTGCCAAGGATGTTGTTGAGCTGAACGCCAGCATGGGCAAGGTTTCCTTTCCCCATAAGGCTCACAAAGAACTGCTGAAGGCTGAAGGCTGCAAGGCCTGCCACCCCGCTCTGTTCCCGATGAAGGAAGAGAAGCTGGGCAAGGAGAAGGCTCACAAGGCGTGTGGTGACTGCCACGCCAAGGGCAATGGTCCCAAGACCAACGCCGCCTGCACCAAGTGCCACAAGAAGTAAACCCCGTCTGAGCGGGTCAAAAGGGGGTAACGGTCAGCCGTTACCCCCTTTTTTTGTCAAAAAAAAGCTACCCATTTTTCCGTGAATGCGGTATATCATAAAACAAGACAGAAATGGTCGTGAATCTGTTTTCATGATGGTCTGTTAATATTATTTGGGGGAATCGTCTGTGAGTACCAAACAAACTGGTGTTGTACAGCAGGTCTGGGATTTCTTCTGTTCACTCAAGTTGACCATTTTCCTTTTGATTACCCTTTCCATTACCTCAATTATCGGTACGATCATTCCGCAGTATCCCAATATTGATGAACGCTACTGGGGGACGATCAGCGCTGCCCGCAGGGCGTTCTATGACAAACTCGGTTTCTTTGACATGTACCATTCCTGGTGGTTCCTGGCCTTGTTGACACTGTTCAGTGTCAACCTGATCGCCTGCTCGATCAAGCGCCTGCCGCATGTCTTCAAGTTTGTGAGTGAGCCGGCAACCACCATTTCAGAGACCCAGCAAAAGATCTTTCCCGGCAAGGAGTTGAAGTTTGACGGGAACATCGAGGAGGCCAAGGAACGGCTCAGCGGGTTTCTGGCAACGCATTTTACCTCGCCCGTGGTCACCAAGGTTGACAACCAGTACCACCTGTTTGCCCAGAAAAACGCTTGGTGCCGTTTGGGGGTCTATGTGGTGCACTTCAGCATCCTGGTGATCTTTGCCGGCGCCATCATCGGCAATATCTGGGGTTATAAGGGGTTTGCCGCCATAGTCGAAGGGGAGCGGATCGATACGATCAAGGCGAGAAGCGGCAAGGATGTCAAGCTCGGCTTTGAGGTGCGGTGTGATCAGTTTACCGTCACCTTCTATGATGCCCCCGGTGGCGGCGGACCGAGCCAGATGCCCAAGGAGTTTAAGAGTATCCTGACCGTGACGGAGAACGGTAAAGAGGTGCCCGGCTACACGCATGTGCGCGTGGTTGTCAATGAGCCGTTTACCTACAAGGGTATTACCTTTTACCAATCAAGCTATGGCCAGGCCAATGATCCCAGCACGTTCTTCTTTACCGTCAGGGACCGTGAGAACGGCAAGGTACAGCAGCTGTCCTTACGGCCCGGTCAGGAAACCAGGCTGCCCGATGGGCGCTTGGCCTCAATTGTCGACCTGACCGACAACCCGGGTGAAGGGATGGCGGCGGTGCTTGGTGTGCGTAACGGCAACAGTGATCCCAAGTTTTTCAAGGTGTTCAAAAGCAACCCTGGCCTTGACGAGTTGCGCGGGGATCGTTTGATCTTTGCCTTTACCGGTACCGATGCCCGCATGTACACCGGTCTGCAGGTCAATAAAGATCCCGGTGTCTGGGTGGTCTGGCTCGGTTGTGCCCTGATGTGCGGGGGCTTGTGTATCGCCTTCTTCATGTCGCACAAACGGATCTGGATTGTGGTGCAACATGGCTATGCACGTATGTACGGAAACGCCAGCAAGAATCAGCCGGCGTTCCAGATGGAGTTTGATGCCTTGGGTGACGAACTCCATAAGCTGACTATCTGAGCGAAGGAGCTACGGTATGCTGAGTGCAAAACTCTTTAACGTTACGACCATTTTCTACATGCTTTCAACCCTGGCCTTTTTCGGTTATCTGGCAAGCCGCAACAAGGTAGCCGGTACTGCCGGATCGCTGCTGGCCTGGGCCGGTTTTGTCATCCAGACCGTGGCTAGCGGGCTGCGCTGGAAAGAGTCCTATGCCATGGGACTCGGCCATGCGCCGCTTACCAACCTGTACGAGTCGGTGATCTTTTTTGCCTGGAGTACGGTCTTGATCTTCGGGATCATTGACCTCAAGTACAAATACCGCATCATTGGCGCCTTTGTGATGCCGTTTGCCCTGATGGCGATGGCCTGGGGGCAGTTGTACCTGCCCACCGACATCAACCCCCTGATGCCGGCCCTGCAGAGCAACTGGCTTTTGTACCACGTCTTGACCTGCTTCCTGGGATATGCCTCCTTTGCCGTGGCCTGCGGTGTTTCGATCATGTATCTGATCAAGGCCAAGAGTGAGGAAAAAGGCAATGAGGCTGCCGGTGGGCTGATGTCGCAGTTTCCTCCGACCAAGGTGCTCGACGATCTGAACTACAAGGCGATCATGGTCGGCTTCCCGCTTTTGACCCTGGGGATCATCACCGGTGCTGCCTGGGCAAACTACGCCTGGGGTACCTACTGGAGCTGGGACCCCAAGGAGACCTGGTCCCTGATCGTCTGGTTTATCTACGCCGCCTTTTTGCATGCCCGCTTCACCAAAGGCTGGGTTGGCAAGCGTGCGGCCTGGCTGTCAATCATCGGTTTCGGCGCCACCATTTTCTGCTATCTGGGGGTAAACCTGGTGTTGTCAGGCCTGCATAGTTATGGTAGCATGAATTAACTTTTGCAGAGAGTAGACATTGCTTGAAAAAACCGGGTCTGACCCGGTTTTTTCCGTTTGGGGACAGATTGTTGACCATCGCCGTCATCATACCGGTCAGGCCGGGACTGCAACCGCAAGCGCTGGACGCTCTTGCGGCAGTGGACTGCCTGCCCGACCAGCTGGAAATTCTGGTGGTGGAGGGGACAAATCCCAGCAGGCAACGTAACGAGGCGGTACAGCAAGCCCAGAGCGAGATCGTCTACTTTCTTGACGACGATTCCCTGCCGGTCGCTGACCTGGTGGCGCGGTTGGAACGACATTTTGCAGATGAACGGGTCGTGGCGGTCGGTGGTCCCTCGCTGACCCCCCCCCAGGACTCTGTGCTGCAGCAGGCCTTTGGCTGCGCCCTGGCCACACCGCTGGGGGCAGGCGGCGTGCGTAACCGCTACCGCTCCAGCGGTATGGTCAGACAAACCACGGAGCGGGAGTTGATTCTCTGTAACCTGGCCTTTCGGCGCGATGCCTTTCTTGCTGCAGGCGGCCTGGATGAGCGGCTGTACCCCAATGAAGAAAATGAATTGCTGGACCGCCTGCAAAGACAGGGCAAGATATTGCTCCATGATCCTCAGTTGGTGGTTGCCCGCAGCCAGCGTCCAAGCCTCGCGGCCTTTGCCTATCAGATGTTCCGCTACGGCAGGGGCAGGGCGCAGCAAACGCGCTTGGCCGGAATGAGCGGCCTTATGCCGTTAGTGCCTCTGTTCTTTGTGTTGTATCTGCTTGCCTTGCCGTTGCTGCGAAGTTCATTGCTGTTCCTGCCCCTGTTTCTCTATCTGCTGTTGGTTTGTCTCTGTTCGCTGCATGCGGCACGCAGATACCGGACCGCGGTGTTTGCTGCGCTATTAGTGCTGGTGTTCCCCCTATTACACCTTGCCAACGGGCTTGGGTTGCTGGTCGGCTTTCTACAGCCGGGAGGGGACACAGGGCACCGGGCGCCCGCACTGGTAAACGTAAAACGGCTGCGCCTGACCGTGCCAGCCATGTCCCCCGGAGTGAGCTGATGGATTTGAGTATTGTTGTCCCGATCTATTTTGAAGAAGACAATATCCGGCCGTTGTATGACGCCATCACCACGGCCCTTGACCCGGTTATCCGACAGTACGAGATCATCTGCGTCGACGATGGTTCGGGCGATAATTCGTTTGCGTTGTTAAAGGAGCTTGCTGAACGTGACAAGCGGGTGCGGGTGATCCGTTTTCGGCGGAATTTCGGCCAGACCGCTGCCATGGCAGCGGGATTCGAGGCCGCCCGCGGCAGGGTAATCATCCCGATGGATGGTGATCTGCAGAACGATCCTGCCGATATCCCGCGTCTGCTGGAAAAGATTGAAGAAGGGTATGATGTGGTCTCGGGCTGGCGTAAGGACCGCCAGGATACCTTTATCAACCGGAAACTGCCCTCCATGATTGCCAACGGTTTGATCTCACGCCTGACCGATGTGCATCTGCACGACTACGGCTGCACTCTGAAGGCCTATCGACGCGAAGTATTGGAGGGGATCGGCCTGTATGGCGAGATGCACCGTTTTGTGCCGGCCCTGGCATCGCGGATCGGCGCGCGGGTGGCCGAAATGCCGGTGCGGCACCATCCGCGCCTGCACGGCACCAGTAAGTACGGTATTTCTCGCACCGTGCGCGTGATCCTTGACCTCCTGACCGTCAAGTTTCTGCTGTCCTATGCCACCAAGCCGATCCAGCTGTTCGGCAAATGGGGCATCTATTCGATCCTGCTGGCCTGCCTCAGCGGGGGAACCACGCTCTACATGAAGGTGTTTGCCAATACCAGCATGAACCGCAACCCGTTATTGATCCTGACGGCGTTCCTGCTGTTCATGGGGGTCCAGTTCATCACCCTGGGGCTTTTGGGTGAGTTGAACGCCCGCACCTACTATGAGTCTCAGGGCAAGCCGATCTACACGGTACGTGAGCGCCTGAATGAACCGGATGATGGCGTCTGAACGTAAACTGCGCATACTGATGCTCGCGCCTACGCCGTATTTCTCCGACCGAGGCTGCCATGTCAGGATTTACGAAGAGGCCAAGTCGATTATGCAGCGAGGCCACCAGGTACGGATCGTCAGTTATCACCTCGGACGGGATCTGGCACCGGTGGCGGTTGATCGTAGTGTGACCATCCCTTGGTATACGAAACGTGAGGCCGGACCTTCCTGGCATAAGCTGTATCTTGATCTGTTGTTGTTTTGCAGGGCTCTCAAGACCGCTCGCCAGTTTCGTCCCGACCTGCTCCATGCCCACCTGCATGAAGGGGTCGTGGTCGGCTGGCTGCTGGCCCGTTGGCTAGGCATACCACTGTTGTTCGATTATCAGGGCAGTCTGAGTGGAGAATCGTTGCAGCACGGTTTTTTCCGGTCGGGGTCGCTGTTGCACAGGCTGTTTCGCTTTCTTGAGCGCAGGATTGATCGATTGGCTGATGCTGTGGTCACCAGCTCTTCCGCCGGGTCTGATGAATTGATCCAGACCTGGGGAGTAACGACGGAACGTGTGACGGCCCTGCCCGACGGTGTTGATATCAACGTGTTTCACCATCTGAGCAAACAGCAGGCCCGTATGCGACTGGGGCTTGATGAACAGGTACCGGTGATTGTCTATCTCGGGTTGCTGAACCGCTATCAGGGGGCAGACCTGCTGCTTGAGGCCGCCAAACTCCTGATCCAGAAAGGCAGGATGTTTCACCTGCTGATGATGGGATTCCCGGAGGAACAGTACCGCCAAAGGGCCCTTGACCTGCATATCGATGGCTTTGTCAGTTTCACCGGCAAGGTCGAGTATGCGGATGCGCCGTTGTTTCTGTCAGCCGGCGATATTGCCGTATCACCCAAAATCTCAAGTACTGAGGCCAATGGCAAGCTCCTGAATTACATGGCCTGCGGTCTGCCGGTGGTGGCCTTCGACACGCCGGTTAACCGTGAGTTGGTGGGGGATGACGGCATCTATGCCCGGCTGGGGGATGTGGACGACCTGGCCCGTTGCCTGACAGAGGCCCTGTCGGATAGAGAACGCTTGCGCCTGCTGGGACGCCGGATGCGTGAGCGGGCGCTTGCGGTCCATAGTTGGGATATGCGGGTGGTTCAGCTTGAATCAGTGTACCTGCGCATGCTGGATTGCAAATAGACCGGATTTGTCGTATGGTTCAGGGCATGAACAAAAAAGCAGCTCTGCTTGACGATTACACACTCTTTCGGCTGTTGAGTGAACTTGAACATGATGTGGCCGGTTCCCAGCGGGAATTGGCTCGTCGCCTCGATGCCGCCTTGGGGTTGGTCAACCATTACCTCAAGGTTGCGGTTTCCAAAGGGTGGGTCAGGGTCAAGGAAGTATCCGCCAACCGCTGTAGGTACCATCTGACGGACAAAGGTGAAGCCCAGCGTACCAAGCTTGCCCTGCAGCATGCCCGCTATTTTGCGCAGGTTATCCCGCTTCTGTTCGACGAATATCGCCAACTCGGCAGGGTATTGGTGCAGGAGGGGATTGAGCGGGTGACGCTGTGCGGCATCGACCCAAGCGCCCATTTGGCCTGGCTGGCCCTGCATGAGGCCGGTATCGAAGTGACGCAGCTGATGGACAACAGCGCCGTGGGGACACGCTTTATGGGGAAAGAGGTGGTTTCGCTTGCCCGTGCCATGCTCAGCGGTGTCCGCCAGGTGGTGATCGGCTCCCACAGCAGGGCTGCAGAGTTACAGCAGGCGTTAGTGACATTAGGGGTTGAACCGGCTGCCATCAGGTTGCCGACATTTTTGGGGGAGTAGGCGCATGCATCAAGAAGCCGTTGTTTTTGTTGCCGGCCATCGCGGGATGGTTGGTTCAGCCATTGTCAGACGCCTTGAACAGGCAGGCTACCGCAATCTGGCGCTGCGCAGTTCCCAGGAGCTGGATCTGCGAGACCAAACTGCTGTTGCTTCATTTTTCGCCATCACCAAGCCGGAGTATGTCTTTCTGGCTGCGGCCAGGGTTGGCGGTATCATTGCCAACAGCACCCGCAAGGCCGAATTTATCTACGACAACCTGATGATCCAGACTAATGTGATTCACGAGGCCTGGAAGAACGGGGTTAAACGGCTGCTGTTTCTCGGCAGCACCTGCATCTATCCCAAATTCGCCCCCCAACCGATCAAGGAAGAGCATCTCCTGACCGGTCAGCTGGAGCCGACCAACGATGCCTACGCCATTGCCAAAATCGCCGGTATCGCCATGTGTCGTTCCTATAATCAGCAGTACGGTACCCGTTTTCTGGCGGCCATGCCCAACAACCTCTACGGCCCGGGGGACAATTTCGACCTGACCGGCTCCCATGTGTTGCCTGCCCTGCTGCGTAAGTTCCATGAAGCCAAGCAGGCTGGTTCCCCCACTGTGACCGTCTGGGGTACCGGTACGCCGCTGCGGGAATTCATGCACGTAGATGACCTGGCTGATGCCTCGCTGTTTCTGATGAATCAGCCAGATGCGCCATATGGTGAGCTTCTGACGTATGCTGACGCACCGGCCTTGGTTAATGTGGGTTCCGGCCAGGAAATCAGCATTGCCGATCTGGCACAACTGGTACGTGATGTGGTTGGTTACCAGGGTGAGATTGTCTTCGACACCAGCAAACCAGACGGTACCCCTCGCAAGTTGGCTGACTCCTCGCGCCTGCATGCGCTTGGGTGGAAACACCGCATTGAACTCAAAGATGGTGTGCATGATGCCTATCAGTGGTTTGTGGGGCAGGTTGCCGCAGGTGACAGATGAGTTAAATCGCGACATCCGCTGGCTGCGTCTGGTGCCGCAATCGGTGCGCCGACGTCTGGCCGGACGCCATGAGCTGCAGCAGATAATCGATAACACCGGTTGGCTGGTTGGTGACCGGATATTGCGGATGGGGGTTGGCCTACTGATCAGCATCTGGACAGCCCGCTATCTGGGACCGGCAGACTATGGTTTGCTCAGTTATGCGGTTTCCTTTGTGGGGCTATTTTTTGCCGGTGCCTCGTTGGGTCTTGAGGCGATTGTCACCCGCGATCTAGTTCGTTATCCAGAACAGCAAGACCAGATTCTTGGAACCAGTTTTCTGCTGAGACTTGGAGGCGGGGGAGCCGCTACAGTGCTGGCATTGCTGGTAATACTGCTGCTGAAACCAGCAGAGGAGCTTGTCCGGTTATTGGTCGCCATTACCTCGATTCACCTGATGCTGCAGGCGTTTGAGGTAATAGACCTTTGGTTTCAGTCGCAGGTCCGTTCCC
>Ga0307363_1000157_pt1 | contig 11067 bp, 8 predicted proteins | sample AAT_RA_Asp2_MT_FD_194613 | JGI IMG/M metagenome (GOLD analysis project Ga0307363, IMG submission 194613) | Metatranscriptome of enriched activated sludge microbial communities from anaerobic digester in WTTP, New Holstein, Wisconsin, United... | ecosystem: Engineered > Bioreactor > Anaerobic >...
CTCGCAGGATGAACAACCATTTCAACGGCTTTCACGTCCACCTTGCCACGGCACAGAAACTTCCTGTATATATATTTGGATGAAAATCTGTTCATTGGCCAGCGGCAGCAAAGGTAACTGTCTCTATCTGGAGACCGGCGAAACCCGCCTGCTGGTGGATGCCGGACTGTCGTTGCGCGAGATCACGGCGCGCCTGGACGGGGCCGGCATTCAACCGGACACAATCCATGGTGTGCTGGTGACCCATGAACATCTCGACCATATCCGCAGCGCTGGCTCCTTTGCCCGCCGCTATCAGGTACCGGTGCTGATCAGTTACGCCACACGCCAGGCTGCGGCCAGCTACCTGAAAAAGGCGCCACTGGTTGAGTTTGAGACCGGCTACGCCTTTGCCTTTCGCGACTGCGTGGTTGATCCGTTTCCGGTAACCCACGACTGCAGCGATCCGGTCGGCTTTCTGGTGGAATCCAGCGAAGGGCGTTTCGGCAGCGCCACCGACCTGGGGGTGGTGACCCGTCTGGTGCGGGACAAACTACAGGGCTGTCGAGCCCTGAACCTGGAATCAAATCACGACCCGGAGATGCTGCTGAACGGCCCCTACCCCTGGCACCTGAAGCAGCGGATCAAGTCGCGCCACGGCCACATCTCCAACCAGGAATCGCTGGAGTTACTGCACGACCTGGCCCATGATGGCCTGCAGGCGCTGGTGATGGCCCACCTCTCGGAGGTGAACAACCATCCTGACAAGGTAGTGGAAACCACCGCCTCATTTTTGAATGATCAAAACCGCTGTGCCCCGCAGATCGTGATCGGCGACCAGTACCAGGCCGGTCCCATGATGGAACTATAAATTACAACACCCCACGAAGGAGCATTTGACACATGATTCCACGTTATACAAGACCTGAGATGGCAAAAATCTGGGAACCGGAAAACCGCTTCCGCATCTGGCTGGAGATCGAGACCCTGGCCAGCGAAGCCCAGGCCGAACTGGGAGTGATCCCCAAAGAAGTGATCCCGGTCATCCGCGAAAAAGGCAACTTCGATATCGCCCGCATCGACGCCATCGAGGCCGAGGTCAAGCATGACGTGATCGCCTTCCTGACCTCGGTAGCCGAGTTCGTCGGCCCCGAGGCCCGCTTCATCCATCAGGGCATGACCTCCTCCGACGTGCTGGATACCTGCCTGTCGGTACAACTGGTGCAGGCAGCTGACGAACTGCTGGCCGACCTGGACATGGTGCTGGCCTCCATCAAGGAGCGGGCCTTTGAACACAAGGATACGGTCTGCATGGGCCGCTCCCACGGCATCCATGCCGAGCCGGTCACCTTCGGCCTCAAGCTGGCCACCTGGTACGCAGAGATGGACCGTAACCGCACTCGATTACAGGCCGCCCGCGAAAACATCGCCACTGGCGCCATCTCCGGGGCGGTAGGCACCTTTGCCAACATCAACCCCTTTGTGGAGGAATACGTCTGCCAAAAGATGGGCCTCAAGCCGGAACCGGTCTCGACCCAGGTGATCCCCCGCGACCGTCACGCAGAGTATTTCTGCGCCCTGGCCATCATCGCCTCATCCATGGAGCGGATCGCCATTGAGGTACGCCACCTGCAGCGCACCGAGGTGCTGGAGGCAGAGGAGCAGTTCACCAAAGGCCAGAAGGGCTCGTCGGCCATGCCCCACAAGCGCAACCCGATCCTGTCCGAGAACCTGACCGGCCAGGCTCGCTACATCAGGGCCCAGTGCATCCCGGCCCTTGAAAACGTGGCGCTGTGGCACGAGCGGGACATCTCCCACTCCTCGGTGGAGCGCTACATCGCGCCGGACGTCACCGTGGCCCTGGATTTTTCCCTGCGCCGACTGAACGGCCTTATCAAGAACTTGGTGGTCTATCCGGACAACATGCTGCGCAACCTAAACCAGATGAAGGGACTGGTCTTCTCCCAGAAGATCCTGCTGGACCTGACCCAATCCGGCGTCTCCCGCGAGGATGCCTACCGCCTGGTGCAAAAGAACGCCATGAAGGTCTGGGAAGAGGGCAAGGACTTCCAGACCGAGCTGTTGAACGACGCCGAGGTGGTGGGCGCCCTGGGCGAAGCCAAGATCCGCGAGTCCTTCGACCTCTCCTACCACCTCAAGCATGTCGACACCATCTTCAAGCGAGTATTCGGTGGATAGGCTGATCGCCCTACTGATAGCTCTCTTCGCCCCCTCGACGGCGGACAGCACCACTCTCTTCTGGGCAAAACACCTGTTGCTGGCAACCTTGGTCATCGCCTGTTTCTGGCTGCTGTCTCAATCGACCTCCTATGTGATAACGCACTGGGGCAAACGGCTGACATCATTCACTCGTACCGATCTCGACGACCGGATTCTGCGCCGTATCGCGCCGTCCATCTCGCTGCTGATCACCTTTACTGGTATCTATCTGGCCTTTCGTTCGTTACCGTTACACGAAAAACTTTTCAAGGTAATGGCCGGCGGCCTGTTTGTGGCAAATGTTACCATTGTCTGCGTTCTGTTGTACCGGGCACTAAACGAGACCCTGGCCTGGTATGTGGAGCACCGCCAGGACCATTATGACAGCCTGCTGTCACGCCAGATGACGCCTTTGGCCGAAAAGGTCGCCATGATTTTTATCCTGGGTGGAGCGCTGATGGTTGTGCTGAGACACTTTCATTATGACATCCTCTCACTGGTGACGGCTCTAGGTATCGGCTCCCTGGCGATCGGCATGGCAGCCAAGGATTCCCTGGCCCATCTGATCTCCGGTTTCACCCTGATGCTGGACCGACCGTTCCGAATCGGCGACCGAATCCAGCTGGTGGGCGGCCAGGTGGGCGATGTACAGGACATCGGTCTGCGCAGCACTAAAATCAAGACCCTGGACAACCAGCTGCTGGTGATCCCCAACTCGGACCTCTGCAATACCATGGTACTGAACCAGGCCTTCCCGGACCAACGGGTCAAGGGCCGCATCAACCTGGGCGTGGCCTACGGCAGCGATATCCAGCACGTCAAGCGACTCCTGGTAGCAACGGCCCAGGAAGTACCGGAGGTCTTGGTGGAGCCGATGCCAGAAGCCTTTTTTACTGCCTTTGGTGATTCATCGCTCAGTCTGGCGCTATTCTTCTGGGTTGACGACTATGGTAAGCTGTTTGCCACCACCGACCAGATCAATATCCTGATCCTGCAACGCTTCCGTGAGCAGGGTATTGAAATTCCCTACCCAACCCGTACCATGATCATGCTGCCTCAGGACGGATTGCAACCGTCCCAGCGGGCATAACTCTGTTACCAAGGAGGAGCGTACCATGCAACGATGGAGCTTGCTGATTTTGGTGACGCTGCTGACGGCCTTGCCGACAGCGGTCTGGAGTGTAGACGAACCAACAGGCGTTAAACCGGAAACCGCCAGTCTGTATCGCAACGCACGGGAACAGGTGGAAAAACTGAGTGTCACGCCGGCAGCCAAGTACACCCCTGAAATTATCAAACAGGCCAGGGAAAGCATTGTACAGGCCCAACATGGGCTGGAAATCGGCAACGACCGGGTGACCCGCGAGTCGGCAGAACGGGCAACCCTGCAGGCAAAGCTGGCACTGGCCGCAAGTGACGAGCGGATTGCAGCAGAAAAAGCCGCAGCAGCCAAACAAGAGCTGGCCACCCTTGAGCAGCGTCTGAACGCCATCCTGGCTGGAAAAGGAGAGCAGCCATGAAGCCAACCACCCTGCTCCGCTCGGCGATTGCAGCGCTGCTGCTGTCTCTGCTGGCTGCATCCGGGACATGGGCCAAAGAGCCACTGCCCGACTACCTTGAAACAGCCAACACCACGGTGACGACTGCAGCCAGTGCCGGTGGCAGCTACCCGGAGCTGGCCGATGATATCCTGATTGCCAAAAACAGTATCCGCAACGCCAATGCCGAATATGAAAAAAATCTGGGTACCTTCAGCGGCAAGCTGGACGCAAAGGCAGAACCGCTTGTCCGGCAGTTAGCAGAAACCGCTCGCCTGCAGGCGGCCCTGGTAATCGCAAAAGCCAACGCACGCGACTACGATAAAGAGCGCAACCGCCTGGAAGGGGCAATCCGTGCCACCAAGGCAAAGATCAAGATCTTCGATGACCTGGTGGCCCAGGTAAAAAATCTTAAGAAACTGTCGTCCGACCAAGCCAGCCAGATTGCCAGCCTGGATGCCAAGGTAGCCTCCCTGAACGCCGAGTTGTCGGCAAAAGGTTCCGTTATTACCAGCTCCGACCAGAAGACCGCCAACCTGCTTAAGGCCCTGGATGAGCAAAAGAAAGCAACCGCTTCTTCGGAGCAGCGGGTGGCCGCCCTTACGCAGGAGTTGGATACCCTCAAACAGCAGGCTGCCCAACTGCAGGCCAGTGGTGAGCAACTTGCTGCGGAAAAGCGGATCAAAGACTTTGAAGCCGAGGTGGGCAAGCTGGGTGGCATCGTCAAGAGTACCACCAACGGCCTGACAGTCACCTTCCCGCGCGCTCAATTGTTAAAGACCACCAGCAAAAGCACCACCCTGGCCCCTGGCGGAACGACCATCGTTTCCAGGCTGGTTGCTCTGCTCAAGGCTTACCCCGAATACCGCATCAAACTGCGGGTGCATGGTTTCGGACAACCGGCGCGCAGCGAGGACGCCGCTGCAACTGATCAGATGGCGCGTTTCAGCCGCGAAGCCCTACTCTCTGCCGGAACATTCGAGCCGTCAGTTGTTGAAGCACTGGGCATCGGCACAGCAGAACCGGTATTTCCCAAAAGCAACGCTGAGGCCAATCGCCGAGTTGAACTCATCTTTATAAAGAAATAATCACACTACGAAACGAGAAACAGGACCATCATGCCCAGCAGAATAGAAATAGCCCTGAAGGATGGCGTACGCGACTCCCGCGGCGAGCGGATCAAGCGTGAGATCGACCATTTTCTGCACCTGCCGGTGGGTAGTGTGCGCACCATCGACGTCTTCACTGTTGACGCCGACCTGACCCGCACCGAACTGGAAGCGGCAGCCTCCGGCCCGTTCTGCGATCCGGTGATCCAGAGCTGGAGCATTGAACTGCCGTTAGCCACCGGCTTTGACTGGGCGGTTGAGGTGGGCTTCCGCCCCGGCGTGACCGACAACGTGGGCCGTACCGCCCGCGAGGCAGTGGAGTACCTGACCGGCCGACCCTTTGGCGACGGCGAGGGTGTGTACTCCGGCGTGCAGTACCTGCTGTCCGGCCAACTCAACCGCGAACAGGTGGAGACCATCGCCACCGGCCTGCTCTGTAACACCCTAATCCAACGCTACAGCATCCTCTCAGCAGCTGATTTCGTGGCCAAGCGTGGTTTCCCCACCACCGTACCCAAGGTGACCGGCGAGACCAAAGGCCAGGTGCGGGAAATCGACCTGGAGGTTGCTGACGAGGAACTGCTGCGGATCAGCAAGGATGGCGTACTGGCCCTGACCCTGGAAGAGATGAAGATCATTCAGGCCCACTACCGCGACCCGCAGGTGCAGGCTGAACGGGCCAAGCAGGGCCTACACAACAAACCGACCGACGTGGAGCTGGAGTGCCTGGCCCAGACCTGGTCCGAGCACTGCAAACACAAGATCTTTGCCGGTACCGTCCAGTATGAGGATGAGCAGGGGAACAAGCAGGAGATCAAGTCGCTGTTCAAGTCGTTCATCCAGCGTACCACCAAGGATGTCCGCACCAACATGGGGGATAAAGATTTCTGCCTGTCGGTCTTCAAGGACAACGCCGGGGTGATCACCTTTGACGACAACAACTCGCTGGTCTTCAAGGTGGAGACCCACAACTCGCCATCGGCGCTGGACCCCTACGGCGGGGCGCTGACCGGCATCGTGGGGGTCAACCGCGACCCGTTCGGCACCGGCCAGGGCTCCAAGCTGATCTTCAACACCGATGTATTCTGCTTTGCCGACCCGTTCTACGACAAACCGCTGCCGTCGCGCCTGCTGCACCCCCGCCGGATCTTTGAAGGGGTGGTGGAGGGGGTCGAACATGGCGGCAACAAGTCCGGCATCCCCACCGTGAACGGCTCGATCGTGTTTGACGAGCGCTTTGCCGGCAAGCCGCTGGTGTTCTGTGGTACGGCCGGCATCATGCCCCGCGAGGTGAACGGCATTCCGGGCCATGAGAAGAGCATCCAGCCCGGCGACCTGATCGTGATGACCGGCGGCCGGATCGGCAAAGATGGCATCCACGGCGCCACCTTCTCCTCCGAAGAACTGAACGAAAACTCGCCGGTCACGGCGGTGCAGATCGGCGACCCAATCACCCAGAAGCGCATGTTCGATTTCCTGATCCGGGCTCGCGACAAGGGCCTCTACCGCTTCATCACCGATAACGGCGCCGGCGGATTATCCTCCTCCATCGGCGAGATGGCGGGCGAATGCAACGGCTGCCGGATGGATCTGGCCAAAGCGCCGCTCAAGTACCCCGGTTTGAACCCCTGGGAGATCCTGATCTCCGAGGCCCAGGAACGGATGTCGCTGGCCGTCGCCCCGGAAAAGATCGACGAGTTCATGGCCATGGCCAAGCGCTTCGGCTGCGAGGCCACGGTACTGGGCGAGTTCACCGACAACGGCACGTTCCATATCCTCTACAATGGGAAGACCGTGGCCTGGCTGCCGATGGCGTTCATGCACGAAGGCCTGCCGCCGATGCAGATCCCGGCCAAGTGGCAGCCGCCGCTCAATCCGGAGGCACCGGCCCAGGATAAGGATGACTGGTCCGCCGACCTGCTGGAACTGCTGGGTCGGCTCAACATCTGCTCCAAAGAATCCGTGGTGCGGCGCTATGATCACGAAGTGCAGGGCGGCTCGGTGGTCAAGCCGTTCTCTGGCGTCACCAACGACGGCCCATCCGATGCGGCGGTGGTGCGGCCGATCCTCGATTCCTTCAAAGGGGTGGTGGTATCCCACGGCATCTGCCCGCGCTATTCCGATATCGATGCCTACCACATGGCAGCCAACGCCATTGACGAGGCGCTGCGTAATTTTGTCGCTGTGGGCGGCAATCCGGAACACTGGGCCGGCCTGGACAACTTCTGCTGGTGCGACCCGGTGCTGTCGGACAAGACGCCAGACGGCCCCTACAAGATGGCCCAACTGGTGCGGGCCAACCAGGCCCTGCTGGATTACTGTGTGCCGCTCAACCTGCCGCTGATCTCCGGCAAGGACTCGATGAAGAACGACTTCTACGACGGCTCGACCAAGATATCGATCCCCCCCACCCTGTTGTTCTCAGTGATCGGCACGATTCCCGACATTCGTAATGCCGTGACCATGGACTTCAAGCGCCCCGGCGACATCATCTGCCTGTTGGGGAATACCAAAGATGAGCTGGGCGGTTCCGAATACCTGGCCATGCAGGGCTACACCGGCAACAAGGTGCCGCAGGTGGATGTAACCTCGGCCTTGGCACGCTACAAGGCGCTACACCGTGCGATCGAGAACGGCCTGGTGGCATCCTGTCACGACCTGTCAGACGGCGGACTGGCGGTTGCCCTAGCTGAGTCAGCCTTCTCCGGCGGCTACGGTTGCCGGGTGGAGTTGGCCAACGTCCGCTTCGAGGGGGATACCCGTTACCGCACCGACGAGGTGCTGCTGTTCTCAGAATCGGCCTCCCGCCTGCTGGTGACGGTCCATCCCGCCCAATGGTCGGCCTTTGAAGAGACCATGGCCGGCACCGGCTTCAGCCAGATCGGTCAGGTAACCGATGCAAACGATGTAACCATCGCCGGCCTGTCCGGCAAGACCGTCCTGCACAGCGGCCTGGATGCCCTGAAGTCAGCCTGGCAACGCACCTTGAAGGAGCTGTAACCCATGAAATTGACACGCGCGCTGGTGATTACCGGCAATGGTACCAACTGCGAGATGGAGGCGGCCCACGCCTGCCGACTGGGGGGGTTCGACGAGGCGAAGATCGCCCATATTGCCGAAATCCTCTCCGGCGAGGTCCGCCTTGACGACTATCACTTCCTCAATCTGACCGGCGGCTTTCTGGACGGCGACGACCTGGGCAGCGCCAAGGCCCAAGCCAACCGGCTCAAGAACGCCAGTGTCAACGGCAGCAACGAGAAACTGGTGGAGCAGTTCACCCGCTTTATCGAGGCTGGCAAATTGGTACTGGGGGTCTGCAACGGCTTCCAGTTGATGGTCAAGATGGGGATGCTGCCGGCCCTGGACGGCAACACCTTGACCCAGACCGTGACGCTCTGCCACAACGACTCCGGCCGCTTCCAGGACCGCTGGTGCTACCTGAAGGCCGATCCTGCTTCCCCCTGCGTCTTCACCAAGGGGATCGACAAGGGAATCTACCTGCCGGTACGCCACGGCGAAGGCAAGTTCCTGACCGACACCCCGCAGACTCTGGAGCGGATCGAGGCCGGCCACCTGGCAGTGCTGAAATACTGCGACGCTGACTACAGCGCCCCCACTATGGAGTTTCCGGCCAACCCCAACGGCTCCACCAACGCCATTGCCGGACTGTGCGACCCGACTGGCCGACTGATGGGCCTGATGCCGCACCCGGAGGCCTTTGTGCACTACACCCAGCACCCCCGCTGGACCCGCGAGCAGTTGCCGGAAGACGGCGACGGCCTGATCTTGTATAAGAACGCAGCCGAATTCGTGAGGAAAAACCTGCTATGAAACTTTCCCGCCCTGAAGAAGAATGCGGCGTATTCGGCATCTACGGCCATCCCGAGGCCGCCAACCTGACCTATCTGGGACTGTACGCCTTGCAACACCGCGGCCAGGAGAGCTGTGGCATAGTCTCCTCCGACGGCAACAGCCTGCATGCCCACAAACGGATGGGGCTGGTGGCCGATGTGTTCGGTAACCAGAAGGTATTTGAAAAGTTGCCCGGCAAGTCCGCCATCGGCCATGTGCGCTACTCGACCGCCGGTGCCTCGGTGGAAAAAAACGTGCAGCCGATCATGGTGGACTACTCTCGCGGCTCTATCGCCGTGGCCCACAACGGCAATCTGGTCAACGCCAATCTATTAAAGGCGGAGTTGGAGGCCTACGGTTCCATCTTCCAGACCACCATGGATACCGAGATCATCATCCACCTGCTGGCGGTCTCCAAGACCAACTCGCTGGTGGATCGGATCGTGGATGCCCTGAACCGGATCAAGGGTGCCTATTGCCTGCTGTTCCTGACCGAGACCCGCATGATAGCAGTACGCGATCCCCATGGCTTCCGCCCCCTGTGCCTCGGCAAACTGGGCGATGGCTGGGTGGTGGCCTCGGAAAGCTGCGCCCTCGACCTAATCGAGGCGAAGTTCGTGCGGGAAGTAGAGCCAGGCGAGATGCTGATTTTCACCAAGGACGGTCAGATGCAGTCGCTATTCCCGTTCAAGCCGGTGGAGCCGACCCCCTGCATCTTTGAGTTCGTCTATTTTGCCCGACCCGACTCCACCATTTTCGGCAAAAACGTGTACCAGGTACGTAAAGAACTGGGCCGGCAACTGGCCCGCGAGCATCAGGTGGATGCCGACGTGGTGATTGCCGTGCCGGACTCAGGCGTTCCGGCCGCCATGGGCTACGCCGAGGAATCGGGCATCCGCTTCGAACTGGGTCTGATCCGTAACCATTATGTGGGGCGTACCTTCATCGAGCCGGCCCAATCGATCCGCCACTTCGGGGTCAAGATCAAGTTGAACCCGGTGCGCGAACTTTTGGAGGGTAAGCGGGTAGTAGTGATCGACGACTCCATCGTGCGGGGCACCACCTCACGCAAGATCGTCAAGATGGTACGCAACGCCGGAGCCAAGGAGGTCCACATGCGCATCTCCTCTCCCCCCACCAGCTACCCCTGCTACTACGGCATCGACACCCCCAACCGCAAGGAGCTGATCTCCTCTTCCCATACCATTGAAGAGATCCGGCGCTACATTACCGCCGACTCCCTGGGCTACCTGTCAGAGGAGGGTCTGATCTCGGCCACCGGCATCACCAACGCCAACTTCTGCACCGCCTGTTTCACCGGCGCATACCCGATCAACTTCCCGATGCCGCAACAAAAACCCCAAATGGGCTTATTTATTGAAGGAGAGGAGTACGAAGAGCAATGACTGACCGCGAAAAACTGAAGGCGATCATCCTGGAACTGTCCTACGAAAAGCGACTGGTAACGCTGGCCTCCGGCCGCCAGAGCGATTTCTATTTTGACGGCAAACAGACCACCCTGCACGCCGAGGGCGGCCTGCTGGTGGGCAAGCTGTTCTACGAGGCGATCAAGGATGTGCCGGGCGTACAGGCCGTGGGCGGCATCACCCTGGGGGCCGACCCGATCGCCACCGCTACCTCCATCGCCGCCTGCCTGGACGGCAAGCCGCTGCACGCCTTCATCATCCGCAAGGAACCCAAGGGACACGGCACCGGCCAGTGGCTGGAAGGCCGCAAAAACCTGCCCCCCGGCACCAAGGTAGTGATCGTGGAGGATGTGGTCACCACCGGCGGCTCCTCCATGAAGGCGGTCAACCGCGCCAAAGAGGAAGGGCTGGACGTGCTGGGGATTGTCTCGTTGGTGGACCGCGAGGAAGGCGGCCGCGAGAACATTGAGGCCGAAGGCTACTGGCTGAAGGCGATCTTCACCAAATCCCAACTCGTAGGTGCATGAACAGCAAACTGCGTCTTGATAAACTGATGGTCGAACGAGGCCTGGCCCCTTCCCGCGAGAAGGCCCAGGCCTTGATCATGGCCGGCCAGGTGGTGGTGGGTGACCATGCCGCCCAGAAGGCCGGGCAGCAGGTGCTGCCGAATGTGGAGATCCGCATCAAGGGCGAGGTACTGCCCTATGTCAGCCGTGGGGGGCTAAAGCTGGAAAAAGGGCTGGAACAGTTCGGCGTCGATCCAGCCGGCCGGGTGGCCATCGACGTAGGGGCCTCCACCGGCGGATTCACCGACTGCCTGCTGCAGCGTGGGGCTTCAAAAGTCTATGCCGTTGATGTCGGCTACGGCCAGCTGGCCTGGAAGCTGCGTGAAGACCCGCGGGTGGTGGTGCTGGAGAAGACCAACATCCGCCACCTGGGGCC
>Ga0307363_1000176_pt1 | contig 10680 bp, 9 predicted proteins | sample AAT_RA_Asp2_MT_FD_194613 | JGI IMG/M metagenome (GOLD analysis project Ga0307363, IMG submission 194613) | Metatranscriptome of enriched activated sludge microbial communities from anaerobic digester in WTTP, New Holstein, Wisconsin, United... | ecosystem: Engineered > Bioreactor > Anaerobic >...
GCCGCGTTCCTGGCACGGAAGCCGGCAATGGAGGCCGGAACCATGTCAGGGCAACTGTCGTTCAGCAGTTGCAGCGGAGCAAACAGGCACGTGACAAAATCCACAACCCGCTCATTCCGTCGGGCGGCCTCGCTTTGCACCGCCTCCAGCAGGCAGCGGTTCATGTACAGCAATGAGACACACAGAGAAACCTTGCGGGCCCGCTGCATATCATCAATGCTGAAACTGTCGGACGAGATGACCAGGTACGATGTGCCGGGCGCCAATTGCAGCCCGTGCTGCTTCATTTCCGAGAAGAAGCGCGATCCGGGCAGGGCGATCAGGGGGTTGGTGATAATACGCCGGACCTTGTCCAGCGAAACGGCGTATTCCAGGGATGCCAGATATCCCTCAAGGGTGTCACCCGGCAAGCCGTAGATCAGGTCGATGGTGATATTGGCACCCGGCAGACGCTGCACCACCTTACGGTAGTTCTCCTCAAAGCGGGCCTGATCAAACCTGCGCCCCGCCATGGCAAGTGCCAGGGGATTGGTGCTCTGCAGACCGAAATTGAATTCGTCGCCCGGCAGTTGGGCCAACAGGTCAATGATTTCGTCATCAAGCTGCTGGGCGTCGAACTCGAAGCGAATCTCCTTGTCGCATTGTTGTTTCACCAGAAAATTCAGGATCCGTTTAGCCCGCCCCTTCTGCAGCAGCAGGCTGGAATCGCAGAAATAAATACTTCTGATGGATGACTGGGCCAAAATCAGCCGAAGATCATTCAGCACTCGCTCTTCCGAATGGTAGCGCATCTGGCGGGAATAGCCCCAGGTGCAGTAACTGCACATGAAGGGACAGCCACGGGAACTCTCGTAGGAAATCCAGCTAAGGCCTGGGTGCTCCGCAAAGATGTGCCCGTAGGGTGAGGGACGGCTGTCCAGATCCTGGAGCAGCTCCCGGGTCCCGCCCTGGAACCTGCGGGTGGTGATTCCGGCAATGCTTTCCAGTGGACGCTGCCCGGCAAAATGTTCCAGTAGCTCCACAAAGGTTACCTCTCCCTCGCCGGTCACCACAATGTCGAGAGCCGGATTGCTTTCCAGCAGGGTGCGCTCTATGCCGGTAACCTGGGGGCCGCCGATGATAATTGTAGCATCGAGGTGCGGAACAACGGTCAGGATTTCCTCCAGGTTCCAGACATAGGCGCTGAAGCCGATAATGTCGGCCTGATGCGCGGCTATGGCAGCGGCCATGGCGTCTGGCGTATCACTGAAAATGGAGAATTCAATGGTTTCAATACAGAACCGGACGGCCACCGGGAACTGCTCTGCGTAACTGCACAGGAGTTGCGGGGCAAGGGATACGGTGCTCGTGTCATAAATGCCGACAAGAAGCATCTTGCTTTTTTTTGCGGTTTCCGTATCCGGCGACATCTCAATGGTTCCTTTGAACAGATGTGCTCAATTCATCCAGCAAACCGGCCATCGCCTCTACAGTAGCAGCGCTTCCATGACCTGGGTTGTAGATGAACTTCTCCATCAAGCAATGGCGTTTGTTCGCAAATTCTTCAGGTGCAGCAAGGGAGCGCCGTACTGCATCGCCCAACTGCTCCGGCTCCATGACCACCAACCCCGCATCCCGGCCGGCATTGAAACGCTCGTCGTGCAGCGATACCGCCGGATCATTGCCCCACTCCACCAGGGTTTTTTCGTAAAACTCCGGACAGTGCAGATAGATTACCGGACGGTCCAGGGTCATGAACTCCAGCGCAACGCCGCTGAAATCGGTCACCATCAGGTCTGCGGCGAACAGCAGCGGATTGACCAGATATTCGTCCACATATCTGAAGCGCGGATTTGAATTCAGCGTTGAGAATATGTCAACCCAGTCATGCCCGCCGGTATAAAACTGATAGGTCGGCGCATCCGGTTTTTCCAGGCTGGCCGGGTGGAGTTTAACAATGACGTTGATATCCCCCGCATCCAACAGCAGCTGCGGGATAATCGGGCCGTAGCTACGCAGCGCCCCACCCGGATCCCAGGCAGGCGCATAAATAAGGGTCTTGCGCCCCGGATCAAGTCCCAGACGCTCAAGCACCGCTTTGCGGTCGTATTTCCCGCTCAGTTGATCATCCAGCTTGGGATATCCGATATTATGAAGCCTGATGTGTCTGGTGCTATCCGGCTGCTTGGCTCTGATTACGTCAAACATGGATCGTTCCAGTTCGCCGTACAGGAAATAGTGTTCAAATGAAAGCAGATTCTCGTCAGACCAGTTGGTCCACTTGTTGGGCTGGCCATGGCCAATGAATATCTTCCGTGCCTTCTGCGGCCCTCTGCCGTAAATCTCGGTTTCCAAAAAAAGCTCCGTGCGTTCAAGCTTCTGGGCCACCTGGGCGGTCATGCAGCGTGATGCCGGTATATCAAGATCAATTACCCTTCCACGGATATCATAGTCACAGGCCAAATACAGCGACCAGGGGAGCTGCCGCTGGATTATATCCCGCCAGATCGGCGCAATGAACTGCACCTGTCCCAGTGAGCAGATATGGAAGACGATGATCCGCTTCCCCTGCAACTGGTCCATCTCCATCAACAAGTCGTAGTAGTTTATTTCAGTGGGGTCAACGGTCATGGGGTCTTAACGCCCTGTTCTGAAAGGAACATTTCCACTGTCATCCATCCGCTGTTTCGATTGCCAACAGTGTCCAGCAGCCGTTCCCCCGGCAGATCCAGCAGGCCTATGCGCATGGCAGAACGGACGCGCTGATCATGTTCTACAAATTGCCTGCAGAGTTCCGGGGCGCCATAGACGGCGTCCAGCCAGACACGGCCGGTGGTGCGGTCCAGCCGGGAGTTTCCGCGCTTCAGGTAGAGGGACTTGCCCGACGCCCGGCAGGCAGCCAGAAACGGAGCAAGCGCCAGATACACTACCGGCTTGCCGGTTCCTATGACAACATGCTGTTCCTCTTCCAGTGACAGGGAATAGTCGAACAGTGACAACTGACAGCGGCCCAGCAGGTCAAAGAGCGCGGCAACGCTTCTCACCGCGTACAGTAGCGTAACTCCCTTGGCAAAGAATACATCATACCTGGAAGCAAGCTTCCCAGGATCGTCAAAGGTTGTGATTGTATGACCTGGGTGCAGTAGCGGGGCCAACTGGTTAAACAGGGGGGAAATGTCAAGGCCGGTCCACTGCACCTGATGCAGGTCTATCTTGGGAAAGCTGATGTCAAGGCGCTCCAGCAGGGCTTTACAGAATTCCATACCATCAACACAGCCAAACAGGGTCTGTCCGATTTCGAAAAAACAGGGACGGGGTTGACCGGCACCGGCAATGCCCAGCGCCAGCAGTTTGCCCAGATTGACGGAGAAATCATCCGGATGATGAATCATGCTGTCATACTCTGAAATCAGTGTATCAAGATCGGAATCAGACAGATGACTGCACAGGCGCTGATATGCAGCCAGGTCGTTGGCATAACGGGCCAGCATAAACCAGTCGTAGGCCGTTTCTCCGGTACGGAAGTCCCAGACGGTCTTGCTACCGGCAACGGGGTCAATGGCCCCGAACTCAAGGTAGGAGAAGGCGGCGTTTTCCTCTGCTACAGTCCTGCTCATGGGCTCTCCTCCGGAACTGCATGTTCAATCAATCCATCAGGCCTGTCCGGGTCAAAGCAGCTGTTCAGGCGTTTGACAGCCAGCGCCCGCAACAAGGGGTGCATGACATAGCATGCTGGCCGGTTGCTCGCCCTGTTGGCATATCCCTGAATACCTGCGCCAGCGTGAAGGCGAGTGAGTACACGCTTCAGGACCTGCGCCCTGATGTACGGATCAAGGATATGGTCCATGAACAGGTATTGATCTTCCTGTATGCGCAGATTGATGTCAAAACGCGAACGTTCCAGCAACAGTCCGTCATCGATCCCGGCATTCATGATGAACGCGCTGGCCCCCACACATCCTTCTTCCAGCAGGGCATAGTAAAAACAGGTGCTGCCACGGTAATCTGGCAGCAAGCCGGGATGCACATGGATGAAGCACTTGCCGGTAGCCAGGGTATCCGGGGCAACAATGCCGGCTGCGGAAAAAAGCAGGGCCGGGGCTGTACAGTTCTGGATCAGGGCAATCACTTCAGGGGCATTGACATCGTGTGTTACGGCCATAAAAACTTGGGCTCCACATGACCGGAGCCATGCCAACGGTTCCAGTGACAGGTCAAAATAGTGCTGGCTATAACCATGGCGTTGATCTTCATCCTGTAGCTTGCTGAAAAACGGCATATCCCCCTGTAGCCAGACTACCTGGCGGGGGTACAGTCCCAGATTCCGCATGACACTGCAGTAAGCGACTGTCCGGCATGAAGGTCGGGCCAGGAATACGATGTCCAGCGGTTCAGGTTGGGTCGAGTTCATCAAGTATCGCCTTTTCCAGGGCAAACGCCAGTGCAGGCAGTTGCGGCCGGTTGGCATGCCAACCTGAAAGCGCAATGAAGTCCAACAGTTTGATGGCGGTGTTCAGAGTGCTGAAACAGTTGCTGCCAAGATACATGATCTGCAGAGACAATGCCAGCAGTGCATAGGCATCAAGATCCATGAAGTTATCACCCACGCGTCGCATATCCTGATCGTAGCAGTCAAACAGGCGCCGGTTGACTTCAAAACGCTTCTGCAGGGTCAACACCCTCCTGCGCTGCCGGTCGTCAGGCGGTGAGCCCGCAGCCGACTCTTTCAGTAGTTCTGACAAAAATGCAACGGTTTCAAAGTAGCTGGCACTTCCTGTCATGAGTGTTCCCAGTTCCGGACAGCAGTTGAACAGCGAAGAGGCCCAGTCGGTGGATTGACCCCGGAGGGATGGCAGCGGGATGGCCGGCCCAGGGAACCGCTTGGCGGCTTCGGAACGTTGAGCACGAAACCGGGCCAATGTCTCATCGCCGTTGCCGCCCCGGTAGGAACAGTCCAGCAGCGGCCGCAATTCATCCCATGTGCGTACTGGGTATGGGTTCATGCTTCTGCACCGGGACAGCATGAGGAAAGGTCGCCGGAATCCACCAACCCTTTGCAGCGTTCATAATCCTTTTCCGTATCGAACTCCAGCCATCCTCCACGGGATACCACCGGCCACACCTGCAGGCCGGAGACAATAGCCGTATGCAGCAGATCAGTCATGTACCCCTTTTCAAAAACATTGCCGGACTGGGACCAGCAGGAGCGCTCAGCCTGTTTCCTGTCGTAGATGGCCAACAGATCTCGTATGCCCTGTCGGGTGAATTTCAGCAGCCCGATATAACGGTAGTGCAGGCCCTCGGATGTCTCCACCGGCCTGCCGATGTCAGTGATCACACCATTTTCCGAGACCGACAGCGATTCAAGGTCTGTCTCGGTAGTGTCGTAGCGCAGCATCCAGTATTTTCTCCAGGCCTCGTCCACGGCCACGGCGATGTCATGGGGGCTGGCGGCAACGGCTTGCACCAGGTCAGCAGTATAGACGATATCGGAATAGGCCACCAGGATATCATCCGTCATCTCGTCCCGGGCGCACAGCAGGGTTTCCACCATGTTAGTGGTGGCGTAGTGCTGGTTGTGACGGTACTTCACACCGTCATAGGTTATTTTTTCGGCCTGATAACCGGTTACGATAACGATGTCAACCAATCCAGACTGGCGCAGGACCTCAAGCTGCCGCTGAATCAGAGTCTTGTCGCCTACGGGGAGCATCCCCTTGGGCAGATCCTGTGTCAGGGATCCCATTCTAGTACCGCGCCCTGCGGCAAGGATAATGGCTTTAATGGGACACCTCCCAGAACAACCGGCGGTCGCGGAATGCGCCAAGCAACAGACGATCAAGGGGCGTCAGCTCTGCGCTCCGTTCCGGGTGCCACTGAATCCCGGCGATGGGTAGTTTCTGGTGCCGGATGCCTTCAGCCAGCGGCAGATTGCCATGGCAGGCAAAGCAGGCCAATCCCTGTCCGAGCAGATTCAACGGTACGGACTGACAGTGGTATGAGTTGACCTGACACCCCTCCGGAAAGTTTTCCAGAAGCGTGCTGTCCTCAAACATAATCTGATGGGGAGACAGCAGGTCTTCTGCATTGTGGGCTGCTGACAGCTTTGTGCTGTCCAGGCTGCCGCCATAATAGACATTGATCATCTGCATGCCCCGGCAGATGCCCAATACCGGCACACGCTCGCGCACCGCAAAATCCAGCAGCTGGAATTCCAGGCGATCCCGATCTACTGAAAGCGATTGCCCTGCCACAGCCTGGCCGCCGTACAGGTCCGGCGCCACGTCTCCACCGCCACTGAGTACAATGGCTACGGGATCTAGGGCGCTGACAAAACGGTCAGGATGCGGGATTGTAGTGGGAATCGGGAAGACCGTGAATCCCAGAGCCGAAAAACATTCCACATAGGCGTTTTCAAGGCTGTCCGTAGGGCTTCCGTGGCGGTCAGGCGCATGACGCTGGGTTATGATCAGGTTTTTGTTCATGGTTTCACTCCTATGGGGTGCAGCAACCGCTTCCTGCAGTCCATGAGCAGGCGCCGGGCAAGGGCGACACGGTTGAAAATGATCTCGCCGCAGCCGATGGCGGCCGGTATGCCAAACTCCGCCGCCCTGATGGCCATATGTGAGGCCGCACCGCCGTATTTGGTGATCAGACCGCTGATCCCCTTGGTGAATATCCAATCATAACCGGGATCGGCTTTTTCGATGACTACAATTTTACCTCTGATCTTGTTTTCTATGACCATATCCCTTTCAAGCATTACAACTTCCGCCTCAACGGTATTTTCCGTGACAAAGTTGGGTGAAGCGGTGCGGTGCCGCACTACCATAAAATCGTTTTCACCGCATACCAGGGATGGGAGAGAAACAAGTGTGCTCAACTGTTCATCTTCAAGTCGCCCGGAAATCAGGCTGCGCCAGGTATCAATCAATTCATCCTGGGAATAATACTCAAATCCTGCTGTTATGGCTGGATAATCAAGTCTGGCCAGTTCATGCCTGTCAAATCCGAATTCGCCTCCCACCTCGGCAATCAGCTCCAATGCGCGACTGATGTTTCTTGTATAAACAAATTTGTAATATTCCCGCAATTGGATAGAGCGCCGGATGAATGACAGCAGAAACGTGCCGTTAACTGGGAGGTTGTGGCGTTTACACGCCATATTAAGAACATGTTCCAAATCTCCCCGATCAGACCCGGCCCCAACTTCGCCACAACCATGTCCATGCGTGCCTACACGTGGCGATACGGAAATATAACCGGGATTGTTTGCATAGGAAAGTTTTGTGATGTCATATGTCCCAGGGCGCAGATGGCCATAACGTTCAAGAAAGCTATTCGTATCCAGCAGACCTGCAACCAGTCGATCCATATCACGATCAAGTTCTGTTGCCACTGTTTCAACTGAATTCATCAGCACATCAATGTCTTCAGTTTTCAGATCACCGATCCTACATAGACTACGCAACAAGGAGCTGCTAATAAACGCTGCACGGGCAGCCCTGACAAAAGGCGGAACCCCAAACTGGCGACAGTTCTCTATTAGGTCATATACCCGCAGCAGACGCTGCCTCCAGCTACCGGATGCCGTCAGCTGCCGGTCTACGGTCAGAAAGTCCTGTTCCAGACGGGCAATGACCATGTTGTCCTCATCAATAATCTGATCAAATGAAACAAACAGTTCAATAGTCAGCTGTTTCAAGGCTTCAGACAGACAAACCACATCTTCTGCTGAGAATCCGGCTTTGCGTAGTTCGGTCAGTCTTTGGTCCTGATCAAATGTAAAGCAGTTATGTACAATTTCAAATTCGATTTTATCATGCAGCTCCGGGTTACGTTCCAGCTTTTTCAGATAAAAATCAACCAGTCGTGTAACCAGATCTTCAGGCAAGGTGGCAGGCAGCAGCGATTTAAATGCCCGCGCCACGTGCACATAGGGCTTGTTGGCAATGCGTACCATCAGCCCTTCGTTCACTGGTGCATACCCCAGTGGGCGTAACGCCAGATTCCAGTTCTGCTTCATGATCAGATGGTTGAATAGTGAATAGGCAAGGTAATCTGGACGATCACCAATCAACTCGGCCGGATTCCAGAAAGCCATGTCACTGAGCAGTAGCTGATGCCGGTCATTCTCAGCCAGTAATCGGTAGCTGTTTTTACAACGCTGAATACGTTCCAGCAGACGATCATCGGTCAGGGAATAAAACTTGGAATTGGCTGCCAGAGGACGTACCTGGAAGATGACCACCCTCTTGTCCTTGCGAATGGCAAACTCGATATCCAGGGAGATGCCCTGGAAAAAGGTCTCAATTTCACGAACAGCGGCCATGAGTTTGCGCCAGCGCGGTTCCAGTTGCCCTTGGGGGGCGCCTCTGAATATTTCCAGCTTGCCGCTGGCCACGCCGCCGGTAACCGTGTTGGTACGGGCAGAGCTGTCATCGTAGTTAATCAGGTAGTAGGGGGTGTTGCTCTCCAGATTGCGGGTAAATACAACGCCGCTGATGGCAACCTGTTCGGTCTGTTCCTGCGCCAGAATCTGGTCGTCAGGAGAAAACGTGGAGCCCTGACGGTAGCTGTTCACTACCCGCTCAACTGCCGCCGCTACGGCAACACCATCCGAGGCAGCCACATCCAGCTCGCTGTGGAAATGGCCGGCATTGGAACTTTCCAGTGCATCCTCGGCCAGCGAGGAACTGCGTACCACGATGGTGCTGCTGCCAAAGCGCTGGTTGATTTCAGCAATAATACTGCGCTTGCTGCGTTGCCACTGACGCACAGTGAAGACGAACAGCCGCTCGATATCGGCATTTTTCAGGACCTCGCGCAGCTTTTGCAGGGTGTTGGCCTTGGTGGTGAAGGATTCACGAAAAAAACTTACATCCGCGATGCACAATCCTTCAAAACGCTGAGTGGTCTGTTTGCGCTCCACGAAGAAATTGTAAAAGACCTTGAGCATGTAGTCGCGGGACAGGCTGTGATAGAAATCAGTCTTGATGACCTCACCGCCGATCTGTTCCAGATAATCGCTGCCCAGGGTACCTTGCCACAGGTGGTGGCTCTGCATAAGCAGGATAGTGGCATGGGGGTATTTGCGATGGATTTTTTTGAGGTTTTCCGTTGGGTCAAGGGAGTCCTGACGCCAGGCCTGATCCACATAGTCAATCCGTTCAATGACCGCTTTGCGCTCCTCGTAGGAACAGACCAGGGGAGAGGTCCACTTGCGGGCAACTTCATCGGTAATCACGCCGCAGATATGCAGATCAGCCGATTTGCGAGCCTTCTCCAGCGCCTTGAGATGGCCGTAGTTGAACAGGTCGCCGATCATATGTGAGTAAGCAATTTTCATTGGGCTCCCGAACACATCAATACCAATTACAGTTTGTAAACTATGGGGCAGCAGTTACTTACATCAAACTTAATCCAGCATAAGTACACTAAAATGGCAGACCGTTGTTTATTGGGATTGTATATTGTGAAAGATATACAATCCCAGAATAATAATATTCTGCACTGAACATATGAGCAACTAAACCAACAACATTTGAGCTCTGCTGCGTCCATTCAATCATACCATACCCATGTTGATAGGGATTTGCATAGAGCATAACTTCACCAGTAGAATGGGCTGGCAGATCAAATGTTGCCGAAGCTCCACCGCCAGGATTGTTATTCAGGTTTTGCACATCCATTCCTCTGATTACGCCTGACGTCAGACTATTGTCGCCATCTGTAGCAACCGTACCATCTTGATAGTAAATGTCACTTTAACCGATATGGTTGAATTTGTGATGTTTGACATAAACAATATTGGAGATATTTTGTCATTCGGGCTATTAAATAATGACCTGTAATGCGGGATAATTGCCTTTCCACTTGCGGCAAAACTGTTTGCACAAAATACCAGCACCATGATAACGGACAGAAATAATCTCTTCATGGCCACTCCTTTAATTATATTTTAGCTCTTATTGTGGCTGCCCCCATAGCTTGTTAATGTTGTTCCAAGCTGAATTTTCCAAGTCCTAAATGTTCGCCGGATGAGATATCAGCCGTTGCCACGGCACCTAAGATTAAATCCATAAGCACTTTCGTGGATTTTGCATGTTGAAATGTTTTTTCAAGCATGTCGGCAGAAATTCGAGTGCCTCTGGAAATATTGCAACGTGCCACAGGGAAGGCTTTTATGCCAATTAATCGCTCTGCGTCTGCGAGGTTTTGGGGTGTAACATCACTTACAAGGAAGTTCTTGAGAACATCGGCAGTTACGCCATTACGGCTTAAGACATATCTGGCAAAATGGCAGAGGGGATGATCCATAACATGACATCCGGTACTTTCCTTATTTATCATTTCTCCAAAACCTGTCTGGACAACGAAATCAAAATGAGCAGGGTCATTTTCAGTATTTTGCAGAAACGATACTATTTTACCACGAACATGCAATGCGTTTTGTAATGCTGGCAGGCTGCAGGGAGGGCCACCAAAACCTATTCGGTTGTAAGGTTCACACTTTTTTAATGCCTCATGTATGACAGTCTCAGGAACTAACCAGCCGCAATAATGGTTTGTTTCTGCGCGAATTAATTTCATGCACTGATCACCTAATGTAAGACGGATATCGTGTCTATATTTTTGAACAAAATTGAACAATGCGGCTTGAACTTTAGAAAAATCATAGGGCTCATGATTCCACCACCC
>Ga0307363_1000177_pt1 | contig 10637 bp, 9 predicted proteins | sample AAT_RA_Asp2_MT_FD_194613 | JGI IMG/M metagenome (GOLD analysis project Ga0307363, IMG submission 194613) | Metatranscriptome of enriched activated sludge microbial communities from anaerobic digester in WTTP, New Holstein, Wisconsin, United... | ecosystem: Engineered > Bioreactor > Anaerobic >...
CTCCAGTGCGTACATCAGAACCTCACTTGTTTTTGGTAGCAAAGGCAAACTTGCTGGTGGTGGCCACCTTGCCATCAGGCTCCAAATAAAACCTGCCGCCATAGGGATCAACCGGCAGCGGCGCGAGGTACCCCGCGCGCAGGAGCTGCTCCAGCGAAAACGGTAGCATGCCATGTTCTGTCTTGTAACGGTCACGGGCCTGTTCTATCCTGCGAACCTCTTTGAACGCCTGCAGACGGATCTGGTAGTTCCTCTTCAGCACCTGATTCGGCTCCTGTTGTTCCATGGCTGCCAGATAAGCAATCGCCAAATCAGTCCGGCCGGCCTCCTGCAGATAGCGACCTGCCAGGCTCTTGTACAGGTCGTTACCACTGAGATCCCCTGCTCGCTGATAGTACTGTGCTGCCTTGGGGTAATCCTTCAGAAAATAGGCGTAATTAAATCCTGCAAAAAACGGCAGGTACCAATCCCAGGTGCGGTACTTCATACCGTACTCAAGCAGGTTGTTGGCAATCTTAAACTGCTTTGCATCCCAGGTCAGGAACCCTTGGGCAAAATAATAGGCATCCATGTTGTACGGATCAAGCTGTACTGCACCATGCAGTAGGCGCGACATCCCCGGCAGATCTGGGGGAGCGGCAAGCAGATGCCCCCCTTGGGCCTTGCCCAAAAGGCCACCGTAGTACATCATTACCTTCATCACCAACGAGGCACCGGCCAACTCCCTTTGATCCGCAGCCAACGCCTTCACCACCGCTACGCTGGGCATATAGCCAAGTTTCTCCTCAATCGGCTTGTTACGCATGTAGGTACTAAAGGGGAGAATCAACAGGCCATAGCAAATAAATCCACCAAGCAGCAGTATAATAGGTAGTCGTTGACCGCTCACTTCATCTCCCTGCGATTGAAGAAAAGCGTGGCTGCCCCCAGCAAAATGGCAGTATAGGCCGCAAAGTAGCCCAGAGTCAGCGCCACCCCTTGTGGATTTGGAGTAATACTGTAGATAGCATTTACCTTCAGATCAAATCCAGCCAGATTGGGTAACAAGTAATACAGGGCCGTTGCAGCAATTTTGAGGAATGGTGAAACAGCCTTAGCAGAAGCCGGCGAGTTGATGAACTCATGCACCTGCTGGGTAATGCCGCTAGCCAGAAAGATGCAGATAGTCCCAAAGATGGGCAAAAAAAACGAGGTACTGACCGTAGAAAGCAGCAGCGCCACTGCCACCAGCAGAATATACTTGAGGGTGACAAACAGTATCGACAGCAGCAGATAGCCCCAGATAATCGGGCGTTCGGGCGGGTATATACCGGATGCCACCTTGATTACCAGCAGCGAAACCGCCCCCAGTACGGTCGAGGTTAAAAGCAAAAACAGCGCCAGTCCAAAGAAACGTCCCAAGAGGTAGTCGGACCGGCTGATCGGCAGGCTAAGTACACTGAAGGTATAGCGCCGCTCCATATCCTTCCAGAGCGAGGTGGCCCCCAAAAACACTGCTAGCAGCAACAGAATGAAGGAGATCAACGACAGGGCTAAGGTGGTGGATAACTCACTCACTTGGCGCATGGAGAGCGATGCCGTTGAGGGGATAAACAGAAACAGCATCCCCAACGCCATGATACCTTGAAAGACCCGGTCACGGAAGATCCCCCTCAGAGTGATCAGTATGATATGCAACATAGATCGAAGCCACTCCTTTGTTGTTCCTAGAGACAGTTTGCTACCTAGTGTGAGCAGACTACCGTGTCAAGCAAAGCTCCTTGAAGACAAGCCGCTACAGTCGCTCTGCCAATTTCTTTGCAGCCTCGCGATAATGGCTGTTTTGTGGAGAGCCCTGCCAGGCTTTGGTGAAGGCGTGCTTGGCTGCGTTGTTGTTCCCCAGACGCAGTTGAACCAAACCAATGCGGTAGTAATAAAACGGATCATTAGTCATGCGCTGCAACATCTGCAGGCTTGTGAGCATTTCCTGCAAAATCTGCCGTTGTGCATCATGCTGAGACTGTTTAATACGTGCTTCATTTATTGTGTTGAGCAGCTCAAGAGACGATGGGTCTTTATAGTTTTCAAGACATTTTAGCACAATTTCTCGAGCCTTATCCAGCCTTCCCTGTTTTAAATAAACACGCGCTTTGTTCAAAGAAGATGGTTGGAAATCATCTCCACCGTTAGCAAGCAAAATACGATACGCTTCATCTGTTCTCCCGAGCTTAGTCAAAGCTATGGCCAATTCATTTTTAGCTGCAGGAAAATTTGGCGACTTTTGTACCGTATCTTGAAACAGCGTAAAATTGTCTTGCCACATCATATTGCGCTGGAATGTTGCAACGCCAGCAACCGTCAATAACAATGACGACGTGATAGTAACAATATTTGACGATAACTTTGGCCGAATATACTGAGAAAACAGCAACAATACAGCTAAAACAAAAGGGGCAGAGGCGATATAGGCATAGCGCTCTGCAACCGGTGTCCAGGTAATCTTCAGCAGCGGTAAAATCAAGGCAGGAAAAATCAGACAAAAGGCCGCCATTAACAAGTAGGCAACCAAGGTACGCCAGTACAGGCAGTACACTAGACCGATGCAGACCAATAGACCGAGCCAGAAATAATAAGGAGATATCTCAATTATGCCGAAGTTCAGCGGTAAAGGCAGCAACAGCTTCTTAAAATAAAAACCAGAGGTTTTCGACATTACTCGTAGAAAATCCAACAGTGTGAAGGATTCTCCGGTGCTTGCAGTTGCATTGCCTGCTGTCTTCACAATCTTGTCGCCGCTGGATAGGGCCAACCAACGCATAACAAGATATCCAACACCTGCCAGAAAATAACTAGCAAATAGACTAACCCTCAAGCGGGTTGGTGCCTGAGTAGGCAAGTCACGGGGCGGTAGCAGGCACCAGAGCAACAGCGCAGGCAGAATAAACAAGGCTGTTTCCTTGCAGAGACAGCCAGCTAACAACAGCAAAGCGCCCGTCCATCCAAATAACCAGAAGTGTCCCCCCTGCTGGCTTATTAAAAACAGAAGCAGCGAGGCCAGCACAAACATGCAAGCTAGCACATCGGTGCGCCCAGAGACCCAGTTGACCGACTCAGTGGCAATCGGGTGCAAACCAAATAGTAGGGCAGTTACCAACGGTAACCATGGGCCATTAAACCGCTGCACCTGCACGACCAACCGGGTTATAAAAAAAAGCAGCACAGCAGAAACAACATGCAACAGAATGTTCTCCAGATGCATAAAACTGGCCAGTATCCCCCAGACAAAGGTATCAAACAGATAGGTCAGATACAACAAGGGGCGATAATACTGTCCACTCCCACCAGGGAAAAAAAGTTGCTTCAAATCAATAGACGCGACATTGAGCAGGCTGTTGACCATCTTTAGGTCGTCGATGGAGTTAAAGGGAGCAAACAGGACTGGGTAGTAAACGCTAAGCAGCGTTACAGCAACAAACAAAAGTTGAAATCGGGGGGCAAGGTGACGCAAACTTAACCTCAAAAAAAACGGGATGCAAAAGCATCCCGCATAGTAAAACTTTATAGCTGAATTACATCGTGGTCCAACTATTGAATGCGCTGGAGTCAGAAGCACTAGGCTCATCTACTGCAGCTCCTACCGTGACATCAGTGACATAGATGGAAGTGCTGTTGAATGCCGTACCATAGGCCTTTGTTCCTTGCTGATGCTGAGTGTTGATAGAGTAGGCATTGGCATCATTTAACCAACCCAAGGCCACTTTAGTGGACAGTTTGCCTATAGCAGCATTGGTAGCTGCACCACCAGTACCAACAACACTCTTGCCAGCATTAGAAAAGGTCACCTGAGTAGCATAAGAAACAGATGAAGCTGCAAGCACTACAAAACTTAGCAATATGATTTTTTTCATTTTACACAATCTCCTTTATCATATTATTTACTGGAGCGCAACGGTGGTAGGATACTGCTGGTTGTCAGCCATAAATGACTCAAAACCTGTCTTAATGTTTTTCAAATCGGAGGTAGCGGCACTGTTATATGCCTTCTGGCGATAAGATGAAAATTGTGGGATGGCAATAGCTGCCAGGATGCCGATGATCGCAACAACGATCAGCAGCTCGATGAGGGTGAAGCCTTTTCTGTTCCGAATCTTGTTTAACATAGATTCTTCTCCTTTCGGGTTGTGTCCTGCGACATAAGGTAATTAAACATTGATACGTTTATTAACCGCATATATCATAGCTGACTCAAATTTTGCAAAAAAAAAAGCCAAACAGCATAAATCAATATAGTCAGCTGATATTAGGGAATATTATCCAGCGACATCCAATTCAAACCCAACATTACCAAACATATTCGTCACCAATACTGACGTTTTTTGTCAAGTGCCACCTCTGCATCAATTAAATCCGTCCATGCGCTCAGCACATTGAAAATCTGCTTCAATAGGCATACATCACTGATAGGTTTGCCTTTTCCGCAGGGTTTTGTTGTTTCTCCCCTTGAATCTCCATCTTATAGATATATGGATAATGCGGTACGGTAGGTGATTTATTTACGACTACTCCCCCCTGCATCAGGTCATTATTACCACCTCTGTCTGAATTTCCGGCAATAACTTTTGTAATGGCGACAGGACGCCCAGAGGCCGCACTAGAAAAAGAAGTGAATCTCCACTCTGTCGTGTCTACAATTTTTGAATATACGGTATAAGGGCTGCCAGCAGTTGCACTTAACGGGAAAGTGATGTCAGGACTAGTTTTGGGATTAGCATCAGTTACTGCACAACTCCCCCAAAACCTGCGAGGATTTTCAAGTTTTGACTGAAAGCAATTCGAGAATGATGTACTTGCTCCCAGATCCCCCATTTTTGAGGACATAAAAGAGGCAAAACTACTGCTCTGATTTTGAAAAGAGAGAGCAGATGCAAGTATATCTTTGGTAATAATTTCAGTACCTCCATAGCTGGCGTCCAGAGCCGTCTTGTAACGTTTGTAGGCTCCGGACACCTGAATGCTTGAGGTCACCATATAGAGCAGTGACATGCTAATCACCAAGGCCAAAAACGTAAACATCAAGGCCGTTATCAAGGCTATACCATTATTATTATTAAATTTCATAAGTTGGCAATCCTCAGGCGAACTACCGTTGATTACTTACCAAGTTCTTGGGACGAACGACAATACGGTACAATTTCCAACGATATCGCTTCTGATCTGCACTAAACGTATATGTCCGCGTTAAAAGGGTTTCTCCATTGGCCGCATCGCCGACAACAATTGAAGATTGCGGATAAGTATAGTTAGGGTCGCGTCTACCCTCTTGTACGAGAAGGTACACTTTAACCATCTTTAGATGTTCCCGAAGTGCTTTAGGATCCTGCAGCCACGACTGGATGTCTGCGGCATTGACCGTCACCCCCGATAGCGCAGAGATGGCCGTAACGCTATAATCTGTTGCAGGCATAGAAGTATAGGCAAAAATGCTGTCTTGGGTTTTTGTTTCTCCTGCATTCGCGCTCCATCCCAACACTACCTGCATATCGGCAACACAATCAAGAAGTGGAATCAGGACACCATACTTTCCATCTGCATGCTGAATATTTCCTTTGTAAAGCGTGCCGGTATTAGGCGCACAATAAGCGGGTAAGCCGGTTGACGGCACCCTCACAAAATAGTCTGTCCTGTTGAACGGCATTCGGGGTGTCGTGCTATTTGACGTTAAGCCATATACCATATGAATTTGCAGGCCTTGTGGATCAGATGGCAGAAAATCGTCTACAATCCCACCGGTCGTATTGAAATTAAAGTAAAAAGAGCCGGACGAATCGAGCAACAAGCGATCGTCATCGGTACTGTTGAAGTTATTTCTGATGGCAATAACCCTGTCTGCATTAGAGCCACTTGCCAAGTTGTTTGACGGCATGCTGACCGGGCGTGAGTCATAGCCAGAAGAGGAACTGAAATTATGGTATGAAATATATGTCCATTTTTGAGAAGCATTAGACTGGCCGACGGTGGTTGCCTTAACGCTTAACAAATCAGAACCAAAATCGGAAAAGGCATCAAAACCGACCAGTGCACGCGGCACCGGCGGATTGGAGCCGGAATCATTTGTTTTAGCATAGTTCGTTCCGTCACTCGGCCAATTGGAAGTGTCTGCCTCCGTATAGGTGATGGAATGTCCGGGTAACAGCCCCCAAAAGAGACCAAAACCAGCCTGCTCGATATCATGCCGCAACACTTCAAGCCCAACCATTCCCTCGATATTACTTTCCTCAATTTTTGAATATTTGGAAGCCTGTTTCAAAATAGTGTCAAATGATTGGGCTGCAATCACCAAAATGACAATAAAGACGGCCATTGTCACCAACAACTCAACAAGCGTAAACCCCTTGTTCGATTTTAGCATCACAGGCCTATCCACATGCACCTCGCCATCAGAATGTTGAAACAAACGATGAAATTGAGTGAGTTGATCTAACACCCTTTTTCTTCCAAGCCACATTGACAACTATCTGTTTTGAGCGGTCCGTTGGCTGCGTAACAATAACCTGAGTCGAATAATTTTTCAAAACACCCCGAACTGAAATCGGCGTAGACGTCCAAGCAGGACTTGCCACTGTAGTGGAAAGGGCGTCAAATGTCTTGGCCCGTTTTGTTATCATTAAAGTATCAGCGACACTGATCGCTTCATTTCTGAAGACCGTTTCAAGATTCTTGTCCATGGCAATATTAACCGATTGCAGCAACCCTAACATGCCGACCATAAGGATCACGAGTGCAACTAGAAATTCTACCAGGGTAAATCCGCCATTTTTATCTATCATCGCAACTACTCCAGGTCGAATTCTTCTTGCCGGGATTGGTTCGTGCCGTATGTACGGCAAGGCAATCAATTGTTGCAGAATTGTTTGGACTGTCGAGATAAATCGATGTCGTCGTACTTACCAAAAGACCACGATCATTTATCTCAAGAACTGTACCATTATACAAAGTTGTACTATTTGATTTCAGTTGGAAGCCAACATGTTTAGCCCCATCACTCAACGTAGTGCCGCCGGAAAAAAGATCTTCGTCATTTGAGCTATACGACCTAAAAACATAACTTGTTGCATTCAAAGTAATGCTGTGCCGTTGCTTTCTGGTCATTGCCCGCACCCTGAGAGCGTTAAAGTCTGCTACCATGCTGTTTACCTGGCTCTCAATTCTGTTTTTCTGTATCCAACTATTAAATGACAACGTTGCAATAGTTAGCAGAGTAGAAATTATTGCAATAACAACAATCAGCTCGACGAGAGTGAATCCTCTTATGTTATCAGCATACGAAGTCCGCTTCACTTAACGCTCCTGAATATTCATGACCCGTTTGACCGGAGCAGGTAACGTGACGGTAGGAGGCGGTTGCGGCGGCGGAACCCCCTTCATGTAAGCCGAGATACCGGCATCAAGTTTACGCCCTCCACTCTGCGTAAAAACACTACCGATGTTAACAGTCCTTGCAATTGGCTGGTCTGAGGTAGTCATAATAATCTTACCCTCCATAGCCCGCGACGGAGGAGTACCGCCAGTACTGTAATTGACCGCCCATTCTGACGGCACACCTCCGGCAACACACAAATCAGTACTTGGTACAAGCGTTGAGTAAAATACGACCCCGTTGGTTTTCGCCGATACCCCGCCAGTCATCCGCTCTGCACCACTTGTCCCGGCAGCCGCGTCTAGATTGATATACCAGCCCTTGTCGGTCGTTGCGAGTGAGGCGGTTGGTGTACTTGTCTGATCCTTGAGATTTGAAAGCGTCACTGCCGGACACGCGGCAAGCGTATTACTCAACATATTCATGTGATTACGATCATATGAATAACAAGGATCTGCCACCCCAAATATCCTTCTCTGAGCTGCTAGGTCATCGCCGGTATAAAAATATCTGCCTTCACCAAAGAAGACCCATAGTTTTTTCAAGGTTTTACTTTGAATACTATCAACACAACGGGTAACAGGTCCGATATCATCGATAAGTGGTGCCAGAAACCAATTAAAAGGATCAGGATCGTTTTTGGTAACCAAACGTAGAATCCCTCCCTTATCCCAGGCGGTCGGATACGGCCCGGGAGAAGGACTATTATCCAGGCTTGCTTTGGTGTAGGGGATATACAGGACATCGTCACTGTAGAACCCATCATTCTGTGCCGCTTTTTTATCTATGTCGATAGCACCGCTGGAAAGGCATGAGCCAAACGCATATTTATAAGTAGTGGGAAGCACCCAATAGTTACAGCCTGTCTGCCCCGCAGTCTTACACATGGTAAAGCCGCCCGATGCATTTAGATCAACCACATAAATTTTTAAATTTTGATCAGACCGCCCTAAAAACTGGCGACTTGCCGAATCAATCGTGCCGGTCGGGCCTGATGCGAATACCGCAAACCACCGTCCGTTTTTTGTTTTATCAGGCGCTGGTGGCGTTCCTGACAAAGGATTGATGCGTATGACGGCCGGACCTGCTGTTGACAGTCCCAAACCTTTAGCCGAAGTTTTTTCGGCAGCAGACAACGTTGCATCGTTTTCAATACTTGCATCAGAAAACTCCCACATATATTGCGGCGATAGCGGAGTTGTAACGTCTAAGGCAAAATACGAAGAATAACCATTCCCTGCAACAGGTATCTTGATACAATCTTTATTGTTGGCTGGGTCACTATCAGGCGTAAGCGTTTCATTGCAATTACCGTCGCGCGTTGCTCCGCCTAGCCCCATACTGCCGATCAGCACCGACTTCCAGCTGGTGCCTGATGAATTGAGGTTTGTCGTATTAGCGATATAGGATGTTTTTCTGGTGCAATCCCAGTAGTTGGCAGCGCTACAATAGTTGTTGATTGATGCGTCAAGCAACAGCGGCGTACCGTCCACCAAATATTGGTGACAATAGTTGCTATCTGCACAGTTTTTCATGTACGGCAACACATTGGTAGGAACATAGGCCCACATTTCCTTACCAATATCCGTGTCATCGATTATTTGCGCGATCCTATAGATATTACGTGGATCATTAATTTTTTGTACCTGTCCAAGTTTGAAGGCATGCAACATTCCATCGTTTGATCCGGCGTAGACGTAATTGTTTCCTTGGTATTCGGTTGATTTTGTAAAAAGGGAATATGAGGTATCATTATAATCTTCGTAATACTGATTGACTGCTTCGGCACCTTGAATTTGCGGAGTTGAGTTGATAATGTCGGCAAGCTTCCAAACACCGGTAACTCCGTTATTAGTAACAGTTCTGGAGCGATACGAACCGCTATCAACTCCACGAATATAATTAATATAGCTATCGGCAACCGGATCGCTCACAGCCCCCAAGTTAAGCAAGGTGGCCAGCTTCGTCCTGTTGGTTGTAGCAAAGGCATTATTTGTATTTGTCAGATCCTTCACGGCCCCATTCAGCCAACTCGCAGAGTAAAGCGGATCTGTAGTATCACTTGATAGCAAGGTATAAATACTTCGAGTCGTCGCACTTCTTGCAAGAAGTACCTCCCCGGCCTTCCATATGGCGTGGACCCTGGTGGGATCAGTCCCGGGCGGAAGATCAACCGCCAGATTCAGCTCCCTATTTTCGTCGCTATCCTCAAAAATTCCGCTGAACTTTACAATGGGATCCAAATAAAACCAGAGGGCCTGCACGTCGCCCAACCATTTGATGCCCATGTCGTTTGGCCACTGTGGGTAAAAAAGCGCCTGAATAATATTTGCGCCCCGTTCCCCACTGCGGTTGTTAGCAACAGCAGCCGCAGTACCTGAAGTGGCACGGTTCAAGATACTTGCAAAGGTCTTGTATAAACTGCTTTCAACCTTTGAAGAATCCGAGGCAAAATAGTAATTGTCGGGATATCCGTCGTTATCAGTATCCCATTCTGAACAAAGAGTGTCGGGACTGGTACTTACCCCACCACAGGTACTGCTTTTGTAAGGTCTATTATATTTTTGGGTGCCGATTGTGACGCTTTGGTCATTATCTTTATCCTCAAAGCCACCATATTTGGCAGCAAGATAGAGCATATTCTTCGGCCCGACCAACATACCAGTAGAGTTATTATTCGGTTCTTGAGTATCTATCATGTAGGTGGTCAAATTCCTGATCTTACCGGTTGAAGGTAGATCGGGCCGCAAATCAACACTATGGGCATAATAGGCAAGCCCGGCAACATTGTACGAGTTCTCTTTGGTTGGATAAGGAGGCGTTCCAATAATCCTGCCAAGCTTCTGTATCGTGACGTTTTTCCCTCCTGAAATACCGCCAATACAGGCTCCTGTAGAATCGACTTCACAAGCGACATTTAACGTAGTGCCTGTCAGCCCCTCAAGGTCGCCAACGGCGTTGGTCCATCCCTCAACATCGATCTGAGTTCCGCTATCAACAAAATCAGTATCGCAAGCCTCTGCACCGGAACCGCAATAGTCGTTTGCCGCATTACCTCCATAACTTTTTTTAAAGGCAGAACCGGGTATGCGTTTGTCCAGCCAGGGGTTGGCATCGTTAATGGCAACCACAAAGTTCTGTGAACAGGCATACAAAGTGGGGTCTCTCCAGCCACGGGCATTGGTCTTGCTAGAATTACAGTACACTGCAAAGCCGTCGTTCGGCTCGGTGATGCCTTCAC
>Ga0307363_1000180_pt1 | contig 10574 bp, 9 predicted proteins | sample AAT_RA_Asp2_MT_FD_194613 | JGI IMG/M metagenome (GOLD analysis project Ga0307363, IMG submission 194613) | Metatranscriptome of enriched activated sludge microbial communities from anaerobic digester in WTTP, New Holstein, Wisconsin, United... | ecosystem: Engineered > Bioreactor > Anaerobic >...
AATCAATCCTACCTGGCGGAGCAGCTCTATTTTGCCCCCCACCCGGATGAGCTGATGCTGCGCAATCACGCCTGAAAGGATGCGGACATTTGCACAGTTACTGACTTCTCTGCTATAGTGCGCAGAGTAGATGCACCGGACGCACGGAGGTACGGGATGGCAAAAATCCTGATTGTGGATGATTCACTGGTGGCCAGAATGAGCCTCAAGTCATGTCTGCCCAAAGATGCCGGGCATGAGATTCAGGAAGGCGGTGACGGTATACACGGCATCGCCCTGTACCAATCGTTTAGACCCGATGTGACCTTTATGGACCTGACCATGCCGCAGATGGACGGCATGACCGCCCTGAGCGAGATCAGAAAACTTGATCCAACTGCCCGTATCATCATCCTCACCGCCGACATCCAGCGCAGAACCATCGAACGAGTGACCGAACTGGGGGCCTGCGCCGTTGTCAAGAAACCGCCGGTCAAGGAGGTGGTCCTGGCAGAGCTTGAAAAGGTACTGGCATTGGGGGCGGCAACATGAGCGGCGAACAACAGCTGAGCGAGCTTGAAAAGGATGCCCTGCAGGAGATCATGAACATCGGCTTTGGCCGTGCTGCCGCCGATCTGTCGGAAATCATCAACATGCACGTCATCCTCTCGGTGCCCTATATCGCCGTGCTCAAGACCGATGAGGTGATCAGCTTCATTCACGCCGAAATCCCCGACACAACCGATATGAGCATGATCACCCAGTTTTTCAGCGGCCGTTTTAACGGCGGCAGTTTTCTGGTGTTTCCGCACGGCGAGGGGCACAAGCTGCTGCGCATCTTTGAGAGCGACATGGCCCAGCTTGAAGCGGAATACGCCAGCGAGCTTTTAGAAAAGGAAACCCTGATCGAAGTCGGCAACATCATCATCGGCGCCTGCGTCGGCAAGATCGCCGAGATGCTTGGCGATGCCGTCACCTATGCGCCACCCAGCTTTTATTCCCAGGAGCAGATTCATCGCACCCTGGAAAGCATCCTGCACTCCCCCGACTCCTTTGCAATCCTGTTTAAAACCGTTTTCAACTTCGAGCACGACAACATCAGCGGCTACCTGTTTCTGGTCAGCCAGCACAGCATCATGCCCTGGATGAAACAGGCCATTGCCGATTTTATCGGGGTGTACGAATAGCACCCTGATGTATTGTGAGGGGGCCCGGTTAACGTCAACCCGCCTGTCCATCACCACAGCGCACCGTATGAGCGAGCCATGACCGATGAATTTGCAGAAATACGCCAAGCCTACGCCCTGGAATCGGCCGAAATGCTTGCCGAACTGGAAGGTGCCCTGCTGGCGCTTGAAAACCTTCCGGTTGTAGGAGACGACTTCAACCGCCTCTTCAGGGCAGTACATACCATCAAGGGTTCCTCAAGCATCGTCTCCGCCGATCATGTCGAGTCATTCTGCCATGCCCTCGAACACCTGCTGGTCAAAGTACGTGAAGATCAGCTGCCGCTTTCGCGGGAGCTGATCAGCCTGTTGCTGCACTGCCATGACCATATCCGCACCCTGATCGCCGCCTTTGAGGCCGACAGCACGGAACTGCCCCCCCAGCACACCCAGATCCTGGCCAGCATCACCAATTGGCAGCCCCCCCCTGAGGAGGCCTGTCGGAAGCCCGCTGACGAGGGTTTGCCGTTCCTCCCGGAAGACACCTTCAGCGAATCACCAAGTACGGCGCAGAAGGTCGTGCGGGTTGATGCCCTGAAACTCGACCAGTTGATCAATCTGGTGGTTGAGCTGGTTACGGCAAGTTCGGAGCTTGAATCCCACGTCAAACGGCTCGGCGACAGTGCCTCCCTTGAATCGGCTTCAACCGTCTCGCTGCTGGTCAAAAAGATCCAGGAGCGCACCATGGTGTTCCGCATGGTCCCGGTTGGGGACCTGTTCCGGCGTTTTCAACGCCTGACTCATGATCTGTCCGCTTCGACCGGCAAACAGATCCAGCTCAGCACCTCCGGCCAGGAAACGGAACTGGACAAGGTCATGGCTGAACGGTTGCGGGAACCGCTGGTGCATCTGGTCAGAAACGCGATCGACCACGGCATAGAACTGCCCCACGAGCGCCAGGCAGCCGGCAAACCGGCCACCGGCACCGTCAGCCTGCACGCCTTTCAGGAAACCGGCTGCATCGTGATTGAGGTGCGGGACGACGGCCGCGGCATCAATCGCGAACAGGTTTTGCGCCATGCTGTCGAGCGTGGCCTCATCAGCCACCAGGAGGCTGCCGAGCGTGATCCGCTGGAGCTGATTTTTGAAGCGGGGTTTTCCACGCTGGACGAGGCCACCCTGCTGTCCGGGCGTGGCGTGGGGATGGACGTTGTCAGACGTACCATCGAGGAGTTACGCGGCAAGATTGTCGTCAGCAGCACGCCGGGCGTCGGCAGCACCTTTCAGTTGCGGCTGCCGCTCTCCTTGGCACTGATTGACGGTTTCATGGTCATGCTGGGTGAAGACGCCTATATCATGCCGATGGAGCTGGTCGATGAGACCATTGATCTGCCGCCGCACGCACGCCGCGAACTCGCCCAGCGGGGATACCTGAATATCCGGGGTGAAGCTCTGCCCTGCCTTGACTTGCAACGGCTGCTGCAGCCCGGCCATATCGGGCAGGAGGGGCATTTTGCCGTAGTTGTACGCCTGGATGGGCGGCGGGTTGGGCTGACCGTTGACCGGCTGGTAGGGGAGGTCAAGGCTGTTATCAAGCCGTTGGGGCGTATCTATCGCAATGCCCGGCTCATCTCCGGCGCGACCATCCTCGGCGACGGCACCATTGCCCTCATCCTCGACCTGCCCGAACTCGTGCGGCTGTACGGCAGCCAAAGCCCTGCCTGACCGCATGGCCGGGCTGGGAAAGGTATCCGCCGCTACAGTGACTTGCGGAAACGCACCAACAGATATAGGGCTCCGACGCCGCTGACCAGAAATCCCAGCTCCATCAGCCAGCTGAACGGCTTATCCAGCCCCAGCGTCATCATCGGATACAGCACGACCGAGATCAATCCATTCACGCAGACCAGATTCAAAAGCCATTTCATAGCCGTTTATACCCCGGTAATCTGACGTGCCCCGCGCAGCAGGGTCTCAACCATGGCTGCATCATTTGCCTCGCTGTACAGACGCAGGACCGGCTCCGTGCCTGACGGGCGGATCAGCAGCCAGTCGCCGTTTTCAAACACAAACTTGAAGCCGTCACTGAAGTTGGTGGAGGCGACCGTGCGGCCGGCAATCTGCTGGGGCGGGTCCTGTTGCAGGCGTATCAACAAGGCAGCCTTGTCCTCCTGGTTGATGTGGGTATCGATGCGGCGGTAGAAGAAATGACCGATTCGATCCATGATCTCATCCAACTGTTGACGCAGCCCCTTGCCGGTCACCGCCATGGTCTCAAGCAGCAAAAGCCCCATCAGGACCCCATCTCGCTCCGGGATGTGACCGGTCACTCCCAGCCCGCCCGACTCTTCCCCCCCCATCAGCACCGTGCGCTGCAGCATCAGTTCGCAGATATGCTTGAATCCGATCGGTGTCTCATGCAGGGGCAGCTCGTATTGCTGTGCCAAAAGGTCAATCATGCGGGTCGAAGAGACGGTTTTGACCACCTCGCCCGTCAGTCCCTTACGCTCCTTAAGGTGCTGCAGCAACAGGGTGAAGATGGCGTGGGAAGAGAAGAACTCGCCGTGTTCGTCAACGGCCCCGATCCGGTCGGCATCACCATCCAACGCCAGACCGACACGATACCGTCCGCTTGCCACCAGACCGCACAACTCTTGCAGGTTTTCACCGATCGGCTCCGGTGGACGGCCGCCAAAGGCGGGATTGGGTTCGTCATGAATCTCATCAATCCCCAAAAGTCGCCGGAAGAAACCGCTGCCGGCCCCGAACATCGGATCGGCGACTGCGGGGATCGCCGCCTTCCGGATCGCCTCGATATCCACCATCCTGCCCAACTGACGCAGATAGCCGTCGGAGGCATCAAACTGCTCCACATCACCGTGGTGCAGGGCTTCTTCAAACGGCTTTGCACGCACCGGTCGCTTTTCGGCGCAGTTATAGGCAACGATCTGTTCCAGCAGCTTGGTGGTCTCGGGCCGGGCAGAGCCGCCGTAGCCTTCCTTGATCTTAAAACCATTGTAGATTGGCGGGTTATGGCTGGCGGTAATCATAATACCGGCACCGCACCCACGCTCTTTAACCGCCCAGGAAACCGCCGGCGTAGGGGTGCTTTCACTGCTTAACAAGACCTTGATACCGTTACCGGCAGCCACCTCCACCACCCGGCGGGCAAATTCAGCAGACAAGAAACGGCGATCGTATCCCACCACCACCCCCTGGTCAGCCAGCCCCTCACGGACCATCCAGTCCATGGTCGCCTGGGCAACCAGCGAAAGATTGTCAAAGGTGAATTCACGGGCAATTACGCCCCGCCAGCCGTCAGTGCCGAACTTTATTTCCATCACGGTCCTTTCTTACCCTCCATGCTATACAACCATACCAACAACTCTGCGACTGCCCGGTATAACTCGGGCGGGATATGCTCATCCAGGTCCACCTGCATCAAAAGCGTCACCAGCTCGGGCGACTCATGCACGTAGACGCCGGCCTCCTTGGCGCAGGCGATGATCGCCTCAGCCATGACCCCTTTGCCCTTGGTGACAACCACCGGCGCGTAGAAGCCCTGTTTATAGGAAAGGGCGGCGGCCATCCGCTGCGCACGGCTCTGATATTCAGGCGACATGTCTGATCACCAGGTTTGACGGTTCAAGGCCCGCTGCCAGCAACTGTTCCTGCAGATCGCCGCGACCGGTCTCCAAAAAGGCCGCTGTTTCCTCGCCACGCGCATTGACCTGGATATCGAGTTTCGCGCCGCTCAGACTCAGGGCAACCTGCACCCTGCCAAGCCTCGGCAGCTCAAGCGCCAAGGTGGTCTCCCAAGGGCGTGCCTGTTCTGCGCCACCCTGCCTGCCCCTGCCTTCCCGCTCCCTGACGCGCCATTCCATCGGCTGACCGGGGAACAGTTCCCCCTGAAACAGCACTTGGCCCGTCTGCAAGGCCGCCAGCTGTTCCTTGACCATCGTCATGGTTCGCGGATCACTGCCCTCCTGGCCTTGTACTGCCTCCGCACCAGACTTGGCAAGCAACGCCGTCGCACCGGTTTGCGGGGACAGACGCCCCTGCGGTTCCTGGAGCAGACTCTCAAGTGGATACGAGCCGTTGAACCAGCGGGCCAGATGCGACTCGTAGAACAGCCCGCTTTCCTTCAGGCCCTGTTTCAGCAGTTGTTCCAGCTGGGCCGGGTCGGCGGGGGCGGCATGCAGCAAGGTCCGCAGGATGCCGAGCCCTTCCTGCAACGGTGCCGACTGATTCTGCATCCCCAGCAGGGTACTGACCCAGCGGCCGGTCTGGCTGACCAGTGCATCACCACCTCTTCCGTACCGCACCAGCAAAAAGGTGGGAGGCTCATCGCCAACAAAGAACAGGTTCAGACCGTCACCGGGCTTGATCCCCTTGGGCAGCAGCACCGACATGGCCTGTTCGCCAACCTGCACCAGAAATCTACCGCCGCCAAGGGTCTGCAACACCTCGCCCCGCAGTTGTTGGCCGGGTTGCAACCCTGTGAGGCTTTCGGCAGCTATCTGCGGTTCGAGCAAGGCCAGCCTGTTCCCCTGCATCAGGGACTGTAAGAGCTTCAAGACACTCTCGTCCGGTCGATCCGGTGTAGCCATAGCCCGGTTTTGCAGGGAGCGGGCAGAAAGTGCGGCCGAGGCGCCGTAGGTCATCGCATCATCCATAATGGCCGCCAGGGCGGAAGAACCGGGCGGAAGACTGCTGATCACCTCCTGCAGACGCGCCATGACCGTCCGCTGCACCTCGGACTTTTCGCTATCCTGAGCCGTGAGCGTGCTGAGCCAACGGCTGGCCTCGCTGACACTGCTGGGCTGGTCATGCACCGGTTGCCCCTGCAGGGCAAAGACCAGTTTTGGCTGCTGGGTCACCAGGGTCAGACGCAGAATCTCACCCTGTACCACCGGCCGCGGCAGTTGTAGTTCCAGCGACTCGCCAGCCAGCTGCACCAGGACCCGCCCTCCGGGAAGTTGGCCCTGCACCAGCGCATTGGCCTCATCTCCCGGCTTGAGCGGCAGCGGTGCCAACGGCTGGTTGGCCACCTCGACCAGGGTCAAGCGTGCGCGCTGAGCTAGATTCAGCAGGAGCTTCGAGGCGGTATCTTCAAAACTGTTCGGTGCCGGCCTGGGCTGGCCAGTCAGACCACCCGGCGTCTGCTGCCCTTCCTGACCGACCTGTTGCTGCGGCTGTTCCAGCAGACCGCCCGGCGGCACCACCACCGCACGCCCATCGGTTCGATAGGTCAGAAAATCATCGAGGAAGCCTGCCAGCACACTGGAATCACCACTGGCCTGACGCAACAGTTCACTGATGCTCTGCAGCGAGGAGCGCTGGCGGGGGTCCATGAACTGTTCGTTGGAGACCAGCAGGGACAAAAGGCGTGATGCGTCGGAGAGGCTGACCGGCGGTGCACTGACACCGGGACGCGCCAGGGCAAAGGTTGGGCGCGGGTCGTTGCCGACAAAGGTCAACTCAAGATTCTGCCCGGTCCGCACCGCCATCTGCAGATCAAGCTGCATCTGCTGTTGGCCGATCTGAACCGGAATCCTGCCTGCCTGTGACTGCCCGATCACCTCGGCAGTCACGCGCTGGCCCGGCGCAAATGCGAGGGCCTGCCGGGTCGCATCGACGGTTGCGTCTACCGGTTCCGCCGCTACGATCGACAGGTTGGAGCTGCGCGACAGCAGATCATAGACCTGCTGCTGTATTTCAGTTGCTAGGGCCATACATTACGTATATCGGCACAATGGCCGGATACTGAAAAGCGGTGTTTCCGCTAAAAATCGGCTAGCGCATCGGCTGCAGGGAAAAGGCCGCTTTCAACCCCAAATCAGATAGCCTGGCTCATAGATCTGGCCCAGTTCGACGTGACGCGGCATGATCCGGACCAGGAAGGCGTATCGCCCGCAGAAGCGGCATTCAAGCTCACCGCTGAAGCGGTAGTGACCGCTGCCGAGGGCTTCGACCGTCTTCAGCGGCACCAACTCACCGCCTCTGATGACCCCTTGGTTGTCAAGCACGCCAAAGTACCCTTCAACCGCGACTTCTTCGGGCTTGAGTGAGCCCAGGCGGGTCACCACGCTGACCGGCAGGCTGCTCCCCACTGCCACGGAATCGCTGAGCTTGGTATCAATGGTTTCGATGCCGACCTGTCCCCAATTGCCGAAGACACGTTTTTTCCAGGCTGCCAGTTCCTTGGCCAGCGCCAGGTCGTCCGCCTCGATACGGGCCCACTGACGATAGGACGGGACATAGGACAGCTGGGCATACTCCTCCACCATCCGGTCCGTTGAGAAGACTGGGCAAAGTGACTGCATCGAGGCCTTCATCATGGCAATCCAGTCCCGCGGCAGATTGTCGTTGCCCCGCTGGTAGTACAGCGGCACCACCTCTTTTTCCAGCAGGTCGTACAAGGCGCCGCTTTCAACCAGATTCTGGTATTCCAGATCGGCATACACCTCGCCCTTGCCGATGGCCCAGCCGTTATTGCCCTGGTAGCCTTCACACCACCAGCCATCAAGGATGGAGAGGTTCAAGCCCGCATTGAAGGCCACCTTCATGCCGCTGGTGCCACTAGCCTCCATGGGACGCCGGGGGGTATTCAACCAGACATCCACCCCCTGAACCAGATGACGGGCAACCTCGATGTCGTAGTCCTCGATAAAGACGATCCGATGGCGGAAGCGTTCCTGATGAGACACCTGCACGATCTGACGGATCAGCTCCTTGCCTTCGGTATCGTGCGGGTGAGCCTTGCCGGCAAAGATGATCTGCACCGGCCGCTCCGGGTTATTGAGAATCCGGTCCAGGCGATCGAGATCACGCAACAGCAGCGTCCCTCGTTTATAGGTGGCAAAACGCCGGGCAAACCCGATGGTCAGCACCTCGGGGTCCAGCACCTCATCGGCCGTCGCAATCTCCTTGGCTGTGGCACCTACCTTCTTCAACTGCAGCTTGAGCCGGCAGCGGGCAAAATCCACCAGACGTTCTCGGGTGCTCTGGTGAGTCCGCCAAAGTTCGGCATCCGGTATGCGGGCGATCCTGCGCCAGACACCGTGTTCCGTCGGGTCATCGAGCCAGCGGGTGCCCAGATAGCGGATCAGCAGACTGCTCATCTCGCGGGACATCCAGGTGCGGGTATGCACTCCGTTGGTGATTGAGGAGAGCGGCAGCTGTTCCTCCGGCAGTTCCGGCCAGAGGTTCTTCCACATGGCGCGTGAAACCTCGCCATGCAGCTGGCTGACACCGTTTGCATGCCCCGCCAGCTTGAGCGCCAGCACCGCCATGCAGAAGCTTTCGTACTGGTCTGCGGCGTTCTGCCGCCCCAGGCCCAGGAACTCATCACGGGAAAGCCCGAATGACCTGATATATTTGCTGAAATATTTATCAAGCAGATCGGTGGGAAAGTGATCGATACCGGCCTCGACCGGGGTATGGGTGGTGAAGACGTTGCCGGCGCGAGTGACCTCCAGCGCCTCGTTAAAGCTGATCTTGCGCTTTTCCATGATCAGCCTGATCCGCTCCAGGGCCTGGAAGGCCGCATGCCCTTCGTTCATGTGACAGACATTGGGGATCACACGCAGTGCACGCAAAGCCCGTACACCACCAATGCCCAGCAGGATCTCCTGCAGGATGCGCATCTCCTGGTTGCCACCGTACAGTTGCGACGTGATCAGGCGATCTTCGGGGTTGTTTTCCTCCAGATTCGTATCCAGCAGATAGAGCGGCACCCGCCCGACCTGCACCCGCCAGATATGGGCCTTAAAATGACGCGGGCCGAATTCAAGCTCTATTTCAAGCGGCTTTCCGGCCTGGTCACGCTCCAGAACCAGCGGCAGGTTGTAAAAATCGTTCTCGGGGTAGATCTCCTGCTGCCAGCCCTCATTGTTCAGGTATTGCCGGAAATACCCCTGACGGTACAGAAGGCCCACCCCTGCCAGGGGCAGACCCAGGTCGCTGGCAGACTTGAGGTGGTCGCCAGCCAGGATGCCGAGCCCCCCGGAGTAGACGGCCAACGATTCGTGCAGCCCGAACTCCATGGAAAAATAGGCGATCTTCAACTCGGATGAGCCGTTGTACTCCTTCTGGAACCAGAATTTTTCCGACAGATAGGCGGTCAGTTTTTCGTCCACCATCTGCAGGTGTGCCATGAACCCCTCGTCCTGTTTCAGCGACTCCAGGGTGGTCTGCTGCAGGATTCCCAACATCTCCACCGGGTTGTGGCGGGTGGAGGCCCAGAGGTCAGGATCAAGCCGCCGGAACAACGCAATGGCATCCGGGTCCCACGACCACCACAGATTGTAGGCGATCCGCTGTAAGGGGGCCAGTTCATCAGACAGGGAGGGAACAACCGTAAACTTGTGCAGCATCTTGGAGAAATCCATGGGGCACCTCGGGGACAGGACAGCATCGTAATCAGGAAACGAGGACTTTCTTGTTCCAGGTACGGCTACCCAGGGGCGACAGCGGCAGCGTACCAAGCAGTACGTTGCGCATGCCGCCCCGCAGGTTGGCGTGGCTGGGTGAGAAAAGGCCGTTTCTACAACATCATCTCACCACTGAAGACTTCCGTGGCCGGCCCGGTCATAAGCACCGGACCGTTTTCGAGCCATTCCAGTTCCAGATCACCACCGGCCAGGTGGTTCAGGATCTTGCGATCTGTCACGTTATTCAGCACGCCGGCCACGCAGACGGCACTTGCGCCGGTCCCGCAGGCCAGGGTTTCACCGGCTCCGCGCTCCCAGGTGCGCTGCTTCACCTCGCTGCGTGAGATGATCTGGATGAACTCGACATTGGTACGGCGGGGAAACAGCTGATGATTTTCAATCAACGGACCGTAGGTGGCCACCGGAAAGTTGTCGACGTCATCCACGTAGATGATGCAGTGGGGGTTCCCCATGGAGACACAGGTGATCTTGAAGGTCGTGTCCAGCACGGTCAGTTCTTCGGCCACCACCTGCGGCACGGAAGCGCCGTTCATGGGGATCTCTTCCCGCGCCAGCCGCGGCGGCCCCATATTGACCCGCACCCGCTCAATCTTGTTCTCAGCATTGGGGAACAGCTGCAGCGTCAGAATACCGGCGCCGGTCTCGGCAGTAATCTCGGTCTTGCCGACAATGCCGTGGTCATAGGCGTATTTGGCCACGCAGCGGATACCGTTACCACACATCTCCGATTCGGAGCCGTCGCTGTTGAACATCCGCATCCGCACATCGGCCGTATCGGACGGCATGATCAGGATCAGGCCATCGGAACCGATCCCGAAGTTCCGGTTGGAGACCTTGATTGCAACCTCGGCCGGATTGGCAACCGTCTCTTCAAAGCAGTTCACATACACATAATCATTGCCGGCACCATGCATCTTGGTGAATTTCATTGACATCCTCCGTCAGGTTCAACTCGATCTATCTTCGGGCAAAA
>Ga0307363_1000182_pt1 | contig 10515 bp, 6 predicted proteins | sample AAT_RA_Asp2_MT_FD_194613 | JGI IMG/M metagenome (GOLD analysis project Ga0307363, IMG submission 194613) | Metatranscriptome of enriched activated sludge microbial communities from anaerobic digester in WTTP, New Holstein, Wisconsin, United... | ecosystem: Engineered > Bioreactor > Anaerobic >...
GTAGTCAATGTGGAATGGCTGATTCAACTTGTATTGATGGAAATACGTCGGTGTCTGCTCAAAGCCGTGTTGTTCGCCATTAAAATAGTGGTAGGCGCTTGCCATCATGTGGTCATCACGCAAGCGCTTGACAAAGGAGCTATGGTTACGTTTACCGTTTAGCCTATCCCATATCGTATTGCTGTTGAAATCACCAACTACAATCATGTCAGAGTCGTAGGGTCCCAGAAACGGATCCTTGATATAATCCAGTACCTGATGCGCCCCCTGTATGTAGCGAGGAGAAGCATTCTGGGTCCAAACTCCCATTAGGTTGAATCTGAAGGACTGTCGTTCAACCGATACCATCTGGTAGTAAGACGGCAGATCGTCGCCAAGCTCATACCCCGATATCTCGTAGCCATTACGTGCAACAACGGCAAGTCCTCTTTTGCCAGCACCAACCCACAAACAATTCGAAGCATTTTTAGCTGGTTGCCTGCTTTCCGCTATCACCATGATATCAGCAGAAAGCTCCTTGCAGAACGGCATATATTGCTCAAAATCCATCTCGTGGCAGTTCCAGGTCATAATTTTGATGGTTGGCAGCGACTCACCATCTTGTAGCCTGTTCAGCTGCGCAAGCCGAGACTTCAGCAGATTGGGAGCCGTTGTGCGCCAAAACGTGGAATGAACATGGCCACTTGACATTCCGCCGTGGCTGAAGCGTTCAACAAAAACGCTTTCCTCATCTCCGACACTGTAACCTGTAAGTTGACGGAAGGCCTGCTCAAGCTGATCTGGCAATCTTCCATGAATTTCCTCAAGTGGAGTCGAGCGAAAATACTCCTTCATCTCACGCCACAGAAATGGGTCACCCCTCAGGCCCCACTGCTGGGGAGGTGTACTGAATAAAGCTGACGCTTTAAGGGATTGCCAAGTAAAGGTGTGTTTGCCCATATGAATATTCACCATCAGTTCCTGGATGGATTTTATGATTCCGCCTGTAGATTCAACAGTTCCCAGTTTTGCCTAGTCGTGCTGTAGACCAGTTCAAACAGCGCCTCGCCGTCAGTTACGGAGAAGTGCAGGCGGGTGTCATCCCCTACCCTGTCCGACCAGCTGTAGGTGGTCTGGGTAATGGTGTGCTTGCGCCGCCTCCACTCAAACCAGACCGGCTTGACAGCCCGACCCGGTCCGAAGACCACGGCCACCCGTATCGGTTCACGGATTCGTTCCATTGTCAGGCCATGCTGCGGAAGATGCCCACCACCTTGCCGACAATGGTTACCTCTGCGGAGCCTTCCTTGACGATGATCGGGTCCATGTTGGGGTTCTTGGGTTGCAGCCGGATCTGCCCCTTTTCGCGGTGGAACTCCTTGAGCGTGGCCTCGCCTTCAACCATGGCCACCACGATGTCGCGGTTCTCGGCAGTCGGCTGGGGACGCACCAGGGCCAGGTCGCCGTCACAGATGGCGGCGTTGATCATGGAGTCGCCCTTGACCCGCAGCAGGAACTTGCCGCCATGCAGGTGGAGACGATCCAGGGAGAGGTAGCCCTGGATGTCCTCCACCGCAGGTGTCAGCTGTCCGGCGCGGACCGTGCCGATGATCGGCAACGAGGCGGTCTCGGTGGTGGGGGTGGTGAGGGCGATGGCGCGGGAGGTTGATTCCCGCTTGAGGTAGCCCTTCTTCTCAAGGGCGTCCAGGTGTTTCATCACCGCAAGGGTGCTGCTGACGCTGATATGACCGGCGATCTCGCGTTGGGACGGTGGATAGCCGTTGTTATCGATATATGAGGTGATAAATGACAGCACCTGTTGCTGACGGTCGGTAAGGGACTGCATAAAAGTCTCCCGATGGTATTCAAAAGAATATGGTTATCAGGCGAATACCATAGCGGGAGTCTGGGGGGATGTCAAGTCATAGCCCGGCTCTGCATCGGCAACTCTTTCCCGACCTTGTATTACTCAAAAGAGTTGCACATAGGCACTATCGCCGTAGGCACCACCTGAGATGCCGGACCGCAGTGGGCGTCCTGATCGTCAAAAAAGATATCGGCTCCAAAGGCGGCCAGTATTTCATGCTTACTGACACCACCAAGGAAGTGAACCTCATCAATCCGCACATTCCAGGCATGCAGTGTTCTGATAACCCGTTCGTGGGCCGAGCTGTTGCGGGCAGTGATCAGCGCCGTTCTGATCGGCGCATCAGCCAAACCATAACCAGCCTGAATCTTGGCAATAGTCCTCAGCAATGGTGCAAAAGGACCGTCCGGCAGTGGACTGGTGGCGTTTTCTCGTTCATGCCGGACAAACTCCTCGAGCCCCTTCTCTTGATAGACCCGCTCCGACTCGGCTGAAAACAGCACGGCGTCACCATCAAAGGCTATTCTGATCGCTTTGTCGTCACCCTTGCGATCAATCTGTAGCGGAGGCCCATAGATCCTGGCAGCGGCAAAACCGGCATTGATGGCAGCCTGCACATCCTCCTGATGTGCTGAAAGAAACAGATCTACCTTATAGGCCCCCAGATAGTTGGCTTGAGAAGCCCCGCCAGTCCAGGCTGACCTCACAATGTCGAGCCCGTAATGCTCAACGGCTTTGGTAATGCGCAGACTGGTGATGGCGTTGTTTCTGGACAGGATAATCACTTCCACACGACGGGGTTGCCCATCCTGATTCAAGGACATCAGGTTCTGGATCAGCCTGAAGCCCGTTCCCGGCTTGGGAGCCTCATCCATGTGGGCAAGCTGGTAGTTGATAAAGGCATCCACACCGTCCCGCTCAAACAAGGCATTTTCCTCTTCCAGATCAAAAAGCGCCCGGGAAGAGATACCAACAACCAATACATTGCGCAGATCATAGGCCATCGGCTTCACCTCCGAAGGTAGAAACCATGCCAAGACTCACCCAGTTGATCATGATCCCCTGCACGTTGCTATCAGGCTTTACCGCACGTACAGCATCAGCATAGGCGGCAAGCTGCGGGTAATAGTGAGCTGCCCGTTCCTGTAGCTCAGAAATTTCAAGCTGGTCGGACTTATGATCCACCACCCAGAATCCATCCGCCGTTTCAACCAGCAGGTCAATGGTGCCAGTCATCACCGTACCGTTCTCGTCAAGCCTGATAAACGGCTCTTCACTGAGCAGGGACACCGGAGAGTGCTGGCGGGAAAGGTAATCATTGAAGGCCTGAACAGCGCCCTTAATCAGGAGGGATTCTTCCGAGCTGATCTCTTCGCCCAGCAGCACCGGCAATCGTGATGAAAGCTCAGGCCTGTCCAGCAGCAATTCAAAGCAGCGATGCAAGAGTGTTCCGCGATCAGCGGGGTGCATGCCCTTTAGCACCTCAATCGGCTCGGCGTACGACACCGAGCTGCAGCGGATCGGCAGCTCCTGCAGACCGTGCAGTGAAGATGGCGTGCAATGTTCTGGCGTCAGGCCCTGTGGCAGATCGCGGGGAGCTATGGCAATCCGACCAAATGGCGACAGGGCTGAAGACTCCGCTGCGGGTGCCAGTTCCTGGGGCTCTTTGCCAACAACGGTAATCCTGCAGTCCGTCGGGGTACCAGCCACCAGCATGGTGTTGCCAGTGAGCTCAAGCCGCGCCTTCTGCACCAGGATATCCCAGTAGGTGTTGTTGGTAGGGTTCTTCTTGGCGGGCAGATACCCGGGCCATTCGAGGATCAGCTTTTCCCGTGATCTGGTCAGGGCGACATACAACAGCCGTGCGGCAGTATTACGAGTTTCATCCACCAACTGCTCCCTGAAGCGCTCTGCCGTCTCGGGTGCGGTGAAGTCGGGAAATATCTCTACACGTGAAGTTGAAAGGATATCACTTAACGCACTGAAATCACCGTACCCAACCCTGGTTGCAGGTAGACGGGGCGTGACATCGAAGTCTGTGCCGCAGACCGCCACCACAGGCCATTCCCTCCCTTTGGAGCTATGCCAGGTGACAAGCTGCACCGCATCCTCATCAATTACGGCCGCTTCCGGCTGGTGGTCATCCCGCTCTGCCCTGCCCTGCAACCATGACAGGAAACTCTTAACCTCGCTGCCATAATAACCGCCACTGGCAAGGGCTTCCCGATTGGCGGTCCTGAATTCCCTGGCTTCACCCTGCAGCCGGAGCAGATTGGCGCGTGCCTGCTCGCCGTCCGGCCAGCGCGCAATGATGCCATACAGATCAAGGGCAGCAATCAACTCTTCAAGCAGCTCTTCCGGGTAGCGATCCGATACCCCGTCAGCCACGCCTGACAGTTTTTCGAGCAGCGGATCAGTCAGCTCACTGCCAGACACGAGCTGATCAAGGGCTGATTGCAGGGTATGGCTGCCAAGCTCGGTAACCGCAAGGTAGAGGGCTGCATGGCGATCAGAGGGATCAGACAGATACTGAAGGGCATAGCAGGCCAGCTGAACGATCCTCGATTCGTACCAACCATCCTGGGCAAGCCGGCAGCGGATGCCTGCAGATCGCAGGGCGGTAGCATAGTGCTGCAGACGGCTGTGGGTAGGACAGATGATGGCAATATCACCACCGCGCAAACGACGATGCGCTTTGAGCTGCTTGTCATACACCTCTGAGACCTCATCAGCCAACAGGTCAAGCAGTCGTCCGGCAACATGTGAGGCATACGCGCCATCGCTCAGGTTTTCCCGCGCCTCAATCACCTCAAGTGGGCTCAGCCTGCTTTCAAACGCGGCCTGAGGGGTCAGCTCGGTATAGCCTTCTCCGAAAAGACCTGCGCCAACCTGGTTAATCCACTGCATCAGCGGCTTTGATGAACGATAGTTGGCGGTCTGCGGTTGCACTGAATCCGGGGACTGATTGATCAGCTCCTGCATCAGTCGGGCATCTGCCCCCTGAAAGCCCATGATGGCCTGCTTCAGGTCGCCCACGATGATGGTGGGTACACCGGCACGACTCAGGCTCCAGAGCAGGGAAAACTGCAGTGGGTTGGTGTCCTGGAATTCATCGACCACCAGACAGTCAACCCGTGCCCTGAAAGCTGCCAGCACCTCACTGTTACAGCACAGCAGGCGATGGGCATCAGACAGCATATCGGTAAAGTCCACCAAACCACGCTGACGTTTATCTTCAGCATACTGTCCCAGGCATTCAGATGCCGCCTGCAACAGGGCATTGGCGTGGTTCAGCGCATCCTGCAGGGGGCCTGGGTGCTGCGGCAAAGCTGATGCGGCAGCTATGACCTGTTCAGCCAGGTCATCATAGCCATCCGGCAGCTTCGTGCTCCGGTTGGAGAGGCGCAACCCCCGTAGCGACTGCCAGAGCTTCCAGTCCTGATCAAGCACCGCACTGCTGACTGCGCGTTTCATGCTGTTGAAATCTTTACGCAGGGCTTCACTGGCTGACTTCACACTGCTGTAGGCTGGCGAGAGATCACCGGGAAAAGACCGCAACAGGGCGGTAATGGCTGAGAGCAAGGCATCCCTGAGATGCTCTGCCACCCGTGTCTCGCCATACAGTTCCGCTATTTTCCGTTGCGCTGCTGGAATCAATTCATCTGCCTGTCCTGCCTTGCCGATACCACGCAAGGTGGCAATGAATGCCAGCATCCCCTTGCGGAACGCATCCTCTTGTGACGTCTTGCTGTTGAAATCGTAGTTGTAGCCATAACGCCCCAGATCCTCCATCATCATGCCGGCACCGGCCGAGTGCGCCATGGCCCGGCTGGCCAGCATCCCCTGCTCATCATCGTTCAACATACGAGGAGAGGGAGCCAGGCCGCCATCAAAGGCAAATTCAGTGATCAAGCGCAGACCAAAGCCATGGATGGTTGAGATGTAGGCCTGATCGAGCCTGAAGGCATCATCCAGACGCTTCTGCTTGACCAGTTCTGCACGAATCCGGCCGCGCAACTCGGCAGCGGCAGCCTCGGTAAAGGTTACGGCCACGATTTTTTCTGGAGCAAGACCTTCATCCCGAATCCGTCTGGCTAGCTCGGTTTGCAGAAAGTAGGTCTTACCGGAACCGGCGCCGGCGGGGACAATAGTAAGAACGGAAGTATTCATAACATCATTGCTCCTCAGCCTGCTTCAACCACATTGCCACCAGCGGATTGCCCTTCAAGGCATAGGCTGAGATGCCGCGCTTGTTTTTGAACTCTTTTTCATCGGCGGTAGTGTTCAGCTCAACGATACCCTGGCGCACTTGTGCGAACCGCTCACGAATCAGCTGCATTGCATTGACCGATGCGTCGGCCTGCATCTCTTCCAGGTTGCCGATTGTGCCCGACAACCAACCACTGGTATCAGCCAGTGCGGTCTGGTCATTGAGCAGGTAATACATGGTGCCGATCTGACCATGCTCCCTTGCCTCTGACAGCTTGCCTGCCAAACCCTCCGGTGCCTCGTCCGGCTCTTTCAACCCGCCAGTCTTGATCATAGTACGATACAGTTCCGCCTGGTGGTCATAGCCGGCCTTCATCCGCAAACGGCGGTCCTTGCTGCCTGACTTCTTGTAGTCAACCACATACAGGCGGTGGTCCGGCAGCTCCAGCAGCAGATCGGCATTACCGTGGATCGGTATCCCTTCAAAACTGCCCTGCAGGCCGATCTCCACTGCAATCGGTATTGCCTGGGTCTGGTACAAAATCTCACGCCATTGCAGGGCTGCTTTCAGGATTTCCTGTTGCAGGTGCTTGCGCTCCACCTTCCATTCAGCCCGTTTCAGGAACGGCATGGTGTTAGTGATGATCTCCTCGAACAGGACCGGTACCTGCTCCTCGATCTGATTGTTGTCCGGCAGAGGCTCTTCGGGAGCGAAGAGTTCTTCAAACACCGCATGAGCAAGGGTGCCTTTGGACATGATGTCCAACTCTTCCGGCGCCCAGTCACGTGCTTCAACAGCCAGTCGTTCAAAGAGCCACGCCAAGGGGGAGACCATCAGCTTTTCCAGCCGGCTGGGTGATTCCGGCTTAAGACTGCCATCCTCCCGCTTCCCAAGTTCCAGCAGGTTCTTGTCAAAACGCAGGTCAACCAGATCAGGACAACGCGGGATTACTGGTTCAGCACCTGTTACCACCGGTAGACCCTGTGCAGCCTGTCTGCCCACCTCGCTATCCAGTTCACACATCATCTGCTCAGGGTCGGCAAGCAGTGCCTCTGCAAAGGTGACAGACGCAGATGGCGACAACTGCTTGCCCTGCACATCCCGGCGTGGTATCAGGAAGACAACAGAATGTGTGACGCTGCTCAACTGCCTGCGGAACAGCTGCCGCTGACGGGAGTTCCGTTCAGCAGCCGTCACCAGACAGAGCCCATGTTGACTAGCAAGTGTCGTAAGTTCGGCATCAGTAAACAGCGAGCTTGCAGACAATCCAGCCGGGTAGTGGCCATCACTGCATCCCAGCACAAACAGGCGCTGCACCTGGCGCCACGGCTCTTCCCCTTCATGGAATACCGCCACACCCTGCAAGGTGCAATCGTTGCGTTTCTGTCCGGGGATCGGCCTGGGGGTAGCCAGGGCCTTCAGTTCAAGCCAGGGGATTTCCTGCTGCTTACAGCTTTCAAGGAATGTCAGCAGTGCCGTGCAAAGCGACTGCACACGGCTCAGCGATTCCTTATGGACCTCATCCTTATTCAGCAGCGTGGGGAAGATCTTCAATCTGCGTTTCAGGTCTGCCAGGCTGGCAGCCCGCCCCCTGAAAAGATCCAGCATCGCCTTTGCACTGTCTGTAAAACTCGCAGGCGCCTTCAACCTGAAGTCGTTATTGATGACATTCAATGCAAACTGATGCCCTGCGGCAATATCCCACGGCATAAGCGGCGATGTCAGCAGGCTGGCCAGGGCCATGACCGGGGCAGGCTTGTCGAGGCTGAGCAACAAGTGATAAACCGCTTCACCGCCCAGATCCCGCAGCGGCAGTGAGGCATCGAGACCGGAAAGCGGGATGCCAGCCTTGCGGAATACCGCTGCAACCGCAGTATGGTAGCCGGGGTCATCGGGCAGCAAGAGGCCAATGTCGGCAAAGGAAAGGTTGCCGTCGTCGTCCAAAGCCTTCTGGATCATGCCGGCAGCAACCTCGATCTCCTGCAGGTAATCACGCACTGCCATCCACTGCACACTGCTGTCCAGCTGAACCGGCTGTGATGCGACGCTAAACAGGTGACGTTGCAGATGCCCCAGCGCGGTGTTTTCTGGTGCTGATGCCTGATCAGTACAGGCAGTTTGCAGCAATTGTGCAAGGCTGGTGTCTTCCGGGTCGGCATCCTGGTTAAGGCGGTCAACCAGTGCCTGCTGCCAACGATTGAGATACGGATAGTCAGGCTGATAATAAACCCGTATCGGACGGATCAGCGCATCCTCCGGCAGTCCGAACAGGCTGTTGATGGTTGCCAGCTCTGCTGGCAGCGTCTGCCCCATTGCAGTATGCAGGCGGTGCAGGTCTGACAGATAACGCAGGGTGCGACCGGGCAAGTCTGATTGCATTACACAACCCAAGTCACTGGTAGGCCCTACCGCTTCCAGCAGTTGCACTAATTGCCTGTCAAGTATGGCGGTGATGAATGGAGCTTCTGCGGGCGTTGCAGCAAGACTGGCAGACCAAAAGGCATCTGGTAGAGTTGCTGCTGCCGAATCAAGTGTCGCTTGCCAGCTGTCCTGCTGGACAGGCAGCAGATAGCTTCTGGTCGCCAGGGATAGCAGCTCCGGCCAGGTGCCGACGATTACGCCCAAGGCTGGGCGTTGCGTGGCGACAAGCCGACGTAACCGCCTTGTAGCGGCTTTATCAGGGGTAAGCAGGAAGTGGGTCATAATTTATAGATCTCATATATCTCATGTAGACAACTACCTTCATATAACATTACCAATTTCTTCCAGAGCCGGATAGCCTCGCAGCAATTCACGAAAACTTTCCACCTTCTTTGACGACCATACTTTTGCTGCCAAACTCTGTTCCTGAAGCAACTGGTTGCGGTAGTAATGCATTTCTTGAACTTTTTTGAACCGCTCTGCCGGAATTGTTTGAATATGTTTCATGAATGATTCTAGCACAGACTTGCACGACTCCGATGGTTGAGAATTTAACAAACCGTAATGCTGTGAGACCGTAATGTCGCTTGCCAAAAAATCATGAACACCAAGGCGCAGTTCCACCGTCGAAAGTGGAAGGCCGGTTTTGCCATCCCGTATTGAAAAGATATGCGACCCCCCATAAAAGCATCTTGCGGCATACCCGCCAACGCAGTGCTGCATCCGTTGCCCTTCTTCCTTCAACAGCGCGGGAGTGTTAAGCGGAACAACCAGATAGTTGCCATTAATAATAAACCGTTTTTCCCACGGCTCGTCAATAAACGTCAGCCAAGAGGCACCGGTATCCTCTCTGCCTTCATCCGGATCCAGGTCTGCCATTTGAAGCTGCCAGCGGTGCCAACGCCGGGAAAGCTGCGCAAGCCTGAGCAGCGAATACTGCTGCACTGCCTCGTCAATCAGGCCCCTTGCCCTGCCAAGCTTACGCGCCCATTTATCAAGATCTTTAACAAAATCCGGAAAGGTCGTGATGTCTGCCAGCGCTACGCCATGCCGTTCCATGCGTGGGATAATCTGCTCATACCCCTCGCTTGCAAGTTCATTCACTCCTTTTTCTGCAATCCGATACCAGCGCTCGTTGAGGTTGTTGTGCAAGGCAGCATACACCGGACGCAACCATTGGCTCAGGTGATGCCAGTCATCGGGTGATTTTGGCCAGAAAGCAGGTTTTATGCAGCCCAAAAGTCCTGCCAGTTGATCAAGCCGTCCCTTCCACTCGTTACCTATCAGGGCATAATCTTTTCCGGCAAGGAAACGGGCCACGTTTTTTGAGCATCGGAAATAATCTGCAACAGCCGGAACTATCGGGTTTCCCGAATCAACTATCTGCTGCAGCCGTCGTGTACAATGTTCGGTTGAGTTGGTCGACAATGCCTGAGCCAGAAGCGGAACGGACTGTATGGCTTGCCTCCGATAAACACTGATCCTGCTGATGGGGTGGAACAAGTAGTTGTAGCTTTGGGCATCTGGGAACGTTGTAATTTCTGAAAAGCCGGAGAATTTCAGGGCATCCTGCTCCAGTTCCGCGGCAAATTGCCAAAGCCCTTTGCAAAATTGCTCATGGTATGGTTGAGCCAGCCTGCGCAACGACTCATCCATAAGCATGTATTGATGGTCCCATGCCTTGCTGTTCCTTATCTCTTCGCGAACAAGTTCTTCAGCTATCTCCTGCAGGTCATTATCAGATGCAAAACTGCAGGAAATCCAACCCATCAATTTTGACAGATGAAGGGGTACCTTTTCCAGCTCTCCATTTTGTGCGGATTTCAGTCTGTCGGCAATCAGCTCGACTGCCCGCATGCTCAGATATGGGTCGCGGGCATTAAAGGTTAGTCCTGCAATTTTTCCGGAGGGTAGTTCAAACCAGAGCATGCAGATTGATGTCCTTCTATCAAGAACAACGCCTTCCGTATGCTGTGCTATAGCGGGCATTACCAGAGCCTGCCGCCAGCCAGAGGTGGCTTGCAATATGACATGCATA
>Ga0307363_1000183_pt1 | contig 10513 bp, 8 predicted proteins | sample AAT_RA_Asp2_MT_FD_194613 | JGI IMG/M metagenome (GOLD analysis project Ga0307363, IMG submission 194613) | Metatranscriptome of enriched activated sludge microbial communities from anaerobic digester in WTTP, New Holstein, Wisconsin, United... | ecosystem: Engineered > Bioreactor > Anaerobic >...
ATTGAAGTGTGGGCCAGGATGGGGATGTATGGATAATCCAGGCAACCAGAACAAAGAGATTTCCGGAATGGATACAGCAGTGCATGATGCATTAATCAAGACCCCGGCGGCCATCCGGGCCCTGGGCGGAGCCCTCTTCTGCGATCGCCGCTATGACCATGTTTTCGTCTATCACAACGGCGCTGAGACGCATTATGCCGCCCGCGGCTTTCGCGGCCTGTTCAAGGTTTAGCACGACAAAGGCCATACCCATCAGGCGAGGAGAATCGATATGGATCAAATCAAGGTGAATGACCAGGCACCGGCTTACGCCCTGCACGAGGCAGAAATCAGGGCGCCCATCCAGCTCGTCTGGAGCATATTGACCGGTCTGGCAGAATGGCCGGCATGGAATGAGGGTGTCCAGGAGATGCATCTGCAAGGAGAGGTCGCAGTGGGGACGGAATTCCGCTGGAAGACCGGCGGTATGAAAATTCGTTCACGAATCGAAGAGTTAACCGCGCCGACGAGAATCGTCTGGTCCGGACGAACGATGGGCATACGGGCGATCCATGTATGGACGCTGACAAAGGCCGACGAGGGTACGAAGGTGCGAACCGAGGAGTCCTTCGAAGGCCTGGTGGTCTCGCTTCTGGCCGGCTCCATGCGAAAGGCCCTGGCCAAAGCTTTGCAGCAGGGCATGGCGGCACTTAAAAAGGAAGCGGAAAAAAGGGTTCGCGCAGGCTTGAGCAGATCCTGACTTTGTATCCGGCGCCGCTGCGCGGCGGTAGTTCAGCAGCTTTTCACTGGAAAATTCGTAAAGTCCGCAGTAGAGAGCCAGACTGTTGCCTTCCAGATGTACATAGTAGCCGGGCCGTTCGCGTTTGCCCTGCCATCCGTGCCAGAAAAAGATGCCGAGGTTGGTTTTGTAGGGACGCTTGTCGCGGCTGAAGCGGGTATCCCGGTGAATGCGAAAGATCGAGCCAGCACCGTTGGGCCGGGGATCGGCCTGCAGATCGGGATAAACCGAGTGTAAAGGTTCGCCCATCGCCAGGACAAAGGTTTGCGCCGGCTGTACAACCTCCAACTGGTATCGCTCCCGGTTGGCTTCGAACCAGGCGCGTTCATTGTTTTCCTCCAGCTCGTGGAAAAAACTGACCGTATCGCGGCTGAAACCCTGAAAAGTTCTGTTTGTCATGGCCTTCGCGCTCGTTTGAGATAGTTTGAAAACGCTACTGTGGATGCTGGAGTGTTGAACATCTGCAGGCGTATGGTTTCGGATCGGCACGGCCTGCTCTATTGATTAAAGATACGGAAAATCCCGAATTAAAATGAGGTGAGAATATGAAAGGTATAGCTCTTTTTGGTGGAATTGCCCTGCTCGTCCTGGCCGCCATGGCGGGACTGGTTTTTCTAGTTATCATCCTGGCCCGGATGATGGGCGGGATCTTTCGCCGCGCCAGCGGTTGGGAAGTTTTGGCCCGGCAGTTCCCCGGGCCAGAACAGGCGCCGGCCGAAACCCGCACCGGCGCTGTCAAGGTCGGCAGCGTCTATTTCCGCTACGGACCGCGCTTCGGTCCCACCCCGCAAGGGCTCTATCTGGTCTATAAAAGCGTCTACAGCTATCCTTCTCTGCTCATCCCCTGGAACGCCCTGTACAATCCGAAAAAGACGCTGCTCTTCTGGCGCGCCGCACGATCCTATGAGATCGGCAGGCCGGCCGTTACCACCCTCACGCTCTGGGAGGAGGTCTGGAAAGGGCTCAAGCCCGATCTCCCCGCAGCAGGGTGAGGGGTCTGCGCATGAGGTGGTGCGGTTACTTTTCTTCGCGCTGCTTTCTGCTGCTGAAGTCGTCGAGAATCGAATAGACCACCGGCACAATGAAGAGGGTCAGCAGGGTGGAGGTGATCAAGCCGCCGATCACCGCCTGGCCCATCGGGGCACGAAACTCGCTGCCCTCGCCGAGGGCGAAGGCCACCGGGATCATGCCGAAGATCATGGCAAATGTGGTCATCAGGATCGGCCGCAGCCGGATCGCCCCGGCCTGGATCAACGCTTGCGTCCGCGCCACCCCTTGCCGGCGCAGCTGGTTGGCATAATCGACCAGCAAAATGCCATTCTTGGTTACCAAACCCATCAGCATGATGATACCGATCATCGACATCATCGAGAGCGAACTGCCCCACGCCAGCAGCGCCAGCACTGCACCGATCAGCGACATCGGCAGCGCCAGCATGATCGAGAAGGGATGGATAAAGCTCTCGAACTGGGCGGCGAGCACGATATAGACAAAGATGATCGCCAGCGCCAGGGCCATCAGCATGTTGGCAAAGGTCTCGGACTGCATCTGCCCCTGTCCCACCACCCCGATGTCATAGCCGGCGGGAATCGCCATCTTGCGGGTCTGCTGCTGTATCCCGCCCATGACCTGCCCCAGGGTCTTCTGGTAGGTGTTGGCATCGACGCGAATCTCACGCTGCCGGTCATAACGGTTGATCTTGGAGGGCCCCGAAGCAGGCTGAATCGCCGCGATATTGCGGATCGGCACCATCAGCCGCTGGCCGTTGCCGATATCCTTGCTGCTCTTGACCGGGAGGTCGCCGACATTCTCCAGTGAGGTGCGGTCCTCCTTGTTCAGACGGACACGCACATCGAATTGTTCGTCGCCCTCCTGAAATGTGCTGGCGACGTAGCCATCGACCATGGCGCGCGCGGTGGAGGCGATCAGGGCGACATTGGCGCCAAGGTCGGCGGCCTTTTCACGGTCGATGCGGATGCGCACCTCCGGCTTCGAGGTCTCGAGGCTGTTCTCCACATCCACGGCGCCCGGGGTCGTGCGCACGATCCGCTCGACCTGGTCGGCCAATCTCTTGAGCACATCGAGATCCTCGCCGCGTACACTCATGATCATCGGCTTCTGGCCGCCGCCCATGCCCTGCTGGACTGTGAAGCCGATGTTGGCGCCGGGGATGGTTTGCAGCTCGCTGCGCAGTTCGCCGATGATCTGCTCCACTCCCTTGTCGCGCTGATCCTTCTTGACCAGGTTGGCGAAGACACTGCCCTTGGTCACCGGATCGGTGCCGGCGCCGATGGTCGTCAGCACCATCGTCACCTCGGGCCGCTGGTGCAGGGCATCCTCGATCTTGTTGCAAATCCGGCTGGTCTGTTCGAGCGAACTGCCGGGCGCTGCTGTGACGGTCACCGTCATCTGGCTCATGTCGAAGCTGGGCATGAAGGCCGTGGCGAGAAAGCGCATGAGGAAAAGACTGAAGAAAAAGGTCGCCATCGCACCGAAGACCATGGTCTTGCGGTGATGCAGGGACCAGTCGATTGCCTTTTTGTATTTCTCGGCCAGGACCTCAAAGAAATGGTTGAACCAGTAGAGGCCGCGGCGCAGTGGCGAGCCGGTATTGGTCAGCTCCTCATCTTCCTCCCGCAGCCAGCGCGAGGAGAGCATCGGCGTCAGGGTGAAGGCGACGAAGAGCGAGACCAGCACGGCCGCCGAGACGGTGATGCCGAACTGGTAAAAGAAGCGGCCGGCGATACCGGGCATAAAGGCCACCGGCACAAAGACCGCGACGATGGTGAAGGTGGTGGCCATGACCGCCAGGCCGATCTCGCCGGTCGCCTTGCGCGCCGCCTCCATCGGGCTCTCCCCCTTCATCAGATGTCGGTAAATATTCTCGATGACCACGATGGCGTCGTCGATCAGCAACCCCACTGCCAGCGAGAGGGCCAGCAGGGTGAGGATGTTCAGAGTGAATTTGAGCGCAAACATGATGATAAAGCTGGCGATGATCGAGGTCGGCAGAGCGATGGCGCTGATCAGCGTCGGCCGGTGGTTGGCCAAAAAGAGGAAGACCACGATCACGGCCAGCAAGCCGCCGTAGATGATGTCAAATAGGACATCCCGTACCGAATCGCGGATGAAGGTGCTGTTGTCGCGCACCGTCGCCAGCTGAATGTGCGGCGGCAGTTCCTTGCGGATCGCACCGATCTGGGCGGTCACGCCGTCCGCCACCCGCACGGTGTTGCTCCCCGATTGCTTGAGAATGCTCAGGACCACCGCGGCATTGCCGTCAACGCGCGAGAGACTCGTGCGCTCCTTGATCCCGTCCACCACCGTGGCGATCTCGCTGAGGTAGACGGGCTTGCCACCGGGGGAGGCAACGATGACCTTGTCAAAATCGGCGACATCGGTGTATTTGCCGGTGGTGCGCAAGAGGATCTGGCGCTCCCCCTGAATCAGATTGCCTGCCGGCACCTCGACATTGGCTGCCGCGATCGCCTGCACTACCTCCTGGATCGAAAGGTTGTAGGCTTGCAGCCGGGCGGCATCTACCTGAATTTCGATCTCGCGCTCGGCGCCGCCGACCAGATCGACGCGGCCGACCCCGGGCACGTTTTCGAGCCGTTTCCTGACCACATCCTTGGCAAAGGTGGTGAGCTCCTTGTCGCCCAGGCTCCCCGAGAGGGCCAGGGTGTAGATCGGTGTACTCGCCGGATCGATGCGCTGGATCACCGGATCCTCGATATCGTCGGGGAGATTGGCGCGGATCGCCGCGATCTTTTCACGCACCTCCTGGGCCGCCTGCTTGCCGTCCACCTCCAGCTTGAACTGGATGATGACGATCGAGACATTCTCCTGCGATATCGACTGGATATGATCGAGCCCGCCGATGGTGTTGACGGCGTCCTCGATTTTTTTGGTGACATCGGTTTCGATCTGTTCCGGACCCGCTCCCGGCAGTACCGTCGTGGCGGTCACATAGGGAAAGTCGATATCCGGGAATTGATCAATATTGAGTTTCATATAGGAAAAGAGGCCCAGCACGAGCAGCGCCAGGATCATCATAGTCGCAAAGACCGGGCGCTCAATGGAGACATCAGCTAATTTCATCGAAAGGTCTACTCCTTCTTATCAGCAGTGGTAGCGTCATTGCAGAGCGGGGGTGACAGCCACCAGGCTGCTATCGCGCAAATTGGTGGCGCCGGTGGTCACGACGGTCTCCTGCTCGGTCACACCCTCGAGAATCTCAACCCGGGCGCCGTCCGAAATGCCGGTGCGGACAGGCTGCGGAATGGCCCGGCCGCCGACCACCTTGTAGACCCTGCTCGTCAATCCATCGCTGAGAATCGCAGCGGCCGGGACGACCAGGGCATTATTGCGTGGGGAGATCGTCACCGCCACCTTGCAGAACATCCCGGGGCGGTACCACTGATCCGCCGTGTTGGGGAAGAGGGCCTTGATCTCGAAGGAGCGCGAACGCACATCGGCCGAACGCGAGATCTGCACGATCTTGCCCTGCGCCCGTCCCTCCGGCCCGCCCTCGGACCAGATCTCGACGCTCTGGCCCGCGGCGAGCTGCATGACATCGGCCTCGTTGATGCTGAAGATGACCTTCATCCGGTGGATGTCGGCCACGGTGGCCAGCACTGCACCCGGCTGGGCCAGATCACCCAGATTGACATTGAGGGCGGTGACCACCCCCGAGATCGGGGAGACCAGCTCGACCGCACTGCGCGCCGCCTCGAAATTGGCGCGGGCGATATCAAAAGCGGTCTGCGTGCCGTCCAGCAGCTGCTGCGAAATCGCGCCCTCGGCCAGCAGCGCCTTCATCCGCTCCAGGTTCTTCTCTGCGTTCTTGTAGTTCGCTTCGGCCTGATAGTATTGCGAGGTGGTGCCGCTTTTGTCGAGCGCGATCACGGTCCGGCCCTTCTGGACCGATTGCCCGACACTGCCATTGATGGCCGTGATGCGCTCCGAAATCTTGGCGACGATATTCGCCTGGGCTTCGCCCTCGAGTGTACCGGTGTAGCTCTTGGTTACCGCCAGCGACTGGCGCTCGACCCGGGCGGTCTCCACCGGTACGACCTCGACGCCGCGGTTCACGGGATTCGCCACAGCGGCCTTTTCCGCTCTGCCGCAACCACCCATCAGCGCCAGGGCTGAAAAGGCCGAAATCAGGATCAATCCAAACACTAATAATGATCTTCTTTTCATTGTATTAACTCCACTTGATGTCTGGTGAATGAAGAGGTCAACGACTGGTTCCGGTGGCAAACTCCCACTCGGTCTTGCTGACCAAATAGTCATAAAGCGCCTGGGCATAGTTGGTCTGACTGCGGGTCATCGCCACCTGGGCGTCAAGCAGCTCCAGCTGGGTGCCGACGCCGCTCTTGAAGCGGGTCTGGGCAATGCGCACCGCTTTCTGCGCCTGCTCGATGGTTTTTTCCTGCCCGCTCATCCGCTGGCGCGCTTCGGCCATGCGCAGCGCGCCGGCCTGGATCTGCACCCTCAGCCCCTCCTCCATCTTGAGGCGGTTGTAACGCACCTTGTTACGCTCCACCTTGGCCTGCTGCACCCGGTTCCTGGTACGAAAGCCGTCGAAGAGGGGATAGGAGAGCGAAACCCCGGCATTGACCGTATTGGCCCAGTTGTAATTGCCGAACTTGAAGGTGTTGTCCTGCGACTGCCAGATATAGCTGCCGACGGCGTAAAGGGTCGGAAAGTTGCCTGCCTTCTCGATCGAGATGTTGCGGTCCAGCATCTGCTCCTGCAGGCTCAACTGCTTGATGGCCGGATTGACCGCAAGGGCTTGCGCTTCGGCCTGCTTGGCGACCTCCGCGGGCAGCTCTTCATAGCTCAGCTCCCCAGCAATGACCACAGGCTGATCGAGGGGGATCGCCAGAAGATTTTTGAGGGCATTGACCGCCAGCTGATAGCCGTTTTCTGCAGAGATCACCAGCGGCTCGGTATTGGCCAGCTGCACCTCGGCGCGGATCAGATCGTACTCGGCGGCGGCGCCGACACGATACTGCGCCTGGATATTGGTATAGTTGGCTTGGATGACCTCCAGACCCTGACGGTTGGCCTCGACCAGCTTTTGGGCGAGCAGGATCTGATAGTAAGCCTTGCGGGTGTCACGGACGACCGCTTGCTGGGCGGCGCTGTATGATTCAGCGGCCAGCTGACGGTAGGTTTTGGCGATTTGCAGGGCAACCCCCACCTTGCGGCTAAAGAGCGCCTGAGAGAGCTGCACCGCGCCGGAGTAGGCATTGTTGGAGCCGATTTCGAAGAGCAGGGTCTTGTCGGTCGGATTGATGGCATTGCCGGGCGGCAGAAACATCACCTGCTTTTTGATGTAGCGCATGTACTGCCCGGATGCGGTGAGCTGGGGAAAGGCCCCGGACTTGGCTTCGCCGACCTGGGCGTTCGCCTTGACGCGTTCCTCGCCGGCGATCATCAGATCGCGGTTCTGGTGCAAGGCCATGGCGATTGCCTGCTCAATGCTCAGCACCAGGGTGTCCCTGGCGGCTGGAAGCGGTGCAGCCTGGAATGCCTGACTGCGGCTCATGAGAATGGCAAGCAAGAAAATGAGTGTGACACGAATCCTGAACATTGCGGGATTTATCCTTGGTTGGGTTTTCCGATTCCGTTAAAAAAGATGGTGGTGATCATGTCGGCTGCCTGTTCAATCTCCTCCTCGGGCATCGAATGCAAGGGGCCGAACCGGGTCATGTTGTAGGTGCGCACCATCCCATCGAAGAGAATAGCCAGCGCCATAGGATCATAACGACAGGCGCCGTGCTGCTCCTGCTCCGACCGGATCGTCAGGCCGATAATCTGCCAGACTTTTTGCATGACGGCAGCGTAACGGGCCAGGAAAGGCTTTCTTTTCTCCTGACTGATCTGATGGATCTGGTGCATGACCAGGGCGATCAACTTGGCATTGTCTCTGGAATAGTGAACCATGGTGCCGGCATAGACCGCCAGGCGCTGACGGCCCTCACCCTAGCCCTCGCTCAGGGTGGTGCGAGCGATGGTGTCGAGCTCGCCGATCAGCTGGTCAAAGATAGCGAGGAAGAGATCCTCCTTGGAGTCAAAATAGTTGTAGATGGTACCCTTGCCGAACTCGGCGTGGCGTGCGATCTCCTCCAGGGTGGTCTCGTGATAGCCCTGGCGGAGGAAAAGCTCACGGGCAGCGGTGAGAATATCCTGCTGTCGCGCCAATCTTTCTCGCTCCTTGCGGCATAAAGGGAGCCTGGACATGACAGACCTCATTGGTTTTATAAATGACTAATTGGGGTCTCCTGATTAAATTGTAGTAAATTGATTAATTTGCAATTAATCCTTGACTATTGCAATATTTATGAATATCATATTGGCAAATAGTCAAAATAACCTTGCAGATTGATCATGATCAAAGAGACCGATTTCAAGCAAATTCCCGTCGCGGAATTTAAAACCCCCTTCGAGACAAGTCTTGATCCCAAGAATCGCTGGGTTCGACTTGCCAATGTTATTCCGTGGGAAAAGCTGGCGGAAATCTACACCAGGAATTTCCGCAAAGACTATGGCCGTCCCGCCACAAAGAGCCAAATCATCATTGGGGCGATCATTATCAAGCATTTTCTCAAAAGCTCTGATGAAGACACCATTGAGTTGATCAAAGAGAATCCCTACCTGCAATACTTTTTGGGACTCTCCGGTTTTACGCACAAACCAGTATTTCACCCGACGCTTTTTGTAGCTATCCGTAAACGGCTGGGGCTGGAGACCTTTGAGCAAATGACCGGTGAATTTATCAGCGCCGTTAACGCTCTAAAGGTCAGTTCCAGCAAGGGCAAGAAGAAAGTTGTCGCTGACACGGTCCCGGAGGACCAGAAGGAGAAAAGCAATCAGGGACAACTGATCCTGGATGCCACGGTCGCGCCGGCGGATATCAAATATCCAACGGATCTGGATTTGTTGAACACCTCCCGAGAGCAAAGTGAAAAACTGATCGACCGGTTGAGTGCCTCCCTGGAAGGGGTTGAAAAACCCCGGACCTATCGCCGGGTGGCTCGCAAAGAATATCTTCTGATCATCAAACAGAAAAAGAAGGATCACAAGAAAATCCGAAAGGCGGTACGCAAACAGCTGAATTATCTACGACGTAATATCAAATCAATCAATATGTTGCTGGACATCTGCAGAGATCGGGAACAGCTGGTTGAGTATAAGAACTTGCGCATATTTTGGATCATCCAGGAAGTATATCGTCAGCAGAAAGAGATGTACGATCAAATCAGCCATCAAACCGATGATCGCATTGTAAGTGTTTCACAGCCTCATGTTCGTCCGATCGTCCGCGGCAAGAGTGGCAAAGAAGTCGAATTCGGCGCCAAGATTTCGGCCAGTCTGGTCAATGGCTATATCTACCTGGACCGGATGAGTTGGGACGCATTCAATGAGAACAAAGATCTGAAAAAGCAGGTAGAGAATTTCAAAGAACGCTTCGGCCATTATCCGGAAGTGGTGATTGGAGACAAGATCTACGGCAGCCGGGAGAATCGCGATTTTTTAAAAGAGAATCACATTCGTTTTTCAGGCAAAGCTCTCGGTCGACCGCCAGCCGTCACTGAAGAAAATGCCGCAGAAGTCAAAAAGCAACGCAAGCGCTATCGTAAAGAACAAGGCATCCGAAACGGCATCGAAGGCAAATTCGGCGAAGGCAAAAGAAAATATCAGCTGGAACGTGTCAAAGCCAGGACGGCCAGGACCAGCGAAAGCTGGATTGCGACCGTCTTCCTGGTGATGAACCTGGCCTGCTGGCTGCGGGACCATTTTTTTGCCTTTTTGCAGGGCGGCCTACAAGCCGGAGAATGGCCCAGATTCTTGTCTGGTTGGGCTATCTTCCTGTCATGATACACTAAATTTCAACGCTGCGACTTTTTCAGGATCCCCCAATTAATGACCTGACTGTTTGTACTCCCGATGAATACTTAAGCGTCTATCACAAACCTTCCATAAATTAATCCCGCAATGATTTCTCCCGTTGACGCCAAGGCCTGTGCCTGAATTTGCCCTATATAGAAAATAAAAAGGCCATTAGCATTTGATCTAACTGGTCTTTTTATTGATCTTATGGGTAGCGGCGGAGGGATTTGAACCCCCGACCTATGGATTATGATACCACAGATTTTGACACGTAATCCATTAAATTACAATAGTAATTTCTCAATTTTATGTTATTTTTATGATATTTTACAAATTTAATACACATACAACCTTATTAATTTATAAGCTTAAATTCCACCTGCGAGGGAGAAAACGCCACTGCGTTTTATTTTGTTAAAGGTTCACAATTGATATGCAAAATTAACACCAAATTAAATTAAACCGAAATTATAGCTTGATAAGTCACTAGTCATAAGAAATTGAACTATCTTCAAATCTCTTTGAGTAGCTATACATCAACCCCTTAATCGTTTTTGGTAAAGACTCGAGGTTAATAATGATATCCATTAAAAGATACATTTTTCTTTTTGCTTCCTCATTAAAAAGAACTCGATATTGGTGAATATTCTCATTTTCATCAATATCTGTTGAAAATAATATATGCCCTAAATAATAAAATTCAAGAGAGATGTTCATTTTACCATTATTTAAGACTAATGCATCAGGGACCGTAGCTCCCTCAGAGATCCACATGCTAAGAGTTTCGATACGCTCATCCAAAGACATTATTTGCCTTTTGTGAAATTCCGC
>Ga0307363_1000185_pt1 | contig 10506 bp, 10 predicted proteins | sample AAT_RA_Asp2_MT_FD_194613 | JGI IMG/M metagenome (GOLD analysis project Ga0307363, IMG submission 194613) | Metatranscriptome of enriched activated sludge microbial communities from anaerobic digester in WTTP, New Holstein, Wisconsin, United... | ecosystem: Engineered > Bioreactor > Anaerobic >...
CATCGCCTGCCTGCGCGACTCGGCGGGGCAGGACATCGATGGCGGCTGCGGGCAGTTGCGCGCCCGCAGCCAGGGTGTTCCGGTCAGCTCAGCCAGCGCATCGGCACGGTGACCAGCGACGGGAAGAGCACCAGCAGGAACAGCATCACCGTCTCGGCGATCAGGAACGGCCAGACGCCCTTGATCACGTTGCCCAGCCCGGCCTTCGAGACGCCGGCGACCACGTTCAGCACCGTGCCCACCGGCGGCGTCAGCATGCCGATCGAGACGTTCATGATGAACAGCACGCCGAAGTAGATCGGGTCGATCCCCGCCTGCTTGACTACGGGCACCAGGATCGGGCCGAGGATGAGCACGGTCGGGATCAGGTCGAGCGAGGTGCCGATCAGCAGCACCAGGATCATGATGATGACTAGGGCGTGTTCTCAATTAGGCCAGCCAGACGAAAGCGCACGCGAGATGAACGAACGACAGAAAAGATTTTGCGAGTTTGTCGTAGCGCGTGGCGATGCGCCTGAATTGCTTGATGCGGCTGAAGAAGCGCTCGATCAGATTGCGACTCTTGTAGATATGCTGGTCGAACGGACGAGGGTTGAGTCGGTTGGAACGCGGTGGAATAACCGGTTGAGCACCCTGCTTAGAGATTGTTTCGACGAAGGCGTCCGAGTCGTATCCCTTGTCGGCCACAATGAACTCGGCAGACTGATCCTTGATCAGCGCCTCGGCTCGTTCGATATCCGAGATCTGCCCCGCAGAAAGAATCACCCGCAGCGGATTGCCCAAGGAATCGACCGCGACATGCAGTTTGGTCGTCAGCCCGCCTCGCGAGCGACCGATTTCCTGATCGCCTGCTTTTTTTGGGCACCTGCGGAATGCTGGTGGGCACGAACGATGGTCGAGTCAATAAACAGTTGCTCCAAGTCAGCGTCACCCGACAGTGCTGCCGCGATATGTTCCCAAACGCCTTTCTCGCGCCAGCGCGAGAAGCGCACAAAGGTTCGGTGCCAATGCCCCAGTTCTGCGGGAAGATCGCGCCACGGACTCCCGGTGCGCATGATCCAGAGCACCGCCTCGACAAAGCTCCGATTGTCTTTGGCCGTAACGCCACGATCGGTCGCCTTGCCAGGCAATAGTTGCTCAATTCGTTCCCATTGGTCATCCCGCAGCATCTTTCGGCCCATCCTGACTTCTGCCCAAAAGTCAGGATATGACCATATTTACGACACTGTGAACAGCCCTTTGCTATGTCATTGACTGTAAACCAATTATTCGGCGCGTCTCTCATTTTGCATACTGCCCTTCGTTCAATTGAGAACACACCCTAGCAACATGTAGCTCTCCTCAAGACTTATCTCTACGGCTATCTCAGTCGCATTCCATCCCCCCGCTGTATGCAGCGCGAAGCGCAACGCAAAGTGGGACTGATGTGGCTAAAGAGCCATCTTGTTCCGCATTTCAAGATAATTTCGGACTTCCCACGCGAAAACCGGCAAAGCATTCGTAGTGTTTGTTGCCAGTTCATCCTACTGCGCCGTCAACTTGGTTTTATTCTTCAACACAGTCGCTGCGATCTACGGTTGCAAGTTGAAGACGGTCAACGCCCACGACCAGAAGTTTATCCGAGGCAAACTTGAGAAGCAGCTGGAAGGAATCGACCACCGCATCGAGCGCTACCTGACCGCAACGAATACGGCAGATAACTAGTAACCCGATGTGGCAGCCCGCAATTCCATTGCCCTGTCATCACAGCACCTTAAAAAATACCTGCCATAGGCATATTACACAGGCCACACTCCATCGCGTGGTGCGTTTGAACAGAGTCGAAGGGATGCGTGTACTCGAATAGTCGTTTTTGCAAAGCCAAGTATCTATCAAGACGAGTATCAAAACTCATCTCAATCGTTTCATTTATGAATGCAGAGTCTCACTATGAAACAAATACTGGCATTTATATTTTTCATTGAAAATCGATTTATTCCTTTATATGCCACATATTACATAACATGGTCCATATTTTGCTATTAGCTGACTCATTAAGAATGTGACTGGTATTTCAATAATGGACCACCTAAGAGGCACCGAACAATTAAGCAGTTGGCTGAAGATGGCACGAGCGAAAGAAAGCAATTCGATACTGGAACCAAACGGGGTAAAGATTCCTCAGTGGTGCGGTGCTTTTTACCAACCGCTTATAGCGTCCTTCGACATGCCAAAGTACTACCGATTGTTATGCTTGGCTTGAGGCATCCTAGGATGACGCTCTCCCATCCGACTCCCGACAGAGGAAGGTTCTCTGCTGAATGCCGAATCGACTCAAAAGCATTCATAGATGACAAACCTGTTGTTCGTCAAAAATATCTCCGTGACAGTGAAGATGCGTTCGGTCGGAAAATGCTCTTCAAACAAACTGCAGAATTTGAGCGTGGTGGCGGTAGTCTGCGCGAATTAGTAGGACAGATGGATGTGAACAAGGACTCGGATGGCCTAGGTTTCGTAGGCCGTGTATTCAGCACCTTTCTCGCCTTGGCCGAAATGATGTGTAGCGAAGGACTTGAGCAGCATGCGCTCTACGACACTCAACAGTCTTTAAGGGCCAAAGCTCATCGGGTAGAACCGCCCTATCTCTGGCACCTGCCCCGCTTGGCGCCACAGTCTTCTTGTCGGCGTATTCATTAAAACAATTGCTTGCATGCATTGTCAGTCAACCATCGATTCTCAAACCGTCGATTACTCCGATCTACCCATCTGTGAATAAGTCAGATTTTTCTAACAACCAGAGCCAAGCTTTTTGTGCAGTTCGTTACCAACGGAGAAATTAAATGCCCCCCATCGAAGTCAACCCCAAATTTTCTGCAAATCTCTCGATGATGTTTCAGGAGTTGCCTTTTCTGGAACGCTTTTCAGCGGCAGCAGAAAGCGGTTTTAAAGCGGTTGAATTCATGTTTCCTTACGATTATTCAATTGCTGAGTTGCAACGTGAATTAGTCAATAATGACTTGAATCTCATTCTATTCAATATGCCTGCCGGTGATATCTCCGCAGGAGAACGAGGCATTGCGAATAACCCTGATCGTCAAGAAGAGTTTCGACTAGATGTTTACAAAGCAGCTGATTACGCCAAAGCACTTAATGTCCCCCAAATAAATTGTCTCGTCGGGAGAAAGCTTATTGATGTCCCGGAGCAACTTCAGTTTCAATGCATGATAAAAAATCTTAGATTTGCCGCAGAGGTGTTTTCTAAGATAGGAGTACGACTTGAGATTGAGCATTTGAATTCATATGACATGCCCAATTTCTTGCTAACCACCACAAAAGAAGTATTAGATTTAATTAATGTTGTTGATCATCCCAACATCTATCTTCAATACGATGTTTACCATGCACAACGCATGGAAGGCGAGTTGGCTGGAATCCTGCGCGCCAATTTGTCTCGCATCAGCCACATCCAGATCGCCGACAACCCGGGGCGCCACCAGCCGGGTACAGGTGAGATCAACTATCGCTGGCTGCTAAACGACTTCATGGCCGCAGGCTACGACCGCTACATCGGCCTTGAATACGTACCTACGCCGGACAGCGCTGGCTCGCTGGGCTGGGTCAGCGAATACGGCTATTCCCTGTAACGGAAACCACGAAAAAGGAGCAGAACATGAGCAAGAAAATCGGATTCATCGGACTCGGCATCATGGGCAAGCCGATGAGCAAGAACCTCATCAAGGCCGGTTACGACCTGACCGTCTGCGACATCAACGCCGCCGCGGTCGCCGAAGTCGTCGCGCTCGGCGCCAAGTCCGCGGCCACGCCGAAGGATGTCGCCGCCGTGACCGACATCATCATCACCATGCTGCCCAACTCGCCGCAGGTGAAAACGGTCGCCCTCGGCGCGAACGGGGTCATCGAAGGCGCCCGCACCGGTGCACTAGTCGTCGACATGAGTTCGATCTCTCCACTCGCTGCACAGGAAGTCGCCAAGGCACTGGCCGAAAAAGGCATCCGCATGCTCGACGCGCCGGTCAGCGGCGGTGAGCCGAAGGCCATCGACGCCACCCTGTCGATCATGGTCGGTGGCGACGCGGAATCCTTCGAGGAAGCGCTGCCGATCCTCAAATGCGTCGGCGCCTCGGCAGTACGCGTCGGCGATATCGGCGCCGGCAACGTCACCAAGCTGGCCAACCAAGTGATCGTCGCCCTGAACATCGCCGCGCTCTCCGAAGCGATGACCCTGGCGACCAAGGCCGGCGTCGATCCGGAACTGGTGTTCAACGCGATCAAGGGCGGCCTCGCCGGCAGCACGGTGATGAACGCCAAGGCGCCGCTGATCATCGACCGCAAGTTCGACCCGGGCTTCCGCATCAACCTGCACATCAAGGACCTGAACAACGCCATGGAGACGGCGCACGACGTCGGCGTACCGCTGCCGCTGACAGCCGGCGTAATGGAAATCATGCAGGCGCTGAAGATCGACGGCTGCGGCGAGAACGACCACGGCGCCCTGATCAAGTACTACGAGAGGCTGGCCAAGGTCGAGGTCCGGCGCAAAGATTGAGTCGAAGTTTGTGATCGTCGCCAACTACAAGGAACCGGTCGAGGTCGAGCTGCCGCTGTTCCAGCGCCGCGAAGTCGACATGCTCGGGATCATGATGTACCTGCGCGAAGACTTTCAACGAGCCATCGACTTGATGACCAGCAAGGCGATCAACACCACCCCGCTGATCAGCGAGCACTTCGGCATCCGCCAGATCGAAGAGGTCTATCCGTACATCGACAACAACCCCGAGAGCGTGATGAAGGTCGTTATCGACATTAGCTGACACCGCTTTCCGTATCACCCCGCATTTCGAATCATCGCCCTGGCGACAGGCGCGAGCGGGTGTCTTCGTACCCGCATCTTGACTGACAAGGAGAAGCAAATGAGTTTGAGCAAGGCAAGAAAGGACTACCTCGAAGGGCTGTGCCTACGGCTCCGGCAGGATCTGATCAAGCTCCTGTACAGCATCCAGACCGGCCACCCGGGCGGCTCGCTGTCCTCGACCGAGATCATGACCACCCTCTACTTCGAGAAGCTGCGCGTCGATCCGAAGAATCCGAAGGACCCGAACCGTGACCGCTTCATCCTCGGCAAAGGCCACGCCGCGCCAATGCTCTACCAGATCCTCTCCGAGCGCGGCTTCTTCCCGCAGGACGACCTCGCCACCCTGCGCCAGCTCGACAGCCACCTGCAGGGCCACCCCTGCGCCAAGAAGACCTGCGGCGTCGAACTGTCGACCGGCCCGCTCGGCCTCGGCCTGCCCGCCGGCCTCGGCATGGCCATGGCCGCCCGGCTGGATGGCAAGGACTTCCGCACCTACGTGCTGATGGGGGACGGCGAACTGCAGGAGGGCATCGTCTGGGAAGCGGCGATGTCCGCCGCCAAGTTCGCTGCCGACAACCTGCTGGTCATCATCGACAACAACGGCGTACAGCTCGACGGCACCGTCGCTGAAATCATGCCGATGGGCGACATCGCCGCCAAATGGCAGGCCTTCGGCTGGAACGTGATTTCGATCGACGGGCACTGCGTCGAGGCGGTCTCCGACGCCATCGACCTCGCCGCAACGGTCAAGGGCAAGCCGACGGTGATTGTGGCCAAGACGGTCAAGGGCAAGGGTGTCTCCTTCATGGAGGGCAAGAGCGCCTGGCACGGCAAGCCGATCAGCAAGGACGAATATGTAAACGCAATGAAGGAACTGGGGGTGAATGTATGAGCGCGGTAAAGAAAGCCATTCGTGACGTCTATGGCGACACGCTCGCGCAGCTGGGCCGCGAGAATCCGGACATCGTCGCGCTGGACGCCGACGTCGGCAGTTCGAGCAAGAGCATCGTCTTCGGCAGGGAATTCCCCAAGCGCTACTTCAACGTCGGCGTCGCCGAGGCAAACATGGTGGCGATGGCCGCCGGCCTCGCCACGGCCGGAAAGATTCCCTTCGCCAACACCTTCGCCGCGTTCATGGTGCTGCGAGCGGCCGACCCGGTCCGCAGCCTGATCGCCTATACTGGCCTCAACGTCAAGCTGGCGGGCACCTACGCCGGACTGTCCGATTCCTATGATGGCGCCAGCCACCACGCGATTGCCGACATCGCCTTCATGCGCGCGCTGCCGAACATGACCGTCGTTTCTGTCTCCGACCCGGTGGAAGCCGAACTGGCGACCCGTGCCGTTGCGGAGTTCAAGGGGCCGGCCTACCTGCGTCTCTCCCGCGCCGAAGTACCGGTGGTGCTCGACAAGGCCACCTACAAGTTCGAGATCGGCAAGGGCGTGACGCTGCGTGAAGGCAGCGACCTGACCATCGTCGCTACCGGCTACATGCTGGTCAAGGCGCTGGAAGCCGCCGAGATCCTCGCCGACAAGGGCATCAGGGCGCGGGTGGTCAACATCCACACCATCAAGCCGATCGACCGCGACCTGCTGATCGCCTGCGCCAGGGAGACCGGCGCGATCGTCACTGCCGAAGAACACAACGTCTACGGCGGTCTCGGCAGCGCCGTGGCCGAAGTCCTGAGCCAGGGCTGCCCGGTGCCGATGGAAGTCGTCGGCGTCAACGACACCTTTACCGAATCGGGCGACTACGAGAAGCTGCTGGCCAAGTACGGCCTGTCGGCGGCGAACATCGCGGCCCACGCCGAGAAAGTGTTGAAGCGCAAAGGCTGAAAACAAGGAAATCGCCCGGCCTATCACCGGGCGATCAAGAAACTACAGTGTTTGCAGCAAACCAGATTCGCGTGATCTAGCGGGTGACTTTCATCGATCTTCGTTTTCCCTTCTTCACACAGCTACCATCTCTCGTAGCTATTACCTCTCGTCTTACCTGCACGATCATAAACTGACCAGAATTAACCACGATAGCGCTTGCCGCGAAAATCGTAGCTCAGGAAGAGATCCTCCCACAACCCCGACACTCACGGGAAACCATGAACACCGTGCGGTCAATTCACTATAGCCTCCCCGTTAGCCGAACTCTAGAACAGAAGAATGCTTAGTTCCGCTTGGATAACAAAGACTGTCAATACCATAACATCTTAGCCTAATGGTGCTGGAGCTTCGTAACATATAAAATTTTAGAGGCAGGTCTATAAGCACGGTCGCGACTCGGCAGGCCTCACCCCAATATTTCTAGTTTTGAAGCCATCGCCCTCCGTGTATTCCGCAAGACCGGCAGTTGCTCGATAGGCCCAACCTCAATTTTTCCGTACCACCGTTCGCCACGGCCGATAAAAAAAACAGCAGAAATAAAACTTGAGAAATTTAAACTCTCCCGAATAATTGAGAAAACTTATGGCTCGGAGAAGTAAATGAAAGAAATCGTTGTTATTGCTCCATTCAATTCAATGGTTGAAATAACCAGAGAGCTAGTAGAAAACAAGAAATGGGAAAACATTGATGTAGTTGAGGGAGATCTAATAAATGTAGATAACCTGGCGCAAATGGCCATCGACGGTGGTGCGAAAATACTCATTTCCCGAGGGGGGATTTACGAACGTATTAAAGCAACCTTTGAGATTCCGGTGGTCGAAGTAAAAGTCACTGCATATGACCTTATTGAAAGTTTTTATGAAGTTAAGCACGCCGTCAGCGACAATAAGGTTGCCGTCATCGGATATGCAAATGTTATCGCCGGGGCGAGGATAATTGCAGGAATAATGGGGTTTAATGCAAGCTGTTTTGAGATTAAGAGTCGGAATGAAATCGTCCCTGAGGTTGATCATCAAATCGCAAAAGGTATCCGCGTATTCATCGGGGATGGTAATGTTGGGCGAGTTATAGAGACAAGAAATAATTGTCGGTTTGTATTTGTTAGATCTGGACAACAAGCAATGCAAAATGCGCTGCAACAGGCACAAGAAATTTTATGTGCATCAATGCACGAAAAAGAGATGGCGCAGCAGTTTTCCACTATTATTGATTCTGTGCACGATGGAATTGTTGCGGTCAACTCCAGTGGTGATATTACTGTTTTTAATAATGCCGCTGAAAAATTGACAGGCATAAATAAATTGGATGCTTTGGGGAATTGTGTCTCCGATGTTATTCCGCAAACCAAGTTGCTAAGTATTCTAGACTCAGAGAGAGCGGAAATAGGGGACGTTCAAACCTTAGCAAATAAGGCAATTATTGCGACTAACCAAGTTCCAGTAATTGTCGATGGGGAAATAAAAGGAGCTGTAGCTACCTATCAAGATATTACTGAGGTTCAAAATATTGAACAAAAAATTAGAATTCGACTGGCCGAAAAAGGATTTATTGCACAATACACATTCTCTGATATCGTGCATAAAAGTAATGAGATTAGAGAATGTATAAGTAAAGCAAAAAAATTTTCTAATTACGATATATCCGTTCTTATATACGGCCCCTCAGGCGTTGGAAAAGAGCTTTTCGCTCAAGGAATTCACAACGATAGCGCACGAAAGAAGTCGCCATTTGTCGCGATTAATTGCGCGGCACTACCTGAGGCATTAATTGAAAGTGAGTTATTTGGCTATGTAGAAGGGTCTTTTTCAGGTGCAAACAAAAAAGGGAAGCCTGGAGTGTTCGAAATGGCGCATCGCGGAACTATCTTCTTGGACGAGATTAGTGAGCTACCGCTTCTACTTCAGGGACGTTTGTTACGAGTACTGCAAGAAAAACAAGTAATGCGCTTAGGCGACAGCAAACTCATTCCGGTAGACGTTCGTATTATTTGCGCGTCTAACCGGGATTTGCTCAGCCTTGTAAGGAAAAAACAGTTCCGACGTGACCTCTACTATCGGATCGCAACACTTAACTTATTTATCCCGTCGCTGAACAACAGAAAAAACGACATTGAACTTCTGAGTAAATATTTCGTGAAACAATTCGGTAAGCGATACAGGAACACCGACATGTCGATCACGGATGATGCAATTAAATATTTAAAAAACTATACCTTTATGGGAAATGTTCGCGAATTACAAGGAATGATTGAACGAGCAGTAGTATTAAGCGAAGATAAATATATAAAGGTCAATGATTTCGTTGAAACACTTAACGAAGAGGCTTGGGAAGCTGACGGTGAAGCACAACCCGCTTTTTTTCGGGAGCAAACACTGGAGGATTTGGAAGAGTCCTACATTGAATTTATTTACAAAAAAACAAACGGTTCTTTGAAGGAAGCCAGCGAAATATTAGGTATAGGCCGTAGTACGTTGTGGAGAAGAGTAAAGAAGAACAGGAACCCGACGTCGACAGTTAAGACATCCGCCGCTCGCGCGACGGATTAAATTCTTAGAATCAATACGACGTAAGAACCTCAAGCCGCCGTAAAGCTATAGACGACAGAATCATCTCCATCTCACCCGTTCAAATGTTTCTTGATGAGCGGCAGCAAATACAGCGCTGCTTGCCTAGCGGCAGCATCTGCATCTGGAACTGGAAATATCTCTACGGAGCACCAGCCTTGATAGGATGCTCTTTTTAAGCTTCGAAGAATGCTTTCAAAATCCGTATGTCCCCAACCTGGAGCATAGCGATTGGAGTCAGCGAAGTGAATATACGCGATGTCTTCTATATTTTTTTCAAGTTCTCCTCCAATCGTTACATCTTCAATATTCATATGGAAAACATCGGGCATGAGCTTTATGTTCGATAGTCCAATTTTCTTTATCAACAAAGCTCCTTGTTCTACGCTGTTAACAAAATTTAGCTCATACCTATTTACTGGCTCTACGACAAGAGTTACATCTCTTTTTCCTGCGTATTGACCTAATTCATATGCTAATTCGATGAAGTTCTTTTCTGAGTCACCGTTGTCATTCGCTACTAGATTCCCTCGAACTCTCCCGATATTTACCATTCGACCGTAATGCGACGCCAAATCAATAAATTCTTCAAATGTTTTCTTTAAGACCTTCCTCCGACTTTGGTCCGAGTCCGTAAACATAAATCCCGTATCAGCATATACTTGGCCGGTAGAAATGCACGAAATCTCTAGTCCGTTGCTACTAAGAAGCGCATCAATCTTGTCCGAGTTGATTTCGGAAACGCTTTTCAGCGCAAGTTCTACACCTTGATATCCAAGTTCAGCTGCGCGCGGAATGGATTTTTCAAATCCACGAAAAACAACAAACGCGGAAGGCAAAGCATTCTCGCCCGCGATTGCAATAGATAGTTTATTCATTCAATTTCTCCAGAATTCTGACAGTTATTACGATGAAAAAATAGTCAGTTATCGAATTTCTATTTTTTACTCTGGCCACCATCCAAGTAGCGTATTAGGTAACTGCCAAGTAAAATTTTAGCCATTAGCGATGGCACTCAAACAGTGTTTTCCAACGAATTCCGTAGTGAAAGCAATCCACTGAGGATGCTTGATAAGACTGGCTTTCCTGTAGCCAAGGCAATTTCATCTTGAACTCGTGCCATCGAGCCTTGTGCCAGCATAATTACATCTGCATCTTTGGCAACGCTTTTCGCAGTGGCTAATAATATTTTTTCGTATTCTTCGGTATTAC
>Ga0307363_1000191_pt1 | contig 10434 bp, 10 predicted proteins | sample AAT_RA_Asp2_MT_FD_194613 | JGI IMG/M metagenome (GOLD analysis project Ga0307363, IMG submission 194613) | Metatranscriptome of enriched activated sludge microbial communities from anaerobic digester in WTTP, New Holstein, Wisconsin, United... | ecosystem: Engineered > Bioreactor > Anaerobic >...
CCCCAGCCTACGCTGTCACATCCGTGGAGGATTACTCTTGAACCAGTTCTACAAGAATCTCGCCCTCTGGCTGGTCATCAGCCTGATGATGATCATGCTGTTCAACATGTTCCAGAAACCGCACACCGCCGAGGACCGCTTAAGCTTCAGCGACCTGATGACCCAGGTGGACGACGGTAAGGTCAAGTCGGTCGTGATTCAGGGCAACGACCTGACCGGCAAGTATCTGGACAAGGACGGCAAGGAAAAGTCGTTCCGCAGCTACAAGCCTATGTTTGATGCCGACCTGACCGAAAAGCTGCTGGAGAAAAAGGTGGCGATCCAGGCCAAGCCTGAAGAAGAGCATGTCTCCTGGTTCTCGATCTTCATCTCCTGGTTCCCGCTGTTGCTGCTGGTGGGAATCTGGATCTTCTTCATGCGCCAGATGCAGATGGGCGGCGGCAAGGCCATGTCGTTCGGCAAGAGCCGCGCCAAGCTGCTGACCGAGGCCCAGGGCAAGGTGACCTTTGCCGATGTGGCCGGCATTGAAGAGGCCAAGGAAGAGCTGGAAGAGATCATCGCCTTTTTGAAGGAACCCAAGAAGTTTACCGCCCTGGGGGGCAAGATCCCCAAAGGGGTGCTGCTGGTGGGCCCTCCCGGTACCGGCAAGACCCTGCTGGCCCGCGCCGTGGCCGGCGAGGCCGGGGTACCGTTCTTCTCCATCTCCGGCTCCGACTTTGTCGAGATGTTCGTCGGTGTGGGCGCCAGCCGGGTGCGTGACCTGTTCATGCAAGGCAAGAAAAACGCCCCCTGCATCATCTTCATCGACGAGATCGACGCTGTCGGGCGCCACCGTGGCGCCGGCCTGGGTGGCGGTCATGACGAGCGTGAGCAGACCCTCAACCAGTTGCTGGTGGAGATGGACGGTTTTGAGTCCAACGAAGGGGTGATCCTGATCGCCGCCACCAACCGCCCGGACGTGCTGGACCCGGCCCTGCTGCGGCCCGGCCGGTTCGACCGCCAGGTAGTGGTGCCCCGTCCAGATGTGAAGGGCCGGGAGCAGATCCTGACCGTCCACGCCAAGAAGGTGCCGTTGACCCCCGAGGTCAACCTGGAGACCATCGCCCGCGGTACCCCCGGCTTCTCCGGGGCGGACTTGGCCAACCTGGTCAACGAGGCTGCCCTTCTGGCTGCCCGCAAGGACAAGCAGCTGGTGGACATGCAGGACTTCGATGCTGCCAAGGACAAGGTCCTGATGGGGGCCGAACGCCGCAGCATGGTGATCTCCGACGAGGAGAAGAAGAGCACCGCCTACCATGAGGCCGGCCACACCCTGGTGGCCAAGATGATCCCGGGCAGCGACCCGGTCCACAAGGTTTCCATCATCCCCCGCGGCCGCGCCCTGGGGGTTACCATGCAGTTGCCGATCGAGGACAAGCACAGCTACAACCGCGAATCCCTGCTGGGCCGCATTGCCGTGCTGATGGGCGGCCGGGCGGCCGAGGAACTGATCTTCAAGACCTTTACCACCGGCGCCGGCAACGACATCGAGCGCGCCACCGAAATGGCCCGCAAGATGGTCTGCGAATGGGGCATGAGCGACCTGATGGGACCGGTCTCGCTGGGCAAAAAGGACGAGTCGATCTTCCTGGGCCGCGACATGGCCATGCACAAGAACTTCAGCGAAGAGACCGCGGTCAAGATCGACGAAGAGATCAAGCGGATCGTTGATGAAAGCTACAGCCGCGCCATGAATATCCTGCTGGAGCACGAGGCTTCGCTGCACCAGCTCTCGCTCTGCCTGATCGAGAAGGAAAACCTGACCGGCACCGAGGTGGATGACATCATCGCCGGCCACGGCCCGGTCTGCACCGGCAAGAAAGAGCAACCCGAGGTTGCGGCTGAAGCCGAAGCAGAGTCTCAGAAACCGGTGGATATCCAGGCTTGAGCGGAAACCCGGCAGCCAGCCCGATCCGGCCGTTGCAGTTGCGGACCCCCCAAGAGGCCCGCATTGAGCTGGAACGGATCGGGGTAGATCCAGCCGGGATCGCCCGGATGCTGCCGAAGCTGGAACACCACGCCCTGTTGCTGCAGCAGCTGCGCCCCCCTGCCGCCAATATCCTGAAACAGGAGATGCTCGCCCTGGGGGGCGATGCGGCCGTGGCACGGGGCACCGTGTCCTGTTCGGTTGCAGCCACCGATGTCCTGTTGATGGGCACCCGTCGGCAACTGCGCAGCCTGGCCGACAAGTTGGACAACCAGCCGTTCGGCCTGAAAGGGATCGGAGCACGGCTGTTGGAACTGCTTGAACGCCTGCAACTGCAACCGGAGGTCTGGCAAACCTCGCGGCGGAAGATCTCCTTGCAGCGGCCGTTGGTCATGGGCATCCTGAACGTCACGCCCGACTCCTTTTCCGATGGCGGCCGCTACAACGACCTGACCTGCGCCATTGACCGGGCCCACCAACTGGTTGAAGAAGGGGCCGACCTGCTCGACATCGGCGGTGAAAGCACCCGTCCCGGCGCCCCCCTGATCACGGAAGAAGAAGAGCTGCGCCGGGTGTTGCCGGTGGTGGAGGCTCTGGCCGACGCCATCGCGATCCCGATCTCCGTCGATACCTGGAAAAGCCAGGTGGCTGCGGCTGTACTGGCTGCCGGCGCGGAGATTATCAACGACATCAGCGGCCTGACCTTTGATCCCGCCATGGCAGCTGTCTGTGCGCAACAGCGGGCCGGGGTGGTGCTGATGCATACCCGCGGCACCCCGCAGACCATGCAGCAGCAGACCGGTTATGTCGACCTGCTGGGCGAGCTGAGCGCCTCGTTGACCGCAGCGGCGGAAACCGCCCTGGCAGCGGGGATCGGTCCGCAGCAGATCGTGCTGGACCCGGGTATCGGTTTCGGCAAAGACAGCGAGGGCAACCTCGAGATCCTCAGACGTCTGCAGGAACTGACCAGCCTGGGCTACCCCCTGCTGGTGGGTACCTCACGCAAGGCGTTCATCGGCAAACTGCTGGGCCGGGAAGAACCGCTGGCGCGGCTGCACGGCACCTCGGCCACCACCGCCCTGGCTGTCGCAGCCGGTGCTAAGATTCTGCGAGTGCACGACGTACAAGCCATGAAGGACGTAGCCCTGATGGCCCATGCCATCAGTACACCCCCTACCCGGAACCGCTGAGAATGCAACCATGGCCAGCCCCACTGACCTGACCGGCATCAGTGACAGCATCATCCTGGCGTCACTGATCGTATTTTTCGCCCTCTTGATCAGGCGCGACGTCGCCTTGCGACTGCTGGGGGTCATGGGGGCACTGGTGCTGATGTCCCTGCTGGCGCGCCTGACCGGCCTGGGCCCGTTCATCCGGGCCGTAGATGCGCTGATCTTTTCCATGCCGGTTGTGCTGGCGGTGATTTTCCAGAACGATCTGCGGCGGGCCTTCCTAATGCTGGGCAAACGTCCCCAACACCAGGAGATCTTGCCCGACGACGACACGGTCGAGCAGATACTGCAGGCCCTGGCCGATATGGCAGGTCGCCAGATCGGGGCCCTGATCGTGGTGGTCCGGCAACAACCGATCGAACACCTGATCCAGGTGGGCACCGATATCGAGGCCAAGGTGACCAGCGAGCTCTTGAACTCCATCTTCCTGCCCTATTCGCCGATCCACGACGGCGCCGTCATCCTGCATAAAGGCAAGATCACCAAGGCAGGTTGTCTGCTGCCGCTCTCCCACAACCCGGATATCGCCAAGAGCTTCGGCACCCGCCACCGGGCTGCCCTGGGACTCTCCGAGTTGTCCGATGCCCTGGTGCTGGTTGTCTCCGAGGAAACCGGCAAGATCTCCGCGGTTCACGACGGTAAGATCACCTATGACTGCAACACGGCAGACCTGAAACGTCTGCTCAAAAAAGCTCTGGACCACCACGTCCAGCGTCTTTAAAGGAGTTTTCACCCATGAAGAAACTGTTCGGCACCGACGGTGTCCGCGGCGTTGCCAACATCCATCCCATGACCACCGAAACCGCCATGCAGCTGGGCCGAGCCGCAGCCTACATCTTCAAAAGCAGCAGCCGGCGTCGCCACCGGATCGTGATCGGCAAGGATACGCGGCTTTCGGGCTACATGCTGGAAAGCGCCCTGGTAGCCGGCATCTGCTCCATGGGGGTGGATGTGCTGTTGGTGGGGCCGCTGCCGACCCCTGGTATCGCCAATATCACCAAATCAATGCGGGCCGACGCCGGGGTGGTCATCTCCGCCTCCCACAACCCGTTTCAGGATAACGGCATCAAGTTCTTCTCCGCCGACGGCTACAAACTGCCGGACGAGATCGAACTGAAGATGGAAAAACTGCTCGATTCAAAGAAGATCGACGCCTTGCGCCCCACGGCCGACGAGGTGGGCAAGGCCTTCCGGATCGACGACGCAGCCGGGCGCTACATCGTCTTCCTCAAGAACACCTTTCCGGCAGACCTGGATCTGGCCGGGCTCAAGATCGTGCTGGACTGCGGCAACGGCGCCGCCTACAAGGTGGCCCCGGCTGTGTTCGAGGAATTGGGAGCCGAGGTGATCCCGCTGGGGGTCAAACCCAACGGCACCAATATCAACGCCGGCTGCGGTTCGCTGCACCCGGAGGTGATCAGCGAGGCGGTCAAGCAGCACCGGGCCGACATCGGCATCGCCCTTGACGGTGACGCCGACCGGGTGATCGTCTGCGACGAGTTCGGCAACGAGGTCAACGGCGACCAGATCATGGCGATCTGCGCCACCGATATGATCGCCCGCAAGCTACTGAAGAAAAAGACCCTGGTGGCCACGGTCATGAGCAACATGGGGCTCGACATCGCCCTGCGCCGTGTCGGCGGCAAGGTCATCAAAACCGCGGTGGGAGACCGCTACGTGGTGGAGGAAATGCGCAAAGGGGGGTATAATCTGGGGGGCGAGCAGTCCGGCCACCTGATCTTCCTGGAGCACAACACCACCGGAGACGGCGTGCTGGCGGCCCTGCAACTGCTGGCGGTGATGCGGCGCAGCAACAAACAGCTCTCGGAGCTGGCCTGTGTAATGATCCCGCTGCCGCAGGTGCTGGTCAACGTACGGGTCAAGGCGCGTCAGGACATCATGACCATCCCCAGCATTGCCAAGGCCATTCAGGGGGTAGAGACCAAACTGGGCAACGAGGGACGGGTCCTGATCCGGTATTCCGGCACGGAACCGCTGTTGCGGATCATGCTGGAGGGGCAGGACAAATACGAGATAACCGGCTGGGCCAACGAGATCGCCGAGCTGGTCAAAAAGCACCTTGGAGAATAGAGACCAATGAAGTTGGGATTGAATGTTGATCATATCGCCACGGTCCGCCAGGCCCGCGGCGGGACAGAACCGGACCCGGTGACCGCCGCCGCCTTGGGTGAGCTGGCCGGCGCAGAGGGGATCACCATCCACCTGCGCGAAGACCGCCGTCATATCCAGGATCGCGACCTGGAGATTCTGCGCAAAACCGTGCAGACCAAACTGAACCTGGAGATGGCCGCCACCGACGAGATGGTGGAAATCGCCTGCCGCATCAGGCCGGAGCAGTGCACCCTGGTGCCGGAAAAACGCCAGGAGCTGACCACTGAAGGCGGACTGGACGTCGTTGCCAACCTGGCAACCGTCAGCAAGGCGGTTGCCAACCTGCAGCAGGCCGGGATCATCGTCAGTCTGTTCATCGATCCCACGGCGGCACAGCTCAAGGCCGCCAAGGAGAGTGGCGCCGATGCGATCGAGATCCATACCGGCAGCTATGCCGAGGCCCGCAGCGAGGCGGCCCGCCACCACGAGCTGACCGCCATCAGGGAGGCGATCAGCCTGGGCAACGACCTGGGGCTGACAGTGCATGCCGGCCACGGCCTCAACTACGTTAACATCCTGCCATTGACCCGCATGCATGGGATCGAGGAGTTCAACATCGGTCACAGCATCATCGCCCGGGCGATGCTGGTGGGGCTTGATCGGGCCGTGCGGGAGATGGTGGCGCTGATCAGGGGCCAATGATCCTGGGCGTGGGGGTGGATACGGTTGAGATTGCCCGCATCCAGCGCTTCCTGGATGACGGCAACCAAGCGCTGCTGGACCGTCTCTTCAGTCCGGCCGAGCAGCAGTACTGCCTGCCGAAGAAACAGGCCGCCGCTTGTCTGGCCGCCCGCTTCGCCGCCAAGGAGGCCTTTGTCAAGGCCCTGGGCACCGGGCTGCGGGACGGCCTGAGCTGGACCGAGATGGAAGTGACCAACGACGCACTGGGCAAGCCTTCGCTGCGGCTCTGCGGCCGCACCAGCCAGCTGGTGGCGCAGCGGGGTGAGATCGTTATCCACCTTTCCTTGTCCCATGACGGCGGCCATGCCGTTGCGTTGGTGGTTCTGGAGGCGCCATGAAGATCGTGACCGCACATACCATGCAGGAACTTGACCGGCGTGCCATCGAGGAATACGGCATCCCCGGACGTGATCTGATGGAACAGGCCGGTAAAGGCTGCGCCGAGCATATCCTGGCGTCCTACGGCATGCGCCAGAGCAAACGGGCCGTGATCCTGGCCGGCAAAGGCAACAACGGCGGCGACGGCTACGTTATTGCGCGTTATCTGCTGGAAAAGGGCTGGCAGGTCCTGGTGATTGTCCTGGCAGAGCAGACGGATATTCACGGCGACGCCCTGACCAACCTGGTGCTGCTGCCGGACGAGATCGTGAGCTTCTGCCCCGGCGAAGGGGAGCTGAGCGAAAAGCACAGCGACGAGCTGCTCAAGGCCGATGTGCTGGTTGATGCGCTGTTGGGCACCGGTCTGCGCAACGAGCTGCAGGGGGTCTACCTGGAGGCGGTGGAACTGATCAACAACGCGCCGGGCAAGGTGGTGGCGGTGGATATCCCCAGCGGCATCCACGGCACCACCGGCCGCATCCTGGGCAAATCGGTCCATGCCAACATGACCGTCACCTTTGGGGCCGCCAAGCTGGGCCATGTGCTCTACCCCGCCGCCGACCATATCGGCAGGCTGGTGATCGTCGATATCGGTATACCGCCGCAACTGATGGAGGAGGCGGCCGGTTACGATTACCTGACGGAACGGATGATGGCCCGCCTGGTGAAACGTCGCGACCGCCAGGCCCACAAGGGCACCTTTGGCCACTGCCTGATTGTGGCCGGTTCAACCGGCAAGACCGGCGCAGCGGCCCTGGCGGCCAACAGCGCCGTTCGCAGCGGCGCCGGCCTGGTGACCCTGGCCATCCCGGAGACCCTCAACCCGATCCTGGAATTGAAGACCACCGAGGCCATGACCCTGCCGCTGCCGGATGCCGGCAGCGGTCATCTGACCACCCATGCCCTGGGGGTGTTGGAGCGCTATCTGCCGGGCAAGAGTGCTCTGGCCATCGGCCCCGGCATCGACCGGCGACCGGCCGCGGTCACGGTGGTGCAGACCCTGGTGGAAACGCTCTCACTGCCGATGGTGATCGACGCCGACGGACTGAATGCGCTGGCTGAAGACACCAACGTGCTGCGCCGCAGCAACTCAAAAAACATCATCCTGACCCCCCATCCCGGCGAGATGTCGCGCCTTTTGGGTTCCTCCATCCCGGATATGGCGGCCATCCGGATCTCCGTGGCCCAGGAGTTCGCCCGTACCTTCGGGGTCTACGTCATCCTCAAGGGCGCCCGCACCATCATCGCCGCCCCCAACGGCATGGCAGCCATCAACAGCAGCGGCAACCCCGGCATGGCCAGCGGCGGCATGGGCGATGTCCTGACCGGCATCATTGTTGCCCTGCTGAGCCAGGGCTACTCAGCCTGGAACGCCTGCCGGCTGGGGGTCTACCTGCATGGCCTGGCAGGCGATCTGGTGGCCATGGAGCAGGGCGAGATCGGTATGACCGCCTCGGATCTGATGGAGCGGATTCCCCTGGCCCTGAACCGGCTGGTCAACCTGCCGGCCGCTTCCCCCTAACACAACGACCGAACAAGGAGCAAACCGATGAAAACCGTTGCCGATATCATGACCAAAGAAGTGATCACCGTCCGGACCGATACCACCATCCGGGAGCTGGCCGAACTGTTTGTGACCAACCGTATCAGCTCGCTGCCGGTGGTGGATGCCGACGGCCGCCTGATCGGGGTGGTGACGGAATCGGACCTGGTGGACCAGAACAAGAACGTACACCTGCCCACCGTCATCAGTCTGTTTGACTGGGTCATTTACCTCGAAAGCGAGAAAAGCCTGGAAAAGGAGTTGCAGAAGATGGGTGGCCGCACCGTGGCCGACATCTACCAGCACGAGGTGGTATCAATCGTCCCCACGGCCTCAATCAGCACTGCCGCCGACCAGATGAGCAACCACCACGTCAATGCCCTGCCGGTGGTTGATAACGGCACGCTGGTGGGCATCGTGGCCCGGATCGACATCATCCGCACCCTGCTGATCTGAGCTGCCATGCAGCAGGAGCCTGTGGTCCTGACCCTCACCAGCAACTCACCCGAGACGACCGAAGCGCTTGGCGCCGCCTTGGGTGGCCTGCTGCAGGCCGGTGACTGTGTCACCCTCTCCGGCGAGCTGGGCGGCGGCAAAACCTGTTTTACCCGCGGCGTGGTGCGGGGCGCCGCACCAACAGCCGTGGACCAGGTGGCCTCACCGACCTTTGCCATCCTGAACGAATACCCGGGACCGCTGCCGATCTACCACTACGATTGCTATCGTCTGCGGGGGGGCGATGACGCCATCGAGATGGGGCTTGAAGAGCATCTCTATGCCGGCGGGATCTGCCTGATCGAGTGGCCGGAACGGGTACAGGCAATCCTGCCCGCCGACCGTCTGGAGGTCGGCTTCAGCTATACCGGCGAGTCATCCCGCCGTATCAGCCTCGTGCCCCACGGCAGCCGTGCTGGAAAACTTGTTGAAAAGCTCGCCAGCCTGCAGGAATCCCTTAAAAAATTCTTGTCTGTATAAAAACGTTCTGCTATGTAGGACTACTTTTATCAATGAACTGTTCTGTGAAGGAGCAACAGTATGGCACTGGTAGTTCAGAAATACGGCGGCACCTCGGTCGGCACCACCGACCGGATCAAGAATGTTGCCAAACGGATCATCAAGACCTATGAGGCCGGTAACGAGGTGGTGGTGGTGGTCTCGGCCATGTCCGGGGAGACCAACAAGTTGGTGGCGTTGGCCAACGAGATGGTCGAGATCCCGGATAACCGCGAATATGACGTGGTGGTGGCCACCGGTGAGCAGGTCACCATCGGCCTGCTGGCCATGTATCTCAAGTCCCTCGGCTACAAGGCCAAATCCTACATGGGCTGGCAGGTGCCGATCATCACCGACAACACCTATTCCAAGGCCCGCATCGAAAGCATCGACGACGCCAAGGTACGCGCCGACCTGAAGGCCGGTAACATCGTGGTGGTGGCCGGTTTCCAGGGCATGGACAAGGACGGCAACCTGACCACCCTGGGACGGGGCGGCTCCGACACCTCGGCCGTGGCCCTGGCCGCCGCGCTCAAGGCCGATGTCTGCGAGATCTACACCGATGTGGACGGCGTCTACACCACCGACCCCAACGTCTGCAAAGAGGCCCGCAAGGTGGAGAAGGTCTCCTACGATGAGATGCTGGAACTGGCCAGCCTGGGCGCCAAGGTGTTGCAGATCCGCTCGGTTGAGTTTGCCAAGAAATACAACGTGGACATCCATGTCCGCTCAAGTCTGAATGAAAACACCGGTACCATGGTTACCAGGGAGGATAAAGATATGGAAGGGATTCTCGTTTCCGGGGTTGCATACGATAAGAACGACGCCAAGATCGCCGTGCTGGGGGTACCGGACAAGCCCGGTATCGCTGCAAAGCTGCTGACACCGCTCTCCGACGCCGCCATCTCGGTCGATATGATCGTGCAGAACGTCAGCCACGCCGGCCTGACCGACTTTACCTTCACCGTCACCAAGGCCGACCTGAAAAAGGCCCTGATGATCACCGGCGAGACCGCCAAGGAGATCCAGGCCCAGGAGGTCCAGTCCGACGAAAACATCAGCAAGATCTCGATCGTCGGTCTGGGGATGCGCAGCCACGCCGGGGTCGCCACCCGCATGTTTGCCGCCCTGTCCAAAAACAACATCAATATCCAGATGATCTCCACCTCTGAAATCAAGATTTCCGTGGTGATCGACGAGAAGTACACCGAGCTGGCAGTACGGGTCCTGCACGAGGAGTTCGGCCTGCAGGGCTAGTTCTTGCAAGGACATGCCCCCTAAAAAAAGGGATACCGCCCGACGGTATCCCTTTTTTTGTTACCACAACCAGCACCATCACCCTTCCCCATGCAGCACAAACACCCCCCAGTAAAACGGGTTGGCATACTTGGCCTTCATCTTGTCACGGGCAAGCCGCAACGCCTGGGCATGGGATTTGCCCTGCTTCAGGAAGCCGTAAAACCAGGTGA
>Ga0307363_1000193_pt1 | contig 10409 bp, 10 predicted proteins | sample AAT_RA_Asp2_MT_FD_194613 | JGI IMG/M metagenome (GOLD analysis project Ga0307363, IMG submission 194613) | Metatranscriptome of enriched activated sludge microbial communities from anaerobic digester in WTTP, New Holstein, Wisconsin, United... | ecosystem: Engineered > Bioreactor > Anaerobic >...
CGCTGATTTAGCGATATTAAACAAGATTTTGGCGATAAGGCTGGTGTGCTATGCGTAGTGACATGATCAAAAAAGGATTGGAACGAACCCCCCACCGGGCGCTCTTGAAGGCGACCGGGGTGCCGCAGAGTCAGATGGACCGCCCTTTTATCGGGGTGGCTACCAGTTTTACCGATCTGATTCCCGGCCATGTCGGGATGCGTGACCTTGAGCGTTTTATCGAGAAGGGGATTCACAGTGGTGGCGGTTACGCCCAGTTTTTCGGCATTCCCGGTGTCTGCGACGGCATTGCCATGGGGCACAAGGGGATGCACTACTCCCTGCCGACCCGCGAACTGATCGCCGATATGGTTGAGTCGGTGGCCGAGGCCCATCGGCTGGACGGCCTGGTGCTCTTGACCAACTGCGACAAGATTACCCCCGGCATGCTGATGGCGGCTGCTCGCCTGAACATCCCCTGTATCATCGTGACCGCCGGTCCGATGATGAGCGGCAGGGGAGCTGAAGGCCGTGCCTACTCCTTTGTGACCGACACCTTTGAGGCCATGGCCCGTTACAAGGCCGGGGTGATCGATGCCAAGGAGCTGCAGGCCTGTGAGGATAACGCCTGCCCCGGCATGGGCTCCTGCCAGGGGCTCTTTACCGCCAACACCATGGCGATCCTGACCGAGACCCTGGGGATGTCGCTGCCCCGCTGCGGCACCGCCCTGGCAGTTTCCGCCATGAAGCGCCGGATCGCCTTTGCCTCGGGTGAGAAGATTGTGGAGCTGGTGCACAACGACGTCAAACCGCGCGACATCATGACCCGGGCCGCCTTTGAAAACGCCATCCGGGTGGACCTGGCCCTGGGCGGCTCCTCCAACACCGTGCTGCATCTGTTGGCCATTGCCCGCGAGGCCGGGGTTGAGCTACCGCTGGAGACCTTCGATACGCTGGCCAAGGAGACGCCGCAGCTGGCCTCCATGAACCCGGCCGGCAAGCACTTTATGGAGGATCTGGACATTGCCGGCGGCGTGAGCGGCGTACTGAAGCAGTTGGGGGACAAGATCATCGATACCCCGACCCTGTTCGGCCTGACCACCCGTCAATTGGCGGCCAGTATCGAGAATGTGGATGAAGAGGTGATCCGTCCCCTTGCCAACCCGGTCAAGAAAGAGGGGGGCATTGCGGTGCTGTTCGGCTCCATTGCGCCCAAAGGGGCGGTGGTCAAGCAGTCCGGCGTCTCCGACAAGATGATGCTGTTTGAAGGCACGGCCCGTTGCTTTGATTCCGAGGAGCTGGCCATGGCAGCCCTGATGGAGGGCAAGATCACCAGCGGCGACGTGATGGTGATCCGCTATGAAGGCCCCAAGGGCGGCCCCGGCATGCGTGAGATGCTGGCCCCTACCGCCGCCATCATGGGGTTGGGGCTGGGCGATTCCGTGGCCCTGATCACCGACGGCCGTTTCTCCGGCGGTACCCGTGGCCCCTGTATCGGCCATATCTCGCCCGAGGCTGCTGAGGGCGGTCCGATCGCATTGGTTGAGGACGGCGACCGGATCCTGCTGGATATCCCCAACCGCAAGCTCGATCTGCTGGTTGATGAGGCAACCCTGGCGGCCCGCCGGGCGGCCTGGACGGCACCGGAGCCCAAGATCAAGACCGGCTGGTTGGCCCGTTACGCCAAGGTGGTGACGTCGGCCTATACCGGCGCAGTAACCACCGCTTAAACAAAACTACTGCGGAGGCCGTCTACTGCGTTGCAAAGGTAGCAGCTCCTTCGCCTAACTAAGGTGTTATGTCTCAGTCGCTGTGCGCCGTGCGCCTTGTATCCGGCCTTCCTCATGACGTTTTGCACGAGGCCCACGGTTTCCTGATTTTTTTCTGCTGTCAGCGGGGTACGCGTCCCGCTATTAAACTCAATGATTGAAGGAGGAACCTGCCATGAGAAAGCTGATCACCCTGCTTGTAGCTTCCGTCCTGGCGCTGAGTGTCGCAGCCTGCAAAACCGATGAGGCTGCCCTGCGTGATGCCAGTTCAACCCTGCTGTCTGCAAAAGAAGTGAAAGCGATCTTTGTCGGCAATACGGTTACCTCCGCCGACGGCAAGACCTACTACTTTGATCGTTCCGGCGTGGTAGTGGGTAAAGGAGCCTACGGCGACACCAACAAGGGGAACTGGAACATCACCCCGGAAGGGCAACTCTGCTTCAGCAACTGGAACGCCAACTTCGCCCCCAGCGCCTGCTACAAGGTGTTTTTTGACAACGTCTCCCAGCAGCGCAAGCTGGTGGATATGAATGGCGATGTGCAGTATACGGTCATAAATATTTTGACCGGTAATCCCAACAACTTTTAACGTCTGACGAGGTTTTGCATGAAAATGAATGGAGCACGCATTCTGCTTGAGAGCCTGAAGCTTGAGGGGGTGGACCTGGTATTCGGTTACCCCGGCGGCACGGTGATCAACCTTTATGATGAATTGATGAATGTGCGGGAGATCCGGCACATCCTGCCCCGCCACGAGCAGGGCGGTACCCATGCGGCCGACGGCTATGCCCGCGCAACCGGCAAGGTCGGTGTGGCCATCGCCACCTCGGGCCCCGGCGCCACCAACACTATTACCGGCATTGCCACGGCCTATATGGACTCGATCCCGATGGTGATCATCACCGGCCAGGTGCCGACCCCCCTGATCGGCAACGACGCCTTCCAGGAGGTGGATATCATCGGGATTACCCGGCCGATCACCAAGCACAGCTTCCTGATCCGCCATGCCAAGGATATCCCCACCATTGTACGCAAGGCGTTCTACATCGCCCGCTCCGGCCGTCCCGGTCCGGTGCTGATTGACTTCCCCAAGGATGTCCAGATCAGCCAGGCCGAGTTCAAATGGCCGGAGAACATCGATATCCGTGGCTACAAGCCCAACCTGGAGGGTCACCCCAGGCAGGTGGAAAAGGCGGTCGAGATGCTGCTGTCGGCCCGCCGTCCGGTGCTGTATGTCGGCGGTGGCGTGGTGCTGGGGGATGCGGCGGCAGAGTTGACCCAACTGGCCAGGACCCTGCAGTTCCCGGTTACCACTACCCTGATGGGGCTGGGTGCCTTTCCGGAGAGCGATCCGCTGGCTCTGAAGATGCTGGGCATGCATGGCGCCTATGCCGCCAATATGGCCATGACCCATTCCGACATGATCCTGGCGGTCGGTGCCCGTTTTGACGACCGGGTGACCGGCAAGATCGCCACCTTTGCCCCCCACGCCAAGATCATCCATATTGACGTGGACCCGACCTCGATCCGCAAGAACGTGCGGGTGGATCTGCCGATCGTCGGCGATGTGCGGGACGTGTTGACCAAGATGCTGGAGGCCTTGAAGGGACATCAGGACAAGTTGGCTGCCCAGAAGAGTGCCATGGAACCATGGCATGAGGATATTGCCGGCTGGAAGGAAAAACATCCGATCGCCTACAAGCAGAGCAACAGTACCATCAAGCCGCAGTATGTCATCCAGAAGCTGCGGGAGCTGTCCAACGAAGACGCCATCATGGCCACCGACGTGGGACAGCACCAGATGTGGGTGGCGCAGTTCTTCGACTTCCAACAGCCCCGTACCCTGTTGACCTCCGGCGGTCTCGGCACCATGGGCTTTGGTATCCCCTCGGCCATGGGCGCCCAGGCAGCCTTTCCCAAACGTCAGGTGATCTGCGTCTGCGGCGACGGCGGGGTGCAGATGAACATGCAGGAACTGGCCACCATGGTGCAGCACCGCCTGCCGGTCAAGATCGTGATCCTGAACAACAACTTCCTGGGGATGGTGCGCCAGTGGCAGGAGCTGTTCTTTGACAAGCGCTATTCACAAACCTGTCTTGAACTGCCGATGGACTTTGCCAAGATTGCCGAGGCCTATGGCGCCAAGGGGCTTTCGGCCAACAAGCCGTCCGAGGTGGAGCAGGTGATCAAGGAGGGCTTTGCCCATAATGGTCCGGTGGTGATGGAGTTCAAGATTGCCCGTGAAGAGAAGGTGCTGCCGATGGTCCCGGCCGGGGCGTCGCTGAATGAAATGGTTTTGAACGCCTAGGGACGCGGAGGAAACAAGCAGATGCAACATACCATATCAGTTGTGGTGGAAAATGAATTCGGCGTGCTGGCCCGTGTGTCCGGGCTGTTTTCAGGCCGGGGTTTTAATATTGACTCCCTTACCGTAGCTCCAATCTCGGATGAGTCGCTCTCCCGGATCACCATTGTTACCCGGGGTGATGAAGCGGTCCTGGAGCAGATCACCAAACAGCTCAACAAGCTGGTGGATGTGATCAAGGTGCTTGATTTCAGCGATGGCAGCGCCATCGAGCGGGAGCTGGCCCTGATCAAGGTGACGGCCGAGGATGACAGCCGGGCCGAAGTGCTGCGTATTGTGGACATCTTCAGAGCAAAAATTATTGATGTGACCCCCAAGTCCTATACCATCGAGGCAACCGGCAATCCGGCCAAGATCAATGCCATCCTGGACCTGTTGCGTCCCTTGGGATTGAAGGAACTGGTGCGTACCGGCGCCGTGGCCATCGGCCGTGGCGCCAAGGGCTGGAAGGGCTAAGCCGGGCGTTGATTGACAGCGGGGCACGCCTGTAGTATCGTGCCCTGCATTTTTTTCGTTGGCTATATCTAGTTTGAATAGATTTGAACCTGTGAGGAGAAGAACAATGAATGTGTATTATGATCGGGATTGTGATCTGGCCCTGATTCAGGGCATGAAGGTGACCATTGTCGGTTACGGCTCCCAGGGCCATGCCCACGCCTGCAACCTGAAGGACTCGGGCGTTGATGTGACCGTGGCGCTGCGTGCCGATTCAGGTTCGGTTGCCAAGGCCCAGAATGCCGGCCTCAAGGTGGCAACCGTTGCCGAGGCTGTGGCAAGCGCCGATCTGGTCATGATCCTGACCCCGGACGAGTTCCAGTCTCAGTTGTATCGCAACGAGATCGAGCCCAAGCTGAAGAAGGGCGCTACCTTGGCCTTTGCCCACGGTTTTGCCATCCACTATAACCAGATCGTGCCGCGGGCCGATCTGGACGTGATCATGATCGCCCCCAAGGCGCCGGGTCACACCGTGCGCTCCGAGTTTGTGCGCGGCGGCGGTATCCCCGACCTGATCGCGGTCTTCCAGGATGCCTCGGCCAAGGCCCGTGAAGTGGCCCTGTCCTACGCCAGCGCCATCGGCGGCGGCCGCACCGGCATCATTGAAACCACCTTCAAGGATGAGACCGAGACCGACCTGTTCGGTGAGCAGGCCGTGCTGTGCGGCGGCACCGTGGAGCTGGTCAAGGCCGGTTTCGAGACCCTGGTGGAGGCCGGCTATGCGCCGGAGATGGCCTACTTCGAGTGTCTGCACGAACTGAAGTTGATCGTGGACCTGATGTACGAGGGCGGCATCGCCAACATGAACTACTCCATCTCCAACAACGCCGAGTACGGTGAGTATGTCACCGGCCCCCGCGTGATCAACGACGAGAGCCGGGCAGCCATGCGGGAATGCCTGAAGAACATCCAGACCGGCGACTACGCCAAGCGCTTCATCCTGGAAGGGATGAGCAACTATCCCGAGATGACGGCACGTCGTCGTTTGAATGCGGCCCATCCGATTGAGCAGGTCGGTGAGAAGCTGCGCTCGATGATGCCCTGGATCCAGAAGATCGTTGATAAAACCAAGAACTAGCACATACTGACATGCCGCAGGAACCCTGCTCCCGTTGGGGGCGGGGTTTCGTGCGTCATGCGTCCGGAACTTATGAAACCTTCCAAAGCCATCATAACCCCTGAAGGGTACCCCTTTATCGCCTACAGCAGCGGGCTGTTCCTGTTTCTGGCCGCCGGCAGCTGGCTGACCGGCTCGCTGGCCCTGGCGATCCCCGCAGCGATTGCCCTGCTGCTGACCGTTTTTGTGATCTCGTTCTTCCGCAATCCCGAACGGCAGCCGCCGTCCGACGCCCGGTTGCTGGTTGCACCGGCCGATGGCACGGTGGTCTATGTCGGCCCGGCCACCCAGGAGCATCTGGGGGAGTGTCAGAAGATCAGCATCTTCATGTCGGTCTTTAACGTGCATGTCAACCGTGCCCCAGCCGCGGGAACCGTGCGGGAACGTTTTTACAAGGCAGGCAAGTTCTACGATGCCCGTCATGCCAAGGCTTCCTGCGAAAACGAGCAGTGCGGCCTGGTGCTTGAAACCGACGGGGGAGCCAAGATCGCCTTTGTCCAGATTGCCGGGCTGGTGGCACGGCGGATTCTCTGCTATGTTGACAAGGGCGAACGCCTGGAACGGGGTGCGCGCTATGGCATGATCCGTTTCGGCTCGCGGGTTGACGTCTATCTACCGGCCTCGTTTGAGCCGCTGGTGCAGGTTGACCAGACCACCAGGGCAGGGGAGACCCCCCTGGCCCGTCACGTTGACCGCTAAGTCTGGGGGGGCTTTGATGGATACACCTGAAGCGTGTGAACAGGAACCGGTCAAAAAGGAAAACATCAGGCGGGGGATCTATATCCTGCCGAACCTGATTACCGCCGGCAGCCTGTTTGCCGGGTTCTACAGCATGGTGGCAACCTTGAACGGCAACTACGGCACCGCGGCGATCTGGATCTTTATCTCAGCCGTGTGTGACGGCCTGGATGGCAAGGTGGCCCGTTTGACCCATACCACCAGCCAGTTCGGGGTTGAGTTCGATTCGCTGGCCGATCTGGTTGCCTTTGGGGTGACACCGGGTCTGATGATGTATGCCTGGGCCCTGAAGCCGTTCGGGCGGCTGGGGTGGCTGGCGGCATTTCTGTTCGTGGTCTGCGGCGCCCTGCGGCTGGCCCGCTTCAACGTGCAGGTGGCCACGGTTGAGAGCAAACGTTTTGTCGGGTTGCCGATCCCGGCGGCTGCCAGCATGGTGGCCTCCACCGTGCTGCTCTTTACCCATTTCGGCTGGCCCAGCTCCTACAAACGGCTTGCCATTCTGGCCCTGATCTACCTGCTGGCCTTCCTGATGGTCTCCAACATCAAGTATTACTCCTTCAAGGACCCGGAGCTGATCAAGCGGCAACCGTTCGGCTTTCTGGTGCTGGCCGTGGTGCTGCTGATCATTATCGCGGCGGAGCCGGCAATGATGATGTTCGTGATCATGTTGGTGTATGTGCTTTCGGGCCCGGTGGGGCTGCTGCTGTCATTGCCCCGTCGCCGACGCCTGGAAAAGGCGATCCACAAGGTGCATGAGGAACAGCATCAGTCCGACAGTATCTGAATGGCAGCCTTGATGCTGCCGTTTTCGATCTCCAGAATCCCATAGGAGAGAAACGGCGCCCGTCCCCACAGGGTGCCCGGGTTCAGGACCAGCAACCGGTCATGTTGCTCATGCAGGGCATGGTGGGTGTGTCCGTACAGTACCGCATCCACCCCGCTTGCCCGTGCGTGATCAAGCAGGTGACTCAGCCCCAGCTTGACCCCGTAACGATCACCATGACAAAGCAGCAGGCGGCAGCCTTCCAAACTGCAGATCAGTTCTTTGGGGGCCGTTGAGCGGCAATCGCAGTTGCCGGCAACCTGGTAGAGCGGCACCGCTTCCAGCTCTACCAACAAAGCGGCATCTGCTTCACCGTCCCCCAGGTGGATGACGGCGTCGACCGTGCCTGCAGCGGTATGGGCCTTGAGAAGATTAAGCTGGTTGCCGTGGGTGTCTGATACGACGAGTATGCGCATTTGTGAATCAACCTCTGTCTTGATGATCCTGAGGAGCTTAGCATGAGCACCAAAAAAATCGTACTGATTGTCGTTGGCTGTCTGCTCGGATTCGCGATTCTGTTCGGCGGCAGCCTGCTGTTGGCCAGTCTGGTTTTCAAGCACAAGGAAACCGGTTTCAGCAACGCCGAGGGAGTCGGACTGGTTGAGGTGCGCGGCATGATCGTTGATTCGCGGGACACGATCCGTCAGCTGCGCTACTTTCTGAACAAGCCGTCGGTCAAGGCCGTGGTGTTGCGGATCGACTCGCCCGGCGGCGTGGTCGGCCCTTCGCAGGAGATCTACGAAGAGGTGCGCAAGCTGGCAGCGCGCAAGAAGGTGGTGGTCTCCATGGGGAGTCTGGCTGCCTCGGGGGGCTACTATATCGCCTCACCCGCAACCCTGATCTATGCCAACCCCGGCACCATTACCGCCAGCATCGGGGTCCTGATCAAGTTCTCGAACCTGGAAGGGCTGTTTAGCAAGCTGGGGGTCAGCTCCACCACCGTCAAGACCGGTTCGTTCAAGGATGCCGGGGCGCCTGACCGGCCGTTATCCGCCGAGGACCGGGCCATGTTTCAGTCCTTGATCGACAGCACCCACCAGCAGTTTGTCAAGGCAGTGGCTGAAGGGCGCAAGCTGCCGGTCGATGAGGTCCGCAAGCTTGCCGATGGCCGGGTGCTCTCGGGTGAACAGGCCAAGGCGGTCAAGCTGGTGGATCGCCTGGGCAACCTGCCCGATGCCATTGAAGAGGCCGGTCGCCTGGCCGGTATCAACGGCGAGCCGGAGGTGATCCTGCCGCCCAAGAAAAAGACCGGTCTGCTGGACATATTGGCCGAAGGGGCCGAGGAAAAGTTCAACGGGGCACTCAATAAGGCGGCGGTGGGACGCGGTCTGCAGGTGACCTACGAGTAGGAGCGGTTCTTTTCCGTTCTGGCCGCGTCAACCTGCGGGATACTTTGTGCGGCGTACTGGTTGTACGCCTCCGCAGTATCCCTTGTTTGCCGTACCCAGAACGAAAAATCCCTCGCTCCTTAATTGAGGCTGTTCTGCCTATTTCCGTTCCTGCAGGCGTTTGTGAGCCTCCAGCAGGATCTTTTCGGTGGTGTCCCAGCCGATGCAGGCATCGGTGATGGAGACGCCGAATTTCAAGGCGGCCGGGTCGGCAGAGACCTTCTGATTGCCTTCCTCCAGGTTACTCTCGATCATCAAGCCCGAGATGGACTGATTGCCGGCAACGACCTGGTCGATGACCTGCTCCAGCACCTCCGGCTGCTTGCGATAATCCTTGTTGGAATTGCCGTGGCTGCAGTCCACCATGATGGTGGGGAACTGCCCGTTTTTCTTCAGGCTTTCCTCAGTGTGGGTGATATCTTCCGGGTGGTAGTTCGGTTTGCGTGAACCGCCTCGCAGGACAATATGGACATCGGGGTTGCCGGTGGTCTGGATGATTGAGGTCCGGCCGTCACGGTTGATCCCCAGGAAGCTATGGGGGGCGCGGGCGGAGATCATGGCGTCGATGGCGATCTGGAGGTTGCCGTCGGTGCCATTTTTGAAACCGATCGGGAAGGACAGGCCGCTGGCCAGCTCCCGGTGGGTTTGGGACTCGGTGGTACGGGCGCCGATGGCTCCCCAGGAGATCAGGTCGGCCACGTATTCGGGGGTGATCGGGTCCAGCATCTCGTTGGCCACCGGCACCTCCAGTCCGGTCAGCTTGCAGAGCAGGCTGCGGGCAATGCCGAGTCCTTTGGATATGTTGTGGGTACCGTCCATGTCGGGATCGTTGATCAAGCCCTTCCAGCCCACCGTGGTGCGCGGTTTCTCGAAATAGACCCGCATCACCAGCATCAGCTGGTCATCGACCTTGCGGGAGAGGGCGGTCAGCCGCTTGGCGTATTCGACGGCAGCATCCGTGTCGTGGATGGAGCAGGGACCCACCACCACCATCAGGCGCCGGTCGCGACGCTGCAGAATCTCTTTGATCTTGTCGCGGCTGCGGGAAACAAACTCCTTGGCAGCGGCTGACATCGGAAATACCTGGCGCAGGTCGGCAGGAGCGATGATCGGCGTGATGCCGGATACCTTCAGGTTGTTGGTCTTGATCATGGCGTGCCTCTCAACAGAGATGGTTGTGCAACCTCGTCTTTCTACTGGATTGGAGTCCGGCTTGTCAAATTCAAAGCAGTTTCGTGCGATCAAAAAAGCGGTGTTTCTCGACCGGGATGGCACCATCAATGTTGAAAAAGACTATCTGTACCGTCCCGACGAGTTCGCCTTCATCCCCGGCGCTGTCGAGGCGATCAGGCTCCTGAACCGCGCCGGCTACCTGGTGGTGGTGGTCACCAACCAGTCCGGGGTTGCCCGCGGCTATTACGATGAGGCAGCTGTAAAGCGCCTGCACGAGCATATTGAACAGCTGCTCAGCGCGGCAGGCGCCCACGTGGATGCCTGGTATCACTGCCCCCATCATCCCGACGGCCGGGAGCCGTACAACCGGGACTGTGACTGCCGCAAACCGCTGCCGGGTATGTTGCACCAGGCCGCTGTTGATCTGGCGATCGACCTGGCGGCATCCTGGATGGTGGGTGACAAGCTGATCGACATCGAGGCCGGTCAGGCCGCCGGTTGCCGGCCCATCCTGGTGCTGACCGGTTATGGGGCGGACGAGCGCCATAAACTGCCGCACGGC
>Ga0307363_1000206_pt1 | contig 10197 bp, 16 predicted proteins | sample AAT_RA_Asp2_MT_FD_194613 | JGI IMG/M metagenome (GOLD analysis project Ga0307363, IMG submission 194613) | Metatranscriptome of enriched activated sludge microbial communities from anaerobic digester in WTTP, New Holstein, Wisconsin, United... | ecosystem: Engineered > Bioreactor > Anaerobic >...
ACTCCGGCGGTTGTACTCAAGGCAGAGGTATCGATTCCCGCTTGTTCGGCTACATTCAGCAAGCTATCCAGATGGCGCTGCTCAGAGTTTGAAACGCGGTCGAATACCAGATTGCCGGTCTGTTCGAAAAAGGCATCGTACAGATCACGGGCCATCTTCTCCTCTTCAACATCATCCCGCAGGAGTCCCCTTCCGTAAGGTGGGGGAGGAAGCGGTAACGGATCTTAGATGAAACTGATTGCCCAAATAAAACTTCTGTGCAGCGAAGTCGAGAAACAGGCCCTGATGGACACCATGCGGCTAATGAACTCGACCTGCGACCAGATCAGCAAGGCCGCGTGGTCGGCGCGGAAGTTTGGACGATCATCTTTACAGAAACTCTGCTATCTGGATGCCAAGTGCAACGGCCTTACTGCTCAGATGGCTATCCACGCCACTCGGAAGGTGGCCGACGCATACAAGAAGGACAAGAAAACTCTGCGCCAATTCCGTCCCACCGGGGCCATAACTTTTGACGATCGGGTATTGAGCTGGAAACCTGCCCAGCAGACTGTCTCTATCTGGACGGTTGCAGGCAGACAAACGATCTCATACGTCTGTGGCGACCGGCAGGGTGCGCTGCTCTCCACCCGCCACGGTGAATCCGACTTGGTGTACCGTGGAGGCGAGTTTTACCTGTTGGCCACCTGTGACATCGAGGATGTTCCTTTGGCGGATACCGAAAGATTTCTTGGGGTGGATCTTGGTGTTGTGAACATTGCTGTAGACAGCGAAGGGACAATCCATAGGGGTAACGCCGTAAACAACGTCCGGTATCGTCATAGGGCGCTACGAGGAAAGCTCCAGAGAAAAGGCACTAGATCAGCAAAGCGGAAACTGAAACAACTCTCAGGCAAGGAATCCAGGTTTGCCCGAGATGTAAACCACTGCATCAGCAAAAGCATTGTGGCCAAGGCGCAAGACACCGGCAAGGGGATAGCGTTGGAAGACCTGACGCACATCCGTAGTCGGATAACGGCTAGACGCTCCCAGCGGGCCACCCTGCATAGTTGGTCGTTTGGGCAACTAAGGGCATTTATCTCCTATAAGGCTGAGGTGCTAGGACTACCAGTCGCCCTGGTGGACCCTCGCAACACCAGCAGGGAATGTCCCGAGTGTGGCCATACGTACAAAGATAACCGGAAGACGCAATCGAAGTTTCTCTGCACGTCATGCGGTTTCGCTGGAATCGCCGACGTGATCGCGGCAGGCAACATTGCCCGCCGGGCCGAAGTCAGCCGGCCAAACGTAGCGGAGGCAGCATAAAGCCTCTAGTTACAAGCCCTGTTGCTTGCGGCAGGGTAGTTGACTCATGTACAAAAGCCCTGCCGTTGCCTCGGCATCCAGCGTGATGGTGCCGTCGGTGATCAGACAGGCCCCTGTGCCTGCTGCCGGATTGACGTAGGCCTTGCCTGCAGCGCCGAATGGCCCCTGTTGGGTGGCCAGCGGCTCACAAACACCTGCACCGACGCCCCACGCCGATTTTGTCATCAAGCTAGTTTGAAACCCGTTGCTCTGCTGGAATCCTACTCTCATGTCCAGATCCTCCTTCTGCAATAGTAGTCAACGGGTTCTCTCCATCATATACCGTGCCAGTCAGCTGAACATAGTCAAATCAAATAGTTGGACTGATCGCTCCTGCGCTTGCTGCAGAATTTGCACTGGCTGAGGCAGCATTTGCACACCTAGCCGTCAAGTAAAGCAAGTAATTCAGCTGTTTTCTCGTGCATCAGAGCCGCATCCCCCCTTGATTCAACATTTAGCCTCAAGAGCGGTTCGGTATTGGAGCTACGCAGATTAAAACGCCAGGCAGCAAACTCCATTGAGACACCGTCCGTATGATCAATATGTAACGCCGCGGCGCTATACTGCTGCTCAATCTTTGCGAGCAGGCTTGGCGTATCTGGCACCATACGGTTAATCTCACCGCTCGCGGGGAAATTGGCCTCCATCTCCTCCACCAGACTCGAGAGCGGCTTACCACTTCTGCTCATAATTTCAAGCACCAGCAGCCACGGAATCATACCGCTGTCGCAGTAGGCAAAATCGCGGAAATAATGGTGGGCGCTCATCTCACCGCCATATACCGCGTCCTCCAGCCTCATCCGCTCCTTGATGAAGGCATGACCGGTCTTGCTCATCACCGCTTTTCCACCCGCTTTTTGTACAACATCAATCGTATTCCAGGTCAGCCTCGGGTCATGGATGATCCGAGACCCGGGGTTTCGCAACAACATGGCCTGGGATAGCAGGCCGACGATGTAGTAGCCTTCTATGAAGTTTCCCTGGTCATCAAAAAAGAAGCAGCGGTCAAAATCGCCATCCCAGGCCAGCCCGATATCGGCCCCGGTTGAGCGCACCACGCCGGCGGTCGCCTCCCGGTTTTCAGGCAACAGCGGGTTTGGGATCCCATTGGGAAAACTGCCGTCCGGCTGGTGATGCACCTTGATGAACTCAAACGGCAGGTAGCGTTCGAGCAGATCGATAATTGGGCCGGCACAGCCGTTCCCCGCGTTTACCACAACCCTGAGGGGTTTGAGGGCCTCTACATCCACATACCCCAGCAGGTGCTCAATATAGCTTTGTTTAAGCTGCAGCGGCTTCAGAACCCCTCTACGCGAAGGTTCACAAAACTCACCCGCGACAACCAGATCATGGATCGCGTGCAGGCCGCTATCGCCACTGATAGGCTTTGCTCCATCGCGTACCAGCTTCATGCCATTATAATCCATCGGATTGTGGCTGGCGGTCACCATGATCCCGCCATCCCCCCCCTGACTAAAGGCGGCGTGGTAAATTTCCTCGGTACCGCACAGGCCGATGTCATACACGTCGGCACCGCCATCCATCAGGCCTTGTGCCAAGGACGCGCAAAGCCCTTCACTTGACTGGCGCACATCCCGGCCCACGACAACGGATCGGGGCTTAATGCTCACAGCATAGGCCCGACCGATCCGGTATGCGATATCTTCATTGAGTTCATCAGGTACCCGGCCACGGATGTCATAGGCCTTAAATGCGTTTAGCTTCATACTGCATCCTTTTTATTAATTATTAAATACTATTTAGCAATTGAAGGCAGCGCACCTGGGGGAGTACGTCAATGCCACACCACGCCCTGTTCACCCTTGAACACGGCTGCACCCCCCACCATCCAGGCCGGCCAGGCATCGTGGGGCCAACCGGCATGGAGATAAACCTCATACAGGATCTCCAGCCACTGCCGCAGGGGAGCGGCGGCAAACGAAATCCGTGCAGTCTGTCCGGCGCCATCCTTGAACGTCACCACAATCTGTTCGCTGCTGGTACTGATGTCGATGGAGGTTGCCAGCCAGGCAGGCAGGGGCACAGCTGTGTGATCAGCGGCCTGCACGCCCTGTTGGGAAAAGTTGAACAGGGCCACCGGACGGCGCGGAGCGGTCTGGTGCCGTTCCAGCCATTGCAGCAGCAACGGTACCAGCCGTTGTGTCAGCCGTTGTGTCAGCCAGATAACCACCGCGCCGTTATCTGTTTTGCCCGTTAGCCGTATCCGATCTTCCTGTTCACTATATTCAGTTGTAATACGTTGCAGTGTGGTAACGTGTGTCATGAATTACAAGAGTCCGCTTGCGGGGCGCCTTTCAACGAGTACCCGTTCGTGATAAGCTCGATCTTCAGCTTCTGCCGTATGTGTCCTCAAAACGCACTATGTCATCTTCGCCAAGATAACTACCGGACTGGACCTCGATCAACTCCAGCGGGATGACACCGGGATTTTCCAGGCGGTGGGCAACGCCCAAAGGGATATAAATGGACTGATTTTCCGCCAACAGTACCACCTCCGCCTCCCTGGTGACCCGCGCGGTTCCTTTAACCACGATCCAATGTTCGGCCCGGTGATGATGCATCTGGAGTGAAAGGGAAGCTCCGGGGTTGACCGTAATCCGCTTTACCTGAAAACGCTCGTCAACATCCACCGACTCATAGGCTCCCCAAGGGCGGTAGACCTTTCGATGGAACACCGACTCTGGACGGGCCTGCGTATTGAGTAGGTTGACAATAGTCTTCACCTCCTGCACATGATCTTTGTGGGCCACAAGCACCGCGTCAGCGGTTTCTACGATCACATGATCGCACACCCCCACCGCAGCAACCAAACGGCTCTGGGCAGCAATATAGGAGTTACTGACCCCCTGCAGCAAAACATCGCCCTTCACCACATTTCCTGCGTCATCCCGTGCGCCGATCTCCCACAACGCCGACCATGAACCAACATCATTCCAACCGGCATCAAGAGGAATCACCACCGCATCAGCGGTCTTTTCCATAACCGCGTAATCGATTGAATCGCTAGGACAGCGGGCAAAGGCCTCTGCCCCCAGTCGGGTGAAATCCTTGTCTCGCGTCACCTGGCTGTACGCCTCGCGACAGGCTGCCAACATCTGTGGCGCAAACTGTTCAAGCTCATCAAGGTAGCGTTGTGCGCTGAACATAAACATGCCGCTGTTCCAGTAATAATCACCTGATGCCAGATACTGTTCTGCCGTCGCGCGGTTCGGCTTTTCGACAAAACGCTCAATACGATACCCACCTGCGTCAAGCGGTTCTCCGGCCTTAATATAGCCGTAGCCCGTCTCCGCCGATGTCGGCACCACCCCGAAGGTTGCCAGTTTGCCAGCGGCCGCCAGTGGCACACCAGCGGCAACAGCCGCCTGGAATCTCTCAACATCCTTAATGACATGATCTGCAGGCAATACCAGCAAAAGAGGGTTGGCACCTTGGGCCAGCCCCTCAAGAGCCGCCACCGCAATGGCAGGAGCCGTATTTCTCCCGCACGGCTCCAGGATAACCGCCGATGCAGGCATATCGAGCTGCCGCAGCTGCTCGGCCACCATAAAACGATGCTCCTCATTGCAAACCACCATCGGCGGAGTGATATCCGCAATGCCGGCTGTTCGCAGGGCCGTGTCCTGAAGCATGGTAGTATCGTTTACCAACGGCAACAACTGCTTGGGGTACATCTCGCGCGAAAGCGGCCAAAGGCGGCTACCGCTACCACCGGAAAGGATAACAGGAATAAGCATGTGCCCTCTCAATAAATACTATTTATTAATTATTCAATATTAAATATTCTGTCATACAGATTTGCTAACAGAGCGTTTTGGCCGACCTGGGCCGCGGAACTCTACCCGGCGTTCCATCTTCTCCGCAACCTCATCAGTTAATGGCTATGGGAAAGTTCCTCCCTGACTACCCGCCTGATGGTTTCTTCAAGAACATCCTGACTCAGATACTGCTTTAACGCTTCATTGATCAGAGTCTGGTAACCTCGATCACCGGCTTTTGCTTTGAAAGCGGCTATAACGCCGGTATCAAGCATGATATTGACCCTTTGCTTCCGGTGAACATCCTTAAGGCCCACCCTGAACCGTGCTCCGTCGAGCATTGCTTGGGTAACTTTTGGGGCGTCATTAGATATTGTTGAAGAAGAGAGCTTGTTCGTCTTTATCGGCTTTGCGGATTGAGATGACATATATTTCCTCCTCTGACTCAGTGTGAACAAGTAGCACTACTACCAATGCGTCTAAAAGACCCATCGTAATCCAACGCTGCTCACCGTAGTCAAACCTGGTGTCTTCCCAGGTGAATGTAGGACCGGCAAAAATCTCCGGAGCTTTAGCAAAGTCAATGCCATGCTTCTTCAGATTGGTTTGCCGCTTCTTTTCATCCCAAGTGAATAGCATAGAGAGATTATACACATTTTTATACACATATAAAGGGAGAATCTAACACTTTGCCGCGCAGTACTCCTTCCATAGCTCATGGCTTGGTGGGCGGTGAAGCGCGGCGGCTTTAGTCTTTTCCCTGTTGTTCAATGTATTGCTTAATTACCGAAAGTGGTGCTCCACCGCAGGTGATGATGCAATACAATCGAGACCAAAACACCGGCTTCCAGTAGATCTTGGCCAAATGTTCTTTGAATTCTTTCCTGATCAACCTGGCAGTGACGGTTTTGAGGTTATGCACCAGATCAGATGGCGCCACTTTTGCTGGAATCGACACCAGCTGTGAATCGGCATGCAAAAATGACCCACCTATAGCCTAAATCGGCGTCGGAATTGACCTACCCCCTGCAGCGTTCTCCATACTCTCCTACTGTTTCACCTGATCTCAAAGCTCTACGAGCGTACATCGCTAATCATTACCACCAACCTGACCTTTGGTGAATGGCCGCAGGTCTTCGGAGACGGCAAGATGACCACTGCCCTGCTGGACAGGGTCACCCATCACTGCGAAATCGTTGAAACTGGAAATGAAAGCTGGAGAATCAGAACTCGAAACAATAACTGAAAACTACCGCTGGGGGTGGGTCAAAATACACGCCGATGGTGGGTCAATTTTCAACGCCGATTGACAGGCAACACTACTACTTGCCACGGGAAAGACCGTCAAGTCTGTCTAGCACAGCCAACGCCTGTGAAATATTTCCTGATGAAGCCAAAGTACGAAAGCGCGTCTCAGTATCCCAAGCAGTAAGCATCTGCGTACTCATTTGCTCAATCAGCTTATTTACACTCAGGCCGCGCATTTGAGCCAACGACTTAATTCTCATTGCAGTCTCATCAGGCAAGCGAACGGTTAGTGTACTCATGGGAATTCCTCCAAAAACTGTGCTGGTGTAACGACTAGCAAGCCGGCCCACTGTAATTCGCCGTGGTTTACATCTTTGATGTTATGGGTAACAACTGCTTTTGCCCCCCCGGCAATAGCCAGTTCAATCAAATGATTGTCGCCTTCATCAGGCAAGTTGGGACGCCACCCATAGTACATAGTGACCCATTTGGCGCGGCTAGCCAATGCAGCCAGCACTTGCAGCCTTTCCTGGTATGTCGTGGTGTCAGCCCAGACAGCCCGCCCCATCAGGTCCTCATATTCGAGCCACAGTGCATTTCCAAACAAAGGCAGATACTTTCCGAGCAAAATACGACGTAATACTTCTCGGGCAGCTCCGCCTTCTGAGCGCATTGCAGAAACGAACACATTGGTATCAAGGACAATAGGAATCATTTAAGTGAAAGCATATATGATAGCATCTCGATGGTGCAAGTAAAATAAATAATAGATCTGTCCCGGTTTCCTTCAGTTTTTCCCCTGTCCCGGTTTGCTTATTATGGCGCTGCCAGCAAACATGAAGTATGATATACATGTATTGCACAGAAAGCGAGGCAAAACACATGGCCCTAGCACTCAGACTGCCACATGAAATTGAAATGCGACTCGAGAATTTGGCCCAACTCACGGGCCGCACGAAAACGTTCTACGCACGGGAAGCCATCTTGGAGTACCTTGACGACATGGAAGACTTTTATCTGGCCGAAAGCCGTTTTAAGGACATCCAGACAGGCAAGAGCAAAACCTTCACCCTAGAAGAAGTGGAGGCCCATCTTGGCTTGGCTGATTAAAATTCAAGATGCAGCTGAGAAAGATATAGGCAAACTTGACCGGGCGGTTGCTAAAAGGATCATCGCCTTTTTCCGCAACCGCCTAGCACCGCTAGATGATCCTCGCAGTATAGGAGAAGCGCTCAAAGGTGCTCGTCTAGGGGAATACTGGAAATATCGGGTAGGCGACTATCGGATAATAACCAAAATCGAAGACAGTCAGATCACAGTCTACGTTGTTCGGGTGGGCAACCGCAGAGAAATTTACCGCTAGTCTGCCCTGAAATGGTTCTGCCCCCGTTTGTCCCGGGATGTCGCGCTTTTGCTTCTATGTACCCCAAAGTGATGACAGCGGCGCCGCCCAGATCCCGTCACCGAGAGGCATTGTCTCGTTGCCGTCGTACAGCAACACGCCCATCTTGAATTGGCTGCCCGCGAGGCTCACCAGTTTCTTCAGCCCACGAAGATCCTTTTCCTTGACGGTGGCGGCCGCTTTCACCTCGACCCCTACCAAATGCCCAGCGGTATTTTCGATCACGACATCGACTTCGAACTTGTCTGCGTCCCGGTAGTACATCAAGCGATAGTCGCCATTTGCCGTGGTCGTGTGCTTGAGCAACTCTCCAAAAACGAAGGCCTCCAGCACGTTGCCAAACCGCGTACGGTCCTGATGCACTTCCTCAACGGTCAGATCAAGCAACGCCGCCAGCAACCCGGAATCGACGAACTGCAGCTTTGACGTCTTCACCACACGGTTCAGGCGGTTGCGTGCCCAGACATCGATGCGCTTGAGCAGGTACATCTGCTCGAATACGCCAACGTAACGTGAGGCGGTTTTACCGTCCAGTCCAACTTGGCCGCCGAGTTGGGTGTAATTGCACATCTGGCCTGCCGTCTGAGCCAGGGCACGCAGAAATCGCGGCAGTTGATCCAGCTTTTCAATGCCTGCCACGTCACGGACATCACGCTGGATGATCGCGTCGATGTACTGACGTGCCCAGGCCACGCGGCGCCTGGCCGAGGCGCGCGCAATCACTTCAGGATAGCCACCACGCAGGACGCGTTCGATCAGGTCATTGCCCAGTGCGGGCTGATCGACCTTGAGTATTTGGCCCGAGAAGGCGCTATCAATCCAGTTCGCAGGGTGCTGTTCGATTTCGCTCTGCGACAAAGGCAACAACGACAGTGTTTCCATCCGGCCAGCAAGTGAGTCGGCGACAGTTGGCAATGCCATCAAGTTGGCCGATCCGGTCAGCAGGAAACGGCCAGGGCGCCGGTCCTCGTCCACGCTCTTCTTGATGGCTAGGAGCAACTGAGGTGCCCGTTGGATTTCATCGATCACGGCTCGATCCAGACTGCGAATCATCCCAACCGGATCTTCTCGTGCCGACAGCAATGTCAGCTCATCATCCATGGTCAAGTAGCGCAATCGCTGTTGCTCTGCGATGTGCCGTACCAGCGTTGTCTTACCCGCCTGGCGAGGACCAGCCAACAACACGACCGGCGTGTCTTGCAGCGCTTCAGCGATGCGTGGTTCTATCCGACGCGGGAAAAGGGATGCCATGTTCATGCGGGCATAGTATCGTAAATCCCGGAATTCATCAACGTAAATTCCGGAAATATACGTCGCGAATCACGGAATACATGAGTGTGAATTACGGAAAGGAGGGACTCCATGTCTTCCAAATGCAAGGTCACCCCGACCCAGGCCAGCAGATACTCATCGTACTGATCGGGCTCGACTTGTAGCGGCCGTCCCACAGGTTGCCGCTACTAAAGCGTAAAGATACCCCGATTCAGATATGGTCGCGCATCGAACAAGCGATGATCGCCGGTGTCGAACCAAAGCTCCAACGAAAAATCTTCTCGTGGTACAACACGAGTGACAGATTCCATAATTTTTCCTAGCGCAAGGGCTCTATGGCGAACGGAGCCTGACCATTGACGGCAAGCTCCCAATCGGCCAACAGTGATTCCCGGTGAATCTCAATCCATGCGACAACGACAGGGACAGCCACTCACGCTGCTCGATGCTGCTGCATTGTCTCCCAGCCTATACAAGCAAGCTGGACAGCCTTTGGTATGGGGCGGCTACCCGAACTGTAGGCACTAACAGTTCTTGTGGTAATTCCCAGGGCTTCTGCCGCCTGCTTCAGACTTAACCCATACCGGGCCCTCCACCGGGCGAAAAAACGGGTGCCTTCATCCTGAGCATTTTGAGCTTGAGCATCAAGCCAGAGGGTATCGGCACCCACCTGAATATCCTGTTCCGGCCATTCTACCGCCCACCCTTCGCCCGGTACCAGCGTCACCTTACTGAAGGTGGCAGCTTCACGCAGTGGCGCAAGCCCAGGATATTCATCAAAAAACTGCTTGAAATCAACACTGAAAACGGCCTCATTTATGAAAGTAAGCCGCAACTTGAAGTCTGGCAGCACTTCTACTGCCTTTAATCTCGGTCGGGTCATTTTTGCCATATCTGCCACTCCTTCAAAAGTTCTTCTCGGTTATTTGCCAGCCAACTCATAACCTCTTGCTTCAGCCATGCGGGCAAACAGCCATGAATAACCTCAAGCGTCTCGAGATCTATGGCGGCATCAACGGAACCACCCACGACATGCACATGGGCTGGCTGATGATCTTTCTCTCTCATCTGCAGCCGGTATTTGTCTCGAAACCTGTAACGGGTTGTCATACAGTCATAATATAGAAATGTTTTCTATATGTCAATTTGTGA
>Ga0307363_1000212_pt1 | contig 10100 bp, 10 predicted proteins | sample AAT_RA_Asp2_MT_FD_194613 | JGI IMG/M metagenome (GOLD analysis project Ga0307363, IMG submission 194613) | Metatranscriptome of enriched activated sludge microbial communities from anaerobic digester in WTTP, New Holstein, Wisconsin, United... | ecosystem: Engineered > Bioreactor > Anaerobic >...
ATTTTAGAAGGCACAGGTTAGCTTCTTTTATGTCACCAGAATTGCTGGCACCAGCCGGCACCATGGAAAAACTCAGGATTGCGGTCCGGTACGGCGCAGATGCGGTCTATCTGGGGGGAGATCAGTTCGGGCTACGGGCAATGGCCGGCAACTTTGACCTAGATGAGTTCCCGGCGGCCCTTGACCTATGCCACGCCAATGGCGTGCGAGCCTACTTGACGGTCAACAGCTACCCAACCGATCAGCAGCTTACTGATCTTGAGTCGTATCTGCGCCAGGTGGCGCGGCTCCCGTTCGACGCCTACATCGTGGCCGACCCGGGCGTGTTGCGCATGGTGCGACGGATTTCACCGGAGCGGGAGATTCATCTCTCGACCCAGGCCAACACCATCAACCACGAAGCGGCCCTGTTCTGGCAGGAGCAGGGAGTGAGCCGGATCAACCTGGCCCGCGAGATGACCCTGGATGGCATCCGAACCACCATTCAGGCGGTCACCGTTCCCTGCGAGGTGTTCGTGCACGGCGCCTTGTGCATCGCCTACTCCGGCCGCTGCCTGCTTTCCAGCGCGCTGACCGGCCGCAGCGCCAACCAGGGGGCCTGCACCCAGCCTTGCCGCTGGCGGTACAGCCTGCAGGAGGAGAGCAGACCAGGCACGTATCTGCCGATCGAAGAGGATCACCACGGCACCTTTATCTTTAACTCCAAGGACCTCTGCCTGCTGGAGCAGCTACCGGAGCTGATCTCAGCCGGGGTGGCCGCGCTCAAGATCGAGGGGCGGATGAAGGGCGTGCACTACCTGGCTGGGGTGCTGCGCGTCTATCGTGCGGCCCTGGACGCCTATGCCAGCGACCCAACAGGCTACCGGGCCGACCCTGCCTGGCTCGAGGAACTGACAACCGTCAGTAACCGTGGCTATACCACCGGCTTCCTGTTCGGCGACCCGCGGGATGTGGGGCAGTCGTACCAGGCCGGCTACCAGCGCAGCCACCACCTGGTTGGGATTGTTGAAGCAGTCGACCCAGAACACGGCACCGGCACCGTACTGGTTAAAAATCGTTTCACGAGCGGCAGCCAGCTGGAACTGATCGGACCGCAGATGAAATACCTACCGTTCACGGCTGGCAGCCTGCTGGCCTGCCAGCCGGACGACACCCTCCAGCAGGCCCAGGTGGTGCACCCGAACCAGCGGATCATTATGCCGTTGCCAGCGTGCGCTGCCCCGGACGACCTGATCCGCTTGCCCCAAGGCACAGCAGACCATGACCAGTAGCACCACTTCGGAGGTAAGCCGTGGCAATGGCTGACATTCACAAACTGCCGCCCCAGAGCCTTGAGGCGGAAATGTCGATCCTAGGCGGCATCCTGATCGACAACGACGCCATTAACCGGGTACTGGAGATCCTCGAGCCGACCGATTTCTATCGTGAGGCCCACCGCAAGATCTTTGATGCCATGCTGGAACTGTCCGACCGACGGGAGCCCTGTGACCTGATCACCCTGACCGACACTCTCAAGCGGCGGGGCGAACTGGATGCCTCCGGTGGTGCCGCCTATTTGGCCACCCTGGTGGATTATGTCCCCACCGCAGCCAATATCGGCTACTACTGCAAGATCGTAAAAGAAAAGGCACTCAACCGCCGACTGATCACGGTGGCCACCGATATCGTCACCAAAGGATATGATGAGCAGGCCGACGTGAACGAGATGCTGGACGGCGCCCAGAAGGCACTGTTCGATCTGGCCGAGAACAAACTGCGGCCCCAGTACTTTCCGGTCAAGGCGATCATCAAGGATACCTTCAAGCTGCTGCAGACCCTTTACGAGAAGAAGGAACAGATCACCGGCATCCCCACCGGCTACATTGACCTGGATCACATGACGGCAGGCTTTCAGCCGGGGGACCTGATCATCATCGCAGCCCGCCCTTCGATGGGCAAGACCACCCTGGCTCTGAACATCGCCAGCTACGCCAGCGCCGAGGCAAAAAACAAGGTGCCGTCGGTGATCTTCTCGCTGGAGATGGGCAAAGAGCAGCTGGTGATGCGTCTGTTATCATCCCTGGCACGGGTCGATGCGGGCAGGATGCGGACCGGCCACTTCCACGACACCGATTGGCCTCGCCTGCAGCGGGCCGCCGACACCCTGTTCAAGGCCAACATCTTCATCGACGACACCCCGGCCATCAGTGTACTTGAACTGCGGGCCAAGGCCCGCCGCCTTAAATCCGAACATGACCTGGGGCTGATCATCATCGACTACCTGCAGCTGATGCGCGGCAGCGCCAACCCCGAATCCCGTCAGCAGGAAATTTCAGAGATCTCCCGTTCGCTCAAGGCGCTGGCCAAAGAGCTGAACGTGCCGGTGGTGGCGCTGTCGCAGCTGAACCGCAGCCTGGAGAACCGGAGCGACAAGCGCCCGATGATGAGCGACCTGCGGGAATCGGGCGCCATCGAGCAGGATGCCGACGTGATCATGTTCGTCTACCGTGAGTCGGTCTACTGTGAGCACTGCCGCAAAAAGGACGGTTCCTGTACCGCTGACCACGAGCGGAACTCAGAGATCATCATCGGTAAGCAGCGTAACGGACCGATCGGCACCGTGGAGCTGACCTTCATGGGCGAACATACCCGTTTTGAAAACCTGGCGCGTAACCAGTAGCGCAAATAAGGCCTGCATCACATGAATGCAGGCCTTTTTTTGCCATCGTCGACAGAGGTACTGGATAGCTTACAGATAATCCAGCAGCGACACCTGACTAATCTTGGCCGTTGAGGACAGGGTGGCCTCAAAGGCGGTCTGCTGTTGGGTCATTTCAACGGCCAGCTTAGCATAGTCGGCGGTTTGGATATTACCGATCACCGTCTCCAGCGTATTTTTCGTGTTTGCCAGCATCTTGCTGGTGGTGTCAAGACGACTGATGCGGGTAGCGTTCGTTACCTGGGCACGCTGGACCTGTTGGGCGCCAAGCTCCATCTGAGTCGCTTGCGCCTTGATGGCAGCCACATCGTTGGCATCTATCGCCGCAATCAACCTGTCCAGCTCGTACAGGATATTAACGCCGTTGGTATCCGAACCGAGCACCTGGTCACCGGGTATGTTCATGGACTCGATCGAGTTGGTGTCTATCTCGATAGTGTTGGTTGCATCATTCCCCAAATAGGTTGCCGGATCTGGCGGATCCTGCACTGCCCGGTCAAAAGGCTTGGTGCTGGTAGCCGTACCGGCAAAGATATAACGGTCTTCCAGTTGTGTATTGCCGATGTCCGCCAGTTGAGCCCGCAGGTTGCTCAACTGGTTAATGGTATTCTGTCGGAAGACAGGGTCCTCGGTGCCGCTGGTGATGGTCGCCGTCAGCCGCTTTACCTCATACATCGTCGTTGCTATGCCGGTCAGGGCGGTATCGGTCATCTTCAGCCAGACATTAGCCTTGTTGATGTTGCTCTGGTACTGCTCATTGGTTCGCAGACGGTCACCAAAGCCAACCAGTAACCGTGCCGAGACAGGATCGTCACTGGGACGATTGTAGTTTCTGCCCGAGGCGATCTTCTCCTGAATGCTATCCAGCTGACTTCTTGAACGCTGAATATTGAACAGCGAATTCTGCATGGTTATGTTGGGCGTTATCCGCATAATTCTATCTCCTGCTACCGCATCATGGCCAGTACCACGTCCATCATCTCGGTGGCGGTGGTCACCAGTTTGGCCGAAGCCTGGTAGGAACGTTGATACTGGATCAGGTTGGCCAATTCCTCATCCAGTGACACCCCGGACTGAGAATCACGCAGGGTGGTCAGCTGTTTCATGAAGGCCTCCCCCTGGGTAACCACGGTCTGGGACGACTGGACATCCAGTCCCACTTGGGCAATCAGGGCATCATAGGTCAGGCTGTACCCATTGGCACTGTTCAATCGGGCAATGGCCAGGGCGTTCTGGTTATCACCGGCAAAAGCATCCTGAGCTGCGGCAATATGTTCTGGTTGTCCGAGCACGTTGGCATCAAGGCTGATGGTTGCAGCCGTTACCCCTGCCGGATCGAAGAAATCAAGTCCTGCATCGCCATTCAGATCGTAGGAACCCGTAGAATGTAATGTATTAAGATCTGTTACCACCTGATCCGCCAGGGCATCTACATCATCAAGGTACCCCTGCAGCACGGTGTCCCGCATGACCACCGTCGCTCCAAGTTTGCCGGTGGTCGGTGCCAGTGTCGTTGGCACGGCACCACCGGCTTCGGTCAACTCGACGTCATAGCGGGTGCTGCCATCCGGCAACGCTACTGCGTTTGCAGCCAACGACAAACTACCGGCCTGCGTTCCTGCAACTAAGGCATAGGGACCGCCACTGCCATCGGTATAGTTGATGTCCGTCGTGCCATCACTATTTTCAACAAAGCTTACCTGCATATTTTCAGCCAGCTGACGAATCAGATAGTCCCGCTGATCCCGCATCTCGTTGGCGTTACCGCTGACCAGTTCGGTGTTCTTGATATAGCCGTTTAGCTGGGCGATATCGGATAAGGTCTTGTTGATATCTCCCACCTGCGGCGCCAGGGACTCGTTTTGTATCGTGATGGCATCAGTGATACTCCGGCTGACATAATGGAACTGGTCAACCATGATCTGCGCCTTGGCTAACACCGATTGGCGCTCGGCGGTGCCGGACGGGTTGATGGAAAGGTCCTGCCAGGAACTGTAAAAATCGTTCATCGCCGCGCCAAGACCATCTTGCGCGATTTCGTTAAAGACCGGCTCGATCTGCTGCAAGACACCGAGCTTATGGCTATCATAGCCGGACGTCGTACCGGCATTGACCAGCTGTTTCTGCAGCAGACTGTCGTAATAGCGCTCCACCGTCTGCACCCGGACGCCGGTCCCCAGCGGAAAACCGTTATGGGTCGTGGGCGGAGCGGTCTCAAATAGCACCCGCTGGCGGGAGTAGCCAGGGGTGTTGACGTTGGCGATATTCTCGCTGGTGACCTCGGCCGCCACCTGGAACAGCTTAAGACCTGACTTACCTATCTCAAAGGCTGCACTGATGCCCATCTTAAGCCTCCCTGTTGACCATCACGGCACCGGCCTGCGCTCTTTGGACATAGGTTCCTGATGCCCCGTACTGATTGGAGGTGTTCAGCACCCGCAACAGGTAACCAAGCGAGTCATTGACCGTACCCAAGAACCGCTCCAGCAACCCACGGTTATACTGTGCCTGCTGATGTACCGCCTTGCCTGCCTCCTGTACCGCCTTCTGCAGCGGCTGAAGCTGCTTGGCCGTATCCTTCGGTAGTAGCTGTAACAGCTCACTGACCGTTTTGATCGTTGCCCCACCTGCTTGACGAGACATGCTTGCTATGGCGCCGCGCAAGGCATCAGCTGCCCTGTACTGTCGAGCCACCACCGGTTCCTTGAGGCGATTCAACTGTTCCATCTGTGCGGTGTCCAGACTGACAATCGCTTCTTGTTCTTCCTGCAGCAAATGCAGCAGGTCCTTGAACACCTCTTGCTGTTCCTGCAAGGCTGCGGTCAGTGCGGTTGTGCTCATGTTCATGGTGTCTCACCTGACGACGTCGGTACTGAAAGCTGCTGTACCCCTTCATAGCGCCGCAACAACTCCTTCTCCACCATAGAGGCAATACCGCGGCCGCCTCGTTTCGATGCAGCCTTGGCATACTCCTGATCCAAAAGCTCGCGGTAGGTTTGCTCTGCCCTACCGCCGCCGGTCACTGTGTCTTCCTGCACCGTCGCTCGCATTGACTTCAGCATCATGCCCACAAACAACGATTCAAAATCTTGGGAAATCTTCTTCAGTTCTTTACGCTTGGCGTCGCTGAGCGGTTCCTTGACCACCTTAGCGCGGGCGCCCAACTGCTCTGCCTGTCGATCCTGCACCAACGTGGTTGGTGGTATGGTCAGTTCGCTGTTCATCATGGTTATCCTATCGGTACATCAAACGGTTTCCTTGACCCCTTAACCGGCTAAATGATCACAAGCTCGGCCTGCAGCGCACCGGCTGCCTTAATAGCCTGCAGGATGGAGATCAAGTCCCGCGGGGTCACCCCCAGCAGGTTCAAACCGCGCACCACATCACCAATGGTGTTGCCGGCCGGCAGCACCGTCAAACGCTTTTGTTCTTCCTTCACCTTCAGCTCGGTACGGGGAACCACTGTGGTTTCTCCTTTTGAAAGCGGCGCCGGTTGCGATACTTTCGGCGTTTCCTTGATGGTCAGCGCCAGGTTGCCATGGGAAACCGCCACGGCGTCGATCTGCACCTTGTCGCCCATCACGATGGTACCGGTCCGTTCATTGACCACCACCCTGGCCGGCACATCCTGCACCACCTCCAGATTTTCCACCTGGGCGATAAAGTCTACCGGGCGGCTGGCGAAATCCGCCGGGAGCTGCACCATGACCGAACCGCCATCGCCGGTAGCAGCACTACCGGCAAACTGTTTATTAATCGCCGCCGCCACCCTGGAGGCCGTGGTAAAATCGGCCTGGGCCAGATTCAGGCGCAGGCTTGACTTGCCCGCCAGCACGTTGGGCAGCTCCCGCTCCACGAGGGCACCACCGGCGATCCGTCCAGCAGTCGGGTGGTTTTTGGTGGCAGTGGCCCCTTGACCACCGAAGGCGAATGAGTTGGTCAGCACAGAACCTTGGGCTACGGCATAGACCTGATTGTCTGCACCTCGCAGGGGGGTCATCACCAGTGTACCGCCGGCAATGGTCTTGGCATCACCCAGCGAAGAAACCAGCACATCCAGCTTGGTACCCTGCTTGGCAAAAGGCGGCAGGGTAGCGGTCACCATTACGGCTGCCACGTTCTTGACCTTGACATCGTTACGGTTGATGGTAACCCCCATCCGTTCCAGGACGTTCACCAACGACTGCACCGGAAACTTGGTCTGGTCACTGTCACCGGAGCCGTTCAACCCGACAATCAGTCCGTAGCCCACCAACTGGTTGTCCCGAACTCCATCAAAGGCAGCGATGTCCTTAATCCTGGCTGCGTGGGCAGGCAGGGTCAGGCAGATCAATGCCGCCACTGCTGTGAGTATCGTTTTCATAGCTATCATCCTTATTCCACAGCAAAACCTTACTGCGCTAGAAGGGCCATACCTTATCAACCAGATTCATCAACCAACCCGGCTTCTGTCTGTCAGAGATGATTCCTTCGCCGCTGTACGTGATCTGGGCGTCCGCAACGTAAATTGAGTTGATGGTATTCTCGGCGGTGATATCACGCTGCCTGATGACTCCCCGTACGGTTACGATCTGGTCTTCGTTGTTGACCTTGACATTACGGCGTCCCTCGATCCGCAGATTGTTGTTAGGCAGCACATCGATCACCTTGGCCGTAATTGTGGCCGTCAGCGTCTCCTTGCGTGAGGTTGAGCCACTCCCGTCAAAGGTCGAACTGGCGCTCGCATCGATCAGCTTGGACAGGTCGCCGCCGAGGTTATTGGCAAGCAGTCCCACCCCTTGCAGTCCCATGAAGGCAGGTATGCCGGCACTTATCTCGCTGGTGCGGCCGGTGGCGGTTGCGGCCTGCTTGCTGGCGCTGGCGGTTTCGGTCACGATAATGGTAACGACGTCACCAACCCGTCGAGCCTTGCCGTCTTCGGTCAACGGAATACTGGCAGCCTGCCAGATGGAGCCGCTGCTATAGGACGGGGTGGTCGGCTTCAGCTGCTGGTCAAAGGAGGGGGTGACAACCTCGGTCTGCTGCACCACGCAACCGCTCAACATGAGGGCAGCAGCCATCAGTACCGTGTATGGTTTCATATTTGCTACTCCTAACATCAAAAGCCAGCCTCCACCGTAGCGCTGTCCAGCACGCGGGCTGGAAACTCCCTGCGGGAGCTCATATTTTCAACCCGAATCAGGTCACCTACCCCCCCAGAGCTTTTGGCGCGACCAGTGACGGCAATCCTAAATCCTGTACTTTCTGCCACGATGGTTACCAATTGACCACTCCGTACCACCGGCACCTTATCCAGTTGATTACTCCTGAGCGGGGCACCACTGCGTACGGTAGACTTGAGTTTCATCCCCACCACATCCTCGATTGAGCTGACGTGCAGACCACCTGCCTGGGCCACGTCCCGCCGTTGCAGTTGGAGATCTTCACGGTTGAGCACCGTACCGGCCAGTAGTTGTCGACTGGCCACTGCCATCTCGGTACGGGCCTCAACGACGAGCCGCAGCGGAAGATTTTTTTCAACCACGCCGTTCACCCGCACCACCAGGGCCAAGCTGACCGGCCCCCAGCCGTCCCAGGATCCCGGCGCAACCAGCTCAAGGTCACGTACGCCCTTTGGCAGTCGCACCCCCTGGGGCATGGACAGCTGTCGGATAGTAGTCTCCCAACTGCGTCCTGCAAGCTTTTCTGCCAGAAAACGTTCCACTGTGGCCCGAACCTCCCGCTCCGATAGGACCGTTCCCTGTTCCGCACCAGCCGCTACGGAAACCGTGAGGCTGAGTGACAACAGCAGCAGCAACGCTATCCAGTGGTTACGCAACGCCATGACTTACCGCTTGAGGTTGTTGGCCAGCTGTAACATCTCATCCGAGGTAGTAATCGCCTTGGAATTGGCCTCGTAAGCTCGCTGCCCGATGATCATATTGACCATCTCCGTAGCCACATCGACGTTGCTCATCTCGAGAAATCCCTGCACGATGGTGCCGAGGGCATTCTGACCAGGGGTTCCGGTGGTGGCGTTGCCGGATGCATCGGTCTGCTGGTAGAAATTCCTGCCCATGGAGGAGAGGCCTGCCGGATTGGTAAAGTTGGCCAGCTGGATGTTGCCCACGGTGGAAGGAGCGGTCTGCCCTGCCTGTACCACCGATACAGTACCGTCGGTACCGATGGTGATCTTGGTGGAGTTGTTGGGAATCACGATCTCAGGTAGCATCGGATACCCCTCCGGGGTCACAATCCGGCCGTTGCTGTCCATCTTGAAGGCGCCAGCCCGCGTGTAGCCCGTGCTGCCATCGGGCATCTGGATCTGAAAAAAGCCATCACCTTCAATGGCCACATCTAGTGAGCCGCCGGTATTTTGGAAATCACCGGGTGTGAACTGCTTGGAGACAGCTGCCAGCCGAACACCCAGGCCGAACTGAATCCCTGCTGGAATCTGGGTGGCGTTAGTGGAGGGCGAACCGGCATTCTGCACGGTCTGATAGATCAGGTCCTGAAAATCAGGACGGCTCTTCTTGAAGCCGGTAGTATTAACGTTTGCCAGGTTGTTGGCAATCACGTCGATATTCTGGGTTTGGGCATTCATGCCGGACGCTGCCGTCCATAGTGATCGCATCATGACTTGTTACTCCTTTGTCAGGTCAATAACAGGGTTGCAGGCTTATACACGCGCCAGGTCGTTAATCACCTTTGCAGCCATATCGTCGTAGTTACGTACCACCCGTTGGCAGGACTCGAAGAAACGGCTGGCTTCAACCATCTGCACCATCTCGCTGATGGCATCTACATTAGACTGCTCCAGGGCCCCCTGGGCCACTGTGGTTGCGGGGCCGGCTGCCTGTGGCGCAGCAGCGCCTCCTTCAGCCGGTACGAACAGGGTGCCGGCCACCTTGGTCAATTGGTACGGCCGAGGAAAATCGACGATCGCCAGACTCCCGACCGCCTCGCCGTTTATCGTAATGTTGCCTTGGCCATCCACCACCGGCTTGCCGCCACCGGCCTGACCGGCGACATCGATCCTGATCGGCTGCTGGCCGGCATTGGAAAGCACGGGGTAGCCGTTGGCGGTCACCAGTGTCCCATCTCCAGTCAGGCGGAAATGTCCTTGGCGGGTGTAGGCCACGCCGTCAGGGCTGCTGACCACGAAAAAACCATCTCCCTGCAGCGCCAGATCCAGCGTGTTGCCGGTCTGCACGATTGGTCCCGTTGCGTAATCGGTCTGCATACGTTCCTGCAGCAGAACTGGGTCAGCGGTTTGTGCCGGCGGGACGGCCGGCGGATTGAGGTTGCCAGCCAGCACGCTTTCAAAGGCCAGCCTGTCTTTCTTAAAGCCGCTGGTATTGACGTTGGCCAGGTTTGAGGCGATCACATCCAGCCGCTTCATGGCCGACAGGTTCCCAGACAG
>Ga0307363_1000214_pt1 | contig 10072 bp, 7 predicted proteins | sample AAT_RA_Asp2_MT_FD_194613 | JGI IMG/M metagenome (GOLD analysis project Ga0307363, IMG submission 194613) | Metatranscriptome of enriched activated sludge microbial communities from anaerobic digester in WTTP, New Holstein, Wisconsin, United... | ecosystem: Engineered > Bioreactor > Anaerobic >...
CACAGATGCGGGAGCTGGCCTTCCAGATCCGGCCGGGCCTGCGGGGGGGGCGCCCCCTCAACACCATCTGCCGCGGCCTTCCGGGGACCGGGAAGACCACCAGCGTGAAGAAACTCTTCGCCGAGATTGAGGAGACCACAAAGAAGCTCGTCCCGATCCACGTCAACTGCCAGATAGACAACACCAAGTTCGCCATATTCTCCCAGATTTACCGGAAGCTCTCGGGCCACCTGCCACCTTCCTCGGGCACCTCCTTCAAGCAGGTCTTTGATGCCATCGCCAGGATCCTTGCAAAGGAGGAGCAGGTGCTCCTGGTGGCGCTCGACGACGCGAACTACCTCCTCTACGAGAACGAGATAAACAAGGTGCTTTACACGCTCCTCCGCTCGCACGAGTCGTATCCGGGAACGAGGGTGGGGGTGATCATGATCGTCAGCGACATGGCCGTGGATATTGCAAGCGAATTGGATGCACGGGTCTCCTCGGTCTTCCGCCCGACAGAGATCTACTTCCCTCCTTACACGATGGAGGAGGTGAAAAGCATCATCAGCGAGCGCGTGATGCAGGGGCTCTATCCCGGATGTCTCTCTCCCGGGATGTTCGACCTGGTAGTGGAGCAGACCCAGAAGAGCGGGGATCTCAGGGTAGGGGTCGACCTGCTGAAACGGGCCGCCCTGAACGCGGAGAAACGGGCCAGTCGCGTGATAGAGAGGGACGACATCTGCGGCGCCTACCAGGTATCGCGCTACCTTCACCTGGCATACTCGGTGAAAAGCCTCAAGGAAGAGGAGAAAGCCCTGCTCCGGACCCTTGCCATCCATGCCGGCCAGGGAGGGGAGATGAACGCAGGCGAGGTATATAAAACGGTGAAAGAAGAGGCAGGTATTGGATATACCAGGTTCTACGAGATAGTGAAGAAGTTCGATGCCATGCGGCTCGTGAACCTGGAATACCGGGACGGAAAAGGACGCACCCGGGTCATCAGCCTCAGGTACGAACCGGTAAAAATACTTGAATACCTCTCCTGATCTTTTTATAAAACGATCATTTGATAACTCTTATCTCATCTCCTGCTATGTTCTATGGTAAAGGGGGTACTCCACGTGCTCAGTGTTAACGAACTTGCCCTAGAGATTTTTGAAAACCTGGCGGAATACGCCGAAGAATTCAACGCAGCATACCATGAACTCGATAACGGGGCCCGTATCATCGATTGCGGGGTAAGCACCCGTGGGGGGTACGCGGCCGGCCGCGCCTTTACCGAGATCTGCATGGGTGGTCTCGGTGAAGTCAATTTCAGGATGGCCAACATCAAGGATTTCCCCCTTCCTTTCATCGACGTGTTCACGGACTTCCCCTCCATCTCCTGCCTCGGCGCCCAGAAAGCGGGATGGACGATCAAGCACAACAACTACTTCGCCATGGGCAGCGGGCCGGCGAGAGCCCTCTCGCTCAAGCCCAAGCACACTTACGAGGTGATCGAGTACGAGGACGACTTCGATTCGGCGGTCATCGCCCTCGAAAGCGACCACCTCCCGAACGGCGAGGTGATGGAGAAGATCGCCGAAGACTCCCACGTGGATGTCGCCAATGTCTGCGCTGTCGTTGCCCCTACGGCATCCATCGTTGGTTCCATCCAGGTCGCCGGGCGGTGCGTGGAGACTGCGATCTACAAGCTGAACGAACTCCACTTCGATACGAGGAAAATCGTCGCCGCGTTCGGCTGCGCTCCCCTTCCCCCCGTGAGGGGACCGAAGATGGCCATGGGTGTGACCAACGACGCCACCATCTACCATGGCAGGATCATGCTGACCATGAAAGCCCCCGAGATCAAGGATTACCTGGAGAAGATCCCAAGCAACAAGTCCAAGGGATACGGAAAACCCTTCAACGAGATCTTCAAGGAGGCAGGATACGACTTTTACAAGATCGATACTTCCCTCTTCTCACCCGCGGAGGTCGTCATCAACGAGATCTCCGAAGGCGTGGTCTACCACTGCGGCGCAGTAAATCCCGAAGTGACGCTCAAGTCATTCGGGCTCATCTGAACCACTCACTCTTTTATCTCCTTCCCTGCACGTTGCATGCGACCCCTCTCCAGCACAGAAGTCCGGAAACGAAGAGACCACGGGTGGGGGTCGCTATGATCCTGGAAAAGAAACGGGTGTTCAATGCCTATGCTGCCAAGCTGGGCTTACGATCGACACGCCAGCGGGATGTGATTCTTGATATATTTTTGTCGACCCACGAGCACCTGAGTGTCGAGGAGTTGTACCTCAAGGTGAAGGCTTCCCATCCCGGCATCGGCCAGGCCACGGTCTACCGTACCCTGAAGCTGTTTGTGGATGCCGGCCTGGCCCGCGAGATGACGCTGCCGGACGGCCAGACCCGTTATGAGCATCAGCTCGCAGGGGAACACCATGATCATCTGATCTGCACCCGCTGCCATAGGATCATTGAGTTTGAGGATGCAACCATTGAGCATCTGCAGCAGGAGATCGCCCAGCGCCACGGTTTTGTCCTTACCGGCCATAAGATGCAGCTGTGCGGCATCTGCCCGGCCTGTTCGTCAACAACGAAGCATTGATGCAGGCATGCTTGTCAGCACCGAAGGAATCTCCGATGTCATCTGCAGCAACACACCAAGCTGAGTCGTCCCCATCGCGCACCGTCGTCCTGGTGGGCAATCCCAATGTAGGCAAGAGCGTACTGTTCAACGCCCTGACTGGTAGTTACGTCACGGTTTCCAACTATCCCGGCACTTCGGTTGAGGTTGCTCGGGGCACCACGGTCATTGACGGCCAGTCGTGGCAGGTGATCGATACACCGGGCATGTATGCGGTGCATACCATAACCGAGGAGGAGCGGGTAGCGCGGGAGATACTGCTCAAGGAACGACCCGATGTAGTGCTGCATGTGCTGGATGCCCGCAACCTAGAGCGGATGCTGGCCATGACGATCCAACTGATCGAGGCCGGCCTGCCAGTGGTGCTGGTGGTGAACATCATGGACGAGGCCGAGCGGATGGGGCTCTCGTTCGATCTGACCCTGCTCCAGAAGCGTTTGGGTATTCCGGTGATTGCAGCGGCTACAGCCCGCAAGCGCGGCATTGAAGAGATTCGCCAGGCAATTGCTCAGTTTGGTGCCAGCTGCGGTATGCCGATCGCCTACAGCCGCTTGCTGGAAGGGGACATCGCTGAGGTCGCCCGTCTGATGCAGGGTGACTACGTGCTTTCCAAACGTGCCCTGGCCTTACTGCTGCTGCAGGGGGATGATGAGATTACGGCGCTGGTGGCCGGTCTGGAGGGTGACGGCTACCCGGCCCTGGAGCAGAAGGTGAAAGAGATCGCCTTTGAACGGCGGGAATCTTTTCACCTTGATCTGTCGATGGAGCGTAAGGAAACGGTTCGTCGGCTGGTGAACGGTGTGATGAGTATCCCCGAACACCAGCGGGAGACCTGGAACAGCAGGTTTTCGCGGCTGGCGGTGCAGCCGCTGACCGGTATCCCGCTCTTGCTGGCAACGCTCTACTTTGGTCTGTACAAGTTTGTGGGTGGTTTCGGCGCCGGCACGCTGGTGGAGCTGCTGGAGGGGAAGCTGTTCGAGGGCTGGTTTGCCCCTTGGGTTGTCAAGCTGGTCAATGGTTGGATCCCTTGGTGGTGGCTGCAGGAACTGCTGGTGGGGGAGTACGGCATCATCACCCTGGGGCTGCGCTACGCGGTGGGCATCATCCTACCAATAGTGGCAACCTTTTTCATCTTCTTTTCCCTGCTTGAGGACGGCGGCTACCTGCCGCGGCTGGCGCTGATGGTGGATCGGGTCTTCAAGTGGTTCGGCCTCTCGGGGCGGGCGGTGATCCCGATGGTACTGGGCTTCGGTTGTAGCACCATGGCCACCATGGTGACCCGCACCCTGGAAACGGTGCGGGAACGGGTGATTGCCACCCTGCTCTTGGCGCTGGCTATCCCCTGTTCCGCCCAGTTGGGGGTGATACTGGCACTGCTGGCGCAAACACCGGGAGCCCTAGCCGTCTGGAGCGGCTGTATGCTGCTGCTGTTGGTGGTGGTGGGTATTCTGGCCGGTCGTCTTATGCCGGGTGAGGCGCCGATGTTTTACATGGAGCTGCCGCCGATGCGGCTGCCGCAGCTGTCGAACGTGCTGACCAAGACCTATACCCGCATGCAATGGTATTTTCTGGAAATACTGCCGTTGTTTGTGTTGGCCTCGGTGCTGTTATGGCTGGGCAAGATCACCAACAGCCTTGCGCGTCTGATCGATGCCCTGTCGCCGCTGATGTATGCCATTGGCCTGCCGCGCGATGCGGCGGTGGCCTTCATCTTCGGTTTTTTTCCGGCGCGACTATGGCGCGGCCGGCCTGTATGACCTGCAGAGCGCCGGTCTGCTTAACGGCCGCCAGCTGACCGTGGCTGCGGTGACCTTGACCTTGTTTATCCCCTGTGTGGCCCAGTTTCTGATGATGTTCAAAGAGCGCGGCTGGAAGGTCTCGCTGGGTATCTTTGTGTTGGTCAGCCTGTTGGCCTTTGGCAGCGGTTATCTACTCAACCAACTGCTCTTAGCGACCGGGCTGTTGGGGTAACGGATGCGCTGTGCATTCTGCGGACATGAATTTGAAGAATCGGAAGGGCTGCGGCCCGGTTGTGGCGCCTGCAGTGGCGGTTGTCACGGCATCCACTGTCCGCGCTGTGGCTATAAGAACATTCTTGAACCGGCGATGCTGAAACGTTTGAAGTCGTTTTTTACCAAGACTGCGAAGGAGTAGGGCATGAAACTCTCGGACCACGCGGAGGAGATCCTCGAGGCGATGTGGATTGCAATTGAGGAGGAGGGAGCTGCTTTTTACGACCCAGCCTCAATGCGGTTGGCCGACGATGATGCCGGCTGCCGTGAGCTAGTCAGCACGTCGTTGGTTGAGTTGCGTCACGGTATGCTGTATTTCAGGCCCGAGGGGCGTGAAGAGGGCAAGAAGACCATCCGGCGCCACCGTCTGGCTGAACGGCTGATGATGGATGTCTTCAACATCAAAGGGGAAGAAGGGGACGACAAGGCCTGCCTGTTTGAACACCTGCTGCACGAAGGGGTGGATACCAAGCTGTGCACCATGTTGAACCATCCCGCCACCTGCCCCCACGGCAAGCCGATTCCTCCTGGCGACTGTTGTCATCAGGCCCGCCAGAGCGGTGACCTGGGTGTGGTGGCGTTGACCGAGTTCAAGTCAGGCCAGCAAGGTGAGATCGCCTACATTCAGACCGATGACAGCAAAAAGATGCAGAAACTGATGGCGATGGGTGTGCTGCCGGGCAATCGAATCTTGCTGACCCAGTCGTTTCCTTCCTACATCTTTAAGGTGGGTTTCTCTGAATTTGCCATTGATACGGCCTTGGCACGGGAGATATTTGTTAGGAAACTGTAGCTGGTCTCTACGGTTCCGGGCTCAGCCGATTGGTTGTAGGCGATGGCCTGGTTGATTGACAATTCCTGGCGGCCAAGGCTACTATTACTACCCTAGTTCACTATCAGGAAAGGTTGTTATGAAGGTCATAATTCTTTTGGGCGACGGCATGTCCGATGAGCCGAATGTAGAGTTGGGCGGCAAGACGCCCTTACAGATTGCTGAAACCCCCAATATGGACAAGATGGCCCGTGCTGGGCAGGTCGGTCTGGCCAGGACCGTTCCGGACGGGCTACCGCCCGGCAGCGACGTGGCTAACCTTTCGGTTTTTGGCTACGATCCCCGTGACTGCTACACCGGCCGGTCGCCCCTGGAGGCGATCAGCATGGGAGTTGCCCTGGGGCCTGACGACGTGGCCTTCCGGATGAACCTGGTAACCCTGCGTCCCCATGGCGGCAAGCTGTACATGGAGGACTTCTCGGCCGGACATATCGGTAGTGACGAGTCGCACCAGCTGATCGCCACGTTGCAGGCTGAACTCGGCGACAGCCGTTTTGAATTTCACCCTGGCGTGGGCTATCGTCATCTGATGGTCTGGCGTGGAGGCAAGGATGCTATGTCTGCAACCCCTCCCCACGATATCAGCGGTAAGCAGATCATCGACTTCCTGCCCAAGGGGGAGGGGGCCGATGAACTGATCCACCTGATGAACGCGGCCCAGATGGTGCTCCATAGCCATCCGGTGAATCGGCAACGTGCTGAGCGGGACGAACTGACCGCCAACTCGATCTGGCTGTGGGGCCATGGCAAGATGCCAAAGTTGGTGCCGTACCGTGAAAAGTTTGGGCTTTCTGGAGCGGTGATCTCGGCGGTGGACCTGATCAAGGGGATCGGCCGGTGCGCTGGTCTGGAGGTGATTAACGTGCCGGGCGCCACCGGCTATATCGACACCAACTACCAGGGCAAGGCCGAGGCAGCCCTGGCTGCGTTGGAGCACCACGATTTTGTGTATGTGCATGTCGAGGCGCCCGATGAGGCATCCCATAGTGGTAATCTGCAGCACAAGCTGCAGGCCATCGAGGATTTCGATCGACTGGTGGTGGGTACGGTGCTGGCCGGACTGGAACGTTACGAGGATGTGCGGGTGCTGTGTTGCCCCGATCATCCTACACCGCTTCGCTTGATGACCCATACCAGCGACCCAGTGCCGTTTGTCATCTACCAGCCGGGGCAGCCAGCACGTGCCAACGGAGCTACCAGCTATGATGAGGCCGCTGCCAAGGGTACCGGACTGTTGGTGGAGGGGCCGCAGCTGATGAGGATGCTGGCTGCGTGACCAAGCTAGTGGGGCTGCGGGAGAGGGCATGAATCGTTCTCTGCTGGTGCGTATGTTGGTGCTGTTTGTGATTCTGGAGACAGTTGTCTTGCTGGCCTGCTGCTGGTTTGCAGCCTGGCGGCAGCAGACATATCTGGCTGATGAGTATACCGATCTGGCCTCCAACTACCGCGCAGCCCTGGAGACCTCGGAGGTGCTTTCAAAGGCCTTATTTGCCGAGATCCTCAACAAGCAGCCGGTGATTTCCCTGATGAGCAGGGCGGTTGATGCCGACGAAGCCCAGCGCGACACTTTGCGCAATGAACTCGCGCGACAGGTACAGCCAACCTACCGCACACTGATGCAGTACAACATGAACCAGCTGCACTTTCATCTGCCCGATGTCAGCAGCTTCCTGCGGATGCACCGCCCAGCGGTGTTTGGCGACAGTCTGGTTGCTATAAGGCCAGCTGTCGTGCTTGCCAACCAGCGCCGCGACTATGTGTCAGGCTTCGAGATCGGCCGCCATGAGGCCGGCTTCAGGTTCATCTTCCCCCTCTTTGATCGCCAGCGTTTTATTGGCACGGTCGAGACCAGCATTTCTTACAGCCGTTTCCAGGAACAGCTGAACCGCCGTTTCCCCGGAGATTACAGTCTGCTGGTCAAACGATCGGTAGTCGATGCGCGGCTGATTGATAAGGCGAAGCTTGGGCTGCTGGTCAGCCCCTTTAGTCCGCAACTGATGGAGGCGCGCCGCAGCGAGGCCAATCAACCACAGCATACTCCCCCTGTTCAGTTCACCATCCTTGCAAATCGGCTTGCGTCATATGTCGGGCCGCTGCTTGAGCATAACCAGCCGATCTACCAAGCCAGCTTTATCCAGGGACAGGGGTATGCCGTCTACCTGATGCCGATTGCCAATGTGTCCGGTCAGACCGAGTCGTATCTGCTCAAGGTGGTGCAGGATCGCAATCTGGACACCTTCAGAATGACCACTGCGCTGATGGTGGTGGTGGCAACTCTGCTGGTGCTGCTGTTGTGCAGTTATCTGTTCCTGTGGGCACAACGTAACCACAAGCTGCAGGAAGCCAACCGGCTCTTTCATGCGGCAATCGACGCGTTACCGTATCCGTTCCAGATCATTGATACGGCCAGCCATCGTATCGTGGTGGCAAACAGGGCCACCGATGTCAGCGGCAGTTCAGCTGAGGGGTTGGCCTGCTATGCGGCGACTCATGGCGCCGACAGACCGTGTGACGACCCGGCGCACCCCTGTCCGCTCGTGATGGCCCAGACCGAACGGCGGCCGGTGGTGGTGGAGCATATCCATCGCAATGAAGCCGGTGATGATCGGATTGTGGAGGTGCATGGCTACCCGATTCTGGAGGCCGACGGGAATGTCAGACGTTGCATCGAGTACGCCATTGACGTGACCGAGCGTAAAGAGATGCAGGAGCAGCTGGTGCTGCTGGCAGAAACCGATGCCCTGACCGGCGCCTGGAATCGACGTAAGTTCTATGATCTGCTGGATGTCGAAATGACTCGTTCAGCCCGCTACAACCGTCCATTGGTCTTGCTGATGATGGACCTGGATCACTTTAAACAGATCAACGATACCTTGGGTCACGATGTAGGGGATAGTGTGCTGCAGGAGTTGGTGAAGATGCTGAAGATGCAGCTGCGTACCAGTGACGTGCTGGCACGCTCCGGAGGCGAGGAGTTCCTGGTGCTGGCACCGGAAACCACCCTTGAGAGTGGCCGACTGTTGGCCGAAAAACTGGTGCAGGCCAGCCGGAGCCACCGCTACCCGAGGGCGGATACCGTTCGGCTCAGTATCGGCGTTGCGGCGTACCAGCCGAATGATTCTTTGGATGACCTGCTGAAGCGCGCCGATCAGGCGTTGTACCGGGCCAAGAACAATGGCCGCGACCGCTGGGAGGGATAGTGTGAGCAGTGGCCGTGGAGGAGGACCCCTCGGTCAGCTGCCGTAGGAGTCTAGCAGAAAGCGAGCGATACTGCGTCGGGCTGGCAGGTTTGGCAACGAACCGATGGTAAACCAGCGGGCATCTTCGATTTCTTTGCCGTCAACCTGAATGGTCCCGCCGGCGTAGTCGGCTACAAAACCAGCCATCAGTTGCGAAGGAAAAGGCCAACACTGGCTAGTGACGTAGCGGACATGTTTGATGTCAATACCGGTTTCTTCTTTTGTCTCGCGGATGGCACATTCCTCCAGTGACTCACCCACATCGAGAAAACCGGCCACCAGGCTGTAGCGGCCTTGTGCCCATTCTGGTTTGCGTATCAACAGCAGTTGGTCATCACGCCGGATCAGTACGATGGCGCAGGGGTGAATGTGGGGGAAATGTTCGCTGTTACAGTCAGGGCATTTTTTGCCCCAGCTGTCTGCAAGTGGTTGGGGCTGACCTCCGCAGTGGGAGCAAAAACGGCTCATCTGCTGCCAGTGCAGCAACTGTTTACCGATGCCAGCCACGGATAACAGATCGTCGGGTATCCGTTCACGGAAGGCATTGAATGGTTCGGTAGCCAGGCTAGAAGGGATTTCTGTCTGGCTGGAAATCAGTGCTGCCACCACCTGGTGTCCACCCCAGGAGGCAAACGCTAACGGCTGTCCTTTGGTGTGTAAACCTTCTGGCAAATGGCCGAAATGCAGGCGTACGTCAGTAGCATGCTCCTGCACCATCAGGTTTCCACCATGCAGTAGTACCCAGTGTGCGGGCTGTTCAAGCAGTTGCTGTGGGGCATGATACAAGCTAAATCCCTGCGGTAGGGGCGAGCGGTTAAAGGGCAGGTTCACTAGTTCAGGGTAGCTCATTCGTACAGCACCTGTTTTAGCCTGGCCCAAATGCCGTCTGACGGAGGCATTCGGGCCAGGTAATTTACATTTCTGCCAAAAATTTATCATCGTACATGGTTTCAAGGTGCAACTTGTGTTTTTTCTCTTCGGTGGCCATCAGCCGTAGGGCATCCTTGATCTCTGAATCGGCTGCCAGGGCCTCGGCTGCTGTGTAAAGCTGGAAGGCAGCTTCTTCGCTCTTCATGGCAAAGACCAACACGTCACGGAAGTTCATAGTTTCCGTAACCTCTACATCCACCAGATAATCACTGATCTTGAGATCAGGCACCTTCTGAAAATCGTACTGCGCCAGCTTTTCCTGAGTCATGGATTCCATCATCCGCTTGTGTCCCAACTCCTGGGCCGCCATTTCCTCCAGCATTTTACGGGCTGCCGGGGATTGAACTCGTTGGGCAGTCGTACTGTAGAGCTGATAGGCCGCCTCTTCTTTACCAACGGCAAACGTAATCACATCCTGCAGGGTGGCAAAACG
>Ga0307363_1000221_pt1 | contig 9967 bp, 5 predicted proteins | sample AAT_RA_Asp2_MT_FD_194613 | JGI IMG/M metagenome (GOLD analysis project Ga0307363, IMG submission 194613) | Metatranscriptome of enriched activated sludge microbial communities from anaerobic digester in WTTP, New Holstein, Wisconsin, United... | ecosystem: Engineered > Bioreactor > Anaerobic >...
GGCATGCCCGAACAGACAGCACGGGCCTGCTGCCATACAAATTACGTTGCGCACACCACGGACAGAGATCCCTCAAACCTAGCAGGAGCACCTACACGTGACACCTTGGCTTGAATCCGACATCCCCGGCCTGACAGCCACCACCCTGGAGCAGCGCATAGCAGCGGAACGGGAGCGCCAGCACCGCCCGCGACGCAGCTTTTGTCAGCCAATACCGACAAAAAACGGCACCAGCGACCACGTACTGCAGCCAACCGAACCGTGGCTGCGGCAGCAGGCGCGGCGGGGGGCCAACTTCTGCCGTCGTATCGGCCTGAGCGGCCTGGTTCCGCTGGTAAAGCGCAACCTGCCGCCAGAACTGCTGCAACAGCGGCCCAGCGTGGCCATGGCCAGCCTAACGGCACTGGATGACGAACTGTTTGTGAGCGCCACCCTGCGCAGCCTGCTGCAACGGGAACCAGCGCCAACGGAACTGGCCAGTTGGCTGGGCATGCTGCGTAGCGGCAGAATGGCCAAGAGCGAGCTGGTGAGCCTGGTGCGGCTCTCGCCTGAAGGGCGGGCCGCAGGAATAACGGTGCAGGGCCTGTGGCCCAAGGCGCTGCTGTGGCAAGCCTGCCGCCTGCCGCTGCTGGGACGCCTGCTGCGCTTTTTGCTGACCGCGGCCATGCTGCCGGCACTGTTGTACCGGCTGAGGGCATTAGAGCAACTGCAGCAGCGCCAGGCAGCAGCGCTGCATAACTGGCAACAGGCAGCCCACCAGCAGCTGGCGGCCAACGCTGCCCGAAATGAGGCATTGGCCACCCGGGATGAAGAACTGGCCACCCGGGACGAGGAGTTGGCCGAGGCGATTCGGGCCGGCCAACAACGGGCTGACCAACGGGATGCATTATTACGCGACCAGCAGCAGCGGCTGGACGAGCTGAGCCTGGATGCCGGTATCGGCCTGGAGCTGGACGGGTTTTACGCGCTGTTCGAGCAGGCGGCCCGGGGCACGCAGGACGAGATTCGCGAGCGGCAGCGGGTCTATCTGCCCTACGCCGAACAGGCAGCCAAGGCCACCGGCTGTTCCGCAGCGGTGGATATCGGCTCGGGCCGCGGCGAATGGCTGCAGTTATTACAACAGGCCGGCCTGCAGGGGCTGGGTGCTGAAATAAACCGCATCTTTGTTGAAGAAAGCCGCAGCAAGGGGCTGGACGTGGCTGACGAGGACGGCATCAGCCTGCTGCGCCGCCTGCCGGCGGAGAGCCTCTGCCTGGTGACCGCCTTCCAGGTGGTGGAGCATCTGTCGTTTGGCCGCCTGCTGCAGCTGCTGCAGGCGGCCTATGCCGCGCTGCGGCCAGGGGGCTGCATCATTCTGGAAACCCCCAACCCGGCCAGCCTGCTGGTGGGCTGTTGCTCGTTTTATTCCGACCCGACCCACCAGCGGCCGCTGGTGCCATCCAGCCTTGAGTTTATCCTGATGGCCCAGGGCTTCCGCAACATGCAGCTGGTGACGCTGCACCCGCCGGCCGAGCAGCTGCCCTGCCGCGATGATGATCCGCTGGCGCCACTGGCGGCGCGCTGGAACGCGGGACAGGATTATGCGGTAATTGCTTATAAACCGGCAGGAGGCGCACTATGACCAGGCCGTTGCGCGCAGTGCATCAGTTCCATCCCGGCAGCGCCTACGGCGACGGGGTGACCAACGGCATGCTGTTCACCCGGGGGCTGTTGCGGGAGCTGGGGCTTGCTTCCGAGATCTACGTGGAGCATATCGCGCCGGAGTTGGCAGGCCAGCTGCAGCCCTATCGCAGCTTCGCAGACAGCGATGATGCCCTGTTGCTGGTGCACCATTCCCTGGGGCACGATCTGGAGGCCTGGCTGGAAGGGCTGCGCTGCCCCAAACTGCTGATCTACCACAATATAACCCCGGCCGAGTTTTTCCCGCCCGGTAGCGCCCTGCGACACTATGCCACCAAGGGTCGTCGCCAACTGCATTGGCTGAAAGGGTTGGTGGCAGGGGGCATCGGCGATTCGGAGCTGAATACCAACGAACTGCGGGAGGCCGGCTTTGAGCGGACACAGACCCTGCCGCTGCTGTTCTGCAGTGAGGACAAACTGGCCGCACCCTGGGACAGAACCAGCGGCGACCGCTACCGCTCGGCCTGCACGATCCTGTTTGTAGGCCGGATTGTGGAAAACAAGCGCCAGCTGGAGCTGGTGGAGGTATTCCATCGGTTTGTGACCCACAGCGGTCTGGATGCGCGACTAGTGCTGGCCGGCGGCATATCATCGGAGGACTACCGCCAGCAGATTCTGCAACAGGCCGCAGCATACGGCCTGGAGGGACAGGTGCTGATGACCGGCAAGATCCCTGACGAGGAGCTGTTGGCACTCTACCGCGCAGCGGATCTGTTCCTTTGCCTGAGCGACCATGAAGGGTTTGGTATCCCGCTGATCGAGGCCCAACTGTTTGGGCTGCCGGTGGTGGCCTTTGACAGCAGCAGCGTACGGCATACCCTGGACGGGGCCGGGATTTTGGTGAAGGAAAAACAACCGGAGCAGTTGGCGGCCCTGCTGACGCTACTGATGACCCAACGGGGACTGCGGCGGGGACTGTTGTTGCGCCAGCAGCAAACCGCCGCCCGTTTCAGCCGCCCGCGTCTGAAACGGGAGCTGGCCGCATGTCTGGACTCATTTGGGTTCGTCGCTCCGCAGGCGGAACTGTCCGCCGCCGCAGAACCGCCCGCGCTACGCTATCAATTGGAAGGCCCCTTTGACAGCAGCTACAGCCTGGCCCTGCTGAATCGTGAGATGGCCAAGGCATTGGAACAGCTCTACCCCGGCCAGGTGGCGCTGTATTCCACCGAAGGGGGCGGCGATTTTGAGCCGGACAGGGCCTTTCTGGCCAGCCAACCGGAGGTGGCACGGCTGTGGCAGCGCAGCAGGCTGGAGACAACACCGCTGGTGGTGGGACGCAACCTCTACCCGCCACGGGTGACCGACATGGGGGGAGCGATCCGGCTGCTTACCAGCTACGGCTGGGAAGAATCGGGCTTTCCCCAAGCCTATGTGGAGCAGTTCAATCAGCAGCTGGATGGCGTTACGGTGATGTCCCGCTTTGTGCAGAAGGTGCTGCTGGACGCCGGTGTGACCGTGCCGGTGCAGGTGGCGGGGGTGGGCACAGATCATATTATGAACGTCACGCCTTCTCCTTGCCCAGTGGCGCTGGGCTCAGGATTCAAGTTCCTGCACGTTTCGTCCTGTTTCCCCCGCAAGGGGGCTGATCTGCTGTTGGAGGCCTATTTTCAGAGCTTCGGCGCCGATGACGAGGTGACGCTGGTCATCAAGACCTTCCCCAATCCCCACAACCGGATCGAGCAGGAGCTGGCCCGCTACCGACGCAGCCATCCCCAGGGGCCACGGGTAGTGCTGATCAACGAGGATCTGGATGACGGGGTGCTGCGCACCCTGTACCAAAGCTGCCATTGCCTGGTAGCCCCCAGCCGGGGGGAAGGGTTCGGCCTGCCACCGGCAGAGGCGATGCTGCACGATCTGCCGGTAATTGTCACCGCCTATGGCGGCCAGAGCGATTTCTGCACCGAGCAGACCGCATGGCTGGTAGATTATGATTTCGCCTACGCACAAACCCATATGGGGCTTTCCAGCTCGGTCTGGGCCGAACCGCGGGTGGCACACCTGGCAGAGCGGATGCAGGAGGTGTACCGCCTGCATCAACAAGATCCGCAGCAGCTGCGAATCAAAACCGAGGCGGCCCGACGTTTGATCAGTGAACAGTTCCGCTGGGCCGATTGTGCCCAGCGCTTTGATGCCACCGTGACGGCATTGCAGCAGGCGCCGATCTTCGAGGAACCAACCCGCCTGGGATGGGTCAGCAGCTGGCAGACCAAGTGCGGTATCGCCTCCTACTCCTCCTTTTTACTGGAGCAGCTGGATCCGGCCTGGCTGACACCGGTGATCTTCGCCAACCGAGATGAGCCGCTGACCCCTGATAAAGCCAATGTCCACCGCTGTTGGCAGGACTTTAGGGATCATAATTTGAACGAGTTGTTTGAGCGGATCATGGCGGAAAAGATCGATCTGGTGGTGGTGCAGTTCAATTTCGGGTTCTTCAATCTGGCCAGTCTGGCGGAGCTGTTTGAACGCTTACTGGCAGAGCGAATTGAGGTGGTGCTGTTTCTGCACTCGGCGGCCGATGCAAAGCTCGACGGTGAGCCGGTGTCGCTGGGCAGTATCGTCCCTGCCTTAAGCCGGATCAGCCGGATCATGGTGCACAACGTGGCCGATCTGAATATTTTGAAGGGGTTCGGCCTGGTGGAAAATGTGACCCTGTTTCCCCAAGGGGTGCAGCTGGTTGAGCGGTTGGATCGGGAGCAGATCAAGCAAGAACGCGGCCTGACCGGCCAACGGGTGATCGGGGCCTATGGTTTTCTGCTGCCCCACAAGGGGATCGTGGAACTGATTGAGGCCTTTGGCCTGCTGTGCCATCAGCAGCCGGATTTACATCTGCTGCTGGTTAATGCCCTGTACCCTCACCCGGCCTCTGAAGAGACCCTTCACCGCTGCCAGGAAACCATCCAGCGGCTGGAGGGGGTGGCCGAACGGGTTACGCTGGTGAATGAGTATCTTGAAGACAAGGAATCGCTGACACTGTTGGCGGCCTGTGACCTGATCGTCTACCCCTACCAGCAGACCCAGGAGTCGTCCAGCGCAGCGGTACGGTTGGCCGTGGCCTCTCAACGGCCGATCGCCTGTACGCCGCTCGAGATATTCAACGATGTGCGGGAATTTGTACACCAATTGCCAGGCACCACACCTGAGTTATTAGCCCAAGGGATTACAACGCTGCTGCAGGGCGGGGAAGCGCTGTTGATGCAAAAGGCCGACAGCCAACAGCGCTGGATTGAACAGCATGCCTGGCCCCGGCTGGGAGAACGGCTGACCGGTATACTGCGGGGGTTGCGGGCAGAACGGTGGCGCAGAGGCTAAGAACCGCTGCACCTCCTGAACAGACCATATAAATATGCGACTACCTGCCTGAGGAGGCAAGCCAGACACTTCTTGCCTCCTCATATCTGATCACCTATACTTATAAAATTACACCGCCTGAGGCAAACCAGGGGGTTTCAGGGGCGGCAACTTAACTTTTGCGCGAGGTCTTCTCATGGCATTTGATCTGCTTGAACCGAACAACACCTTTGCCACTGCCGCATCATTGTCGTCAGGCACCTATTCGCTGGATGCCTCGGATGCCGACTGGTTTAAATTCAACCTTGAACCAGGGGCGTTCTCTGCCACTATGACGCCGTCTTCATCAGCGGACGTCAATATGATCATGTACAACTCCCAGCAGCAGATCGTGTCGGCAAACTTTGCCTCCGGCACAGAGACCATCTCCTACCATGCTTCGATTGCCGGCACCTACTATCTGAAAATAGAGCCTACCACCACATTAACAACCGGCTACAGCCTAACCCTGACCAATACCATCTCCACCAGTAACGATGACGTCTATGAAGCAGGCGGCGGCAATGACAGTTTTTCACGAGCTGTTGATCTGGGCACATCGCAAGCAACCGTGACGAATCTGGCAGCGAAGGACGACGACTGGTTCAAGATAGAACTGTATCCAGGCACATTCGAGCTAAGCACGCCGTCAGGACTGCTGGTGGAGGTGTACAGCAGCGACCAAAACCGAATTGCCGACTCACTCAGCGCCGGCAGCAACAGCTTCAGTTTTACCGTAACCGACCATGACATCTACTATGTTGGCGTGTCGGGCGGCAGCGGTCAGAGCTACAGCCTGGATTTATTCTCCCGCACCACCTGGATGACTACCCTCGACTACGGTCCAGTGCGGGATGCCTCTATTTCTGTGTTTGATATCGATCAGGACGGCAAGGATGAAATTTTCGTTGCCACAAGCAAGGGGCTGGATGCCAGCCTGAATGAGATCCGTCCGGCAGCCCTGATCTGTCTTGAGGATGACGGCAGCATCAAATGGGCAACTTCGTTCCCGGCCATAGCCGGCGCCGATCCCCAAACAGGCAAGATCTACCAGACCACGTCGGTGAGTACCTCCCCGGCCTTTGCCGATCTGGATGAAAACGGTTCACTGGAAGTTGTGATCGGGGTCGGCGGAGATACCTTTGGTGAGGCAGGTTCAAGCGTGGTGGGCCAACCAGGGGACAAAGGGGGAGTATACGCCCTGAAAGCGGACGGCAGCACCCTCTGGTTCCACCAGAGTCTCGACATCATCGGCGGCAGCCTGAATACGGGAGAAGGGCGCCCTGATGGAGTGTATGGTTCCCCGGTAGTTTTTGACATCGATAGTGACGGTGTAAAAGAGGTTATCTACAATAGTTGGGATCAGAGCACTTGGATACTGGATGGTCGCACCGGCGTATCAGAGCGCAACATCCATTTGGCAGATACGATCTGGGCCGCCCCCCGTATAGCAGATATCAATGAAGACGGCAGGTTTGAAATACTCGTCTCAGCCGATATCACCCAAAATACAGATGCTAAGACAACAACCGGTGGCATCTTCCATGTCCTGTCTGCAACAGGTGAGCAGAATATTGCCGGCTTTAACAGCCCGGTAGGCAATCCGGCCTATACCGATTTACGAGGAAAATGGGAAGAGCAAGCCCTCTGGAGTACCCCCACCACCTCCGACATCGATGGTGACGGCCACTTGGAAATAGCCTACGGCACCGGAAACTTCTTCCATGATACCCGCGGCAGCTATATCCAGGTCTGGAACCATGACGGCAACAACCTGTTCAAACTTTCTACCGTGGGCCGAACCTTTGCCTCACCACTGATCTGCGATCTGGATAGCGATGGCGACAAGGAAATCATCGCCACTACCTTGGACGGCTATCTCTTTGCCTGGGATCATCAAGGCAATCAATTGTTTGCAACACAGACTCTTTCCTATGGCACCACATCAGCCGAGCCTATTTTCAGCTCTCCGATTGCCGTTGACCTGAATAACGACGGGAAAATGGAGATCCTTTATGCCCAAGGATCACAGGTGGTGGTGGTGGATTACCAAGGACACCAACTCAGCTCCCCCAGCCAGCATGATCTTGTTTTTCAGCAGTATAAAGGCTCACCGGTGGTGAAGGATATCGACGCCGATGGTCGACTCGAAATCCTGAGCGGGGGAACCACCGCGCCAAAAGATCAAGCGGTAGTCTACCGCTGGAGCCTGGAAGACGACATAGTCGATCAAAATTTCCTGAACGGCAGGTATCAGCTCCATCAATCAACCAGTAACATCAATGACTTTGTTGAGCGCTTCTATACAACGGTCCTCAGCAGAGAGGCTGAAGCAGCCGGCAAGATCTACTGGGTCGACAGCCTGAGCACCGGAACCAGGGCGGGGGCAGACGTTGCCAGAGGTTTCATTTTCAGTCAAGAATTCACCAACCGGGCCCTGGGTTCTGAACAGTTCCTTGAGGTGCTGTATCAGGCTTTCTTTAACCGGGCAGCGGATCACACAGGGTATTCGTATTGGCTAGACAAACTGCAACAAGGCATGGATCGCAGTACGGTACTGGACGGATTCATCTATTCCCAAGAATTTCGTAATCTCTGTGCCAGCTACGCTATCGCGCCGGCAAAATGACCTCATTGGATATATGCATGAAAAAACTGTTTATAGACTGCTCCTACCTTCATCAGCACACTGAACTGAATACCGGCATCCAGCGGGTCGTCCGGCAAGTAACTACCAATCTGGAAGGTTTGGCAGGAGACAAGGGGTATCAGGTTGTTCCGGTTGATATCAGCCACGAACAATTTACCCCGCTCACTCTGGAGGATCTATATCCTAACCATCAGACGGAAACAGCACCACCAAACCCCAATCCGCTAAAGAATTATTTACGGCAGTTATACAAGGCGTCTCAGGCATTTGCCGCAGCACTTTTTTATCATCCCAAAGCCCAGCGGTTTTTCCTCGCACCACGGCAGGAGTTCGGTCTCAGCTATATCATTGACCGGCTGCTTCTCAGACCGTCCAAAGCCATAACGGCACTGCCGGCGCCAACCGCGCCGGCACCCGTTTATCCGGTGCAGCGCGGAGATATCCTGCTTTTGATCGATTCAAGCTGGTACATGAATATTTGGCCCAGCGTCAAAGCTGCACGGGAACAGGGCGCCTACGTGGTGGCCGTCACCTATGACCTGATTCCAATCACCCATCCGCAATTCTGTGATGACTTCTTAGCCAAGGTATTCAAAATCTGGTTCTTTGATTCACTCAGGTATGTTGATGGCTTTATCGCTATCTCAAAAACAGTAAAACATGACCTTATCCAATTCCTTGAAAAGGAGTTCGGGCCTACCGTACATACCAAGCAGTTCGACCACTTCTTGCTGGGTAGCGACTTTAACCATACCGGAGTCGATCAGCAGCCTATCCGTGCCCAACTGGCCGAGGTATTTGCTGCACGCAATTGCTATCTACTGGTGGGCACCATTGAGCCCCGTAAAAACCACCTGTATCTGCTTGAAGTCTTTGATGAGCTCTGGAAACGCAACATAGATGTGAATCTCTGTTTTGTGGGGAGAGTCGGCTGGAAGGTTGAGCACATCACGGATCGGATTACCGGCAACGCCGAGTGTGCAAAACGGCTGTTCCATTGGTCAGACCTAAATGATGCAGAGCTCGATTATTGCTATGCCCACGCCTCAATGTTGCTCTTCCCATCCATTGCTGAAGGTTTTGGACTGCCTATAGTAGAAAGCCTGACAAAAGGACTGCCGGTGTTGGCCAGTGACACACCTATCCACCGGGAAGTTGGCGGAGATGCTATCGGCTATTTTGATCTTGATAATCCACTTTCGCTGGTGGAGCAAATTATCGCAATCGAACAGGATGGGATACCCCAGCGACTTCAGGTAACCCCGGGTTACCGCTGGGCAGACTGGTCTGAAAGCGCTGGAATGTTGCTTGAAAAAATACTGAGCATGGCTGCCAAATGAAGGAATTTATAAAAAATATTCCCATTATTGGGCCGGCGACAAAGATTGCTTGGACGCTACTGCATATCAATAGTTTTATACAGGCTCTGCAGCATCAGCAGGACCAGATTGATGAATTGCGTGATGTGACTATGACTATCGCCGCCTCAACGCAGAAAATACAGCAGCTCGAGACAGAACTTGCCGCCTCAACGCAGAAAATACAGCAGCTACAAGATGGCCTTGCCTCTGCTGTGGAGCAGCAGTTATTCCATCAGGCGCTGGCAATGCAACAGCGCATAGATCAATTTATCTTTGATGCCCGCCAAACCTTACTGCGCCACGATATAGATGACCAAGAAAAAATGGCAGCAGTGTTGGCCCAAGCCTCACAGCTGCAGGAAAAGAGACCTTGATTTCCTCTCCCCCCGAAGTGCGAGGCTTCTCGCGGAGTTTTTCGTGATCGCAATCCATCAGTTTACCCCGGCAGTGGCTTGGGGGGATGGCGTCACCGGTGGCGTGCTCCTCACGCGGGATATTTTGCAGGAGCTGGGCTATGTCTCACATATCTATACGCGCCACCCTGATCCTGATCTTGATGGTATCTACCTGTTTGATGACTACCAGCCGTCACCTGACCAGACCCTGATTTGTCACCTCTCAATTGGTTACGAAGACCATTCCCGACTTATGCGACTGCCGGATCGCAAAATTCTGGCCTACCACAACATCACACCACCCCATTTTTTCTCCCATAATCCAGCATTACAACAGGCGTGTGCGTTGGGACGCGCCCAGTTACAGGATGCCCGGCAGTTCGTCATCGGGTCGTATGCCGATTCAGACTACAATGCAGCTGAACTGGTCTGGTATGGCTATACAGCCCCCAAGGTAATCCCCCTGCTCATCAATGTTCCCGAGCTGCTACCACCGCCTCACCCACGCAAAAACGGAAAGCCCTTTACCATCCTGTTTGTCGGCCGCATTGTGA
>Ga0307363_1000235_pt1 | contig 9774 bp, 11 predicted proteins | sample AAT_RA_Asp2_MT_FD_194613 | JGI IMG/M metagenome (GOLD analysis project Ga0307363, IMG submission 194613) | Metatranscriptome of enriched activated sludge microbial communities from anaerobic digester in WTTP, New Holstein, Wisconsin, United... | ecosystem: Engineered > Bioreactor > Anaerobic >...
CAGCTTGAGGCTGCCGCCGCTACCGTTGAGATCGAGCCGTTGCTTCCCTGTCTTGGTGATGCGGTGCAGGTGAGCCAGGTCTTTACCAACCTGCTTGATAACGCCATCAAGTATCGTGCTCCTGAACGGCCGCTGCAGATCCGGGTAAGCTGCCAGCCCCGTGGCGTCGGCGTGGAATACTGTGTTCAGGACAATGGTATCGGCATCCATCCCGACTACCATGAACAGGTCTGGGAGATCTTCCACCGGATCAACCAGCGTGATGTGCCGGGAGAAGGCTTGGGCCTGACCGCCTCCCGCCGGATACTCGATCGTTTAAACGGTGAGATCAGGCTTGAATCCCAGGCAGGGCTCGGCAGTTCGTTCTCTGTATGGCTGCCGGTGTAAAGAGGAACGAAAGGATGTTTCAGACGCTTATGGAGAAATTGACCAAGAATGAGGTCGCCATCCTGATTGCCGAGGATGATGACGGTCATGCCGAGTTGATCGTGGATAACCTGCGTGAGGCCGGGCTGAAGAATGAGATCGTCCGCTTCAGGGACGGCCAGGAGGCCTGGGATTTTCTCGCTGGTCCGCCCAACACGCCGGTGACCCGCCAGACAGGCACGGCCTACCTGCTTTTGCTGGATATCCGCATGCCTCGACTCGACGGGGTCGAGGTGTTGCGCCGGGTCAAGGCAGATCCGGAACTGCACAAGCTGCCGGTGATCATGCTGACCACCACCGATGATCCCCGCGAGGTCCAGCACTGCTACGACCTGGGCTGTAGCTGCTATATTACCAAACCGGTCGATTACGACCGGTTTTCTGAGATGCTGAATCGATTGGGCCTGTTTCTGATGGTGGTGCAGGTGCCAGACATCAATGGAAAGGCCTGAAAATCTATGTGTGGAATAGTTGGTTACATCGGCGAGCAGGAAGCGACGCCGATTATCTTTGAAGGATTGCGCAAGCTTGAGTATCGCGGTTACGATTCCGCCGGTATAGCCACCCTGCAGGCCGACGGCATTGCCGTGCGCCGCAGCGAGGGAAAGCTCTCCAACCTGGCGGCCGTGTTACAGGAACAGCCGCTCTCCGGCACCATCGGTATCGGCCACACCCGCTGGGCCACCCATGGCCGTCCCTCCGAGACCAATGCCCATCCCCACAAGGCCGGTTCGGTGGTGGTGGTCCATAACGGCATCATCGAAAACTACCTGTCCCTGCGCGGACAGCTCAAGGCAGCCGGACACACCTTTGCCAGTGAGACCGACACCGAAGTCATTGCCCACCTGATCGAACAACGCCTCAAACAGAACCCCTGCTTTGAAACAGCGGTCCGCACCGCCCTGCAGGAACTGCAGGGCGCCTTTGCCGTCTGCGTCATCTGCCAGGACCGGCCCGACACCCTGATCGCCGCCAAGGTCGGCTCCCCCATGGTCGTAGGACTGGGCACGGGCGAATTCTTTGTTGCCTCCGACATCCCGGCCATCCTCAACCACACCCGCGAGATGATCTTCATGGAGGATGGCGAACTGGCCCTCTTCACGGGCAAGACCGCAGCTTTTTCCACCATTGCCGGTACGCCACTGGAGAAAAAGGCCCGCCACATCGACTGGTCGCCGCTCATGGCCGAAAAAGGCGGCTACAAACACTTCATGCTCAAAGAGATCCATGAACAGCCCCGGGCCGTACGGGACACCATTGCCGGGCGCCTGCAGGAACAGGAAGGGGATGTCTACCTGGAGGATCTCGGCTATGATGACGCGGCCCTCAGGACCGTCTCCCGCATGGTCATCGTGGCCTGCGGCACCTCCTGGCACGCAGCCCTGACCGGCAAATTCCTGATTGAAGGCTATTGCCGCATCCCGGTCGAGGTCGACATCGCCTCAGAATTCCGCTACCGCAAGCCGGTCATTGATGCGCGCACCTTGGTAATGGTCATCTCCCAGTCCGGCGAAACCGCCGACACCCTGGCGGCCCTGCGGGAGGCCAAGGCGTTGGGGGCCATGAACCTTGCCATCTGCAACGTACTTGACTCATCCATTGCCCGTGATGCCGCCGGGGTCATCTACACCCATGCCGGCCCCGAGATCGGGGTGGCCTCCACCAAGGCCTTCGTGACCCAGCTCACCGCCCTGTACCTCTTCACCGTCCGCATGGGGCGCGCCATCGGCACGCTCACCAGCCACCAAGGGCAAACAATGCTGGCCGGCCTGAAAAAGGTGCCGGAACTACTGGAACAGACCCTCAGGCTGAACCAACAGACCGAAAAGATTGCCCGTCAGTATATGCATGCCCGTGACTTCCTCTACCTGGGGCGTGGCAGGAACTTCCCGATCGCCCTGGAAGGGGCGCTCAAACTGAAAGAGATATCCTACATCCATGCCGAAGGGTATCCGGCCGGTGAGATGAAGCATGGCCCGATCGCCCTGATCGACGAAGAGGTGCCGGTGGTGGTGCTGGTGCCCAAAAACGGGACCTACGAGAAGACGGTCTCCAACATGGAAGAGGTGATCGCCCGCAGCGGCCGGGTGATTGCACTGTGCAGCGAGGGTGACCGCGAGGTACAGGAAAAGGCCGAGACCACCCTGGAGGTGCCGCAGTTAAACGATGATCTTGATCCGATCCTGTTATCGGTGCCGCTGCAACTGCTGGCCTACCATATTGCCGTGCTGAAAGGGACCGACGTGGATCAGCCGAGAAATCTGGCAAAATCCGTGACGGTAGAGTAGCTATGAGATCAAGTGGGATGCGTCTGAGCCACCGGCTGGTGCTGGTGGCTTTTTTTACCGCCCTGATTGGCGGGAGCTGGCTTACGTGGGAGATTGCTTCCGTTGCCCAGCCTGCGGCCTCTCCTGTGGACAAGGATCATGAAAACTTGTGCCGGATTGAGTATCCGAGCCAGAAGGGGATGCATTGGCACCCTCATTTTTTGCTTCCCAATGAAACCCTGGAATCGCTCTACGGTAAGGATTGGGTCTGGGTGGCCCGCTTCAACCGGCTTGACCGGCGGCATGCCTATCCCGGCATGACCATCAAGGAACCAGAGCGGATGGAGGATATCCGCAACTATGCGCCGCTGCCCCATGAGTATCCGGCGGCAAAACCTTACCGTAAATATATCCTGCTGGATAAGACGGAACAGTGGATCGGCGCCTATGAGCGGGGTGTGCTCAAGTTTTCCATGCCGGCTGCCACCGGTAAGCCCGGCACTGAGACCCCGGTGGGGATCTTCCGGATCGATGCCCGTCACATGACCCATACCTCTTCACTTTACAAAGTAGACGGAGAAGAGGGGGAGCAGTACCCCATGGATTATGCAATGCGTTTTCATATTGATGAGAAGAACGTGGGCTACTGGGTGCATGCCCGTGACCTGCCTGGCCGGCCGGCTTCCCATGGCTGCATTGGACTGTTCGATGAGGAGATGCAGCAGCGGATGTTTGATGTCCCAAGCAAACCGGTGTTGATGGATGCGCGTAAACTCTATGAGTGGGCTGTTCCTGATAGCGAGTATGGTGACGATTACGGAGACCTCCAACTGATTGAAAACGGACCGGTGCTTGAGGTGCGTGGAGAACTTCCGATTTATCGGTAAGCTGGTGTTTTTTCTTTTCCTTCCGCCCGGTCTGGGCTAGTATAAACATTCTATTTTATCTGAACGAGGCACCTATTCCGTGGACAAATTGATTATCAAGGGCGGCAACCGCCTTAAGGGCGAAGTGACCGTCAGCGGTTCCAAAAACGCCTCGCTGCCGATCTGCATAGCCGCCATCCTGGCACCCGGTGCCAGCACCATTACCAACGTTCCCGGTCTGCGCGACATCAACACCACGGCAAAACTGCTGGAATCCCTGGGGGCAGGCATCGATCGCCAGGGCAACAGCATGCGGATCGACGCCGCCAGCATCAATACGGTTGAGGCGACCTATGATCTGGTCAAGACCATGCGGGCCTCGGTACTGGTGCTTGGGCCGCTTCTGGCCCGTTTCGGCAGGGCGCGGGTTTCGCTGCCCGGCGGCTGTGCCATCGGTGCGCGGCCGATCGATCAGCACCTCAAGGGCCTGAAGGCGCTGGGGGCCGAGATCAGGCTGGAGCACGGCTACGTGGAGGCCGTTGCCAAAAAAGGGCTGCAAGGGGCACGCATCAATTTCGATATCTCCACCGTGGGGGGGACGGAGCACCTCATGATGGCTGCTGCGGTTGCCAAAGGGGTGACCGTGCTGGAAAATGCCGCCCGGGAACCTGAAATCTCCGATCTGGCTGATTACCTGAACCGGATGGGGGCCAAGATCGAGGGGGCCGGCACCGATACCATCAGGATTCAGGGGGTGTCGGAGCTGACGCCGGCAGCCTATGAGGTGATGCCGGACCGGATCGAGGCCGGTACCTTCATGTGCGCTGCCGCCATTACCGGCGGTGATGTCAAGATCAACGGCATGAAGCTGGAGCATCTGGATGCACTCTGCTTCAAGTTGATGGATGCCGGGGTGGAAATCAGCAATCGGGGCGGCACGGTACGGGTCAAGGGGCCCAAGCGGCCCCAGGCGGTCAACATCAAGACCCGGCCGTATCCCGGTTTTGCGACCGATATGCAGGCCCAGTTCATGGCGCTCATGACCGTTGCCGACGGCGCCAGTGTCATCAGCGAGAATATCTTTGAAAATCGTTTCATGCACGTCTCAGAGTTGCAACGCTTCGGGGCCGACATCACCATTGAGGGGAACACCGCCACGGTCAAAGGGGTCAAGAAGCTATCCGGCGCGCCGGTGATGGCCACCGACCTGCGGGCCTCGGCCTGTCTGGTGCTGGCCGGTCTGGCTGCCGAAGGCAGCACCGAGATCCAGCGGATCTATCATCTGGACCGCGGTTACGAGCAGATAGAAACCAAGCTGGCCGGCCTGGGGGCTGAGATCAAACGGGTGGCAGAACCATGAACAGTACCTTGTCCATTGCCATCCCCAAGGGACGTATCCTGACCGAGTCGATTGAGCTGTTCGGTAAGATCGGCATTCACCTGGAGAGCATGCTGCAGGATTCGCGCAAGCTGATCTTCGAATACCCGGAGCAGAAGCTGCGCGCCCTGATCGTGCGGGCCACCGATGTGCCCACCTATGTCGAGTACGGCTGCGCCGACCTGGGGATTGTGGGCAAAGATACCCTGTTGGAGCAGGATAAGGACCTCTACGAACCGCTGGACCTCAAGTTCGGCTATTGCCGGATGATGGTGGCTGAACCGGCCAACCTGGCCAAAAACGATGACCCGACCCGTTGGTCCCACATCCGCGTGGCCACTAAGTACCCCCATGTGGCGGAAAAATATTTTGCCGCCAAAGGGGTCCAGGCCGAGATCATCAAGCTGTACGGTTCCATCGAGCTGGGACCGCTGGTGGGGTTGTCGGAGCGGATCGTGGATCTGGTCTCCACCGGCGAAACCCTGCGCCAGAACGGCCTGGTGGAGGTGGAAACCATCGCCGAGATCACCACCCGCCTGGTGGTCAACCGGGCCTCACTCAAGACCAAGCACCTGCGGATCAGAAAGATCATCGATGACCTTGAGGCCGTGCTTGCTGAAGGAGAATAAACGCCGTGCTGTTCCTGGATATTCACGATACTGATTTTGATAGCCGCTTTAGCGCCATTCTGTCGCGCAGTGCCGACACCTCTGCCGAGGTGCTGGAAACGGTCCGTACCATCATCAACGAGGTGCGTAGCCGTGGCGATCAGGCCCTGCTGGAATATACCAACCGCTTTGACCGCCTTGGCCTGCATGGGACGGCCGCCCTGGAGATTGGACCGGCCGAGCTGGACGCGGCCGTGGCCCAGGTGCCAGCCGACGACCTGGCGGCCCTGCAGCTGGCCGTGGAACGGGTGGGGCGCTTCCATGAAAAACAAAAACAGCAGACCTGGATCTCAACCGAAGAAAGCGACATCCTGCTGGGACAAAAGGTGACGCCGCTGAACCGGGTCGGCATCTACGTGCCGGGCGGCAAGGCCAGCTATCCCAGCAGCGTGATCATGAATGCCGTGCCGGCCAAGGTGGCAGGGGTCAAGGAGATCATCATGGTCTGCCCCACGCCGGGGGGCGAGATCAACCCGGCCGTGCTGGCTGCGGCAAAACTGGCAGGGGTAGACCGGATCTTCCGGGTTGGCGGCGCCCAGGCCGTGGCTGCCCTGGCCTACGGTACTGCCACCATTCCGCGGGTGGACAAGATCACCGGGCCGGGCAACATCTATGTGGCCACAGCCAAGCAACTGGTCTTTGGCCAGGTGGGGATCGACATGATCGCCGGTCCCAGTGAGATCTTGGTGATCAATGACGGCACCGGCAATCCGGCCCATATTGCGGCAGACCTGCTCTCCCAGGCCGAGCATGATGAGCTGGCCTCCTCGATCCTGATCACTACCGAGCGTGGTTTTGGCGAAAAGGTGGCTGCCGAGGTGGAGCGCCAATTGACGCAATTGTCCCGCGAGTCCATCGCACGGGCCTCCTGGGACAGGTTCGGCGCCGTGATTGTGGCAGGGACGCTGGAGGAGGCTGCTGCCTTCTCCAACCGGATTGCGCCGGAACACCTGGAACTGGCCGTGGCAGACCCCTTTGGCCTCTTGCCGTTGATCGAGCATGCCGGGGCGATCTTCATGGGGCACTGGACTCCTGAGGCGGCCGGCGACTATCTGGCCGGTCCCAACCATACCCTGCCAACCGGCGGCACGGCCCGCTTCTTCTCGCCGCTGTCGGTGGATGACTTTGTGAAAAAATCCTCCATCATCAGTTTTTCGGAGCAGGGGCTGAAGCGGCTGGGCAGCAGGATCGTGCAGATTGCCGGGTTAGAAGGGCTGGAGGCCCATGCCCGTTCGGTCAGTCTGCGGCTGGAGTAATTCTATATCTGATAGCCAACTAATAAATCGCGCGCCTTGGATTACGTATGGGACAGTACGCTGACCCCGTTTGTAACTTTCTTCCAAAACCCCAAAGTACATCCCCTACGCTTTTAAAAGAAGTAATCCTGTGATGATTGAAACTCCTGCAGCTACCCCAATGTTCCTATGGTGATTTTTGTCCACCAATCTGGTTTACAGGCTGTATCAAAAAGGTATAACATTTATACATGGGCTTTGAATTCGATCCAGATAAAAGCGCTGCAAATCTACACAAACACGGCATTGACTTTATTGCGGCGCAAATGCTGTGGGATGATCCTGATTACATAGAAATACCAGCAGTTACCAGTGATGAATTGAGATACCTGGTGATTGGCACGATTGACAACAAACATTGGTCAGCAGTGATCACCTACCGGGAGCAACGGATCAGAATCATTTCGGTACGTCGCTCACGAAAGGAAGAGGTAGCCATTTATGAAAGCTGAGGAATTTGATAAAAAGTTTGACGATAATGAAGATGTCAGCGCCCACCTTGATCTCTCTAAGGCCCGTCGTCCTGAGCAGGAACAGAAACGAGTAAACGTCGATTTTCCAATCTGGATGATTCAACAGCTGGATAAGGAAGCGAAACGTTTGGGGGTTCCGCGTCAGTCAATCATTAAGGTTTGGGTTGCTGAACGGCTTAGAAAGGCAGCTTAGCTCCATATTTGCAGAAACGGCGAAATAGATTAAGAATCGATTCTGGCTTGAACGCCACCCTTTTGCATGCTATTCCAGAGAACATTATGAAAACTACCTTTCTGCGTCCCGCCATTGCCAACATGGCCGGCTATGTGCCCGGCTTTCAGCCGCCGGATATCGCCTCTTGGATCAAGCTGAACACCAATGAAAATCCGTACCCGCCATCACCCAAGGTCAAAGAGGCGATCCTGGCGGAGCTGGGCGCTGATGCGGCCCTGCTGCGGACTTATCCCAGTGCCTCCAGCGAGCGGCTGCGTCAGGTGGCCGGTGAGCTGTACGGTTTTGATCCGGCCTGGATCATTATGGCCAATGGCTCCGATGAGGTGTTGAACAACCTGATCCGGGCCTGTGCCGCTGAAGGGGAGGAGATAGCCTATGTGCATCCCTCCTACTCCTACTATGCCACCCTGGCCGAGATTCAGGGGGCCAGGGTACGCACCTTTGGTTTGACTGATGACCTGCAGCACATTGCCGACTTCCCGGCGCGCTACAACGGCAAGCTGTTTTTTCTGACCTCGCCGAACTCGCCGCTGGGGGTTGCCTTTCCGGTGGCCTATGTCGAGGAACTGGCCACCCGTTGTGAGGGGCTGCTGGTGGTGGATGAGGCCTATGCCGATTTTAACGACTGCAATGCCCTTGAGCTGGTACGACGGCATGCCAATGTCGTGGTTACCCGCACGCTCTCCAAGAGCTATGCCCTGGCCGGGATGCGGCTGGGGCTGGCCATTGCCCGGCCGGAGATCATTGCCGCCCTGGACAAGATCCGCGACCACTACAACCTCGACCGCTTGGCCCAGGCCGCTTGTGTGGCCGCCTTGCAGGACCAGGCCTATTTTGCCGAGCGCCGCAACCAGGTGGTGGCAACGCGGGACTATTTTGCCGGCGCGTTGCAATCGCTCGGCTATGTGGTATTAGAGTCAGCTGGTAATTTTGTCTTTGCCATACCGCCGGACAGAAACGGCAGACGGGTCTATGACGGTTTGTACAACCGCAAGATTCTGGTACGCCACTTCAGTGATCCGCTTTTGGCCCACGGACTGCGGATCTCCATCGGCACCCGGGAGGAAATGGAGCAGACCCTGACTGCCCTCAGGGAAATCGGTTAACAGAGAGGAGCTGTGCGATGCACCTGTCCGAGATGCACACCCGTTGTGGCCAATGCAACTTCAACTATTCGCGGATCGACACCGAGGCCTGGGGACGTTTCAGTTCCCGGCGGATCATGTGCCCGATCTGCGGCTGGACGGTCTATGAAGAGCACCGTTGGGAGGAAGATGGCACCTCGCGACTGATGAAGCGCAACGAGGCCCAGGGGTTCGGCGCCTACCGCCTGATCCCACCCGGCGGCTACACCGGCTACAACGCCTTTCACTCCGAGCCGGCCCCTGAAGTCTTGCAGCATATCAAGGACCTTTTGACGGATAAGGGCTGGAAAGGCTATTTGTCACTCTGGGACAGCAAGGAAAAAAAGGCCCATCTGGTGCTGGGGCATCCGCTCAACAAGTTTGATGCGCACAGTGTCAATGGGTCCAAGTGAGGGAACCGCATGTTACGTACCGCTGAAATCGAACGCATTACCTCGGAAACCAAGATTACCCTGAAGCTGGCGATTGACGGCAGCGGTATGGTGGCCATCCGCACCACCGTGCCGTTTCTTGACCACATGCTGCACCTGTTTGCGCGCCATGGCCTGTTTGATCTGACGGTCGAGGCCCATGGCGATATCGATATCGATTTCCACCACACGGTTGAGGATATCGGGATTGTACTGGGCGAGGCGTTCCGTCAGGCCCTGGGCGACAAGAAGGGGATTGTGCGCTACGGCACGGCCCGGATTCCGATGGATGAGACCCTGGCCGATGTCAGTGTTGACCTGTCAGGTCGGCCGTATCTGGTCTATAATGTCGCCCTACCCAAGGTTAAGGTGGGGGATTTTGATGCGGAGCTTGCCAAGGAGTTTTTCCAGGCCTTCGCCAATACCTGTGGCTGCAATCTGCACCTGAACCTGCTCTATGGCGATAATGTGCACCATATCATCGAGGCCTGCTTCAAGGGGTTCGGCCGGTCTCTGGATGCCGCCACCCGGCAGGATACACGTCTGAACGGCGTGATGTCCACCAAAGGGGTGCTCTAGCGGCATCTGTCCAGCCGAGGCAGAAAAAACAG
>Ga0307363_1000242_pt1 | contig 9635 bp, 14 predicted proteins | sample AAT_RA_Asp2_MT_FD_194613 | JGI IMG/M metagenome (GOLD analysis project Ga0307363, IMG submission 194613) | Metatranscriptome of enriched activated sludge microbial communities from anaerobic digester in WTTP, New Holstein, Wisconsin, United... | ecosystem: Engineered > Bioreactor > Anaerobic >...
GGCGCTGTTGCGCAGCATGGCCGGCGGCGCTTGCCGGCCGGAACTGTTCAACCTGAGCGATGAGGAGCTCCTGCAAGGAGTTCGTGCCGACCTGTTGGCTGCCATGGGGATCAGCAAGCCCCCCGCCTTCAGCCGCGTTATTCGTCACAGCCACGCCATTCCGCAGTACACGGTGGGACACGCTAAACGCCTGGAGCTGCTGGAGGGCAGGCTACAGGGGCTGCCCGGCCTGCTTTTGACCGGCAACGCCTTCAAGGGGGTTGGGCTGAATGATTGCGTGGCAGCCTCACAGGCCACGGTGCAACGGGCGTTGCAGATTTTGGGAGGGTGAGACCATGAAGATCAGAAAAAAACTGTTTGCCGATTTCGAGTATGAAGAGGTGCTGGACACCAAGACCCGCGAGTTGATCCGGGTCGGCTGTGCCGTGGCGGTCGGGTGTCCTACCTGACTGAAGAAGCACTTCGCCCTGGCGAAGGAGGCCGGCGCCGGGAGCGCCGAACTGAAGGAAGCCATGGCCTACGGGGTGATCGCCCCGGCCGGCCGCGCCAAAAACTTTGCCCTGGAGTTGCTGGAGGAGCTAAAGGATCCCTGATTCCACAAAACTATAGTAACTGCCGTCACCGATGATGATATGGTCCAGCACCTTGATCCCCAGGAGTTCCCCCGCTTCTTTCAGACGCCGGGTGATCTCGCGGTCCTCCCGGCTGGGGGCCGGATCGCCGGAGGGGTGATTGTGGATAAACAGCACGGCGGCAGCCGATTCCCGCACCGCCGGGGCAAAGACCTCGCGGGGATGCACAATCGCCTGATTCAGGCTCCCTTCGGAGATCCGCGCCTTGCGCATGATCCGGTTCTTGCCGTCCAACAGCAGGACCAGAAAACACTCCTTGCGCAGATCCCGCAGTTCATGGTGGAAAAACTCGAACACCTGCGCCGGTGTGGTGAACCGTTCCAGGGTTTCCAGGCGCCTGGCCTGGAAACGGCTCCCCAGCGTAAAGGCGGCCTTGATTGAGGCGGCCTTGGCCAACCCCAACCCTTTGAGTTGCTGCAGTTCGTTCAACTCGGCCTGGGCCAACTCGCGCAGGTTACCATCAAAGGCGCGCAGCAGCTCCCTGCCCAGATCAATGGCGCTCTTGCCGGCGGCCGCCTCTCCGGTCCGCAACACCAAGGCCAACAGTTCCGCATCGGACAGGGCCGTGGCCCCCTGTTTCAGCAGCTTCTCCCGCGGCCGCTCATCCTCGGGCCAGTGCCGGATGCCGCCGCCTGTCATTGCAGGATGCCCGTCCCCAGCAGCACCAGCACCATCCCGCCCAGCGCAACGCGATACCAGACAAAGGTCCAGAGGGTGCGTCCCTGGACAAAGCGGAGCAGAAACGCCACGCAGAGATACCCCACCACTGCCGACACCGCCACACCTGCCAGCATCGGCAGCCCTTCACCGGCAGGAATGCCGTGTTTCAGCAGATGCCGACCTTTCAGCAGCGCTGCGCCAAAGACGATCGGCAGGGACATCAGGAAGGAAAAGCGGGCCGCCTCAACCCGTGACAGCCCCACCAGCAGGGCAGCGGTGATGGTAATGCCGGAGCGGGAGACGCCCGGCAAAAGTGCCAGGCATTGGCTGCAACCGATGATCATGGCCATCTTCAGGGTGACATTTTCAACCCCGTGTCCCTGGGAACCGTAGCGGTCCGCCAGGCCCAGCAGCAGACCAAAGACGATCATAAACACCACGATCCAGAACGGGCTGCTGCGAAAGACATCCTCAATCGGCTGTTCCAGGGTCTTGCCCACCAGGGCGGCCGGCACCGAGGCCAACACCAGCAACCAGGAGAGCCGCAGTGTTTTCCCATCCTGCTGCCAAAAGCCGCTCACCCCTTCCCGCACCAGTTGCACGGCCTCCCGCCTGAAATAGACGAACAGGGCCAGGAAGGTGCCGAAGTGCAGCGCCACATCAAAGGTCAGCCCCGACTCGGGCCATCCCAGAAATCGCGGGATCAGCAGCAGGTGCGCCGAGCTGCTGATCGGCAGCACCTCGGTGGCCCCCTGCACAATGCCGAGGATCACGGCATGCATGATGTTCATTGTCTTTCGGCCTCCTCTGTCGTATGGGCTTCCGGCTGCTGATCAAGCTGTCGGCGTTGCGGCCCGAGCTGCAGCATGGCACCGTCCTGACGCCCCTGGTGGTAGGCCGTTGCCAGCACGGTCGAGCTGCGGCTCCGGCGGGTTCGCAGGTTGCCGAAATGCTCCTCGCGGTACTGCCTGATCAGCGCCTCCTTGACCGGCACCAGGGCGGTGCTGGTGGTGGGGGTCTGCACCTTCTGATCGGCCAGGGCTTGCCGCACTCCCTGGACCGCTCCCAACAGATAGGAGGTCCGGACCCGCTGGCGATCAAGCGGCATCACCCCTTCCTGCTGCAACTCCAGGCAATGCAGGTAGCCCGAGGCCAGCCGGCGCAGCTCCTTGATCAGGTACTGCAGGGTACAGACCGCCACGGCCGGATCCTCACCCACGCCGATAAAACGCAGGCGGCTGCACTCCGGGGTGGTGGTGACGATCGGAAAGCAGTCAAAGGCGTTGGCCACCGTGGCAAACAGCGATGACAGCCACTTGGGGACCGTCTTGGCCACCTGCAACGCCACCTCGCCGGCCCCTTCCTCCTGGGCCTCAAGCTCGGACATGGCCAGATTGTGCTCTGACAGCAGGCGCTGGGCGTGCGCAGCGGCCAGGGCAGCCTCGTGTTCGTTGCTGCTATTGGAAAGGGCCAGCAGTTTGCGGACCCGTTCGATAATCCGTTCACGTGTCATGGGGTTTGTTTTTTCTCGTCCTGCTCCAGGTCCTCACCGGTGATGAGCGACTCCTCGGTCAGCTCGGCCAGACCGGCATCCTTGCGTCGGAAGCGGATCACCAGCCAGTAACAGACAAAATAGGCCACCAGCGCGGCGACAATCCCGATTACAGAGCTACCCAGCAGCAGCGATTTGGAATATACCTTGAGCTCCTGCCACTCCAGGTGCCTGAAGACAATCGGCTTGGGCGGCAAGCCCCGCAAAAAACGGCCGAGCTTGAAACTGGCCACCAACGCCGGACCAACGGTCAGCGGCGTATTGATCCAGGCGCCGGTAATGGTTGCCAAGCGGTTAAGACGAAGCAGAAAGGCGGCGGCAATGGCGATCGGGGTATGCAGACCAAAAAACGGGGTAAAGCTGATAAAGACCCCCACGGCAAAGCCTGCCGCGATATGGCCCGGGTGGCTGTCCAGGGCAAGGATCGCCTTCATACGCTGTTTGAGTTGTTCTCTGGTCATGGAGATCGCAGTCTAAAGAGCGCTCTGCCGGTTTGTCAATCGCCAAAAACCGTTGCAGCGCAATTGTAATAATGGTAACCAATGCCAGCCGAGCACTCACCTACGCCTCAGGAGGCCTCCATGCCGCAGAAAGACATGACCTATTTTGCCGTCTCCGTTGTCGGCGCCGACCGCCCCGGTATCGTTGCCGGCGTAACCGAGGCGCTGTTCCGACTGGGCTGCAATATCGCCGATTCCAGCTGTGCCATGCTGGCGGGCGAATTTGCCATGATCCTGATCATCTCCCACCCCAAGCCGTTTACCAAGCTCCAGTTACTCGAAGAGTTAAAGCCTGCCTGCGAACGGCTCTCCCTGACCCTGTCGGTGCGCCATCTGCAGCAGCGCGAGGGGCAGCGTGCCGACACCTCGGGTGAAATCTGCCAGATCACGGTCTACGGCGCAGACCAGCCGGGTATTGTCTACCGGGTCACCAGCGCCCTGGCCGAGCGCCAGATCAACATCATGGACCTGCAGACCAAGCTGGCCGGGTCTGCAGAGGCCCCGCTCTATATCATGCTGTTGGAGGCGGTGCTGCCCGATACCATCACGGCCGAGGCGGTTGATCAGCTGTTGGCCCGCCTGCGCGATGAGCTGCAGGTCGAGATCGGGGTGCGGCTCGTGACCCCGGTGGAGCTGTAGGCAATGGCACTACAGCCGATCCTGAAATACCCCCATCCTGTCCTGAAGAAACTGGCCCGGCCGGTTGAAGCGCTTGATCAGGAGATCAGCCAGCTGGTGCAGGACCTGCTGGATACCATGCATGCCGGCCCCGGTTCGGTCGGTGTTGCGGCCCCCCAGATCGGCGTCAGTCTGCGGGTCTGTGTGATCGACGTATCCCAGAGCAGGCATGGCAAAGACAACAACCACGGGCAACTTTGCATGGTCAATCCCGAGATCGTTGCCCGTAGCGGCGCCGCCATCATGCGGGAGGGCTGCATGAGTGTGCCCGATTACACCGGCGACGTGGAGCGGGCCACCGAGGTGACGGTAACCTTCCTGGACGGCCTCAGCGGCGAAACGCAACGGATCACCGCCAGCGGCTTTGAGGCGGTCGCCATCCAGCACGAGATGGACCACCTGGACGGGATCCTGTTCCTTGACCGGGTGATCAGCATCGCCACCGGTCTGTTCAGACGCAAAAATTATCGTTAGCAGGCTGTTGAAATTGAAGTAGTAAAAACAACCGTATTTTAGTATATTTGCGCACACAACATCTCGGTATTACTAAGGAATGTTATGCGCGGAACTGATGTTTGCAATGAAGCTCTTTTTGCCTATGTGACGCCTGAATCATTTGTGCCCAAGGATCATCCGCTACGTGCAATTCGCAGTATGGCTGATCAGGCACTTTCCGAGATGAGCCCACTCTTTGACAGCATGTATGCCGATTCAGGTCGTTCTTCCATTGCCCCGGAGAAGATGCTGAAAGCTCAACTGCTGATGATTCTGTATTCAATTCGCAGTAACCGGCAACTGGTAGAGCAGATACGCTACAACTTTCTGTACCGCTGGTTCCTTGGCATGGGACTGGATGACGAGGTATGGGATCACTCCAGTTTTACCAAGAACCATGAGCGGTTGATTGGTTCTGATGTGGCTGCCGAGTTTTTGTCCCGCATCCTTGCCCAGGCAGAGCGTAAGCGCCTGCTGTCCCGTGAGCACTTCACCGTTGATGGCACCTTGATTGAGGCATGGGCCTCCATCAAGAGTTTCAAGCCCAAAGACGGCCCACCATCTGCCGGTGGCGGCAAGAACGAGTCAGTTGATTTCAAAGGCAAACAGCTCAAAAACGATACCCATGCCTCCACCACTGACTCAAATGCCCGTCTGTATCGTAAAGGCAACACCAAAGAGGCCAAGCTTTGCTACCAGGGACACACCCTGATGGAGAACAGAAACGGCCTGATCGTCAAGACCAGTGTCACCACGGCAACAGGTACCGGAGAACGTGAAGCCGCCAAGGTCATGATCAAACAACTGCCTCGTACTACTCGTCGTATCACCGTCGGTGCTGACAAGGGATATGATACCGAAGGCTTTGTCAAAGAACTGAGGCAAATAAACGTCACGCCGCATGTGGCACAAAACAACACCAGAAGAAAGTCAGCCATTGATGGCAGAACCACTGCGCATCCGAACTACAGCATAAGCCAGCGGATCAGAAAACGGATCGAAGAAGGCTTTGGCTGGATGAAGACCATCGGCAGACTGAGAAAGACCATGTACCGGGGCATTGAGAAGAACGCCTGGCAGCTTGATCTTCATGCGGCGGCTTACAATCTGGTACGGATGAAAAACCTGGGCCTTGGTGTAACCTGATATGGCAAAACCGGCCTTGGGGAGCCTCAAACACAGGCAAATAAGGTTGAAAAAGAGCAGTAAAGCAGAAAACAGCAACATCTAAACAGCACGACAAGCTCAAAAAACAACCGGCTGGTTGAAATGGGCTCAAATCGAGCCGATTTTCAACAGCCTGTTAGGGGGCTGTGATGAAGAAAGCGGAACAACAGACCTTACTGCAGCTGGCGCGGACGACCATCGAGGCAACCGTTAACCGGCAGGAGTTACCCGCGCTGACAAAACCGACACCGGCGCTGCTCTCCCACTCGGGCTGTTTTGTGACCATCAAGCAACAGGGCCAGCTGCGCGGCTGTATCGGCACCTTTGTTGCCCAGCAGCCGCTCTGGCAGACCGTGCGTGAGATGGCGGTCTCTGCCGCAACCCGCGACCCCCGTTTTTATCCGATGAAGCCGGCAGACCTGGCTGACTTCAGCCTTGAGATCTCGGTACTTTCACCGCTGCAGCAGATCCAGGCCGTGAGCGAGATCGAGGTCGGCATCCACGGCCTGTACCTGATCAAGGGGCATAACCACGGCGTGCTGTTGCCCCAGGTGGCCATTGAATACGGCTGGGATCGCGAGACCTTCCTGCAGCACACCTGCCGCAAAGCGGGCCTGCCGGACACAGCCTGGCAAAAGGACTGCGAGATCTACATCTTCTCGGCCGAGGTCTTCGGCGAATAGCCCCCTGCACCGTTTCCATTTCAAGGCGTCTCGTCGTTGAACTGAAAACGTTACGTGTCTGCCGTAACCTCGCCGGCAGCAGGCGTACCCCACAGGAGCGAGACAACCACCGCCACCGCCAGCGTCATCACAATCACACCAAGCGACAGCAGAATCGGGATATGCAGACCCGACATCATCAGCAGCATCTTGACCCCCACAAAGGCCAGGATCAGGGCGATACCGAACTTGAGGTACACAAACATCCCCATCAGGTTGGCCAGCAGGAAGAACAGCGAACGCAGCCCCATGATGGCGAAGATGTTGGAGGTCAGCACAATGAACGGGTCCAGGGTGATGGCGAAGATGGCGGGGATGGAGTCCATGGCAAAGACGAGGTCGCTGCTTTCCACCACCAAGAGCACCATCAAGAGCGGGCTGGCAACCCAGAGCTGCCTGCGCCGGGTCACGAACCAATCCCCCCTGATCCGCCTGGTCATGGGCAGGAAACGCCGGGCCAGCCTGACCAGCGGGTTCTTGTCCGGCTCAATCTCATCATCACCGCTGAAGGCCATTTTCCAGGCGGTATAGATCAGGAGCGCCCCGAAGAAGTAAAACAGCCACTGGAACTCCCGCAACAAGGCTGATCCGATAAAGATAAAGGCCAACCGCAACACCACCGCCCCCAGGATGCCCCATTTCAGCACCTTGGCCTGCAGCTCACCCCGCACCCCGAAGACCGAGAAGATCATGATGAAGACGAACAGGTTATCCACCGAAAGCGATTGCTCGATCAGGTAGCCGGTCAAGAACTCCAGCGCCTTCTGCTGTCCCAGGCCAACCCAGATCCCGGCGCCGAACAGCATTGCCAGCGTCATCCAGAGCGCGGTCCAGCCGGCCGCCTGCCTGAAGCTGATCCGGCGCCCCCGGCGGTTGAGTCCCAGGTCAATCAACAGCATGCAGCCGATCAGCACAAAGAAAACGATCCACAACAACGTGGCAGGAGACATACGGGATCCCTTCAGAAGCGGTTACGGCAAGAAAAGGCGCCAGCCCATGGCAAGCCCGAAGAGCAGAAACATGACACCGGCAGCACGGTGGATCCAACAGACCGGAATCAGCTTGACCAGCTGTTTCCCGGCAAAGATCCCGATCAGCGAGACCGACCAGAGCGCCAGGGTGGAGGCGACAAAGACCGATCCCATGCCGCTTAGGCTGCCGGAATGCTGGGCTGCCTGACTGGCGGTCACCAGTTGGGTCTTGTCCCCCAGCTCAGCCATAAAGATCATCAAGAACGCGGTGCGGACCGCATCGGCTGCCGTGGGGGGCGGGCCGTCGTCATCCTCCTCGACACAGCTGTTTTTAAGGGTGCTGTAGCCGAAATAGAGAAACAGCAGGGCTGAGATCAGGGTCACCCAGAAGAGCGGCAAGACCATGAACAGCACCCGTCCCACCAGCACCGCTGCCATATTCAGCACCGTAAAGGCCGCGGCAATACCGATAAAAATCCGTTTCCAGGGGTAGCGCAGGGCCAGGGCCATGGCGGTGAGCTGGGTCTTATCCCCCAGCTCCGCCAGGAAGATCAGGCCGAAGGTGCTGAGCAGGGTGGACAGCTCCACCTAGAACTTCACTTTCGGCGCAACCTTGGCCCCTTCCTCGGCCTTGAACGGCTCTTTGCGCTGCAGGTGCAGCAGCAGGGAGTTGGTCAGGCTGTTGGGAAAGGTACGGATGCTGGTGTTAAAGAGCTGCACCTGTTTGTTGTACCGTTCACGGGCCACGTTGATCCGGTTTTCGGTGCCCTCCAGCTGCTTTTGCAGATCAAGGAAGTTCTGGTTTGCCTTCAGGTCCGGATACCGTTCCGCCACCACCATCAGACGCGACAGTGCGCTGCTCATCTGGCCCTGGGCCTGCTGGAATCTGGCCAGGGCAGCCGGATCATTGATCAGCTCCTTGCCCACCTTGATACCGCCCACACTGGCACGGGCCTCGGTTACCGCCTTGAGGGTATCGGCCTCATGCTTGGCATACCCCTTGACCACCTCAACCAGGTTGGGAATCAGGTCATTGCGGCGCTGGTACGCCGATTCCACATCACCCCAGGCGGCAATCACCGCCTCTTCATTGGCCTGCATGGTATTGTAGCCACAGCCCGACAACATCCCCATCAGCAGCACAGCGGCCATCAGCACTAGAAAGCGTTTCATCTGCGTTCCTCCGTAGTCTTCTTTTTCAATGTATTGTTCACACGTTTTTCAATATAGAGCTTGACCTGCCGCAACAAGGTGCGCGCCCAGACGAACTCGGTGGCCAGAATCCCCAGGCCCAGCGGGATGACCACCACCGCCGGTCCGGGGGTGAAGATCATGATGATGCCGATCAGCACCACCGTGCAGCCCACCACGGCCACCACCAGCTGACGGGCCTTGCGCAGGGTCCAGCGCAGCATTTAGCGGTTGTTGGCCATGGCCTGCAGCCGGGCGATCCGCTCCTCCATGGGCGGATGGGTTGAGAAAAGGCTCATCAGCCCCCCGCCGGTCAGCGGATTGACAATGAACATATGGGCCGTCGCCGGGGTGGCGTCATGCAGCGGAATCTGCTGGGAAGCGTTCTGCAGACGGGCCAGGGCGCTGGCCAGGGCACGTGGCTTGCCACAGATCTCGGCGCCGGTGGCATCGGCCAGAAACTCCCGCGAGCGGGAGACCGCCATCTGGATCAGCATCGCCATGAACGGCGCCAGGATCGCCATGGCCAGCGAGCCGACCAGCCCGCCAATGCCGCCCCCCTCCTCATCATCCCGGCCGCCTCCCAGGATGGCGCCCCATTGCAGCATGTTGGCGATCATGGCGATGGCGCCGGCAATGGTGGCCGCAATGGTCGAGATCAGGATATCGCGATTCTTGACATGCCCCAGTTCATGGGCCATGACCCCCTCCAGCTCTTCCGGCGAGAGTATCCGCAGGATTCCTTCGGTCGCCGCCACAGCGGCATGCTCGGGGTTGCGGCCGGTGGCAAAGGCGTTGGGCGACTGGTCCGGGATGATGTAGACCTTGGGCATCGGCAACCCGGCCCGCTGTGCCAGGCGCTCCACCATGCCGTAAAAGGCGGGATGGTCGCCCCGCTCGATCTCCTGGGCGCCGTACATCCGCAGGACGATCTTGTCCGAAAACCAGTAGGAGCCGAAATTCATCAGGGCAGCCATCACAAATGCCACCAGCATGGTCAAAAGCGTTAACAGCAGTGTTGTCTTGAAACGGTTCATCATGAGTTGGCTCCTCCATCGTACCGGTAC
>Ga0307363_1000246_pt1 | contig 9610 bp, 8 predicted proteins | sample AAT_RA_Asp2_MT_FD_194613 | JGI IMG/M metagenome (GOLD analysis project Ga0307363, IMG submission 194613) | Metatranscriptome of enriched activated sludge microbial communities from anaerobic digester in WTTP, New Holstein, Wisconsin, United... | ecosystem: Engineered > Bioreactor > Anaerobic >...
CAGATGGCCCAGTTCGACATGCTGACCGGCCTGCCGAACCGCCGGATGTTTCTTGACCGTCTGGCCCAGTCCGTTGCCGTGGCAAAACGGAGTGAGCAGCGCTTCGGCCTGATCTACGTTGACCTGGATGGTTTTAAACGGATTAACGACAACTATGGCCATGACGCCGGCGACCGGGTTTTGAAGACCGTGGCGGCACGTCTGGCAGCCTGTCTCCGGATCTCTGACACTGCCGGCAGGATCGGTGGCGACGAATTTACGATCATCCTGGGGGCCTTGAGCCATTATAACGACGCTGGCCAGGTGGCGGAAAAGATCCTGGCGGCATTGCGCCGTCCCATCACGTTACCCGGTGGCCATCGGGAAACCATCGGTTCAAGTGTTGGTATCAGCGTGTTTCCCGAGGATGCCCAGGATGGTGATGGGCTGCTGGCCACGGCCGACGACGCCATGTACAACGTCAAGCACAACGGCAAAAACGGCTACTGCTTCTATCACGCCTGCCGTCCTGCCTCCGCGGTGACCGAAACCATCTAGTTGGTTAGTTTCTTCAGCAACCAGGCCATGTTGCTCCCCAGATCCCGCATGGTCTTGATCCCTTCCTCATCCCCGTCAACATCGCCGATATTCCTGCCCACCCCGATGTTCCAGTAGCTTGAGCCGACGATGATCATTTGGCCGATAGTGAAGAAATGGTTGATGGTGTCAAAGACGTGAATAGCGCCGGCCCGTCGTACCGAGACCACGGCAGCGCCCACCTTGCGTTTGTACATATCGCCATTGGCCCGTGAGACCATGCCGCAGCGATCGATCAACGCCTTGGCCTCCGGCGTGATCCCGGCAAAGTAGGTGGGGGAGCCGATGATGATGGCGTCGGCGCCATCCATTTTCTCAATACATTCGTTGGCACAGTCATCGGTCACGGCACAACGCCGGTCCTTGTTGGCAAAGCACTTGTAGCAGGCGATACAACCGCGAATCGGCCTGCCGGCCAGCTGAACCAGCTCCGTCTCAATCCCTTGCAGTTGAAGCTCTGCAAAGGCGTAGTTGATCAGTTTTGCGGTGTTGCCGTCCTTGCGGGCAGAACCATTGAATGCGACAACGTTCATGCTGCTATCCTCCTAAAGCCTGTGGGCGATACGTTTTAAAAGCAGTGAATTCATCACCACCGACACCGATGAAAAGGCCATGGCCAGGCCGGCAAACTCAGCCTTGAGGTAGATGCCGTAACCGGCAAGCATACCGGCAGCCACCGGGATGCCGATCACGTTGTAAAAAAGGGCCCAGAACAGGTTCTGTTTGACCTTGGCAAGGGTGGCCCGGCCGACTTGAATGGCCCGTACCGCATCCAGCAGGTCATCCTTGATCAGGACGATATCGCCGGTTTCCTTGGCTACATCGGTACCGCCGCCAATGGCAATGCCGACATCGGCGACAGCCAGGGCAGGCGCGTCGTTGATGCCGTCGCCGGTCATCCCCACCACCTTGCCGCCGGCCTGGTATTCCTTGACCAGTTCCTGCTTACGTCCCGGCAGAACCTGGGCCTCGAAGCTGTCGACCCCGGCCTGGGCAGCCACCGTGGCAGCCACATCGGCATGATCGCCGGTGATCATGATGGTGCGGATGCCGAGCCGTTTCAGTTCGTGCACGGCATGGGCCGAGGTGGGTTTGATGATGTCACTGCAGGCGGCAAGACCGAGCAGTTTGCCTTCGGCCGCAACGTAGATCAGGGATTTACCCGTGCCTGCCAGACGTTGCGCCTGCTGGTCAAGGGCGGCGGTTGCGATCCCCTGCTGTTCCATCAGACGCTGATTACCCACTGCCAGGGGCGTGTCGTTCAAACGGCAGGTAACACCGTGCCCCTCGGCCTCGTGGAACGCGGTCACCTCAGCCGGCGTGATCCCCCGCTCCCGTGCGCCGCTCACGGCGGCCTGGGCCAGGGGGTGGTTCGAACCGGCCTCCGCGCTTGCCAGACAGTTCAGCAGTTGCTGCTCACTGCAGCCAGGGGCGGTGATAAGGTCGGTCAACGTCAGTTTGCCGCTGGTGAGGGTGCCGGTCTTGTCCAGCAGCATCACCTGCAGCTTGGCGATGGTTTCCAATGCCGAGCCCTTTTTGATCAGGATGCCGCGGGAAAGGGCCACACCGCTGCCGACCATGATGGCCGTGGGGGTTGCCAGCCCCATGGCGCAGGGGCAGGCGATCACCACCACGGCGACGCCGAACTTGAAGGCTGTCAGGAAGGGGGCCTGCAGGGCCAGCAGCCAGACCACAAAGGTCAGCAGGGCCAGGCCGATTACCACCGGCACGAACCAGGCTGAGACCGCATCGGCAAAGCGTTGGATCGGGGCCTTGTCCCCCTGGGCCTCCCGCACCATCTTGACGATCTGCGCGAGCAGGGTCTCCTCGCCGATACGGGTGGCCTTGATGGTCAGGCGGCCGTTCTTGTTGATGGTGGCGCCGGTCACGCTATCGCCGGCCTGTTTGGTGACCGGCAGCGACTCCCCGGTGACCATGGCCTCATCCACACTGGAACTGCCCTCAACCACCTCGCCATCGACCGGGATTGTTTCGCCGGGACGCACCACCACCAGGTCGCCCACCCGGATAACCGAGGCCGGCACCTCTTTCTCACCGTCCGCAGTCAACAGGCGGGCCTTGTCGGCCTGCAGGTGCAGCAGCTTTTTGAGGGCCTCGCCGGCTTTGCCCCGTGCCCGTGCCTCCAGGTATTTACCCAGCCGGATAAAGGTGATCAGCCAGGCCGAGGTCTCAAAGAAGACCTCATGGGTGGCTCCCCCCAACAGGCCGAAAAACGCTAGAAACGAGTAGCCCCAGGCAGCCGTGGTTCCCAGGGCCACCAGCACATCCATGTTGGTGCTCTTGCTTTTCAGGGCGGACCAGGCCCCCCGGTAAAAGGCCAGACCGGCACTGAACTGCACGATGGTTGCCAGGATCAGGTTCAGCCAACCCACGCTGCGGTACTGGTGCAGGGTCATGGTGGCCATGATCGGCAGCGACAGGATCAGGGAGAACAGGAACCAGTTGCGCTGGCTGGCCAACTCGCTCTGTTCGGCCTCTTCACCTGCCTCCGGCTCACGCGGCGTATAGCCGGCATCATGGACAATCCGGAAGATGGCGCCTTTATCCAACTGCTGGGGGTCGTAGCGTACAAAGCCGGTGCTGGCGGCCAGATTGACCACGGCTGTACTGATGGCGGGCTGTTCCAGCAAGATCTTTTCCAGGCGGGCCACGCAGTTGGCGCAATGCAAGCCGCTGATGCCAAAACTCAACTCCCCCGGTGGCTCCGGTTTGATCACCCCGTATCCCAAGTCAACGACCTTCTGCATGATGGTGTCGCCGGAAATCACTGCTGGATCAAACGTTACACTCAACTGGGCGATTGCAAAGTTGACCACGCTGGACTGCACCCCGGACAGGGCCGCCACTTCCCGTTCGACGCGGGCCGCGCAGTTGGCGCAGGACATACCGGTTATCTGCACCGAAAGGGTGTTCATGGTTCGTTCTCCATGCTGGAAAAGTCGCCCTTCAACCAATGCTGCGAGGCGATCTTGAGGGCGGCGGTGATCGGCAGGGCCAGCAGGATGCCCCAAAATCCCATCAGCTCCCCAAAGGCCATCACCATGATGATGGTCAAAAGCGGGTTCAAGTTCATGGATTCCTTGAAGACCAGCGGTTTGACCACGTATCCCTCAAGGAAATAGATCACTGAAAAGGCTGCCAGGACTTTGATGACGATGGCAGCAGTGCCGAACTTGAGCCAGGCGAACAGGAGCGGCGGCAGCATGGCCAGAATGACGCCGATAAACGGCAGGATCGAGGCGACTCCGGCAAAGATGCCGCAGAGGATCGGGTGGGGGATATCGAGCATGAACAGGGCGATCGTGGCCGTAATCGCCACCACGATAGAAACGATCACCTGGCCGCGCAGATAACCGCCGATGCTGCCATCAATTTCGCGCCCCATCAGCAGCAGTAGTTCCTTGCGGCTCTGTGGCAGCCATAGCTCGGTGGTCTCCATGATCTTCTTCTTGTAGTTCAGCATGAAGAATACCAGGATCGGGGCCAGGATCAGGTTGAAGACATTGAAAAAGATCCTGGTGGCAAAGCCGTAGGCCCAGCTGCCGGCCTTCTGGGCCATGGTGTCCGCATTGCCGATGGCCGTGTCCAGCAACCAGTTGATCTCGGCCGAGCCATAGTGGGACGGCAGCTCATTCTGCCAGGTCAGCAGGGCCTGTCTGACCTGCTGCAACTGCTGCGGCAGGTTGCGCAGGAAATTATCCCAGCTGATGGTCATCATCGGCAGCAGGACCGTCAGGGAAAAGGCTGAGATAATCCCCAGCACCACGTACAGCACCACGATGGCATGCAGGCGTCTGGTGCCGCGGCGCTCAAGCGAGACCACCAGCGGATCAAGCAGGTAGGCGATGACAAAGGAAAGCAGGAAACAGGACAAGGTATGGCTTAAGGCGTAACCGACAAAGATGACGGCGCTAGCGGCAAGGATCAGGGCAATCAGCCGGACATGCCCGTTGGGGTGCTGGTTGTTAAAGGTATCCAGCGGAGACATGGCTGCTCCTTAATGGACGGCGTTGAGCGAGGTGCTCATGGAGAACAGGTCGTGTTCCTCCAGCCAGGTCTTGACCCGGTTGCTGACAAAGGTGTCCCGCAGCTCGGCAAGCTGCTGTTCCTCTTCGGGGAAAAAGGAAAGAATATCGGCGGGGCGCGCGTATGGCAGCTGTCCGGACAGGGCGTGCTGCAGCAGTCCGGCCAGATCCCGGTTGGGATGAGTGGCAAGAAAACCGGTCAGGAGCTTGCGTTCCGCTGAAGTGTCAAGCGGCGGTATCTCCAGAAAGCGCCCCTGGTGATGTTCGAGCTGCTCCCAGAAACTATCTTCCTGATCAGCCCGTACAAAAAAAATCTCGCCGGTCATCCGGTCAAAGAAATAGACCCGGTCCTGCTCCATATTTGAAAACGCCCGGACCAGCTCATCCCAGGCAACTGCAACACTATGTACCATAACGCTACCCCACACGTCTCATATATTGACAGCCTGCCCCGGCAGCGGCACAATCAGGGGCATGAAGCGTACTGTCTTTCTTTCCGATGCCCACCTGCACGCCCCTGAGGACGCAAATTATCGGCTGTTGCTCGATTTTCTGGCAACATTGCCGGGAACCGTCGAGACCCTCTGTATCCTGGGTGACCTGTTCGACTTCCGGGTTGGGTTGCCCGCCTTGCGCTTTCCGGAGCAGGAGCCGCTGCTGGATGCCCTGCGGCACCTGGTACGCAGCGGTATCCGCCTGATCTACCTGGAAGGCAATCACGACTTTCACCTGCACCCCGACCTGAGCGAGGGGCTGGGGGCAGAGGTCTATGCCGGGCCGGTTGTGCTTGAGCTGCAGGGGAAGCGGGTCTACCTTTGTCACGGCGACCTGATCAACCGGGCCGACTGGCGTTACCGCCTGCTGCATACGGTGTTGCGCCATCCCCTTACCTTCGGGATGGGACGGCTGCTGCCCGTCTCGTTGGTGACCCGTATGCGCACCAGGCTGCAGCGCACCAGCAAAAAGCGCTATCGCCATAACCGCAGCCGCTGGGATTACCCCGCCATGATTCGCGGCTTTGGGGCGACGGTCAGGGCTCAGGGGTATGATGCCCTGGTGCTGGGACATTTCCACCGTCCCTTTATGGATCACCAGGGTGACTTTATCCTGGTTTCCCTCGGCGACTGGATCAGCCAGTTCTCGTATGCCGAATTATGCGACGGTGATTTCAGACTGCTTACCTATCCTGCCTGAAAAAGGCCGACAGGGCTTGCTCGCCCAGCTGTGATGCCTTGATCTTCCATTTATCGCCGTTAATTACCAACGCCACCAGGGCGATCCGTGGCTGGTCAGCCGGCGCATAGGCCGCGAACCAGGAGTAGTGACCTTTGGGGTTGTCGCCGTCGATCGAGCCGGTCTTAGCGGCGATCTGCATCTCGTGTACCAGTTGACGGCCTTCACCGCTCCGGAAGGCCCGCCGTGAGGTGCCGCTGGTTACCGTGGTGAGCAGCATCCGGTTCAGGCTGTTTGCCGTTTCAGGTGACATGACCCGTTCAATCACCTTAGGGGCCGGAACCTCCAGCGGCTTGCCGTTCCTGCTGGCCTGTTCCACCAGCCTGGGGGCCATCAGGTTGCCGCGGTTGGCGATGGCTGCGGTAATGACTGCCGCGTGAATCGGCGACACCTTCAGGCCGTGATCAAGACCGCATCCCTGCAGGCGCAGTTCGTAAACGGTTTCCGGTTGTGGCGCCAAGCTGGGTACCGCCGGCACGCCCGGCAACAATAGACTACGGTTGAAACCGAAGCGGTTGCAGGCCTGCTGCAGCTGTTCCTTGCCCAGCAGTTCGCTGGCGACCAGGCCATAGACCGGGTTGACCGATTTGGCCATGGCGGTACTCAGGTCCATCTGTAGGTTGCGGCCACGCGGATGGGGATCCCAATTTTTCGGGGTTTCCGAAACCAGGCGGCCCCGGAATGCCATGACGGTTTCCGGCGATATCTTGCGGTTCTCCAGGGCGGCCGCCGCCGTCACCATTTTGAACAGCGATGCCATCGGGTAGGTCTGGTAGGCCGCTGCCTGCTGCCAGGCGGGATCAAGGGATGAATACCCCGCCAGAGACAGGATTCTACCGCTGCCCGGTTCGAGGGCAACCAACACCGCGTAAGCCGGCCGGGTCGTCTCAAGGTAGCTGGTGACCTGCCGCTGTAGCTCGGCGTTGATGGTATAGCTGAGCACCGTGCCGTCTTCGGCGGTGGCCGTCAGGTGGTTGCCCTGGTGGGTTGCCCGCGGTAACAGGCCATCGGCCACCGCATAAAGTTGATCGCCCAGCGGGGTGGGCCTGCTGGCGCTATGCACGGCATGCTGCCGCGAGGTCTGCCAGGCTGAAAAGGCCTGGGCGCCTTTGCGGACGATGACGAGGGTCAGAGAGATCAGCAGCAGTACCAGGGCACTGCTGAACGCGATGGTTTTCCAGTGTTGTACCAGCCGGTTCGGTCTGGGCTTGGTCAGATATTTCAGATCACGCATCGGTAAACTATAGGACAACTGCGGGGATGGTGTCAATCAGCCTCGGGCCAGAAGCGCTGTTTTAATGCTTCGAGCAACGGTGCGAGGGAGGCGCGGTCAACCGCGCTGATGCTGATGGCGTCATGACGACGCCTGGCCTGGGCGATCCTTAAGAAGGCGATGGTATCCTTGCGTTTCAGGCCTTCGAGCCGGTCGGTTTTGTTGAAGACCACCAGTTCGGGTTTGTCGCCAAGTCCAAGTTCGCCCAGGATGGCGTGAACCTGGTTGATCTGGTCTTCAAATCGGGGATTGGATGCGTCCACCAGATGCAGCAGCAGATCGGCATCCTGCAGCTCTTCCAGGGTGGCCTTGAAGGCGCCCAAGAGCGACTTGGGCAGGGAACGGATAAAGCCGACCGTGTCGGTGATGATCACCTCCCGTTCGCGGGGCAGACGCAGGCGGCGGCTGGAGGTATCCAGGGTGGCGAACAGCAGGTTCTCGGTGAAGATTTCGCTTTGGGTCAGGGCGTTCAGGAGGGTGGACTTACCGGCGTTGGTGTAGCCGACGATTGAGATGATCGGCACCCCGGCCCGTACCCGTCGGCTGCGGCGTTGTTCCCGGTCGCGGGAAAGTTCCTGCAGTTCCCGCTCCAAGGCGGTGATCCGGTCGCGGATACGGCGTCGGTCGATCTCAAGTTTGGTTTCACCCGGGCCACGGCCGCCAATCCCCCCCATCAGCCGCGACATCTGAACCCCCCGACCGGTCAGGCGCGGCAACAGATACTTCAGCTGCGCCAGTTCTACCTGTACCTTGCCGTCCCGGCTCTTGGCCCGGCCGGCAAAGATATCCAGAATCAACTGGCTGCGGTCGATCACCTTCAGTTCGGTCATGGCGGAGATGACCCGCACCTGGGCCGGTGTCAGCTCCTGGTCGAAGATCAGCAGCGTGGCGCCCCGCTGCATGGCACGGATCACCACCTCCTGCAGTTTGCCTTCCCCCATCAGGGTGCGGGGATTCAGTTTGCGCGGCAGCTGGGTAAAGCTGTCCAGTACCTGCACCCCGGCGGTCCTGGCCAGTTCCTGCAGCTCTGCCAGTGAATCCTCGGTCTCGCGTCGGTCGCCGCCCGCCCTGACTGAGATCAGGATGGCCCGTTCCTGCCCCTCCAGCACGGGTGCCTCGGCCTGGATGGCCCTGTCGAGGTTGCGTTCCAGGGTCTGGATGAAATCCGTGTTGTAGTCGTGGCTCTTTTCAAGGGGCTGGGGTGGCAGCAGGGTGATGCCGTCCGGGGTGTTGGCCAGGTGGGCCAGGTGGATGCTCAGGCGGGCAGTGCCGGCGAGAGGGGCAATGGCGGCAATCAGGTCGAGCCGCAGCAGTTTGAGGTCGGTCAGGTCGTCCTCGTTGAGCGGCTCGCCTTTAAGGTGAGTATGGAGCAGACGGATCCCCCGCAACCGTTTGCGCCCCAGCGGATAGTCCTTGAGATCCGGGATCAGCAGACCTTTTTCGGTACCGATCAGGATCTGTTCAATCACGCCCTGGCGGCTGACCAACAGACCGATCTGGCGCTTGATCTCCTGTGATAACTCCACAAGACGCGCCGCCAGTTCGGCAGGGCAGGACTCGTCTGCCGGGATACGGCGCCGGTACAGCCGTTCGATGGCCGAGAGCGAACTCTGCTTCAGGCCGGTCAGATTGCCGCTGATCTCGTTGATGGCAGTGCCTGTTTAAATACCGGTGATGTTGTAGCCGGCGTCAACATAGTGGATCTCGCCGGTGATACCGCTGGCCAGGTCGCTGCAGAGATAAAGCGCTGATTTGGCGACCTCTTCCTGGGTAATGTTGCGGTGGAGCGGGGCCCGTTCTTCAACGGTATTGAGGATTTGGTTGAATCCGCCGACCCCGGCGGCCGCCAGGGTCTTGATCGGTCCGGCCGAGATGGCGTTAACCCGGACCCCGTCACTGCCCATGCCGGCGGCAAGGTACCGTACCGATGCCTCAAGGGCGGCCTTGGCCACCCCCATCACGTTGTAGTTGGGGAAGACCTTTTCGGCGCCGTAGTAGGTCATGGCCAGGGCAGCGGCATCGCGGCCGGTCATGAGCGGCTGGGCTGCCTTGAGCAAGGCGATGAAGGAATAGGCGCTGATATCCAGGGCCGTGGCAAACCCGGCACGGGTGGTGGAGAGGATGGTGCCTTTCAGTTCTTCCTTGTCGGCAAAGGCCACGGAGTGGATCAGGATGTCCAGGCTACCCCACTGGGCGCCGACCTGCTGTATCAAGCTGTTGATCTCGTCGTCGCTGGTAACGTTGCAGGGCAGCACCTCGGCCTTGAGCGACTCGGCCAGTGGCCGAACCCGCTTTTCGATCGCCTCACCGGCGTAGGTCAAAATCAATTCGGCGCCCTGTTCACGGAACAGGCGGGCAATGGCCCATGCAATGCTTTTTTCATTTGCAACGCCGAGAATTAAGGCTTTTTTGCCGTGCAAGAGTCCCATCCATCCCTCCGGGGTCGTACAGAATCGGTAATTAAATCGCGCATACCTGCTGC
>Ga0307363_1000247_pt1 | contig 9590 bp, 10 predicted proteins | sample AAT_RA_Asp2_MT_FD_194613 | JGI IMG/M metagenome (GOLD analysis project Ga0307363, IMG submission 194613) | Metatranscriptome of enriched activated sludge microbial communities from anaerobic digester in WTTP, New Holstein, Wisconsin, United... | ecosystem: Engineered > Bioreactor > Anaerobic >...
AATCGACAGAACTCTCGCGTTTAAACTATCAAATTTTTTATGAATGAGGTAAAATGAATAAATCATGACAATAGCCAAAAACGAATACCGATAAAACGCACTGGAAGAATAAATCAACATAAGGTTGCTCAAGATCAACATGGCAAGGTATATCGTTTCATTGTTGTTGTAGAAGTTATGTTGCATAGCCCAACTGGTGTAGCCGACTAAAAAGAAATATTTTAGAATACTAGGGGTCAGAAATGCGATACCAATGCCAACCAAACCAAAATCTTTCAAAACGTATAGTAAAACAACCCCAACCATTATTCCAAGTATTTCATTTAGCGATAGCAGGTAAGTTTTATTGAGAATCAAAGGTCCAAACCCTCTTATTCTTTTAAGTATTTCCAATCCTATTTGGAACGATAAAAAACCAAATAGTATCATACTACTCTCATATTCCGTTGTACCGATGTACTTTGTTATTTCAGGCGACAGCAAAGAAAATGCAATAGCTGAACAAAAAATGATAATGCCCATAAACTGCGAAATAATCTTCAGATTTTCTCGAAAATTAGTTTTTTTATGATCTTCAAAAAGCATAGGATTCCAGGCTAAGCCTATCGCGCTGTTTAAGATAAGCATCAGAGAGGTTACTTTTAAAGCAAATGCGAGAAGTCCGAGTGATTCCAATGAGTAGAAAACCGATACAAAATTCCTGGATAATGGCTGCCATAGTCCAACTAATAGAAGACCAGGCACAATTGGGACTGCAAATTTGATAATATCAGCCGCCATCTTTTTGTCATAACACAAGCCTAGATATTTCCATGAGACAATTGCATTAAGAAATGATGCTGTTAAAGCACCAGTAATGTGTCCAGCAATCACACCGTCTATTCCCCAATCCAATACCAATACATAAAATATGGTACTCCCGACTCTTAGTAATAAACTTGCAAGATTTATTCTAACGTAAAGTCGTGGCTTCTTATCATATCGCGGTATAACACTCAGGTAAGTGTAAAAGGCAGCAAAAAAAAGCCAGACTATACTTAATCTGTAGGCCAACCTGTAGTCAGTGCTTTTTAAATAGTGAAGCATTACCCAATCTTCTGAAAATATTGAAATGACCACTACAATAATCGTAAAAAGAAATGTAAGCATCAACCCTGTTGAGATTAATTTTCTTCTTTCTTCCAGGTTTTCTTTTTCATAAAAAAACCTTCCAATGGCTGTGTAAAATTCAAGATTACATCCAAACATCAGAAACTGTGCAAGTGTAATCAATAGTTCAACCATTCCAAATTCAGCAGTAGAAAAAACTCTTACATATATCGGAATAAGGAAAAAACCAACGAATTTGCCAGCTACCGGAAGAATACCGTAAATTGAAATTTGTTTTAGAAAATCTCTCAAAATACTATATTATAATATTTTACTACTTTTCAGATATTCCTCCCAATCACCCACGTCCTTCCATGACTTTTCGGAAACTGGGTACACGCCTACTATGCCTTGGCGGTTTTTGATTTTTTGTATCAGGTCGGTTATGTGAAAAAACTGTCCGTCAGGGATTTCGTTCAGCAATTGAGGTTCGAGCAGATACATCCCGCTATTGATCTTAAAGGTGAATTCTGGCTTTTCGGCAAGGGAGATGAGTGTACCGTTATCGCCCGTTTCCACTATTCCATAAGGGATGGGATAATGCCTGAGTGCAGCCACAATAGTAAGCTCGTTATGGTTTGCTCTATGGTAGTCGAGTATTTCGGAGTAATCCTGTTCGATAAGGATGTCGCAGTTGCTCACAAAGAAGGTTTGGTTGATTTTTCCCTTCAGCAAGGAGAGACTACCCGCCGTGCCCAAAGGATGATTTTCTCTAAAATATTTGATTTCGTAACTGAGGTGTTGCTCTTTTAAGTAGTACTCAATGAAGTCGGCCTTGTAGTTGACTGAGAGGTAAAACTTTGAACATCCGTGCATCGCAAAGCGATCCAAGATATGTTCGATAATGGTTTTATCGCCAAGTGGGATCAAGGGTTTGGGTAAAACATTGGTGAGCGGTTTCAAGCGGGTGCCCAAACCGCCGGCCATGATTACCACAGGCAAATGGAACTGCTGCGCCGGCCCGATAATCTTTTCAGGAAAGAAATCGGACCAGAAGTAAACTTTGATGATTTCCCTGGTTTCAGGGTTCACTATGGGTAAAAACTCCATCCGGTACTTTACCATCATATCTTTCGCTTTGCTTTCGCTATGATCCGGATAAAGTACACGCGGGTTGGGTCGCAGAATCCTGCGCACTTCATGATTGAGATTTATTCCACCGATGATGGCCCGCTGGATATCGCCGATGCTCAGCACCCCTGCTATCAGGTTGGCCTCCTGGCATACGGCCAGCGATTTTACAGCAAGTTGATCCATGAGCTTAAGCGCAGCCAATATGGACAAATCCGGTGAGATTGTTCGCTCAGTGAGTCGTATGGTTTGGTTCATTCAATAGCGATATTTTAGTAAATGGTGTCGGTATTTGTTTACTTTATCTGGATTTTTTTCTTCCCACCCGTCAACAACAGCAGCATAGACCTCCTTGTTGTGTATCTTTTTGCCAATGTAGAAGTCTGCCAGGTGAGAAGAAAAATTGAGTTTGAAACCCAAGAGAGCATCATTTTCTGCTGATGTCCGGCCTCCACCAACATGTAAATAGCTGCACGACTTTTCAACACCAAAACGGATCATCTGATCGTACAGTAAGCTAAACGGAGACAACCCGAGCGCCTCCGTAATTGTACCCCCAAGGTGTCCGTGCACATAAGTCTGGTTGTAAAAAGCAATGATAGCAGCAACGGGTTTTTTATCGTTACTTGCCAAAAGACAAACGGATGGAATGGATTGAATCAGATTTTGGAAATAGTCCAATGAAAAATAGAGATATTTCTCTGCCTTCACGCGATTCATGGTTTCTGTGTAGATGGGATAAAATATATCGAGGCAATCCGGATTGTTTTCATACCGGTCAATGATTAAATGATAGCGATCAACTGCACGCCGAAGCTGTTTTTTTGTTGTGCGTTGAAAGTGTTTTGCAACTTCGCCGTAGCCTTTTCGCAAATCAATGACAACTGTTTTGCGATCAAAAAAGGTGTGCAGATACTTTTCTGAAAAATGCTGATTGTTTAGTAAAGGGTGAAACCTAGTAAATTCAGCAATGACTTTGTTTTCATTGCACCAATGGTCAAATGCACGGTAAAATGCGCTGATAAAATCAGGATCACAGGAGGAACTGACCACACCATTGTAGCCATAGGCGCCGTGGATATCAAAGTATTGCTGATCAAGCTCAAATCCCAAATTATTGACCGAATTGATTAGGAAGGGATAGAGCGCCAGTTGGTTGCCCTGCCTGAAAGTAAAACACTGTGCTTTGCCGTCTCCCAATTTTTCATACAGGCGGTAATACTCAGGAGTGAAGTATATGTCCTGCAGTTCAACAGGCAAATGATTTAAATGACTGCGCCATGCATCAATATCATCTAAAGAAAGAATTTTACAGCTCATAGGATTTTAGTACTTCTTCAAAGTCTTCCTTTAATACAGCCAGGTAATGCTCGTTAACAAATAACCCATCCTTGAAATTTGATTTCCTTAAAAAACCCTCCTTAATATAGCCGACCTTTTCAAGCATTCTCAGTGCCGCTTTATTATCCTCCAATACATGTGCCCAAACTCTTTGCAAACCTCTGTCGAAAAACGCATATTTCAACATTAAAACCCTGGCATCAGTGGCATAACCTTTACCCCAAATTTTTTTTTCGCCGATATACACCGGTACGTGACCTGAACGTTTATGATAATCAATATCATTAAGAAAAATACATCCAATAAATTCATCATTTTCTTTCAGGCAAATAGCACAACTTACAGAGTTCCTATCAAATATTTTATCCTCAACCCATTTTTTCTCGTTTGCGGTAGAAGTAAAAAGAGGAACACCGCCAAAATTCCTGGAAATCTCCCTGTCATTCCTCCATCGATGAATTTTTATATAATCATCAATTTCCAATGCCCTGAGATAAACTCTGATCTTTTTCATTGTAAATGGTTGATTTATATCTTATAAATTTAGCCGGGATACCACCGACAATCAAATTATCCGGGATGTCCTTTGTAACCACTGCGTTTGCTGCGATTACTACATTGTTCCCAATTTTAATTCCAGGTAAAATGAAACAATTTGAACCAATCCAAACATGATTTCCAATTTCAACATCACCTTCAACAGATGGTCTTAGTTTTTCATTTCCTGTAGCGAAGTCTGGATCGTGCGTAATTGCATGAATATTTACATTATGGCCGATTGCACACCAATTACCAATTTTCACTGATGAATTTGTCCCAGTGCTTATTTTTCCGCTATTGAAATAAGAGTTGGCTCCTAATGAAATATTTCCTTTAAAAATAATATGAGGAAGGTACCCCAATCGAGCGGATTCATGAATATTGAATTGCTTACGATATTCTTTATCCTTTTGCCTGATATAAGCCTGTTCCAATAAATTGTAAATTTTAGCTAAAATAATGGTTATCATTATAAATATACACTGCTTGGGATGTTTACTAACCTATTAATGAGTTCATTTGCTATAGATAATTGATCAGACTGGCAATTAACAAACATTGGGAGTTTATTCATCAATTGCCAGGCAGGGCGGGTCATTACACCGTTTTCGTTAGTGTATTGGAGAAATGCATTGCGTTCTTCTTTATTTGATAGCATGATGCAGTTAAGCCAAAAGTTTGATTTAGCATGTAAAGGTTCATCAATGTAATTTAATTTGGAATCCTTGAAAAATTCGCGGTATGCGAATGCGATTTCTCTTTTGGATTCCAGAAATCCCGGAAGTTGTTCAAGTTGAGCTAAGCCAAGTGCAGCACTGATGTTGGGCATGCGGTAGTTATAGCCAATTTCATCATGAACGAATTCCCACGGATGGGGTACTTTGGCCTGGGTAGTAAGATGTTTAGCTTTTTTGGCTAACGCCTCATCCTTAAAGAGCATCATTCCTCCCCCTCCGGTGGTTATCACTTTGTTGCCATTGAAACTTAAAACGCCGATTTCGCCAAAAGTACCGGTATGTTTGTTTTTATAGAAGCTACCCAAGCTTTCGGCGGCATCTTCTACTACAGGAATACTGTATAGGTTACAGATTTCGATGATTTCATCAATTCGACAGGGGTGGCCGAAGGTGTGCATAGGGACGCAGGCTGAAATTCGTTTACCAGTTTTTCTATTAAATGTTTGGTGTTCGGTGATTAATGTTCGGTGTTCGGCGTTTTCTTCCAGCCAGGTGCGGAGGGCAGTGGGTGAGAGACCGAGGGTTTCCATATCCACATCGAGAAAAACAGGTCGGGCGCCGCAATAGCTTATGGCATTGGCTGTAGCAATGAAGGTGAGTGGCTGGGTGATGACTTCGGTGTCTCTGTCCACACCAACCATCATCAAAGCCAGATGTAGGGCGTTTGTGCCATTCACACATACGACAGCTTTATTAGCTCCTGTGTATTCGACCATCTTTTCTTCAAACTGATTTACGAACTTACCAACTGAACTCACAAATGTTGAATCAATACACTCTTCGAGGTATTTTTTTTCATTCCCATTAAAAACAGGAGCATGGAGTGGGATAAAGCTTGTTGGTTCGTTGTAGAGCTCCCGGATAAAATTGACTATTTTAGAAAATTCTGTCATTTCAAGTTGTCTTATTGAGTCAACATATAATTGCCATAGAATTTTTTTCTTGTTTCAATATCACTAAACAGACCATTCCCGAGGGCATAAATAAGCTGCTTTATCGAATCTTCTGCTGTAAAATGTGTCTTATAACCAAGAACTCTCTTGACCTTATCAAATGAAACACGGTAATTTCTGGGATCAAAGCCACCTTCTTTATATTCAATTCTTGTATTTTTAAGATGTTTATTGATCAATTCTAAAATCATTTTCTTTGTATAATTGTTATTTTCACTGCCAACATTAAATACATGACCGAAAACTTTTTCTTTTGGAGTCTCAATTACTTTGATAATCGCATTTGAAATATCGGATACATTGCAATAGGGGCGCCATGTATTCTCATCATATACAACCAATTCTTTTCCAAGCGCTAAATCCTTAGTAAACTCAGAAATTGTCAAATCAAAGCGCATCCGGTTTGACATTCCAAATGCAGTGGATAATCGAAGAATTGTTGGTGAGTAATCAAGGCTGCCAAGGTTTTCAAATACATAGCGTTCAAATTCGACCTTTGTTTCTGCATAAAGCGATTGAGGATTTAACTCGGATTCTTCGTTAGCCAGGCTGTCATCAACTCTTAACCCATAATTGCTACAAGTAGATGTAAAAATGAACTTGTTGATATTTTTCCCTATCAGTTTTTGAAGTAATTTTTTCGGATGATCAACATTTGTTTTTCTTGCCAGCTCAGGATATTTCTTGCAAATGGGATCACCAACAAGGGCAGCCAATAAAACAACGTCTGTAATATTATTTAAAGCTTTAATCAAAATCTCATTGTTACCAAAATCTCCATAAATAAATGAAAAAGAATCATTTTCCAATAAATCAGCTATAGAAGAACCATTATCGTATATTAACTCATCAAGTACCCTTACTTTAAAACCTTGTGCAAGCAACTTTCTGGTTAATACTGAGCCAATATATCCGGCACCACCAATAACTAATATATGACGGCCTCGATATATTCCCATTTTAAACTCTTTTGTTAATCTTTCAATCTCTTCAGTAAATAACTCAACATTTTCAATCATATTTTCTGATAGAATCCTGGAGAATGAATTTTCGATTGCTTTTTTATATAAATCTTCTGGTTTCATATTTATCATATTGATTTTTAAATATTTCTTTTTCTTATTTCCCACCGACAATTTTCAAATTCCTTGATAGATAATTGTTAATGAATTTTTAATTTTTCAAATATCCAACCAAATTTTCAGTAAATAGCCTTGCCCCTTCCTCATTCAAATGTCCAGGATCAACAAAATAGGTGTGATTTTTCAAAAAGATTGAATCATCAGAATAATCAAGGTATTCCAGCTTGTTATTTATAGCTATTTCTTTAAATGAGTTAATGTCGCTATTAAAAGCATAATTTATAAATACCGGTGAATTAACCAACACTAATCTGATGCCTCTTGTTTTGCACGTGTTGATGATTTCCGTTATTGCCATTAATTTATTTGGGTCCGTTAAGCCATTTGAACGTATCCACCCCACCAACCCATATTGCCCACCCCAAAAACCGGGGTTAGTTTTGCGGCAAAAATGGTATGAAGAACATTGACAGAAATTTATTGGTAGAAAAATGGCTCAAGGGTGGCCAGAGCCAGAAACAATTTAGCACTGAGCATAATATTAAACATTCGACATTTTTATACTGGGTGAAAAGGTATCGTATCGAAAAACAGGCGGATCCGGGATTTGCCAGGGTTGAACTGGCTGGCCCTTCAGAACCCAATCAGAAAGCCAGGATTGAAATCACCCTGGCTGACGATCTGGTAATCCGGATTTATTAGATCGTGCCATTTTATGCTCTTTGGGATCACGGGCAAAACCCGGCTGTTTTTATTTACCGGATCGGCTGATATGCGCAAGGGATTCGATGGACTCGGCGGCCTGGTGATCAATAAACTCAAACAGGATCCGCTGTCAGGGGATATTTTCATTTTCATTAACCGTCCACGTACCCTGATCAAACTGCTGGTATGGGATCAAAATGGATTTGCCATCTGGCACAAACGGTTGGAACGAGGAACTTTTGAGATGCCAAAAGTCAATCAGAACACTTTTTCAGTCGAAATTAACCGGCAACAACTCATGCTGATTCTCGAAGGAATTTCGGTAAAAAATATTCGTCTGCGCAAACGGTTTTCGTTAGAAAATTCATGAAAAAAAGCTATAAAAAAATCGTCTGAAAGCATTGTCAATTCAAGGGATTTACGTATATTTGCAACATGCAAAATGCCTCTGATATCCTTATTTCCCAACTGCAAAATAATATTATGCAACTTCAAACCCAAAACCGGGATTTTGAAGAAAAAGTACAGGTCTATGAGGAGAAAGCACAGGTTGCAGATGAGAGAATCAAATATCTTGAATTCCAGATCGAACAGTTAAAACGATTGATCCATGGATCAAAGCGGGAACGGTTTATCTCTAATGCTGCAGTAAATCAACTCACCCTGCCATTTGAGCTTGAAGACTCCCCGGTGGCAGAAAAGGCGCCGGAGAGCCAGCAAATCACCTACACACGCGAGAAAACCAAGTGCAGCAACCACCCCGGACGATGCGAGTTTCCCTCCCATTTGCCTGTTGTGGATGTGTTTATTGAACCTGAGGAAAGTACCGAAGGGATGGTGTGCATAGGTGAGGAAATCACTTCAGAGCTGGAACTTGATCCGGGCAGGCTGTTTGTTCGCAAGATCCATCGTAAGAAATATGCATTGCCAAATGGCGAGGGTATTCTTATAGGGAAATTACCTGTGCGTCCTATCGAAAAAGGCATTCCGGGAGCAGGTTTGCTGGCAAATATTGCCGTTGAGAAATTTGTGGATCATCTGCCGATTTATCGTCAGATTGAGCGTTTCAAACGGGAAGATATAAAGATAACAGATTCAACGATTGACAATTGGATCACCAAAACGGCAGAACTTCTTGACCCATTATATGAATATCTGAAGCGGTTGGTACTCGGGCAAGGATATCTTCAGGTAGATGAAACCCCGATAAAAGTACTCGACCGGGATAAAAAAGGTACTACTCATCAGGGTTACTACTGGGTGTATCATTCACCCTTACAAAATGCGGTTTTCTTTGATTATCAGCCGGGACGGGGTCGGGCGGGGCCTGCCCAAATGCTGAACCATTTTAAGGGATATCTCCAGACAGACGGATACGCAGTTTACGACTGGTTTGCTCAAAAACAGGGAATTACCCATGTAGGATGCATGGCACATGCCCGTAGAAATTTTGAAAAAGCGCTATCATATGACGCCGAAAAGGCAGGTTTGGTATTGCAGAAAATACAGCAGGTTTATGCTATTGAGCGCAAGGCCAGAGAGCAATCCTTATCACCGGAGCAACGCAAAGAGTTGCGGCTCAATGAATCATTGCCCATTCTGAATGAGTTGGGAAAGACCCTGGCTATGATGAATAAAACAGCGGCTCCCAGGAGTCCGATGGGATTAGCTTTGGAATACATGATCAAGCGTTGGGATATACTACTCAGTTACCTATACGACGGATCGCTGGAGATTGATAATAACCTCGTGGAAAACGCCATCAGGCCAAATGCCATCGGCAGAAAAAACTGTCTCTTTGCCGGTTCTCATAACGGAGCCAGGAGATCCGCCATTTTTTATTCTTTTTTCGGAACCTGCAAAAAGCATAACATTAATCCCTGGCAGTGGCTCAAAAAGGTACTCGAAATCATCCCTGAATACCCAGCCAATAAACTGGCCGACCTTCTCCCCCAAAATATGAAACTGTAATTTCTTTAGGTTTTACAAGATGTGGTTGGTGGGGTGGATAC
>Ga0307363_1000249_pt1 | contig 9566 bp, 10 predicted proteins | sample AAT_RA_Asp2_MT_FD_194613 | JGI IMG/M metagenome (GOLD analysis project Ga0307363, IMG submission 194613) | Metatranscriptome of enriched activated sludge microbial communities from anaerobic digester in WTTP, New Holstein, Wisconsin, United... | ecosystem: Engineered > Bioreactor > Anaerobic >...
CAACCTTTCAGATATTCGGAACTACTCCCATGTCAACAAAACAGAGTCTTGAGCAGTTACGTCATGAGATAGACAGGATTGATGCTCAGTTGGTGGACTTGCTGAACCAACGCGCAGCCGTTGCCGCAGAGGTCGGGCATATAAAAACCAGGCTCGACCGGGATTTTCATGTGCCAAGCCGTGAAAGAGAGGTGCAGGAACGGGTTGCTGGTCTTAATAAGGGACCTTTGTCTGGCGATGCCTTGCGGGGTATCTTCCGCGAAATCATGTCCGCCTGTCTGTCGCTTGAGTCACCGCTGAAGGTGGCCTACCTGGGCCCCAAGGCAACCTTCAGCCATCTTGCCACCATGCAGCAGTTTGGGGCTGCAGCACAGCTGGAACCTCAGAAATCGATCCCTGCTGTTTTTGAAGAGGTTGAGAAAGGCAAGGCGCTGTACGGGGTTGTGCCGGTTGAGAATTCAACCGAAGGGGTCATCACGCATACCCTGGATATGTTTGTTGATAGTAATCTGTCGATTACCGCCGAGATCATTCTGGATATTCACCATGACCTGCTTTCACGTACCGGTAGGATGGAGGATATTCGCAAGATCTATTCGCACCCGCAACCACTGGCCCAATGCCGTCGCTGGCTTGAGGAAAACCTGCCGAATACCCCTTTGGTTGATGTCGCCTCCACGGCTGTTGCAGCCCAGATTGTCAGTGAAGACTATACAGCTGCCGCCATTGCCAGCGAGCTGGCTGCTTCATTGTACGATTTGAAAGTGGTGCGGAGCAGAATTGAGGACCAGGTCAACAATGTCACCCGTTTTCTGGTGATCTCCCGCAAACCCAGTGAGCCGAGCGGGAACGACAAGACTTCAATCCTTTTCTCGGTCAAGGATGAGCCGGGGATTCTCTACCGCATGCTCGAACCGTTTGCGCGGCGTGGTGTCAACCTGGCAAAGATCGAGTCCCGGCCGGTCAAGACCAAGGCTTGGGAATATATCTTCTTCTTGGATATGGAAGGCCATGTCGCTGACCCAACCGTGCACGAAGCCATTGAGGAGTTGCGCCGTTTTTGCCAGTTCCTGAAAATTCTGGGATCGTACCCCAAGGCGCGTTAATGCTGAGGAGTGTTGCGGTTATCGGAGTTGGTCTGATTGGCGGTTCCTTTGCGCGCGCCTTGAAAAAAGCCGGCGTGGTCGAACGTGTGGTGGGGGTAGACCGGGATTGTGACAACCTGCAGCAAGCGCTCGCGTTAGGGGTAATCGACGAGGCAGCAGACTCGCTGGAGTCAGGTGTGCAGCAAGCCGAGTTGGTCTTTGTCGCCGTACCGGTTCGTTCCATTGCGCGTGTGGTCGCAGAACTTGCCCCCTGTCTTCCAAAGGGGTGTGTGGTCACCGACGGCGGCAGCGTGAAGGAAGAGGTTGTGCGAGCCTGTGAACCGTTGATGCCGGCTGGCACCAGCTTTGTTGGTGGACACCCGATTGCGGGAACGGAACACTCCGGTGCAGCGGCTTCCTTTGCCGAACTGTTTCAGGGAAAACGCTGTATCCTGACACCTACCGCCGCAACTGATCAAGCTGCCTTGGAACTGGTTCGACGCGCCTGGGAAGCTGCCGGCAGCAGGGTGGAGTGCATGGATGTGCAGAGTCATGACCGTGTGTTTGCGGCGGTCTCGCATCTACCCCATATGGTTGCCTATGCCCTGGTGCATGCTGTTGATAGGTCGGCGGAGGAGGAGGAAAACATCCTGGCCTTTTCCGCTGGAGGTTTCCGTGATTTCACCAGGATCGCCTCGTCTGATCCGGTCATGTGGCGTGATATTGCTGTCATGAACCGTGGGGCGCTGCTTGATATGATGGATCGGTATGCTGTTGAATTCAATGCCCTGCGGGAACGGATCGCGTCCTGTGACGCCGACTGGCTGGAGGAGTTCTTTCAAACCTCCAAGCGCCTGCGGGATGGTATAGCCCAGAGGTGATCATGCACGAACAGATGCAACCTATGACCACATTGCCGGCCAGGCAGTTGCGTGGCGAGATAGCGGTTCCGGGGGACAAGTCTATTTCTCACCGTTCCATCATGCTGGGTTCGCTTGCCGGCGGCACTACGCGTATCACCAACTTTCTGCGTGGTGAAGATAATTTTTCAACCATGCAGGCCTTTCGCGCCATGGGCGTACCGATCGACGACGACGGTCAAACGGTGGTGGTGCATGGCGTGGGACTGCAGGGGCTGCAGGAACCTGTTGATGTGCTGGATTGCGGCAATTCAGGTACCACTATCCGCTTGATGACCGGGCTTTTATCCGGTCAACGCTTCTTTTCGGTATTGACCGGTGATCAATACCTGCGCAAGCGCCCGATGAAACGGGTAAGCGAGCCGCTACGCCGTATGGGTGCCCAGATTGCAGGGCGCGCCCAGGGTACGATGGCGCCGCTTGCCATAACCGGCAGCCCGTTGCACGGCATCAGTTATGATTCACCCATTGCCAGTGCCCAGGTCAAATCGGCCCTGATGCTGGCCGGACTGTATGCTGCTGGTGAAACCACGGTGACAGAGCCGTCGCTTTCGCGGGATCACTCCGAGCGGATGTTCAGATTCTTTGGCGCTGATCTCGATACCCTGCCCAATGGCGTGGTCGTACGGGGCGGGGCTGAACTGCGGGGGCAGGAAATCATGGTGCCGGGCGACATATCTTCTGCGGCATTTTTTATGGTTGCGGCCTTGATCGTGCCGGGTTCGGAACTACTGATCCGTAATGTCGGCATAAACCCTACCCGTACGGGGATTATTGATATCCTGCAGGCAATGGGGGGCGATATCACCTTGTTGGAGCCGCGCGAAGTCTCCGGTGAACCGGTGGCCGACCTGCTGGTCCGTTCTTCGCGACTGAAGGGTATTGCAATTGGCGGTGACCTGGTTCCCCGTGCCATTGATGAGTTCCCTGCCATCAGTGTTGCGGCAACATTGGCCGAGGGAACAACCGTAATAACGGATGCCCGTGAGTTGCGCGTCAAGGAGACTGACCGGATTGCCGCCATGGCGGCAAACCTGCGTGCTATTGGGGCGGCGAGTGTGGAAGAAACCGAGGATGGCATGGTGATTCAGGGCACCGAAACCCTTGCAGGGGGCAACGTCACCAGCTGTGGTGATCATCGGATTGCAATGGCCTTGTCCATTGCAGCCCTTGCCAGCCGATCTGCGGTGGAGGTTGATGATGTGAGTTGCGTTGCTACCTCGTTTCCCGGATTTTATCAACTTCTGGACAAGGTGGCGGTACGGTGATGCGTGAACGGGGAATCGTAATAGCGGTTGATGGTCCGTCAGGCGCAGGCAAAAGCACCATCAGCAGGGCCTTGTCAAAACGTTTGGACTACCTTGAGATTGATACCGGCGCCATGTACCGCGCCATGGCCTGGCTGGTCAAGGACCGCGCACTTGATCTTGATGACGAACAGGCGGTCAGAAACTTCAGTCAGTCTGCAGAAGTCGAGTTGCTGTTGCAAAACGGTGCCACCCGGGTGCTGGCCAATGGCAGGGATGTGACACAAGAAATCAGGACGCCGGAAATTTCGATGCTTACCTCGAAGGTATCCAAGCTGGCACCGGTGCGTGAGGCCATGATGGCACTGCAGCGTAAGATGGGCAGCAAGGGCGGGGTGATCCTGAATGGCCGTGATATCGGCACCGTGGTATTTCCCGACGCCGAGCTCAAATTTTTTCTGTCTGCATCGGCCGAGGAACGGGGAAGACGCCGGTTTCTCGAATTGAAGGACAAGGGGGTTGCAATCAGCCTCGAAAGCACTATTCAGGATGTGGTGCAGCGCGATCGTCAGGATTCTGAGCGTGAGCTGGCTCCGCTACGCCAGGCAGAGGATGCGATTTCGATCGACTCCACTGGTTTGAGCATTGATCAGGTTATTGCACTCATGGAAACGGCCTTTCACGATCGCGTGGCACGAGAGGATACCTAACCGATGAAGATCATTCTTGCAAAGCGCGCAGGATTTTGTTTTGGCGTCAAACGGGCCACGCAGATGGCGTTTGAGGCGGCCGGCAAGGATCAGAAGACCTTTACGTTGGGGCCGATTATCCATTCGCCCCAGGTTGTGCAAAAGTTGGAGGAAATGGGCGTCGGTGTTGTCAAAGACCTTTCCGGTGTGGCTGATGGCACGGTTATTATCCGTTCCCACGGCGTATTGGCCAGTGAGATGGAGGAGGCACAGCAAAAGCAGCTTGAGATCGTTGATGCCACCTGCCCTTTTGTGAAAAAGGCACAAGAACATGTCAAATACCTGTCTGAAGCGGGCTATGATGTGCTGGTGGTCGGCGATGCCGACCATCCCGAGGTGCAGGGGATTGTTTCCTATGGTACGGATAAAGTCTATGTCGTTGCCTCAGGGGAGCAGGTAAAAAAACTGCCCAAGATGAGTAAAATGGGGGTGGTTGCCCAGACAACCCAATCGTTTGACAACCTCAAAAGCGTGGTAACCGAATGTCTGCGCAGGGGCGGGGAAGTGCGGGTGTTCAATACCATCTGTGATGCAACGGCGGTACGACAGCAGGAAGCCACGGAGCTTGCGCATCAGGTGGACTGCATGATTGTTATCGGGGGGTTTAACAGTGCCAACACGCGCCGTTTGGCCGAAATCTGCACGGAGATTCAGTCCAGAACGTATCATATTGAAACCGCCAATGAAATAGATTGTTCCTGGTTTCAAGGGGTTGAGACCGTCGGGGTCACAGCTGGTGCCTCAACACCAAAATGGATTATTGACGAGGTACTTGAAAGACTTGAAGAGTGTCAATAATTCGCGTTGAATAAATACAAAAAGTGTGTAAAAGTATCCAACTTGCGTTTGTTATCGATTGGCGGTAATGAGCGGCGAAAATCAACCAGGGGGTAAGGGTCTCATGACTGATGTGAAACGGCTCAACGTAGATACGGATGAAATGGACGTTGAGCAACAAAGTAACGAATTTGCTGAACTGTTCAGTGCCAGCTTGAAGGAACAGCAGGAGCGGCCTGAGCGTGATAAAATACTGGAAGGAACGGTTGTCCGTGTGGATCCGGACACGGTGCTTGTTGATGTCGGCCGCAAGTCCGAAGGCTTTGTGCCGCTGAACGAATTTAAGGATGCAGATGGCAATGTTACCGTCAACGTTGGTGACAAGGTCAAGGTCGTCCCCAGCCGTGATGGTGGTAACAAATTCTCCAAAAAACGTGCAGATCAGATGGCTGCCTGGGAAACCATTAATGAGGCAGGTGGTGAAGGTGCTGTCCTCGAAGGAACCATCATTGGCAAGACAAACGGCGGCTTTACGGTTGCCATCGGCGGAATAAACGCCTTCCTGCCGGCCTCACAGGTCGATATCCGGCCTTCCGGTAACGGCGATGCCTATATCGGCCTTGCCGGCCAGTTCAAGGTGATCAGCTTGAACCAGAAGCGCGGCAATATTGTCCTGTCACGCCGGGCCCTGCTGGAAGAAGAACGCGCCGAAGCCCGCAAGCTGACCCTGGAAAAGCTGACTGAAGGTCAGGTCATGCAGGGTGTCATCAAGAACCTGACCGAGTACGGCGCCTTTGTTGACCTTGGTGGTGTTGACGGTCTGCTGCATGTAACCGATATTTCCTGGGGGCGAGTTGGTAAGCCTTCCGATGTATTGAAGCCGGGCCAAGAAGTTAACGTCAAAATTCTGAAGTTTGACCCGGAAAAAGGTAAGGTTTCCGTTGGTATCAAGCAGACTCTCGAAGACCCCTGGCAAGATATTGTTCAGCGTTATCCTGAAGGTACGCGCGTGAGCGGCAAGGTCGTCAGTCTAATGGAGTATGGCGCTTTTGTCGAACTTGAGGCCGGTATTGAAGGCCTGGTGCACGTCTCTGAAATGTCCTGGACCAAGCGGGTGCGTAAGGCAGCGGATATGCTGAATGTTGGTGACCAAGTTGATGTTGTGGTGCTTGGTCTTGACCTGCAAAACCGCAAAATCTCGCTGGGTCTGAAGCAGGTCAGCGATAACCCCTGGCAATCCATCTCAGAGCGCTACCCGGTGGGAACTAAGCTGGAAGGCCAGATTAAGAACATGACCGATTTTGGTATGTTTATCGGTATTGAGGACGGTATTGACGGTTTGGTGCATGTATCCGACATTTCCTGGACCAAGCGGGTTAAGCATCCTGGTGATGTCTACAGTAAGGGTGACCTTGTGCAGGCGGTTGTGCTGAAGGTTGATCCCCAGAACGAGCGTGTTTCGCTTGGTATCAAACAGTTGACCCCTGACCCCTGGTCGCTGGTACCCCAGAAGTATACCCCCGGCACCCGTTTGGTCGGTAAAGTCGCTTCTACTACCGATTTCGGTGTCTTTGTCGAGATAGAAGAAGGCATCGAAGGACTGATCCACGTTTCGGAACTGTCTCGTGAAAAAGTAGCCTCTGCCAAAGAATTTGCCAATGTTGGTGACTCCATTGAGGCAGTGGTGTTGAATGCAGATGCCCGTGAGCGCCGCATTTCTCTGTCTGTCAAGGCCCTTGCGGCAGCTGCTGAAAAGGCGGAGTTTGAATCCTATCTGGGGGGCGGCCAAGGTGAGGCAACCTCTAATCTTGGTGATTTGTTGAAAAGCCAGCTTGATAAGGCGCGCTAGTCTTTCCAAGCCGGTGTAGATAGGGTACTGAAAAAGGCATGGCGTCAGCGCCATGCCTTTTTGCGTGAAGAGGTGCCTCTATGGAAACAGAGCAACAGGGTAAGCGGCAAAAATTGTGCACTGACGCGCCTTCAGGACAGTTTCTACTAGGGGTGCGTCAGTTTAATGCTCATGAATGGTATGCCTGTCATGAGACCTTGGAACAGCTTTGGTTGCATGCCGATGGTGAGGTGCGGAATCTCTATCAGGGGATAATTCAGGTGGCAATAGCCTTACACCACTGGCGCAATGGCAATTACAACGGTGCTATGGCGCTCCTTAATAGCAGCATCGGGTATCTGCGGAACGTTTCCCACCCCTGTCTCTGGATGGATGTCAACGGCTTGATTCAACAGGTTGAACGGTTGAGAGTGGAATTGCAGTCAAATGGCGTTGCCAAGATGCAGTTGCTTGCACCAGCTTCTTTTCCGGTTATCAAAACCGTTTCAGTGCCATGACCAAGCATTGCTTAAAAGGCGAAGGTGAGCATCAGATTAAGACCTGGCATTGTCGAGGCTTGTAGTTGAGGTGGAGTTGTCATACTCGGCGGTTGTTGGCGGTGACGATCATCCGGTGTGTCGAGGTTGCATGCTATGGTAAGCGATGTCTTGCCGTACTTGATCCTGACATCGCCACTGTCACTGAGATCAAGCAACAATTGGGTGCTGTGCGCGTTGCTTGCTTGCGCTACTGCGTGAGGAAGATATGCGTTATGAAAATTCTGGAATAGGACAACAGGATCTTCTTGGGCAACGGCAGGTGACGGGCATTCCAGCTGGATAGTCAGACAAAGACAGGTTAACATCCCTATAAAGCAAAGGTGCCAGGAAATACCCGTGGAGTGCATAGCGATCTCCTTGTGCGGTGTCAACTGCTGACCGGCTAAAAAAACAGCCGAGTCGCCATCTCGTAGAGATATTTCGGCGACCCGGCTGTCTCAAGGAGACCCATGGGCTTTCCGTCCCACCCTCGCGGATGGTTTAGTATTCTCGTGTATCCCGCTCTATGTCTGTTGTTGCTTTATTAAGCACAAAGCGTGCCTTAATGATAATTTGCCTCAGGAGGCCTATTTGCGCTGTTTTGTGACCTGCTGCGTTGGGGATAGTGACGGTATCTGTTGCGGAATAGGTGACATTTTTTGTCTGTTGTGCACTGGCGATTTGCCGAGGGCATACCATAGGTGGGAGCTCTGTCGCACAAATACGAAAGGCCCTGGTTCCCACGCCAGGGCCTTTCCGTTTTTCATGGCGGAAAAACGTGCCTTTAGGCTTTGCTAGGTACCGCTTTTTTAGCTGGGCCGTTCATCCGGATGGCAGCGGCAAATTCCATCCAGAAGACGAGATAGATCGAAATCATCAGCGAGAGACCGATGTTCTGGTTCTCGGCGCCCAAGGCCTTGGCAAGGATCGGTGAGGCAAATCCGGCGCCAAGTGTGCCGGTTACCCGCTCAAGCAGGTAGAAGATCGGAAGGGTCAGCAGTGTGCCAACAACCATGATGGCGATACCGGGGATGCGCTTAACCCAGTATTTTGGTGAAAAGCCGAACATACGCATGAAGATGACGACCCAGATGATCCAGACGGAATAATCAACAGCAGCGTCAGGCAGGGCCAGTTTGTTCTTAACCAGTGCCACTTCCAGCACGGTAACAAAGGCCAGCAGGGTGAAGAGCCAGTTGAATTTTTCAGAGGCCTGGGTCTGCCAGTTGCGGCTGTCAGGTGCCGGGGCCTCACTGTAAGAGTGGTTGTGGGTGCCCAGGGCTGAGAACAGAATGGCAAACCAGATGCCGGCGTTGTGGAACAATAATGAAGAGTGGTTGCCGGCAATGTTTGCTATGCGGGCCATCGGATCACGGATGAAGTCTGCAGCAATACGCATCAAGAAGAGGTTCACCAGGATCGAACAAGCTGCAATGACGGCAAGGGTAAATATCCTGCGTGGCAGCAGATAGGGGTCGACACGGTCCGGAAAGCCGATGATAAAGGCAAACCAGATCAGGTACATGATCAAGGGGATACCGAAGCAGATACCGTAGACCGAGTTACCGGCAAAGTCGCCGCTTTGGGCGTAGATGATGTATTTTTCTTTGTTGGCCGGATCAGTGTTGGCGGCGCGTACCACGTCTTTGGCTACCGTCTTCAGGTGCGGCAGCAGTCCCATGGCGTACCAGCCATGGTCACCCTGTGTGGTGTCAACAACCCAGTAGTTGTCACTACCCATCATATCGTCAAGGCCCTGAAAGAGGCGCATATTAAAGCCTGCGCACAAAACACAGACAATCAGCAGCAGTGCAGCATGAGATAGTTTCATCGGCATGGCTAGTTCCTCTCTCCTATTCCTTGTGGGTGGTCCAGAACATTGACACTGCATTTGCGGCAAACAGGCCGTACAGCCACATGGTGTTCCATGCCGGGCCGGACCAGTGGCTGCCATGTCCGCCGCCAATGACGCCGGCTGCTACAATAATCCCTACCATGGCAGTAAAAGAAACCATTGCGACAGCTCGCAAAATAGAGCTGTTACGCCAGGTGTGCCGCTCAAGCTCTTCGATCCGCTGCATCAATTCAAGCTCTTTCTGGGTCATTTCTTCTCTCCTTTGTAAAAATAATGGCAGTGATGACTATGCTTACCAGTAAGGTTGCGAGCATGGTTGATGGTTCTGCGATGTTGGTCAGTACGTAAAGCATGGTAGTTCCTTTCAACTTGCCTGCGCGCAGCAGGCAGCGGCGAATGGGGGCAGCGTCTCAGGAAAACGGGCAGCCAGCTCCTGATATTTGGCACAATCGCGGTAGCGTTTGCTGCAGTAACGGATGATCATGTTGACGTCATGCGGTGAGATATAGCCGCAGCCGACATCGCAGTAGTCATCGTTAAGACCGTAATATGGGCACACAGGTGCG
>Ga0307363_1000250_pt1 | contig 9555 bp, 8 predicted proteins | sample AAT_RA_Asp2_MT_FD_194613 | JGI IMG/M metagenome (GOLD analysis project Ga0307363, IMG submission 194613) | Metatranscriptome of enriched activated sludge microbial communities from anaerobic digester in WTTP, New Holstein, Wisconsin, United... | ecosystem: Engineered > Bioreactor > Anaerobic >...
CAGAAACCCCCGGGTTTGAAAACCGGGGATGGATGCGGTTTGAGTAAATCCGTTTTACGTTGACAGCCCCCGTCCCGGTAAGCTATAATCTATCGGGCCGGAATAAAACCCCGGTATAATAGTTTAGATTTCAGGCCGCGCTTCCATGAGGGAGTCAGGGCCTTACCGGCCTTCATTTAGGGGATTAAAGGCGGATCTGCGGCGGGGAGATCCGGGATAAATGGAATATATAGAACAGCCAGACGGGAGCCCGGAAGACCAGAGATTATTCGAGCGTATTCAGGCTCAATTTCCCGTAAAGTACACCGATCTGTATTCGCATATCTCCGGAGAAGCGGTTTCAAGCGACATCAGCGCTTACGGCCTGGGCATGATCTCCGGAACTGAACCGCAGTCTTCGGCGGATCTCGAGATATGGGTGAACGTTCCCGACCAGGGCCAGCCGCTTTACGCCAGGGGCAGGGTAGTCTGGTGCAGGCCGGAAGGCGGGAAGAGTTATCGCATGGGTATCCGTCTGGAGAATGCCGAACTAATGAGGTTTTCCAGGGTCATGCGGCTGCATTGATATACCCGGCGGCGTACGCGGTCCCGTCCCGATATAAAAATCTTGACCATATAATAAACATGTGTTAGAGTTAAACACATCTTATTTTATCCGCACTACAACCAACTGTCGGTAAATCCCGTTACAGCACAAGATTTCCGGCTCGAGAGGAGGCTCAATGGCGGTAAAATTCTCCGGCTGTTTGAGAGGGGTATCGGCCTTTTCAATTCTAAGTCTGCTTTGCCTGTGCGGATGCTCGCCTACGCCTGCGGAGAATAAGAATTCCGTGGTCATCTGGCACTGGATGACCGACCGTCAGCCCGCGTTCGAGGAATTGAGCCGCCGGTATGAAGAATTGACCGGCGTGAAAGTTACCTTCGAGCTCTACGCTCCTTCCGACGCCTATTCCCAGAAGATCAGGGCCGCCGCGCAGAGCGTGAGTCTGCCCGATATCTTCGGCATACTGGGAGAAAAACGTGATTTTTCCTCCTTCGTCAAGGCGGGCCATATACTTGATATAACTCCTTATATGTCGGCGGACAACGGTAAATGGAAGAACGTGTTCTTTTCCAAAGCCCTGGCCGTCAACGAGTTTTCTTCCGATAATACCTATGGGGTCACCCCGGGTATATACGGGGTACCTATCGACATAACAACCATCCAGATGGTCTATAATAAGAAGCTGCTGAAACAGATAGGCGGAAATCCTAACAGGCCGCCGGCCACTCTGGAGGAATTTCTCGCTTTAGGACCGAAGATCAAGGCTTCCGGTATCCAGGGTCTCGTTTCCGGGTGGGGAGAAGTGTGGATGGTCGATTGTATGGCAAATAATTACGCCTTCAACGTGATGGGGAAAGACAAGGTATTGGCTACAATAAGAGGCGACGTCCCTTATACAGATCCGGACTGGATCAAGGTTTTCGAGATATTCAATCAAATGCAGAACTCCGGAGTGCTGGCGAACGGACTTGTAACCATGGTCAACAAGAACGCCGAGCAGCTTTTTGCCAACGAAAAGGCCGTGTTCGCGTTCAACGGCTCCTGGTGCGTGAATGTTTACAAGGGTATGAATCCCGGCTTGGAGTTCGGCGCCATGCTGCCGCCGGCGGTGAGTTCCAGGTATCCTATGGTAATCTGGGGCGGGGCGGGATCTTCTTTTATGGTTAACGCCAGATCGTCTAGGAAGGAAGAGGCGGTCAAGTTCTTGCGCTGGCTTACCGACCGTGAACAGCAGGTTTTCTTGGCGGAGATAACGCTTAACCTGCCGGCGAACAAAGACAGCCTGAAGAAAATATCCGACGTGCTGGCGCAATTCGCGGACGATATAGAGACTTCCACGCATCCCAACGTGTGGGGAGTTTCCGAATTCCCCGCCGTGGTCGAAGCCCTTGACAAGGGGATTCAGTCCATAGTTATCGGGGAGAAAACCTCCGTGCAGGTGGCGGAAGAGGTGCAGAAGATAAAACAAAGGGAATTGTCGAAGAAAAACAACAAGTAACATCCGCCGCGCGGCCGGCGCCCGGGCGGACAAACGTCTCATATGCGTATTAAATCGACACTGGAAAATTATCTTTTTGTTCTGCCCGCGGTCGCGATTTTCCTTATTTTCTATCTTATCCCGTTCATTTGGGTCTTCCAGCTCGGTATGTATGAATGGGACGGTATTCTTCCTACCAAGACTTTTGTCGGCCTGTCTAATTTCAAAGAAGTTCTTACTCAGGACAACATCTGGTGGCTTTCCATGTGGAACGCCGGGTATATTACCCTGATCGCCATTATCTTTCAGAACGCGATGGCTTTTATGCTGGCCATGGCCTGCGACAGGGAAATAAAGATGAAGAATTTCTTCCGGCTCGTCTTTTTTATCCCGCCGGTGCTTTCCGAGGTGGTAGTCGGCCTTGTATGGCAGTGGATACTCGACGGTAATTACGGGCTTCTTAACGCCTGGCTGCTCAAAATGGGGCTGCCTCATCTGGTCAAGAACTGGCTTTCGGATCCGCAGACCGCGCTTACTACCGTGGCCGTGGTGCACTGCTGGAAAGGCTTCGGCTGGGGCTTCCTGATTTTTCTGGCCGGACTACAGACGATCCCGCGGGAGTTGTATGAAGCCGCGCGCGTGGACGGGGCCAACGCCTGGGCGAGTTTCAAGAACATAACCCTGCCATTGATGGTTCCGGTAGCCATACTGGTTGCTATCCTTACCGTCCTGGGCACCATGCAGGCGTTCGTTTTGATTATAGCCATGACCGGCGGCGGCCCGGCTTACCACACGCAGGTGCCGGTGCTGCGCATATTGGCTTCCATGCGCGGATCGTCGCGTTTCGGCTACGCCTGCGCGCAGGGCATTGTTTTCGGGGTGGTGTTGATAATAATTTCGTTCGTGCAATACCGTTTTTCCAAGAGATCAAGGCAATATTAACGCGCCGAAGGAGAGCCGTCGCATATGAAAAGCGATAAATATTACCGCGGTAAGAAAGCAGCAGTGAATGTGATAATCTACGCTTTTCTTATAGCGGTGGCGTTGACCTGTATTTTCCCGCTGCTCTGGATGTTCTCTTCCAGCCTAAAAACGCAGGAGACCATTTTCCGGGACATGTCGCTTATTCCCAAGGAGTTCCATTTCGAGAATTACGTCCTGGCCTGGAAGCAGGGCGGGTTCGGGCGGAACTTTTTCAACAGCATCGTTTATACCTCGATCGTCGTGCTCGGCATAGTGGTGGTTTCCTCTCTGGCCGCTTACGCCTTTTCCAGGTTCACCTTCCCGGGCAGGAATCTTATTTTCTATATGTTCATGGCGGCGATGATGATCCCTATCCCCGGCAGCTTCGTCCCGCTTTATGTTCTGTTGAACAAGTTGCACCTGCGCAACACCGCCATAGGATATATACTTTGCATGATCAACGTCGGATTGTCGACCAGCATCTTTCTTCTGAAGACTTTTTTCGACAAGATGCCCAAGGAACTCGAAGACGCGGCGAGGATAGACGGCTGCTCCAAACTCGGCATTTGGCGTCACGTCGCCCTGCCGCTGGCGAAGCCCGTTCTGGCCGTCGTGGTAGTTTTGAACGCGCTTAATGTCTGGAACGAGTACGTGCTGGCGCTGATCATATTCGATTCCAAACCCTTGATGCCGCTGCAGGTGGCGTTGATGACGTTCCAGGGGGAATTCATTACGCGTTATCCGCTGCTCATGGCCGGGTTGACCATCACCGCCCTGCCTATAATACTGGTTTATATTCTTATGCAAAAATACATAGTCAAAGGCGTAACTCAAGGAGCATTAGTGGGGTAAATATTATGAAGATATCTGTTATTTCCTTATGTTTGGCGTTTTTGTTGTTTTCCGGCGGCTCTGCCCGGGCCGGGGACGGCACTTCGGCCGCGAAGGATCCGGCCGAATCCTCCTCGACGTTGATCACCAAGTCCTGGCAGGCGCACGGCAGCGGAGACGTGGAAGCCACGTTTAAATACACCGGCAGGTGCATCGAATTGTATTCGGCCGAGGCGTTGAAGCAGCAGGGATCGCTGAAGGGGATGCCCTCCAATAAGGACGAGATACAAGCGGTCGCCGTCTTGAACGACGTCGCCACCGCTTATTTCATCCAGGCCGAGAGTTATATGAGGCAGGGCAAGAACGACGAGGCTAAAAAGCTGTTCAAGACCATCATAGAGAAATACCCTTTTGCCCAGGCCTGGGACCAGCGCGGGTGGTATTGGAAGATAGCTCAGGCCTCCGAGCAGAGCGTCAAAAAGATAGAAACCGGTTCTATAGAGATAGAAGAAAAGAAGAAGGTCAGCCAGCTGCCGACGGTAATAGAACTGTATGATCCGGGGAAAGAGGATGTGGTTGATTATGAAAAATACGGCGAATTCACCAAGACCGGCACCGCCGAGTATAAATACATCGTCAAGGACCAGGAAGGCTTAAGCGCGGCGGTGGGCGAGGGAATCTACCCCAATACCACTTCCATCCGCTGGGACCCTGCCTACAAAAAAGCGCAGAAGGAAAAAAGGCTGGAGGGATCGCATTGGGATTACGTGCATTCCCCGGACCTGGAAGCGGCTTTCCTAAAATGGGCCACGGCTCCGGAACCGCAGGGCGTCAAACTTTTCTATCTCGGATTGATTCTGGAAAAATCCGGACTTTATAAACACGCGCTGAAGTGTTATTACGCGATAGTCGTGCATTTCCCGGGGACTTACGGCTGGACTTACTGGCACACACCCTGGTATGTGGGGCAAGCCGCCATCGCCAAGATAAAACACATATTGCGCAACAACCCCTCGCTCGGATATAAACTGGTCGGGGCGGACATAAAGATATTGAACGGTTTCGACAACGACGTATCCAACGATATGGCGGTGACGACACCGGGAAAATTCGTGAAAACATCTTCTCTGGACAAAATGAAGGGACGTCTGTCCGACGGACGGGCTCCTGCGGTGAAAAAGCGGCTGGGATGCGGGAAGGTGCATCTTGTTCAATACGAAGACGACGGCTGGCAGTTGATCGTCGAAGGCAAACCGTACGTGATCAGGGCCGTTACTTACGCCCCCACCAAGATCGGACAGTCCCCCGATGAGGGGACTCTCGGGAACTGGATGGAGGAAGATTTCAATGCCAACGGCAGGATAGACGGCCCTTACGATGCTTTCGTGGACAAGAACAGGAACAACATCCGGGACGCCAATGAGCCGGCGGTAGGGGATTTCAAGCTGATGAAGGATATGGGCATAAACACGATCAGGCTTTATCATCATCCCAAGACAATCAACAAGGAACTGATGCGCGCGATGTACAAGGATTACGGCATCAGGGTGATAGTGGGGGATTTCCTCGGCAAATACGCCATAGGTTCCGGCGCGTCTTGGTATCCGGGAACGGATTATAACGACGAAGAGCACAAGAAGAAAATGATGGAAACCGTGCTCGGCATGGTTAAGGAATTCAAGGACGAGCCTTATGTCCTGTTCTGGCTGCTGGGCAACGAGAATGTTTACGGATTCGCCTGCAATGCCGACAAGGAGCCGGAGGCTTTTTTCAAGTTCGCCAACGAAGTGGCCGGAAGGATCAAAGAGATCGATCCGGAACATCCGGTGGCGATATGCAGCGGAGACGTTCTCTTCCTGGATAAGTACGGTAAGAACGCTCCCGACGTGGATATTTTCGGCACCAACGCCTACCGCGGAGACTATGGTTTCGGGTTCCTCTGGCGCCAGGTCAAGGAAGAAACGGGTAAACCGGCGTTCATCACGGAATACGGATGTCCGGCTTTTTCCCTGGGCTTTAGCGTGGAGGAAGCGGAAAAGGCGCAGGCCGAATACCATCGCGGGACATGGGAGGACATAGAGGAGAATATGGCTTTTCATGAGGGAGAGGGCAACGCAATCGGAGGGGTGATCTTCGAATGGCTGGACGAATGGTGGAAGGCCTATGAACCTTCCATGCACGATACCAAAGGTTTGTTTACGGGGCCTTTCCCGGACGGATTCATGCACGAAGAGTGGCTGGGTATCTGCGGGCAGGGCGACGGCAAGAACAGCCCGTTCCTGCGGGAATTAAGGCCGGCGTATTTCATGTATAAAAAGAAATGGAACAGGTGAACGGTTCGCACGTTCGCTATTTCATATTGCTGGGAGGTAGAAAGGAGGAATACAGGCAACAAGCGCAGTTGAATCGAATCAGGTAAAGATATGTTTTAAAGGAAACGTTCACTTTCACGCTGGCGTCCGGTCTTGATGTGTGCGGCAGCGGAAAGGGAAGGAACGCGGCACAATAATCGGCCGCGCTCTATTATGGAGGGGTTTTCAGATGAGAAAATTATTAATGGTTACTTTAATTGCCGTATTCGCTTCGGCATTCACGACTACTCTTGAACGCGCGCAGGCGGATAACCTGAAGTCGTTCAGCGTTTACACCGACAGCAAATCTCCCGACAATCATTACGCGGCTTCCGGCTGGATGGGGGATTTCGGCGATATCAAGATGAACGATCAGGCTTTGGAGAATCCTCATTCAGGGTCCACCAGCATAGAGTTCTCTTATTCCGCCAAGAAATCGCAGGGCCAGGGATGGGCCGGCGTTTATTGGCAGAATCCCGCTAATAACTGGGGAAGCAAAAAGGGAGGATTCGATCTTACCGGCATGACCAAGCTGACTTTTTGGGCGCGCGGCGCCAAAGGCGGCGAGATAATCCAGAAGTTCGTAGTGGGAGGGATAAAAGGCGATTATTCCGATTCCGCGGCGGCCGAGTTCGGGCCTGTGGAATTGACCGACACCTGGAAGGAATACACGATCAATCTCGCCGGCCGCGATCTGTCCTATATAAGCGGCGGATTCGGCTGGGTGGCGACCGCCGACCTGAATCCCGACGGATGCGTTTTCTATATCGACGATATAAAGTTCTCCGTCGATCAGGAGATGAAACCGGAGGGAAAGAAGCAGCAGGATATGCCTTTTTATGTCTACTCCGATAAAAGCTCGGTAAGCAACCATTTCGTGGCTTCCGGCTGGATGGGGGACTACGGCGACATAAAATATGAGGGTTCTTCCACCGAGGATCCCTATCTCGGCGATACCTGTATCAAGGTGGTCTATACCGCCAAAGGCGCGCAGGGCGCGCGCTGGGGAGGCATATACTGGCAGAATCCGGCCAACAACTGGGGCAGCGTAGACGCCGGGTTTGACCTTTCCAAGGCGACCAAGGTTACCTTCTGGGCGCGCGGCGCAAAAGGCGGCGAGCGCATAGAGGAGTTCAAGATCGGCGGTATAATGGGAGAGTTCTCCGATTCGGACACCGCAGGTATAGGCCCTGTCGTTCTTACCAAGGACTGGCAGCAGTATTCGATCGACCTGAAAGGCAAAGACCTTTCTTTCATCATAGGAGGTTTTTGCTGGGCGACCAACGCCGACGTTAATCCGGACGGCGTAATCTTCTATCTGGATGAAATCAAATACGAATAACACCGCCGCCGGCAGCGCCGGCGGCAACAAAACCGGCATCGCGGGCCGCGGGGCGTCGTTCCCCGCGGCCTGCGGTATTCTTCTGGGATGTCTTTTTCTGCTTTGCGGTATGTCCGCCAAGCCGCCCGCCAAAGTAGCCATACGCACTCTCAAGAACGGCGATTACCAGCTACTGGTCTGCGGAAGGCCTTACGTGGTGAAAGGAGTCTGTTACAACCCGGTTCCCATCGGGCAGGGATCGGATTACGCATGGTGGCAGGATACAAATAAACCCTGGCTTACAGACGGCAGGATGATGAAAGCGATGGGAGTGAATACCATCCGTTTATACGAGCCGGCAGACGACGCCGCCGAGGTGAAGGCGGTCTTGAACGATCTTTACAAGTTTTACAATATACGGGTGATCATGGGCAACTGGCTCGGGTTCTGGGAGTACCCGGGTCCTTTCTACGGAGACCAGGATTTTCGCGACAAGGTCAAAGAGAAAGTGCTCGAAATGGTGCGCACGTATAAAGACGAACCGGGCATACTTTTCTGGCTGCTGGGCAACGAGAATAATTATTCTTTCTCCGGGCAGATAAATCCCTGGAGCACCGACGAGATAGATAAAGAGCCGGACCCGATAAAACAAAGGGCCATGCGCGCCAGGATATATTACACATTCGTTAACGAACTGGCGCAGGAGATACACAAGATAGATCCGTACCACCCGGTGGCGCTCGGCAACGGCGAACTTGTCGGGCTGGAGTGCGCGGCTAATTATTGTCCCGACGTCGATCTGCTGGGGTGCATAATCTACAGAGGAAAGACTTTCGGGAACCTGTTTAATTCTCTTAAGGCGACTTTCGATAAACCGGTGGTGTTGACCGAATTCGGCGCCGATAGCTACGATTCCTACCGCAACAGGGAAGATCAGGATATGCAGGCGTTTTTCCTTGAATCGCAGTGGAGGCAGATATACCAGAATCTTGCCGGCAGCCGCGAGGGCACGGGCAACTGCCTCGGCGGGGTAATGTTCGAGTGGACAGACGAGTGGTGGAAGAATAACCCGAATTCCCCGGCCACCTGGACGGTGCAAGACACTCAGCCGCGCTGGTCGAATGGGAGTTATTATTTCGACATAAAGGCCAAAGACAGCCTGAACATGAACGAGGAATGGTTCGGGATCGTGGCGCTTTCTCCGAACGATAAAGGATCGGGATTGGACTTGCGCATCCCGCGCAAGGCTTATTATGTGGTGAGGGAATTCTGGAAAAGGCCGCGGAGCAACAGGGAAATACAGAAAGAACCGTTGGAAAAGAATACCGCGGGAAGCGGCCTCAAAGGACTGCCGATCAAGGATCTGATCAAACAATGTCCGTTGGAAGACGGGAAGAAATAATGGGAAAAACACTAATATATAATACGATTTTTCCGGTAATACTCCTGCTCGCCGCGTTTGTTCCTTTCAGGCAGGCTTGTCCGGCGGAGCCGGATATCTGCGCAGCGTGCCTTAAGGACGCCCTTTCCTCCGGCAAGAACGATAACACACCCTCCTCGGACGCCTTCCCGGCAGCTCTGCAGAAATTGCGGGAATGTTATTATTCCTCCGGCAGATACGGCGAGTTCGTTTCCGCCCTTAAGACAATCGCGGCGAAGAACAAAGAGCTGGCCGGATGGGCTTATTATTATACCGGAGCTGCCAGATACGACCAGTTGGCGGCTCTCCAGGCGGATAAGAAATGGGACGAATATTTCTCCAGCGGAGATACTTACCGGCGCGAGGCCGTGGAATACGCACAAAAGGCGGTGAAATCGGCTGCCGGGAGAGGGGCGCGGGCGAGGCGGGCGGCGTGCTGGATGTCATTCTCCAACGCTTGGCCGACTTTCTCGAGAAGGCGCAGAAGTTGAAGCGCAAGATTGTCGGCGCCATGATCTACCCCGTGGTCGTGATCACGATCGCCGGCGGCATCGTGACCTTCATCATGGTGCAGGTAGTCCCCAAGTTTAAGGAGATTTTTGAGGACTTCGGCACCAAGCTGCCCGGCGTGACCGAGTTCCTCATCAG
>Ga0307363_1000255_pt1 | contig 9484 bp, 5 predicted proteins | sample AAT_RA_Asp2_MT_FD_194613 | JGI IMG/M metagenome (GOLD analysis project Ga0307363, IMG submission 194613) | Metatranscriptome of enriched activated sludge microbial communities from anaerobic digester in WTTP, New Holstein, Wisconsin, United... | ecosystem: Engineered > Bioreactor > Anaerobic >...
ATCTGTCAACCCCAGATCATTGAGATTAACCCCGGCGGAGATCGATGGGTCGTCCGGTTGCGTTGTAGCACCAATGCGATGCGCCCTGGCACCGAGTTCTCGGTGTCCGAAGCCGTGCTCAATCGCCACTACGCCGCGCTGGACACCGTGGCTTAACATGACGGTCGCCTTAACGTGTCCTCCCGGGGTTTCAATAACGACTCGGTCGCCGTTACGCAGGCTCAGTCGAGCCGCATCATCGGGGTGTACCCGCACCGGGTTTTCTGGATGAATGCCGCGCAGACGTTTTGCGCTGATACTGGAAGAGTTTTGCAACGCTGATTTATAGCTGATCACCTGCAGCGGCCACTCGGATTCCGGGTACTGCTTGCGTACCGGTGTACCGTCGGCAAAGGCTGCCTCACGCCAGGCCGGTGTGCCTGGAAAGCGCTTGCCGGTTAAACTGTTTTTAGAGGCGCCGACGTTTTCATTGTAGAGCATCATCGGCTTCAGAAAACGATGGGTCGCCCAATCCTCCGGATAGGGTGCCTCCAGGTGCAGAGCGTTGCCCAAAACTCCCGACGCTGTTGCTACGGTCGTCAGTTTGGCGGCGACAGGTTTGCTGATTTTTGCTGCAGCGCCTCCGCCTGCGCCTGTTGCAGACGCTTTTGGTTTTGGTGGCGGGGGTGGGGGTAATCGCAGACCAAACATCTCCTGGTACTTTTGGAAGCGACCGCCACGCGCCAACATGAAGGCCACCCGGCGCCATTCGTCCGGTTTGAGGGTCTTTTCCAGAAGCGGGCGGATACGGCTTAGGCCTGATAGCTCAATATCTTCGTCGCTTGCCTCCGGTACCGGTTGCTTGCCGAGCAGCGCGATATTTGCACCGCCGCGCAGATACCAATCCTCGGGGCGCTCTAAAGGGCAGGAGACGCCTGCGGCGTCGGTCAGGCCGGTGGTGCCGAATCCGGGCAAGGCCATGGCCTTGGCCAAGGCTATAAAAAAGGTCTCCATGCCGACAGCTTGGCCATTCTGCAGCTTCTGGGCCTTGGGTTCGATCACCGGCCAGCGGGCCGTGCTCATCTTGACCGGCACTCCGCTCCAGGAACCGGCCCAGCCCCAGCTCTCGTACAACAGGGAGTCAGGCACGATATAGTCGGCAAAGGCCGAACTTTCATTGATAAAGGGATCAACCGCCACAATCAACGGCAGCTTGCTGGGATCGGCCAGATCCTTTTCAATCTGTGCACGCAATCCCGTGATGCCGTAAAGCGGATTACAGCTCCACAGGATCAATGCCTTAAGCGCGTACGGATAACCGTTCAAGGCGCTTGTCAGCCATTCGGAGGCCAGTGCCGGTGCATTGGGATACCAAGGCGCCTGAGCCGGGTAGGGCTTGCCGCCTTCCTTCTTCCGCTTGAATTCACTGGTCTTTTCGTACGGTACGTTGCGTCCGATCGGAATTCCGGTAGGTGTGACCTTGCCGGCAAAGTTTTCAAGGTCGTAACACGGCCCCTCACCGGCGTCCTTAAAAGAGCCGCCGTTGATCAGGGTACCCCCTTTACGGTTGAGGTTGCCGATCAGGGTGTTGAGCATGACCACCGCATAGGCGTTGTAAAACCCGCTGCCGGACATCATGCCGCCATGGGCGTTGACCGCGGCACGCTTGCCGTGACTGGTGAATTCCCGTGCCAGCCCTTCAATGACCTCCACCGGGACGCCGCAGGCGGCGGCATAGTCGTTCAGGCTGTGCTTATTGGCCTCTTCACGCAGCAGGGTCATGGCGCTTTTCAGCTTAAGCGTTTCCTCGCCCACCTCCAGTTCGCGGTCAAAGAACAGCTCCGCCTCACCCTTGACTGCGCCGTGGACCGCCAGTTTCTTTGCCTTCGGGTCGTAGACGACAAAGGGATCATTCTCTTTATAGCGTTCTTCTTCGGTGAAGACCATGCCCAGGTCGGAACCACGCAGGAAACGGCCATCGCGCGGATGCCCCGGTTGAACGATTACCAGGTGCGTGGCATTACTCCAACTCGCTTCACCGGCCGCCTCGGCAACCTTGGGATTGGGCTGGACAAGGTACTGCCGGTCGTAGCGCTCCTGTTCGATAATCCAGCGAATCATCCCCATTGCCAGGGCGCCGTCGGTACCCGGCTTGATCGGAACCCAGCGGCTGCGGTCGCCTGATGCCAGGCTGTCGGCATTGGTCAACACCGGATCGACCACCACGTAGCTGAACTTCTGGCTGCCGGAGCGCGCCTTGGCGATCAGCGTGCCCTGGCGCTTGAACGGATTACCGGCATTGCCGGGGGCGGTCCCGATGTAGATGCAGAATTCCGCATTTTCAAGATCCGGCTTGGCGTGGGGCATTTTCTTCATATCACCGAACATCGCCCCTGAGCCGCTGCGATACGCGCCGCCGCAGTAGGAACCGTGACCCACCATATTGATGCTGCCGAAGGACTGCTTGATAAAACGATCTACAAAGGCTTGGCGTCCGTCATTGGTGGCCAGCATCAGACCCACCTGGTTGGCCTTGGGGCCAAGTTCCGGTTGTTGCGGGTCAATGGGGGTCTGCAGATCGCGCAGGGCGCGTAACCCCTCGACAGTCCCTTCACCGAACAGATTGCCGCCTTCGACAACCTCGTGCACCAATTGCTCGAATGTAATCGGTTGCCAGCGGCCGCTGCCGCGCGGACCGATCCGTTTCAGCGGGGTCAGTACGCGCAACGGCGAGTCAAGGTGTTCGAGCATCGCATTGCCGCGTCCGCAGGCGGTAGACCGCCCGGCCAGCCCTTTCTCCCCAAAGCCGGTAAGTGAGAGGAAACTGTCGCGGACCGGTGTCTGAAACGGTAGCGGCGGATCGGCCGACATCGGGCTGTAGGGGTTTCCGGCCACGCGCAACACCTTGCCGCTCTTCTTGTCGATGCGCACCCGCACACTGCAGAAGGTGGTGCAGCCGGTGCACATGGTGTAGCTGACCTGCTGTTCCGGGTTGATCTCAAGGGCGCCGGTGACGGGATTTGAGCTGAACTCCGGTGTCAGGGAGTTGCCATTCAGACGCTGCTTTGATTTGTCCTTGCCGATCAGATGGTTAAATATCCTGCCGGATGTGGTGGAAAAGGCTGCGGCAAAGGCCGTGAGACCACCGCCTATCACAACCTTGCGCAGAAACGAGCGGCGCTTGTTATCCATAGAGAACTCCTTTAGTTCCGGGTAATCGCGCTGGCGGCGAGTACGTCCGATTCTTTTTGACTGCGATTGACGAAGGCCTGTCCGGCCCACGGCACATACTCAAGCATCAACAGTAACAGAGCTATCCACAAACCCAGGGCGCCGAAAATGCCCAGCAGGCCGTCGCTGCCGAGCGGCAGATGGTAGTGGTACAGGCCGGCGTCGGTTTTGGGTATGCTCTGGCCGCCGATGATGATGAACCAGCGAATCAGCCAAGCGCTGCTCACCGCAATCAGTCCGTTGATCAGTCCGCTGGAAGCCGGACGCTTGATGGCCAGCGCCATCGGCAGCAGTATCAACAGAACGATGACCACTGCAGCCAACCGCCATTGCGACGTCTCAGCTATCCGGTTGAACCAGGCGGCAGACGAGGAGATGCCGGTAACCAGCCAGGCGCCGACAAGCATCAGTACGATCGCCAGAACCGGTAGAAGAAGGCGGTTGAGGCCGGTTTCCAGCTGGTTGTCGCGGTCACCAATGAAGCGGTTGAACAGTAGCGATAACCCGACTGCTCCGCTGAGGCCGGTTGCTGCAAACACAAACGGCAGAAAAGGGGTGTTCCAAAGCGGCCGGACCGCTACGGTCATGATCTCCATGCCGGTATACAAGGCCATCAACACGGCGCCCGCAAAGGCCAGGAGTGCTGCCGCGATAATAAGTCCTTGCGGCGTGCCCCCCTCGCGTCCAAGAAGGCGATACAGTCGGGCTGATGCTGAGGCGCCGTCTTTACCCAGTAGGGCAAAATCACCGCGCAACGCCAGCCAGGCATAGAACAGCAGACTGAAAAGGTACGCCGGAATAAACAGCGAGCCCCATGACATCCAGGATTGCGGCTGGAAATAGAGATAAAAGTTCAGCGAACGTCCCGGACCATGCAGGTCGGCTGTCAGCGTGATTGGCGCCGTCAGCCCGCAGGCCAGCGCTGCAAGCAGGGCTAGGCGGCCAAGCTTTTCATACGCGGCCTTGCCGAACACAAAATAGGGCAGGGTCAGTATGAAACTGCCGTAGCTGAGTCCAATCAGAAAAATGTACGACACGGCCCAGGGCAGCCAGGTTACTCCCGGTGTAACGTTCAGCACCTCAGTGATGTGATTGTCCATGCTTTATTCTCCGTGTCCGCTTGGCCGCCACAGGGTTCCGTCGCCTTTAACGCTTCCCTGAAAACGCTTGTCTAGTCCCAGATAGAATACGTTGGGTTGTGTGCCGCTTTCCGGCTTTAACACCTTGAGTCTGTTTTGCTCTGCCAGCTTGCGGACTGCGCTGTTGGGATTGTTCAGATCACCAAAGATGCGCGCTCCGCCGACACAGGTCTCTACGCAGGCGGGCAACAGTCCTGCCGCAGCCCGATGCATGCAAAACGTACATTTGTCCGCCTTGCCGGTATCATGGTTGACAAAGCGTGCTTCGTAAGGGCAGGCCTGCACACAATAACCGCACCCGACACAACGGTCGCCGTCAACTGCCACCACTCCGTCCTTGAGTTTAAAGGTTGCCCCCACGGGACAGACCGGAATACAGGGCGGTTTTGTACAATGGTTGCATAGGCGCGGCAACATGTAGGTGCCGGTATGCTTGCCTTCATGTACCTCGTAGGTCGGCACAAAGGTGCGGAAACTGTTTTCCGGTACCGCATTTTCCATGATGCATGAGACCGTACAGGCCTGGCAGCCAATGCACTTTTGTACGTCGATCACCATTGCCCAGTGATGCTTGCCGACCTCTTCCCCTGTCGCCGAAGCGATTGATGGAAGCGCCAGCGCCGCCCCGGCGGTGATGGTCGGCAAGGCACACAAAAAATTGCGTCGAGATTGATCCATTTGCCCCCCCTTGAAACTTTTATGGTTTATCTACCTCAATCGTCAGCCCCAGCGCCTCCCAATCCAGCATGCCGCCGCGGTAATAGTAGATTTTATCAGCAGGAAAGCCCTTTTTCACCATGGCGGTTATTGCCAGGGGACTCTGCGGACAGACCGGGCCGTTGCAGAAGCCGAAAATCTTCTTGGCGGCTTTGCAGTCGTAGCCGGTTCCGTTCTTTGTGCAGCCGTACCGTTCCATCCGGTTGGTCGCTTCAGTATAGGGGATGCTGATGGAGCCCGGTATGGTTCCTTTGACCCGATCCTCATGTCTGCGCATGTCGACCACCAGGGCATCGGGGTCATTCAAGGCATGCAGCATCTCAATCTCACCAACGGTGTGGACGCCGGGAACCGGCACCATCGGTTGCAGCCAGCCTGCATTTTTGGCGCAGGGGGTCATCACCCGGGTAATCACCACCGGCCCTTTGGGGGTGTTGACCGTAAACTCCAGGTCGTCATCGATCATGCTGAGCAGTTGCTGCTTCGGTTTGTCGGCGCCAAACCCCAGCGAAGAGAATGTCAGGACAGCACAACAGGCAAGTAACAGTTTTTTCATGATATTCCTTTCGTTTGGTGCTCATGCAAATCTCTAGCAAGATGTACCCTGAATGTGTAGCTGCATCCCATCCGTCATAATCTGAACCGGTCCACCAGCAATTTCAGCTCCTGGGCCTGACCGGCAAGTTGGGCCGCAGCGGAGGCTGTTTCTTCGGCGCCGCGGGCGGTCTGATAGACAACATCGGTAATTTGATGAATATTGCTGGAAACTTCTGCCGTGGTGGCGGTTTGTTCTTCGGTCGCAGTGGCTATCTGATGGATTTGCGACGTGACCTCATTGACCAACGACTGGATCGAGTTCAAGGCAGCTTCAAGTCTTTCAGAATCGTCAATGGCGCGTTGCGAGTTGTTGAGCCCTGCCTGCATTGAGGTTACGGCGGTGTCCGTTTCAGTCTGCATCGCCTTGATCATATCGCCGATTTCACGGGTTGCCCTTGTGGTTCGTTCCGCCAGGGCGCGAACCTCATCGGCTACCACCGCAAAGCCTCTGCCCTGTTCACCGGCGCGAGCCGCTTCGATAGCGGCATTCAGTGCCAGCAGGTTGGTTTGGTCGGCAATGTCCTCAATAGTCCCTACAATGGCGCCGATCTTGTCGGAATGTTTGCCTAGTTTTGATACTATCTCCGCGTTTTTAGCGGTCTGGCCTATGCGAAAGCGGATTCCTGCTGTGGTTTCCCGTGCTATTGCAGCACCGTTGCTGGAGGCGTCGGCAGCCAGCCGGGCACTCTCTGCAGCCATACTGCAATTGTGGGCAACATCATTTGAGGTGGCGGCCATCTCTTCACCGGCAGTGGCAACGGTGCCGCTCTGGGCGGCGACCTCTTCCGCGCTGGTGGCAATCTGCTCTGAGGTAGTATGTAGTTGGTTCGAGGCTGAGGCGATACCGGCGGCAATATCTACTGTCTGTCCAACCAGATGGCGCAGGTTGGCGGTCATGGTCCTCATGGCTGCCATCAACTGGCCGGTTTCATCTTTTGAATCAACGCTGACTGTTACGGTAAGATCGCCATCGGCGACACGGTTGGCAATGCGTACACCGGTCGCCAGGGGGCCGGTAATGGAACGGGTGATAAGAAGTCCAAGTGCAATTCCGCACAACAGGGCAATTACCAACAGACTGCCGATCACTACTCTGTCTCTCTTTACTGCAGCCTCCGCCTCATCTCCTGTTTTTTCCATATTCTCGGATACTATCTTTATCAGTGCATGAGCCGCTTCCATGTAGGAACGCTGAGCGGGTTGTACCTCGGTGAGCAGGAGAGTTCTGGCCTGTTCAACCTGACCACTACGCATTAACTCAATATACTGGTCGGTCTTCTTTACAAAGAGCGGGCGGACAGCAGCAATCTCGGATACTGCCGCCTTAGCCTTTTCACTTTTGAAATTGGATGTTTGAAAAAGTTTATCGCGGTTTTTGCCCCCATCTTTACGTATTGCTGCAATCCGCTTTGCTTCCTCGTCAATTGAAGATGGACTGGTGTCAATCATCATGGTGTGCATGGAGCGGGCAATCGCATTGATGTTGAAGATCAGTTGATTGGCTTGGACCGTTTTGGGATAGCGATCATCCAACATGCTGTTAAGGGATGCGTTAAGCCGCGTGAGTTGTAGAAGCGAAAAACCGCCGACAATGGTCATCATCACCAATATCGCGCCAAATCCAAGCGACAGCCGTGCTCCGATCTTCATGTCTTTTAGCATGGTTTGATAGTTCCTTTATTTGAAACGACTCAAGTTCAATAAGCGGATAAAGGTATCTGCTGCCCCTTTATCCGCTCTTCCATGCGGCGCAATAATGCCGCATGCCGTTGCATCAGTAGCGGGAGTCCTTCGGTTTCGGGTCCTTTGGCCAGTCATTCACCTTTTCCGGGAAGTCCGGACGCGGCTGGTGCGAAAAATATTCCGCCACATCAAGGGCATCCTGGTCTGACAATCCTCCCTGTCCCAGGGGGAACTTGTCGGACAAGGCGATCGGCATATTGGATTTGACAAATGCGGCAGCCTTGGAGGTGCGTGCCATACCGGCGCCGATGTTGAACGATTGCTCACCCCACAACGGCGCGTAGATCTGGCGTCCGGCAGACTCACGCAGACCTTCGCCGTCCTTGCCGTGGCACATGGCGCACTGCTTTGCATAGACGGCCTTGCCGTTGGCTGCATTGGGCTTGAGGGTTGCGTCTATCTTGCCGATGCCGCGTCCGGCGACCTTATCGCCTGCCTTTACGCCGTTCTTCATCCAGTCGAAATAGGCAATCATGGCCTTCATATCCGGCTGATCAGGCTTGATCGGCTTACCGTTCATGGAGCGTTTGAAACAGCCGTTGATCCGCTCTGCCAGCGTGATAACCTTACCGGCCCGCGGGCCGTAGCTGGGGAAAAAGGCGGACACACCGACATAGGGTGAGCCGTCGGCCACGGTGCCGGCATTCAGGTGACAGGTGGTGCAGTTCAGGTTGTCGCCGACGTTCTGCGGCGCCAGAGTTCTGGTCTCCAGGTTGAGGCGCATGCCGCGTACCAGTTGTTCGGCATGGGGCTGCTTCAACAGGTCTGCCATCCGCGGGGTACCGAATTTTGATGGTGCGGTGGCGGTAAGGTCAAGCGCCTTACGGACCTTGCTGACCTGTGACGTGCTGACCGTGTCGGTCCTATTGCCCCAGGCGGCTCGAACAAAGGTCAGGATCTCCGCGATCTCCTGGTCGGAGAGCTGATTGAACGACGGCATGGTGTAGCCGCGGGGATGGGCAACGGTCTCCGGGCTCTTCCAGCCGCTGAGCGTAATATGGATCAGCGTAACCGGATCATCGTCGGCCACGGCCGGGTTCCGCAGCAGGGGGGGGAAGATATCGCTCACCTTCTCACCGGTCTGTTGATGACAGGTGACGCAGAACTGCGCATATCCCAGGCCGCCTCGTGTGGTAAAGAGTTGAGCCGGTACAGCCGCTGTTTGTGCAGTGGGCGTGCCCGGTTGCTCCTTGCTCGCCGTTGTGCCCGGCAGTCCACGCAGGTAGGCGGCAATAGCGGCCAGATCGGTGTCTGAAAAATGTTGGGTACTGTGGTGGATCACCTCAACCATGCTGCCGGAGGCGGTGGCAAAGCGGTTTTGCCCTGTTTTCAGATACTGCACCGTGTCCTCCACAGCCCGCTTGGTACGCAGATTCAGGGCCCGCCATGATTCTATGGTGGCGCCACTCAGGTAGTGACTGCCTTTGGGACCGGCATCAGACATGCTCTTTTCCTGAAAGCCGATCCCCCGCGGGGTGTGGCACACGCCGCAATGTCCGAGGCTTTGTACCAGATAGGCGCCGCGGTTCCAGGCGGCATCCTTGGCGGTATCAGGCTTGAAAGGGGTATTGTCCAAAAACAGCCAGTTCCAGATCGCCAAGCCCCAACGCATGCTGAACGGCCAGTGTAGGTCGGATGGTTTGTTGGTCTGCTTGACGGCAGCTACCCCCTGTTGCAGATAGGCAAACAGATCCTGCATATCTTCCCGGCTCATCTTGGCGTACGACGGGTAGGGCATGGCCGGGTAGAGATGATGGCCGTCAGCAGCAATCCCTTTACGCATGGCCCGGTCAAACTGTTCAAAGGTGTATCTGCCGATGCCGGTGTCGCTGTCCGGCGTAATATTGGTCGTGTACAGCCTGCCGAACGGTGTATCCATTGCCCGTCCGCCCGACATGGGTGCGCCGGTTACGGCAGTGTGACAGCCCAGACAATCACCCAGCAGCGCCAGATATTTGCCCCGTTCCGCAGGTGTATCAGCTTGCGCTGCCTGTGCGCTGGACGCAAAGATCGCTGCTATCAGCACCATTCCAATAATTGCCAGATGTTTCATCGCTTGTTCCTTTCTTGCGCTCAAG
>Ga0307363_1000256_pt1 | contig 9447 bp, 6 predicted proteins | sample AAT_RA_Asp2_MT_FD_194613 | JGI IMG/M metagenome (GOLD analysis project Ga0307363, IMG submission 194613) | Metatranscriptome of enriched activated sludge microbial communities from anaerobic digester in WTTP, New Holstein, Wisconsin, United... | ecosystem: Engineered > Bioreactor > Anaerobic >...
GCAAACGATTTAATCTCCCCTTGCGAACTAGCTGCCTCAAGTGCTGCCATATACTCTGGCCTCTGTTCAACCCGTACCACCGTCCACGGATAACCACCGGAAGCAAGCATGGCATTCATCAGAAATCGCCCCAATCTTCCATTGCCGTCAAAATAAGGGTGGATGTATACAAACAGAAAATGTCCCATCACAGCCCGCACGGCTGCATTGGGTTCAGCTTCCAGCAGGTCACACAGTTCCGGCATCATGTCACGAACTGCATCCTGTGAAGGTGGAACATGTGTCGCTCCCCTGATAAAGACCTTGTCTGTCCTGTAACCGGCCAGATCAGCCGGTTTCAGGAAGCCGGCATCCACATTGGGTGCAAAGAGATTACGATACCATCCGGCATGATCCCGACGAAAAGCCACCCCTGGGTTTGTTCCAGACAAAATACTTCTGATAGTGGTCTTAACTGCGTTGTGCGCCAGCCAGTAGCCATGTGCCGCCATGGCGTTCTTCAATTCTGCGTCAGAATCATTACTGTCCGGGTTCCAGTCGCCGGTAGCAACCTTCTGAATAAGTTCCGGGGTAACACGATAACCTTCGATTGAAAGCGAGTGATAGGCATCCGTTTGGTAGTTTTCTTCCACCGCTTCCATGAACTTCTCAATGTCACCCGGAATACCAGGCTCTGGCGGGAAAGAGTTCAGAACGTTTTCACGCATCGCCTGCCACATGAGACGCACGCGCAGCACGTATGGTGATTGAGCTCTGGAAAACACAAGGCTAGGTGGCGAAACTCGAAAGGGATTTGACTCCGCAACCACATATCCTGCAGAACGCATGGTAGCCAGCACATCATCTGCCAGATCTTCGCGTCCAGATGCCCGCAAAGCACCAGCCAGGCGCCCGGCAATTGTACTATGGCCCCCTTCAAGCAGTTCCCTGTTGAGATCCGAAGCGTCCCGCAACTGATGGAGAGCAATATGGGCATCCTGGGCATAATTGATGTAAAAAGCCTCTGGAACGCGAATGAGTGCCAAGGGAAGAATCAAAGCACGAATCTTCTCCACGAACTGTATTTTGCTTGCTGGGGTGAAATCCCTGGTCTTGTAATCCAGAATTGAACAGTTGTCAGGCAGTTTCAGCAGACAGTTCTGCCCGAGTGGTGTATGAATCACAACTTGCTGCGGCGTAATTGTCTTCCCAGTGTGCAGTAATAAAGAGTATTCTGCTGATACATGCCATTGATCACCAAAACGCTCCGTGCAATACCCCTGGATGAAGTCGCGCATTGCAGCATACCAGGGAGTGCTGTCTCCGACTCCTTCACCTGGTCGACACGGCATATACCACCCTTTGACGATTGGTCTCAGGAAACCATTTTTGACAAGGCTTTCCCGATGAAAGCGGGTCAGGTCCCCAGACTTTATGGCTGTTTTACCGTTATCTTGTAATTGTTTCAGTGCTGTCAGAGCTTCGGCAAGCTTACGTTGTGCGGGTGTTGTTGCCATTGCACACCTCATTCATGCTAGATTATTGTGCTTCACAGTAACTAGTTTATTATGCAATGTCAATGCTAGGTTATTGTGTGGCACAATAAATACAGACAATATGTAGACATACATGGCAACTAAAGTTAACTAGCTAAAATCACTTGACCTAAACGTATTTAGAGGTTAAAAGTGTGTCAAAAAACATAATATTCATCCAGCAACACAGGTCTATTACAGAAGACCTTGGAACAAAATCCTAACGCGCCAGAAAAGCATTGAAGAACAAATGAGCGCTATAGTGCAGGACTAAACTCAAATAATGAACTTTGGAAGCCGTGATCAATCATGTGTCATGTCATGTGTCAATCACAAACAGTATTTATGTGTCGCATATTGTTTAGATAACAGGTTCGTATTCCAATAACAGATTGATTTATTTTGTTTTTGCAACATTTCGATACACTATAATACCCTTTTGTCTATTCCTGATACGGACTACGAATCCGTAGGTCGGGCGTTCGAATCGCTCCAAGCGCGCCAACAAAACAAGGACTTAGGCCATCAAGCTTAAGTCCTTTTTTGTTATGTGTCATATTATGTGTCAACTGCGGCTTATCGTGGTTACCCTCGGTTATTTCAAACCAGCCACAGTTTTTGCCTTACCCACCAGACTCCTGTTTATGTATCGCATTGCCATCTTGGGATCTTTATGGCCTGAGACGGCCATAAGATCATACAACCCAACACCAGTATCAGCTACCATCGTACAAAATATATGTCTCAAATCATGCCATATGATGTCCGGTCGACCGACTTCTGTCATAATAGTAAAGAATGCTTTATCAACATTATCGTATGGGGCATGGGTACTCGCATTAAAGAACACCCAAGGTAGCCCATCCTTTCTTGCCTTTTCACGACATTTCAATACTTCAATTGCCTGAGGACTCAAAGGTGTCCGGGCTGATTCTTTATTTTTATCTTTGCCCAGACAGTAATATGCCGTTTCACCATCAAGAAACACATCATCCCACTTAAGTCTAAATATTTTATTCCGACGCAAACCTGTATATAGTGCAAACACTATCAGTTCCCACATGTACGGAACTTTTTTTGCGGCCTCTATAATTTTTGCCCGTTCTTCTTGAGTCGTTTCTATATGCCGTTCATTATCTTCTTGTTCTTGCCTGTCAATCCGAACATCGGCTAATTTTTCTGCCGAAATATAGTTAAAATCTTTTGCTATAGCAAAAATGTGTTTAATCAACCCACATCTCTTATTTCGCGTTGATGCACTCAAACCAGCATTCACAAGACTTCTTCTGTAATTTTTAATTGCATCACCATTGATATCATTTATATACAACTCACCAAAGACACAAGATACTAAGCGATACAAATCAATCCGAGATCGGACCTCCCTCATCTTGAACCGCATAATCATTAAAACAGCACGTTCAACAGGATTTTGGACCGTTTCAATTTTTGCCCTGACTGTCTTAGCGTCTGCAATGTCTGTGCATATTATTTCAAGACGGCTAATAATAGATGCTTTAATATTACGAATAGCAGCTTGGCTGTTCAGAAGTTTTTTGCATTCTTCAAATTCTGCATCTGTTGCTGATTGCCGCACTGCTGCCAAAATGTCATGTTTAAATTCATCAATACACTGACCAACTTTATTTTCAAAAACATGACTGAAGTATACTGTCTTCACAAAATCGTTAAGTGTAATTTTTTCTTGTAACTTTTCGTTCTGTTCTTTAGCTGAGTTAACACTTTCAGCAATTTTGAGTGTTCTCAGCATTACTGCTTCGGACTTGCTTTTCAAACCGGTGGCAAGTCTCATTTTTTGAGAACCTACAAACCACTCAATAGTCCAAGTGTCGCTTGTCACCATTTCGCCTGCTTTATTACGCCATTTGCGCTTGTAGACCCCCTTATCAGCCCTTTTCACTTATTCCTCCCAGCAATATATGCCTCGATACGAGGGTTTGAAGTAAACAAATCGCACTGTACTGCCCAGTCAAAATCTCGCCTATCAAAACGGTATGCTTTACCAACTTTGCAGAACGGCAGTTCAATGAGCTTCTTAGATGTTTTTTTTATGAGGTTCAAATGGCGGCAGCGCGCATTAATCTGACGCGGGGTTGTTTGCAACTTTTCAGCAACCTCACCAATAGTCATATATGAATCAGCAGCAGTCCTTTCTGATAGTGCCGAAATTTTTCCCAAAATAATTGGCGCCAACATATCACTCAGCGTTTCTGCAATGCGAATCACCTCAGCTGGTGTCAGCTCAAATCTTGGCATTTGATTTCCTCCTCCATCATAAACTTTGCTGATGCAGCAGACCTTATGCTACCTGCCCGACAAGCATAAGGCGTATGCCAATCAAAACAACTACAGTCTGGCTTACGCCTCACGCCTACATGCCACTATGCAGCCTCTGATTCCAATCCAGCGCAATCTTCCGAACCAACTCCGAGATCTGCGAGTCTTGTTTCCAGCTTAGAGACTTTTTCCACCAGCCCCGCAACATAAACACCCAGTTGCTACTCAACCATGTCCGTCAACACCGATTAACTAGTTTGCAAACATACTCTCCCGGTGCCTTTGCATTTTGGACACATTGTTCCGTCCTCGTCATCCTCATCGCGATATATTTTCCCACGGCCATTACAGATCCTGCATTCCACTTTGTGTCGTTCATCAATGTGCAGTCCTTGCCATCTGTACCATATTTTTTCGAATAACTTGTCTCCATTATTTAACAGATGATGTGGTTCCCAATTACATTCAGTTCTGCCACGTATGACAATAATTGCATGGTAGTAGTAATGCGAATCAAGTTGCCCAAGATCAGAGACGTTGAGCTGGAATGCATCCCCGTTGTAAGCACTCAGCAATACCTGAGCTGCAACTCGAGAACCTGATGTATCATGCAATGCAAGTGACATAAGTCTTGCCACGGATTCTGCGTATTCCTCAATTGCCAAAAGTTTCATCTTTAGTTCCTCCTTGTGGGGTAGCTCTGCCACCTGTGATTGCCTAGGCTTCACATACAGATCCTTGTACAAGCCAGCAAGCACATATAATACCATGTGCGCCCCAGCATGTAAAGGGGCATTGTAATTTTTCCTCGATTATGTATAAAATAAATTTGGGGGATTATTATGAAACAACAAGATAAACTGAAATTGCTTCGAGGATTGTATTTTCTATCTCAGGAAGAGATGGCGCGCATAGCTGGCTGTCAGCGTTCTTTTTATGCGGCTACTGAGTCAAACAAACCGTTGCCACTTCTAGAAAAGCAAGCTGCAAAACTGGAAAAGCGCCTTGGATTCGACGCGGTATGGTTTGCTGATCAAGCTGACCAGCAACCACTGATCAGTAACAGGATATTGATTATATCTATGGATTGGGCATCGCGTCTTTTGGGGGTTACCGCAAACGTGCGAAGCAGCAGGATAAACATCGCAGAGAAGGCCGTAGCTGATAATTTACCACAACTGTTAAACGATACCAAATTGGTGGCCTGTGTTCGTGGCATTGCACCTGAAGGTGGTCAAATAACACTATTTGTTTTTAATAAGGACGCTCCGCAAGGCTTGTTTCTATGTACTATTGCTGGGCAAAAAATATCGGGTATTGTTGACGAGGTTGCCAGACAGCAGGAAGGGGTAAAGACGATTGAGCTGACTGACAATGAGTTTAATGACATTAGCTTGCATAATCCTTCTTCAGTACGCCAATTTATTGAACGCGGGAAATTGCCATCTTATGTAGTCGAGGAATTTTCATCGATTTACAAGTATATCGGAGAATACTGTTTCAATTATGATGAACTATTTGGTGATAATGCCCGCCAGATCGCACTTCAGCGGATTCTGCAGGATATAAAAGTTCATAAAATATCGCTAAATGATATCTCAGCGGCGTATAGTCAGACTCAACTATTGTCCATAGAGCGCTATATGCAAGAAAAACCTCACCCAAAAAACGGATGAGATACCTCTTAATCCCTAATATTATAGAGTGGATAATATGTTTCACTGAACAGCTATCTCCTTGGAAAACCCTTTGAGTTTTTCAGGGACCTTCTAAACTCCCACGGTGGCTGAGGGTTGTTCTGCTGCCATAGACCCAATCTCTTAGCTCTGGCCTGTTCCTCAAGGCTTATATATTCTGATGCATGTGGTCTATCCAGATATTGCCTATAAGCCCAGGCATACCCTTCAGCTACCATCTCCTGATTAACATTCTTACCATTCAGATAACGGCTGGTACAGCAGCTTTCTTTTTAACAACAGGTACTGGAGCTTTACCCTTAACAGCTGGAACTCCTGCTTTCTTCTCAGCTCTTGCTGCTCTGGCTTTAGCAAGGTTTTCACCTAGTCCTCTATCAATAGCAGCCTGTTTCCTGCTTTCTGAATATACTGTAGCAACCAAAGAGTATTTTGCAGGTATATTGAACTGCTTTTTGTATTCTCTGTATACATATGGTGGGGACCTACTATACAATGCGTCAAGTTTTGTATCTGCGTCAAAAGCTGCGTCAAGGCACAAAAAAACCACTTAGGAAATTAATCCTAAGTGGTTATAATTGTTTGGTTGCGGGGACAGGATTTGAACCTGTGACCTTCGGGTTATGAGGATTAATTTTCAGGGCTTTTTCGCGATTTATTCAATAATTTCAAACTGTATTTATCACATGTTCAACATGTAAGCAATATATTCGGGGGAAGTTCAGGGGAAGTTTTTGTCCTCAGCTTTTACATACTATTATAGTATAAACAGGCGTCTAATATATGCACGCCCTTGCCAAACCAAACTGACAATTTTGTATCATCGAAACCTGGCTAAGGCGCTGTAACATTGACAACCTGGCTCCCCTCACCGCTTTGATTCATCACCTGAATTCGCAGTTCCTTACTTACGGGTGAGAACGGTGACCTCTGATAAATCAAATTGTTACAGTCAATGTATATAAGTTTCTCTCTCTGGTCCGGGTTTTGCCCTCCTATCCTTACCCCATCAACATATATGATAGAGTTCTGCATAAAATTTCTGCCGGAGATTATCAGTTCATAGGAACTAACATTTTCCTTGCCGATACTTATCTGCTCTATCTCAGGCTTGGTATCGATTGAAATAGCATAAGGTACAGACGATATATCCGGGGGATTCTTGACAAGGATTTGATGAAGGCCACCCTGAACACGGGGGACTGTAAACGCAATGGATTCCGGGGAAATCAAACGGCTTCTGATTACCGAACCATCAAAAAAGAGCATGGATTTTTCATTGAAGTTCTGACCATTAGCAACTACCTCCCGTTCATCACCTTGAGCACAGGAGCTTATACTGTCTGTTGAAAGACCAGTCAGTATCGGCCGCAATGGCAATATCTGGAAATTGTACGCCCTCCCCCCAAATCCGTCGCCACGCTTCAGGTTGAGTACATAAATACCAGGTTCCATATGGGAAGGTACAATAAACTCCAATCTTCTGCCATTTGTCAGCTTTGCCGGAATCTCAGTTACCCCCAAATATACGAACATCTTTTCGCCAAAGCCTGCTCCTGAAATAGTCACAACTTTTCCAGGTTCTGCCTGGGCAGGAATTATACTAAGAACGCTTGGGCCAGAGTCAAATACGTTTTTTTTCAGATCAGACTTGTTTCGAAGCGACTTTTCAACCGCAAGAACAACTCCAGACTGTACTGTCAGGGCCATTAAAGTTAAAATGTATATAACCTTCTTCATGTTTTTACTCACAAAGCCCCCTTGCTAACAAACAAATAGCCCAGACATAATCTCAGATATACATCAACGTAATCATTGCGTAACCGCAATTGAGGCACCGGGCAGCATATTGTTGTTTTCGTTCGATTCTCCAATTTTACTTTTCGTATCCACAATCGCGCCAATATAATAATTACCTGGAGCCAAATCAGAAGGAATGGTGACTGTTGTGGTATATGACTCCTGGCCACCAGCTGTTAGAGAACTGATATACTCCTCTCCCAGGGATATATCGCTTTTTGATATATTGTCGTCACTAGAAAGATATAACCCTATATAAAACAACCCGCATGACCCGCTCCCCTGATTTTTTACAACAACAGGAACCTGCACCGACTGCCCCCTGACAGCGCTCGCAGGGTAGCTTATCGAAGACACAACAAGATCTGGACCATAAGTAACAGCGGTCGAAGCACCGGCATAGCTGTTGTTGTCTTCACTGGACTCACTGATCTTGCTCTTTATGTCGGCAATAGCGCCAATATAATAAGTACCGGTCAAGTTCTCAGGTATTGTCACCGTAGTCGTGTAAGACTCAACACTACCTGGTGACAGTGAACTTATGTATTCACTGCCCAGGAAAGTGTCACTGGCAGTAATAGTGCTGTCACTGGACAGATATACTCCAACATAGAACAAGCCAGCAGAACCTGTTCCCTGATTCTTTACAGTAACCGGAATGCTAATAGTCTGACCTGATGACGCAGTTGCCGGAGCTGCCACAGAAGTGACAACCAGATCAGGGCCAAAACTGATCGTTGTCGGGATATCAGCTTTGCTATTATTGTCTTCACTGATTTCAGTAATCTTGCCCTTAATATCAGCCACTGCGCCAATGTAGTAAGTACCGGAAGTATTTGCCGGGATAGTTACAGTAGTCGTATAGGACACCTGGGCGCCGGCTGCCAGTGATGATATATATTCACTGCCCAGCAGCTTATCAGCCGTCGTAATATTGCTGTCTGATGAAAGATACAGACCGACATAGAACAGCCCGGAAGTAGCAGCCCCCTGATTCTTGACCGTAACCGGAATGCTTATGGTTTGCCCCGACGACGCGGTTGAAGGCGTTCCAAGCGAGATAACAACCAGATCAGGCAACTTGGGTTGATTGTAAGAAATAGTTGTAGTCTTGGTAGTTACATTTCCAGCCGCATCCGTCGCGGTCACAGTAATATTGTTTGTCCCGGCAGTCAAACCGCTAATAGTGCAACTCCAAGTTGTTGCCATTGGATAACTGACGATGCCTGCCACCGCGGAAGTATTTACACTGACGACAACAACAGAACCGGACTCCATAGAACCGCTTATTGTCTGGGCAGGCTGCGTAGTCGGAGACACTACTGCATTCACCGACAGAACCGGCGGAGTGACGTCCACCACAAAATCGGCAGTTGTCGTTTGCGTATCAACCGTAGTCACAGCCTGTTCGTTTACCGGCTGATGACTGCCTGTCGCCTCTGTTCTGGCTTTTACCAACCAGCTTCCGGCATATGTACCCAGCCTGTAAACACCATCTGAAGCAGTAGGGATGGATGTTGCGATAGTGGAAGCCTGGTTGCGCAGCACAACGTCCACAGCAGACAACAGATGAGTCTCTGAATCCTTGACTGTCCCCTGCACCCAAGAGGTAATCGGGAAGACAGTAAGATCATTGCCTGTCAATGGCCCAGCATCCGTCGAAAAACCGCGACGGACAGTTCCTATGTAGCCCAGAGACTGGGCCAAGCTGTCTTCCAGCATAACATCCCAGTTTGCGCCAGCAATCAGCCACAGGGAGTAATTGCCGTTAGTATCGCTGACACCATAGGCGGAAGGTTCGCTGTTATCATTTGTAATCGTCTGGCGGGCCCTGACCGGAACGCCTGCCACGGGATTTCCCATGGTATCCACAACCCGTCCGCGAACCTGTACATCACCTGCAACAAGAGATATATCTACTCCCGACTGGTTATCACTTACAGTCACATTAACCGGCATTGCTTCAAAACCTACATAACCTTTTGAATAAGCGCCTGGAACGGAAGCACCGTTCACTACGTTTACAACGAACTGCCCTGACGCCAGCGACACATCGTAGCTGCCGGTTTCAGAAGTTATGGCAAATGCGCTGCCGGAATCCCCCATTGCCTGAATCATAACACCCGGCACACCTTTGGAAC
>Ga0307363_1000257_pt1 | contig 9436 bp, 8 predicted proteins | sample AAT_RA_Asp2_MT_FD_194613 | JGI IMG/M metagenome (GOLD analysis project Ga0307363, IMG submission 194613) | Metatranscriptome of enriched activated sludge microbial communities from anaerobic digester in WTTP, New Holstein, Wisconsin, United... | ecosystem: Engineered > Bioreactor > Anaerobic >...
CTCGGCCCGGCATTCATCCAGATTTACCGGATTCTCCTACCGACGCTGAGCGGCGGCGGTTAGCCGAACCGGCCCACTGAACCGCTATCGACAAGGTTGAAAGGAAACTGGCCATGAAACCTCGGATACTCGTAGTGGCGCTGATCGCGGCGCTCGGCGCCGGCTGCGCGTCAACCGACAAGAACCGGCTGGCGTATCAGGTCGCTCCTGTTTCGACCGTGAAGCACGGCACGCTAAACGCCACGTCGTACTACCAGCTGGCGCGCTATTACCACGGCCAGAAACGCTACGACATGGCCGAAGCGGCCTACCGGAAATCCATCTCGCTGGACGGCAGCCAGGTCGAAGCCCTCAACGCGCTGGGCAGCCTCTATGCCGAACGCGGAGACCTGGAGCGGTCGGTGCAACAGTTCGAAAAAGCCCTGGCGATCGCCCCGGACGCCAGCCACTTGCACAACAATCTCGGCTTCGCCTACGTCCTGCTGGGGCACATGGAAAAAGCCTACACGGCAATACGCAAGGCGCTGGCGGTCGACCCGTCGCTCGAGCGCGCCTGGGCCAGCCTGGAACGGATCGCCAAGGCACAATCCGACACGCGCCTGGCCGCCGCTGCGAAGTCGCGACAAACGTACGCCCTCCCGACTTCACTGCTGGCTCGCGCATCCGCGGAGTTGGCGGCCCCACTCGCGGCGAGCAGCGTGACCACGCCTCACGTGCCGCCGACGACTCCAACGCCAGACGCCGGAAGCGTAGTGCAGGTCCAGCCGGTGACGATGCCGTCGCAACCGGTTCTCACCGTCATCGACCGGCACGCAGGCGAGGTCCAGGTCGCCCGGCGCGACGAGATCACCGTGTCAGCCGTTACAACGTCGCCAACTCAAGCCACGCCGCCCGTCAGCGTTGCGGATGCGCGCAGCGATGGCGGCACGTTCGTTCTGGTCTCGACCAGCCGGGAGGTCGTCGACCTGGTCGAACCGGTCTCGATGGCCGGTCCCGATACCGTGGTGGTCGCGCAGGCCAATCCGATCGTGGTCGAGAAACCCGATCCGGTGGTGACAGCATCGGTGGAACCCGTGGTCCTGGCCAAGGCCGTGCCGCCACCCGTCAACGTCGCGGCCCCGGAACCGGTCGTCGGCACCTCGCTCGACCGGAATGCGGAACCAACGCCGGAGTTCGACTTCAGGCAGATCAAGGTCGAGGTCACCAACGCCAATGGAACGACCGGCTTCGCCAAGTTGTTCAGCGCCCGGCTGCGCAAGGACCACATCCCCGTGAGTCGGATCACCAACTACGCCTCTTTCACCCTCAGGAAAACGCTCGTCGAGTACCAGCCCGGCCATCTGGATGCGGCCAAAGCCCTGCTGCATCGCACGCAACTCGACGCCCAACTGTCACCGGCAAAGGAAGCGCGCATCAACTCGGACGTCAGGATCGTGCTCGGACGTGACGCAGTGTCGGGATTCGCAAGAAAAGCGATACTCGCCAAGGCCCCGTAACGCCCGAAGTCCTGCGACGTCTCAAGGAAAAAGACCCCGGTCATCAACCTGACCGGGGTCCTTCATTTCCGGGTTTGGACGACGGTATATCCTAGAACGGGATGTCGTCGTCCATGTCGTCGAAGCTCGGCGCCTTCTTGGCCGGCGCCGGGCGATTGCCGCCGCCCGACGGCGCCGACGACGGCATGCTGCCGCCGTATTCGACTTCACCGCCGGACGACGAGGCGCTCTGGCGGCCGCCGAGCATCTGCATTTCGCTGGCTTCGATCTCGGTCGTATAACGCTCCTGGCCTTCCTTGTCCTGCCACTTGCGCGTGCGGATGCGGCCCTCGATATAGACTGACGAGCCCTTTTTCAGATACTGGCCGGCGATTTCGGCCAGTCTGCGGAAAAAAACGACGCGATGCCATTCGGTGATCTCGCGTTTTTCGCCGGACGCCTTGTCCTTCCAGGACTCGGTCGTCGCCAGGCGGACGGTGGCCACGGCGTCGCCGTTCGGCATGTAGCGGGTTTCCGGGTCGGCACCGAGGTTGCCGACGAGAATGACTTTATTGACCGAGGCCATGAAAACTCCCTGAAGGATCGTGTTCGAAAAGCGGCGATTATAAAAGAGATTGACGTTACTGCTGACGCCCGCGCACCGGGAACGGCATCGTCAGGCCGAGCGCCAGCCAGACCAGCAGAATCGCGCCGCAGACACTCCAGACGGCGGTTGCTCCGCCCGTCCGGGCCAGCCAGCCACCGGCCACGCCGCCGAGAAAGAGTCCGAGCGACTGGGTGGTGTTGTAGATTCCCAGCGCGGCCCCCTTGGCGTGCGCCGGTGCCACGCGCGAGATCAGCGACGGCTGCACCGCCTCAAGGATATTGAAGGCGACGAAAAACAGTGTCAGCCAGAGGAACAACCCGGAGATAGTGCCGCCCAGCCCCGCGAACCCGGCTTGAACCACCAGCAGCAGGACGACGGCGGCATTGAACACGAACTTCATCCGGCCATGCTTTTCCGCGGCGATGATTGCCGGCACCAGGACGACGAACGACAGCAGCACCGCCGGCAGGTACGCTTTCCAGTGCTCGCCGACCGGCAGCCCGCCGGCCCCGACCAGCGCCGACGGCAGCACGACCCACATCGCCGTCTGCGCGAAATGCAGGCTGAACACACCGAAGTTCAGGCGCAGCAGCGCCTTGTCGCGCAAGACCTCGGAGAACTTCGCCCCGCCCGGCTGGCGCGGCACCAGTGGCGCATCCGGGACCAGCTTCTTGACGATGTAGATGCCGAACAGCGACAGCGAACCGGTGAGCGAGAAGATCCCGGCCATGCCGACACCTTCATAGAGCAACGGCGCCACGACCATCGACAGCGCGAAAGTCAGGCCGATCGACGAGCCGATCATCGCCATCACCTTGGTCAGGTGCTGCGGTCGCGTCAGGTCGGCGGCCAGCGCGGTCACCGCCGCCGATACCGCACCGGCGCCCTGCAGCGCACGGCCGATGATGATGCCGTGGATGTCCGTTGACAGCGCCGCCGTGAAGCTGCCGATGGCGAAAATGAACAGGCCGAAAAAAATCACCGGCTTGCGCCCGAAGCGGTCGGAGGCCACACCGTAGGCAATCTGAAACAGAGCCTGGGTCAGCCCGTAGGCGCCCAGCGCCATGCCGACCAGCATGACGTCATCCCCCGACGGCAACTGCCGCGCATGGACGGCGAACACCGGCAGGATCAGGAACAGCCCGAGCATGCGCAGGGCGAAGACGAAGGACAGGATCAGCCCCGAATAACGCTCGTCGGGACTCATCGATTCGTGGGTGGGAGAAAGCATCGGGATGGACTCAACCGCAGGCGGGAAAAAGACCCTGGAACAATAAAGGTGTTCAGGCGGTCGTATTGGCGAAATTTCCCGCGTATATTAGCAGGTTTGCTTTTTCGGCCTCACCACCCACCCCATGGAAGAATTCAAGGAAATCCGCATCCGCGGCGCGCGCACGCACAACCTGAAGAATATCAACCTCGACCTGCCGCGCAACCGGATGATCGTGATTACCGGCCTGTCCGGCTCCGGCAAGTCGTCGCTGGCGTTCGACACGCTCTACGCCGAGGGCCAGCGCCGCTACGTCGAGTCGCTCTCGGCCTACGCGCGGCAGTTTCTGCAGATGATGGACAAGCCGGACGTCGACCTGATCGAGGGCTTGTCCCCCGCCATCTCGATCGAGCAGAAGGCGACCAGCCACAACCCGCGCTCGACGGTCGGCACGGTCACCGAGATCCACGACTACCTGCGCCTGTTGTTCGCCCGCGCCGGCACACCGTACTGCCCGGACCACCAGCAGCCGCTGGATTCGCAAACCGTCTCGCAGATGGTCGACCATGTACTGGCCTTGCCCGCCGAAACGAAGCTGATGATCCTCGCGCCGGTCGTCGCCAACCGCAAGGGCGAGCAACTCGACCTGTTCACCGAACTGCGCGCACAGGGCTTCGCTCGCCTGCGGGTGGATGGCACGATCTACGAGATCGACGCGCTGCCGAAGCTGGCCAAGACGCAGAAGCACACCATCGACGTCGTCGTCGACCGACTCAAGGTGCGCGACGACATCCGGCAGCGCCTCGCTGAATCATTCGAGACCGCGCTGCGCCATGCCGACGGCCGCGCCATCGCGCTGGAGATGGATTCCGGCAAGGAGCACCTGTTCTCCGCCAAGTTCGCCTGCCCGGTGTGCTCGTATTCGCTGCAGGAGCTCGAACCCCGCCTCTTCTCGTTCAACAACCCGATGGGCGCCTGCCCGAAGTGCGACGGCCTCGGCGTGATCCAGTTCTTCGACCCGAAGCGCATCGTCACCCGCCCCGACCTGTCGCTGGCCGCCGGCGCGATCCGCGGCTGGGACAAGCGCAACCAGTTCTATTTCCAGTTGCTCACCTCGCTCGCCGATCATTACGGCTTCGACGTCGACACGCCGTTCGAGCAGTTGCCGGAGAACATCCGCCAGATCGTGCTTTACGGTTCCGGCCGCGAGGTCATCCGCTTCCGTTACCTTAACGAGAAAGGCACGCGCTTCGACCGCAGCCATGCCTTCGAGGGGATCGTCCCGAACTTCGAGCGCCGCTACAAGGAAACCGACTCGCAGGCGGTGCGCGAGGAATTGTCCAAGCTGATCAGCAACAAGACCTGCCCGACCTGCGACGGCGCCCGTCTGCGCGAGGAAGCGCGCCACGTGCGCATCGGCAATGGCCCGGACGCGCTGACGCTGCACCAGATCAGCCGGATGCCGTTGAAGCAGGCGCGCGACTACTTTCTCGACCTGAAGCTCGCCGGCAACAAGGCGCAGGTCGCCGAGAAAGTGCTCAAGGAAATCACCAGCCGCCTGCAGTTCCTGATCAACGTCGGCCTCGACTACCTCTCTCTCGACCGCTCGGCGGAGACGCTCTCGGGCGGCGAGGCGCAGCGCATCCGCCTCGCTTCGCAGATCGGCTCGGGCCTGACTGGCGTCATGTACGTCCTCGACGAACCGTCGATCGGCCTGCACCAGCGCGACAACCACCGCCTCCTCGAAGCCCTGCAGAACCTGCGCAACATCGGCAACACGGTGATCGTCGTCGAGCACGACGAAGACGCCATCCGCAGCGCCGACTACGTCGTCGACATCGGCCCCGGTGCGGGGATTCACGGCGGCGCAGTCGTCGCCGAAGGCACGCCCGCACAGGTCATGGCCAATGTGGAATCGATGACCGGCGACTACCTCGCCGGCCGCCGCCGCATCGAGGCACCGGGCAAGCCGCGGCAGGCCGATCCGGGGCGCGTGCTGAAGATCGTCGGCGCGCGCGGCAACAACCTGAAGAACGTCACCCTTGAGCTGCCGCTCGGCCTGCTCACCTGCATCACCGGCGTCTCCGGCTCGGGCAAATCGACGCTGATCAACGACACGCTCTACGCCGCCGCCGCGAAGCACTTGTATGGTTCCACCGCCGAACCCGCCGAGCACGACGAAATCGTCGGCCTCGACCAGTTCGACAAGGTGATCAACGTCGACCAGTCGCCGATCGGCCGCACGCCGCGCTCCAACCCGGCGACCTACACCGGGCTCTTGACGCCGATCCGCGAACTGTTCGCCGGCGTGCCGGCCGCGCGCGAACGCGGCTACGGCCCCGGCCGCTTCTCGTTCAACGTCAAGGGCGGGCGCTGCGAAGCCTGCCAGGGCGACGGCGTGATCAAGGTCGAGATGCACTTCCTGCCGGACATCTACGTCGCCTGCGACGTCTGCCACGGCCACCGCTACAACCGCGAAACGCTGGAGATCCAGTACAAGGGCAAGAACATCCGCGACATCCTGCAGATGACCGTCGAGCAGGCACGCGAATTCTTCGACGCCGTGCCGGTCGTCGCGAGGAAGCTGCAGACGCTGGTCGACGTCGGTCTCTCCTACATCACCCTCGGCCAGTCGGCGACCACGCTCTCCGGTGGCGAGGCGCAACGGGTGAAGCTGGCACTGGAGCTATCGAAGCGCGACACCGGCCGCACGCTGTACATCCTCGACGAGCCGACCACCGGCCTGCACTTCCAGGACATCGAGATGCTGCTCAAGGTGCTGCATCGCCTCGCCGACCACGGCAACACGGTCGTCGTCATCGAGCACAATCTGGACGTGATCAAGACCGCCGACTGGATCGTCGATCTCGGCCCCGAAGGCGGCGACGGCGGCGGCAGGATCCTGGTCGCCGGCACGCCGAAAGTCATAGCAAAAAGCGCGCTCAGCCACACCGGACGCTTCCTGCAACCCTTGCTGCACAAGGGGAATTGACCGGAACCACCCCGGCACGAGGAAAAAAACAACATTTTTTGCCGCTTCGTGGCGATTTCAAGGGTTCCCCCCCTTCCATTCAAGCTGATGAAGTGCAAGAATCGCTGCGGAGTTTCCACCACGACTCTCGACAATCAACAACAGGAGATACCATGAACAAGTCTGAATTGATCGACGCAATCGCTGAGAAAACCGAGTTGTCCAAAGTAGCATCCGGCAAGGCGCTTGACGCCGTCCTCGAAACCATCGTTCAGGCTGTCGCCAAGGGTGACGCTATCAGCCTCGTCGGTTTCGGCTCCTTCAAGGCCGCCGCGCGCGCCGCCCGCGAAGGCAAGAACCCGAAGACGGGCGAAAAGATCAAGATCCCGGCGACCACCGTTCCCAAGTTCTCCGCCGGCGCTTCCTTCAAGGCTGCTGTTGCCGCGCCCAAGGGCAAGAAGAAGAAGTAACCCGTATCTCCTGTCAGCGGAAAGGGCTTGCCGATGGCAAGCCCTTTTTGTTTGTGCGCGCCTGCCGTCAGACAGCCGAAATCGGGCAGAACTCCGTAGTTCCCGCAATTCGTTGCACAAATTACGGATGCACAAGAAACGCCCGCTTTGGGAACATGCCGTCGTTCGGGTCGGCCGCACACCTGTGTTCAGACACCAGCCGACACCTCATAACGAGAGCAAAAGAAGGAAATCTGGATGGGTATACAACAAGAGGGAGCAAGCGAACCCGGGAATCCACTGCTGGCGATTCGCGGGCTTCATACGAAGGAGGCCCTGGCCCGTTTCGCCGGTGATGCAAACCGCTACCAGCACTGGCTGGCCGAATTCATCACGCACGGACCCGCGGCAACGGCCCAGATCCGCGAGGCGATTGCGCACGGAACGCGAGACACGGCCATCGGCCTGGTTCATTCGCTGAAGGGACGCGTCGGCATGCTCGGCATGTCCGAGCTCCACTCGATCGCCCTGTCGCTCGAAGTGAGCCTGCGCAATCACGAACCGACGGCCCTCTGGCTGGAGGAACTCGAACGCACGACCACCGAAATGTGCCAGGACATCGCCAGTGCGCTGGCGGTTTCCGCCGGCTGACAATCGACCACGCCGAATCACCATCGAACCGGGAGCCGAAACCATCATGAGGGAATCTTTCAGGGTATTCGTCGTCGACGATGACCCGCTTGTTCTCGAGATCATCACCACCATCCTCGAGCCGGATTGCCACATCCGCACCTTCGACAGCGCAGAAGCGTGCTGGGAGGCGATGGATTCGATCCGGCCCGACCTGTTTTTCCTCGATGTCAGCCTGCCAGGCATGGATGGTTTCACCCTCTGCCGGAACATCAAGACAAAGCCCGAGCATCGCCAGACGCCGGTGATCTTCGTCTCGGCACACGACACGATCGAGGAACGTATCCGGGGCTATGATGCCGGCGGGGAGGACTTCATCGTCAAGCCGTTCGAGCCGGAGGAATTGTTGCGCAAGCTGAGGGTGGCACAAAACATCGTCCTCAGCCAGCGCTCACTCGCCGAACAGGTGCGCGAGGCGGAACAGCTTTCTTCGCTGGTGATGGCCAGCATGGACGAAACCGGCATCCTGCTGCAGTTCATGAGCAAACTGATCGCGATGGACAGCCAGCGCGAAATCGCCGATGAACTGCTGGAATTGTTGCGCCGCTACCGCCTGGATGGCGTCGTCCAGACGCGCGCCGGCGACCAGGCACTCACCGTCAGCGCCGCCGGCGTCGATCTGCCGCTGGAAGTCGCAATCATCGAGCACGTGCGCAAACAGGGACGGATCTTCGAATTCAGCCGGCGCAGCGTGCATAACTTCGAGCGCGTCACGCTGATGATCAACAACCTGCCACTGGAAGACCCGGACTACTGCGGCCGGCTCCGCGACCATCTCTCCGTCGCCGCGCAGGGGGTCGATTCGCGTCTCAAGGCCATGCAGGACGAACAAGGCATCCAGTCCGCGCTGACCAGTGTCAACAACACCCTGCGCGAGCTTCGCGACGCGCACCAGCGCAACGCCGCCGACAGCACCCTGCTGATCAACGCATTGCAGGACACCCTGCTCAACTCGTTCTACAAGCTGGGACTGACCGACAACCAGGAACGCTTCCTGCAGAACATGGTCAGCGACTTCATGGCGCGCATGGCCGAACTGCTCAACCGCGGCTTGCACACGCAGGAAACCCTGCAGCGCCTGAACGACCGCCTCGAACAGTTGCGCAGTTGCTGACCGTCCCGGGGACGTGCCTTGGAGTATGCCGGTCTTCCTCCGCGAGAACTTGAACGACTGGCGAGGAACGTCCAGCCGGGCGCCTGGGCAGTCGATACGCGGCAACCGCTGGCGACCTTGCTGGGCTCCTGCGTCGCCGTCTGCCTTTACGATCCGCTGCTGAAGATCGGCGGCATGAATCACTTCATGCTGCCGGACATGGGGCGAAGCCGGAACGGCGACGTCGACTCGCTGCTCTCCGGCGACTTCGCCATGGAGGCGCTGCTCAACGCCCTGCTCGGCAAGGGGGCCAAGAAGGTCCGGCTGCAAGCCAAGGCCTTCGGCGGCGGCACGATCATCGACGCCGGCGAAGGCTCGCTGAGCATCGGCCTGCGCAACGCCGGATTCGCCAAGGAGTGGCTGCAACGCGAGGGGATCCCGCTGGTTTCCTCCGATTTTCTCGGCCCGTGGTCGCGCAAGATCATCTTCCTGCCGACCAACGGCGAAGCCTTCTGCAAGCGCATGGTCACCAACATGGCCACCGCCGAGGTCATCGCCCGCGAGGAGCGCGCCTACGCCGAAACGCTGCGCCGCACGCCGCAGGCGTCCGACAAGAAGATCGAGCTGTTCTGATGAGCGACGCCCGCATCACCGATCAGGAATTCGCCCTCTTCCAGCGGCTGATCTACAAGCTCGCCGGCATCAGCCTGAACGACACCAAGAAGGACCTGCTCGTCGGCCGGCTCGGCAAACGGCTGCGTCACTTCCAGCTGCCGAGCTTCGCTAGCTACTACCGGATGCTCGCCACCGGCGACCACCCGGACGAGGTCCAGGTCATGGTCGACCTGCTGACGACCAACGAGACCTATTTCTTTCGGGAACCTAACCATTTCGAGTTCCTGCGCACAGAGGTCGTCCCCCGCCGACGCAACGGCACCCCC
>Ga0307363_1000277_pt1 | contig 9212 bp, 9 predicted proteins | sample AAT_RA_Asp2_MT_FD_194613 | JGI IMG/M metagenome (GOLD analysis project Ga0307363, IMG submission 194613) | Metatranscriptome of enriched activated sludge microbial communities from anaerobic digester in WTTP, New Holstein, Wisconsin, United... | ecosystem: Engineered > Bioreactor > Anaerobic >...
AAGAAGACAGATGTGATGTCCATGTACTGCGCTCCTTTATTTCTTTTCTAAGAGTCGTTCCTTGGAGTAGATGAAATCTTCGCGGCGATAGTTTGCCAGTTCGAACTCACCGGTCATCTTGAGAGCATCCACCGGGCAGGCCTCAACGCAATAGCCGCAGAAGATGCAGCGCAGCATGTCGATCTCGTACTTTGCCGCGAATTTATCGTGATTGGCATCCTCGCCCGCCTCAACGGTGATGCACTTGGCGGGGCAGACCGTCGGGCAGAGGTAGCAGGCCACGCACTTGGCCTTGCTGTGTGATACCTTCAGGGCATGCAGGCCGCGGAAACGTTCTGCCACCTTCGGCTTTTCCTCGGGGTACATCAGGGTAATCGGCTTCTTGAAGAGATGCCCCAGAGTGATCTTCATTCCTTGTATGATCGGAGTAAACGGATTCGGCATGACGTCGTCCTTTGTATCGTTTGTTCGAAGTTAGAACTGCTCTTACCCGAAGAAGGTGTAGAACCCGAAGTGACCAGCCAGACCGGTCAGCACAATCAGGACCAGGGTCAGCGGCAACAGGCGCTTCCAGCCCAACGTCATCAGTTGGTCATAACGGTAGCGGGGCACCGTAGCACGGATCCACATGGAGACAAACATCAGGAAGTAAACCTTGATGACAAAATAGACTACTGAAAGCCCAGGGATCTGACCAACCAACGGACCATCCCAACCGCCCAGGAACAGGGTGGTGGTGATGGCGCTGACCGTCACCAGGTTGGCATATTCAGCCATGAAAAACATGGCGTACTTCATGGAAGAATATTCGGTGCAGAAACCGGATACCAACTCCGATTCAGCTTCAGGAAGGTCGAACGGAGTCCGGTTCACCTCAGCCAGGGCGCAGATGTAGAACACGACGCCAGCGACGAAGGTCATCGGGTTGCTCCAGATAAACCACTTGAAGCCTTCTTGAGCCTTGACAATCTCCTGCATGGAAAGCGAACCCACCAGCATAAAGACCGGAATGATGGCCAGACCAGCAGCCAGTTCGTAGGACACCATTTGCGCCGAGGAACGCAAGCCGCCCAGCAATGAATACTTGCTGTTAGAGGCCCAGCCAGCCAGCACGATACCATAGACACCCAGGGAGGACATGGCCAGGATGTAGAGCACACCGACGTTCAGGTCAAACACCTTGCCAAGGGCGGTGTCGTAGTAGCCAGCGATCTGCAGCGGTATCTTGTAGCCCATCACATCGATGGTCGAACCGAACGGTATGGCAGCGAAGGTCAGGAATGCTGGTACCAGCGCGATCAGCGGAGCGATCAGGAATGCAAACGTACTTGCATTGGACGGAATGATCTCTTCTTTGAAGAAAAGCTTCAAGCCGTCAGCGATCGGTTGCAGCAATCCCATTGGGCCAACCCGGTTAGGTCCGATCCGTACCTGCATATGGCCGATGATCTTACGTTCGGCATAGGTGGCATAGGCCACCGTCAGCAGTACGAACACAAACGCGCCCAGCACCTTCGCAACCATGGCGATGTAGTAGTACAGCGGCAGTCCAAGAATTACGATGTCCATCGGTTCCTCTTTCCTTCTCTGGTAGCGTTAAGAGTCCAGAATCTCGTTACTTTGACACGGTTACGCCGGTTGCCACTGCGCCGGCCCAAATCTGGTTCGCAGCAAAATGGTATGGTGCAAAGGCAACACCTTCGGCCATCCGCAGGCTCAAACGCGCCTTCAGCTTAACACTGCCGCTGGCGGAGGTGACGGTTACCTCTGCTCCATCCTCGATCTTCATCCGACCTGCATCAGCATAGGACAGCTCAATGTAGCCCTCGGGACAGGCAGCTACCGTCCCTTCACCGTACTGCGACATGGTGCCACAATGATAGAGAGCAGCACCGGTCAGCAGGGCTAACTTGCCGCTTTCAATCTGTACCGATGACACAGCCGGAACTACCAAGACAGGCTTGACTGCAACCGGTACAAAGACACCGTCAGCAGCCAGAACAGAATAGGAGATACCTGCATAGGCAGGAATCTGAGCAAATGCCTCGGCAGGTGTGGCCGGTGCCTGGCCACCCAGGGCGCGGATCAGGTCACCATACAGCTTGAACTCAGTGCGGCTTTGGCCGACAGCCGGAATTGCCGGGGTGACCTTCTGTACACGACGGTCGGTAGCGGTGAAGGTTCCTTCTTTTTCTGCATAGGAGCAGACCGGCAGGACCACGTCAGCCATTTGTGCAGTCTCGGTCATAAACAGGTCTGCAACCACCAGAAAATCGACCGTATCCAGAGCGGACTTAACCTTGGCCTGGTCCGGATAGGATACGACCGGGTTTTCACCGGCAACCAGCAGGGCCTTGACACTACCGTCTACACAGCCAGCAAGAATCTGTTGGGCATTCTTTCCGCCGGCAGCTGGAGCAAAGCCAACATCAACGGCGCCTTGGCTGTTATTCTTCTCTTGCAGCACCAGCAGCCCGGAGCCCTCTTTGCCGAGCTTACCAGCCAGAATGGCCAGGTTGGCAGCGGCATGGGCCAGTTGTGCGTCGTGCGCCGGATACGCCAAACCAGTCGGGAGGATGATCAACGCCTTCTCTGCTGCGGCATAGGCACGGGCCAGCAGTTTGATGGCGTCTGCGCTGACGCCGCATTGTGCTGCCACCTGCTCCGGTGCGAAGCCGGCCAGACCGGCAGCCAGCTCTGCGTAACCGGCAACGGATGCAGCACCGCTTGCCAGATTTTCATCAATCAGCGCCTTGGCCAGTGCATTCAGCAGGGCAACTTCGCTGCCCGGCTTGTGCAACAGCGTGGTCGCCTTGGGCAGCTTGCCCAGCTTGCCGCGCTTGTCAGACAGGATCTGCAGGTTGGCACCCTTGTTCTTGACCGCCATGTTGATCTCAAAACCGACCACCGGATGGGTCTCGTAGGCGTCGCTCTTGATCACCAACAGCAGATCGCTTTTCTGGATGTCAAGGATTGAGGAAGGTGCAGCTGCCACACCGAAGCTCTTGGCAAGGCCTTCCGTCAAAGCGCTGTGTGCGTAACCGGCAGAGTGGTCGATATTGGCACTGCCCACCTGTTGGGTCATCAACTGCTTAAGCACCAGCAGTTCTTCATTGGTCATGCGGGGGGTGGCCAAGGCTGCAGCGTTTTTGCCGGCGGCCTTCAGCTTGTCAGCCACCAGTTGCAGCGCCTCATCCCAGCTAGAAGCGACCAGTTGTCCGTTCTTGCGGATCAGGGGAGTCGTCAATCGCTTGTCGGATGAGATGAACTGATAACCAAAACGGCCACGCACACAGAGTTGACCATTATGGAAGCCCTGGTTTTCATCATAGATGGTGGTCAGGACCTTGTTGTCCTTGACGCCCAAGGTTACATTGCAGCCGGTGCCGCAATAGCCGCAGACCGACTGTTTCTTTTGCAGAGCCCAGAAGCGGGACTTGAACTTGAAGGGACGGGCCAGCAGGGCACCAACCGGGCAGACCGAGATACAGGAGCCGCAGAACTCGCAGTTCAAGGGGCCGTCAAACTCGGTGCCAATCTTGGTTTCAATACCACGGCTGATGAAGGTCAGTGCGCCGCGGGAGACAATCTCATCGCAGATACGAACGCATTTGCCGCACAGCACACAGCGATTTTGGTCGCGTTCGATCAGCGGGTTATTATAGTCGATCTGGTGATGAAACTTCTCATCTGCAAGACGGTTTACATTGACCTTGTGGTCATAGGCCAGATTTTGCAGTTCGCAGTCGCCACCTTTGTCACAGACCGGACAGTCCAGCGGGTGGTTGAGCAGTAGCAGTTCCAGTACCAGTTTGCGAGCCTTTTCAACCGGCGGCGTGCTGCTACGCACGATCATACCTTCGGTGACCGGAGTGGTGCAGGCCGGAATCAGACGGCCCTTCATCTGCTCAACCTCTACCAGGCACATCCGACAAGCGCCGAATGGTTTCAGTTTCTTGTCGTGGCACAGGATCGGAATGTTGATACCGGCAGCTTTGGCGGCGTCATAAATGGTTGCGTCTTTTGCAACCTGAACCTGCTTGTCGTCTATCGTCAGAGTGACCATCAAAGACCTCGATTACTGGAGTTTACGCGGGTACCGTGACTACTCAATCGCCATGAAACGACAGGCGTCATAACAGGACTTACACTTGGTGCATTTTTCCTTGTCCAAGTAAGCAACCTGCCCTTTTTCCCAGACAATGGCATCCACCGGGCAGACCTTCTTACAAGCGCCGCACTTGACGCACTTCTCTTCTACTACCTGCCACAGCAACAGCTCTTTACAGCTGTTTGAAGGGCAGCGTTTGTCATTGATGTGGGCCTCGTACTCTGGCCGGAAGTAACGGATGGTGGAAAGCACCGGGTTGGGAGCAGTCTGACCCAGGCCGCACAGTGAGGCCTGCTTGATGGTGGTACCTAAGTCAAGCAGCATCTCGATATCGCCTTCGCGACCATTACCCTCGGTGATACGGATCAGAATGTCCAGCATCGCTTTCAGGCCGATCCGGCAGGGAACGCATTTACCGCAGGATTCCATCCGGGTAAAGGTCAGGAAGAACTTGGAGACATCCACCATGCAGGTGGTTTCGTCCATTACCACCAGACCGCCGGAGCCCATCATGGCACCAGCCTTGATCAGGGAGTCGTAATCAACCGGGGTATCCAGGATCTCGGCCGGGATACAACCGCCGGAAGGACCACCGGCCTGGACAGCCTTGAACTTGCGGTTATTGAGGATACCACCGCAGACGTCATAGATAACCGAGCGGACGGTCATACCGGCCGGCACTTCCACCAGACCGGTGTGCTTGACCTTGCCGGTGACGGCGAAGATCTTGGTGCCCTTGGTGGTGTCGGTACCGATAGCAGCATACCAGTCAGCGCCCTTGTTGATAATGTGGCGGACGTTGGCAAAGGTCTCAACGTTGTTGATGTTTGACGGGTTCTGCCAGAGGCCCTTCACCGCCGGGAACGGCGGACGGGGACGGGGCATGCCACGCTCACCCTCGATGGAGGCCATCAGTGCGGTTTCCTCACCGCAGACGAAGGCGCCAGCACCCTTCTTGATCCGCATGTCATACTCGAAGCCGAGTCCCATGCAGTTCTTACCCAGATACCCCTTCTCGTAGCAGGTGTCGATCGCCTTTTGGAGACGGTCAATGGCCAACGGATACTCGGCGCGGACATAGACATAACCGAATTGTGCGCCGATGGCGTAACCGGCAATCATCATGCCTTCGATGATGCAGTAGGGGTCGCCTTCCAGGATCGAACGGTCCATAAAGGCACCGGGGTCACCCTCGTCGGCGTTACAGATGATGTATTTGTGATGGCCAGGCGAGGCAGCACAGAACGACCATTTCATACCGGTGGGGAAGCCGCCGCCCCCCCGACCGCGTAGGCCTGATTTCTTTACTTCCTCGATCACCTCGGCCGGCTTCATGGATTTGATACATTTTTCGATCGCCTTGAAGCCGTCGGTGGCCAGGTAGGCATCCAAGGACTCGGCATCGATGTGGCCGCAACCGGACATAACGACCCGCTGTTGGGCATCAACGAACTGGTTGTAGTACGGCTTGGCCTTGCGCTTCTCCAGCGGCTCACCCTTGAGGATGTGCTCCTCGACGATCTGGGCGACTTCCTCCGGCTGGACGAAGTCGTAGGTGACGCAGCCCTTATCGTCAACGATATCTACCAACACGTCGTTAGCGCAGAGACCGCGACAACCGGTCTTGACGATATCACAACGCTTGCCAACCGTAGCGGTAATCCCTTTTTCAGCGATGACCCGATTGAACTCGGCCTCAACCTTCTTGGCTCCGGCGGAGATGCCACCCGTACCCTGGCAGATCAATATTTTGATAGCTTCAGCCATGTGTTCTGTCCCCTGACGAACGTCCCCTGGTTAGAGCGGGAGCGAAGAATATTCCTTGATGATCTCATCGACCTTCTGCACGGTCATCTTGCCGTAGGTCTCATCGTTGACCATGGCCAGCGGCGCCATGCCACAGGCACCGAGACAGGCCACCAGCTCGAAGGTAAAGCGCCGATCCGGGGTGGTCTCAGCATGCGTGATCCCGATCCGCTCATGGAAGGTCTCACGTATCCGCTCAGCCCCCAACACGTGGCAGGCTGTCCCCATGCAGACCCGGATAATATACTTACCACGTGGCTTGAGGTGGAACTGGGCATAGAAGGTCAGCACGCCATAAATCTGACTGGGATAGACATTCAGCCGTTCAGCGACCAGATCTACAGCCAGTCTGGGTACATAGCCATATTCATCCTGAATGCCCTGCAGTACTGGCATCAGGTTGCCCGGAATGTCCTTGTATTTTTCGATGACCTGCTCTGCAAGGGCCGGGTCAAAAACCGGCTCTTCCATTTCAGTTTCTTGATTGACAGCAACCGCTTCACTCATCGGCGGCGTCTCCTTTTCCGGTCTCGGATTAGCGGTCGATCTCGCCCAGCACGATATCCAGGGTACCGATGACGGCAACCAGGTCGGCAATCATGCTGCCTTTCGACATCTTCTCAATGGCCTGCAGGTTGACAAATGAAGGCGGACGAATACGCATCCGATAGGGTTTTGAGCTGCCATCACTAACGATGTAGTAGCCCAACTCACCCTTGGGCGCCTCGATGCCGAGATAGGCCTCACCCTCAGGAACCGGATACCCTTCACTGGCGATCTTGAAGTGATGAATCAGGCCTTCAATCGAGTTATAGACTGAATCTTTGGGAGGATAGCAGACCTGCGGAGCATCGGCCAGCACCGGACCTGGCTTGAGCCGATCCAGGGCCTGGTTGATAATCTTGCACGATTCACGCATCTCCACCAGACGGACCTTGTACCGGTCAAAGGTATCGCAGTTCTGGGCGGTGGGGACAACAAACTGGTATTTCTCGTAACCACTATAAGGGATGTCGCGGCGCAGGTCGAAATCAACACCGGAACCGCGCAGCGCTGGACCGGTGATACCGATATCGGTGGCGTCCTCGGCGGAGATAACGCCGTTACCAACCGTCCGCTTCAACCAGATCGGGTTATTGGTCAGCAGCCCCTCATAGGTATCCAGGTAACCAGGCATAGTTGCGACGAAGTCGCGCACCTTTTTCTCAAATTCAGCTGGCACATCCTGGGACAGACCACCGGCACGGAAGTAGTTAGAGGTCATCCGTGCACCGGAGATCAGCTCATAGGTCTCCATAATCACTTCACGCTCGCGGAAGGCATACAGGAAGACCGTCATCGCTCCGATATCAAGGGCATGACAGGCCAGCCAGACCAAGTGTGATTGCAGGCGAGCCATTTCGGCCATGATGATCCTGATGGTTTCAGCCCGCTCCGGGACCTCAATCCCCAGCAGCTTCTCAACGGTCAGGATATAGCCCAGATTGTTGCTCATCGGAGCCAGATAGTCCAGACGGTCGGTCAACGGCAGGGTCTGGTGATAGGTGCGATGTTCGGACAGCTTTTCTACACCACGGTGCAAGAACCCGATATCAGGATCAACTTTGGTGATAGTTTCGCCATCTAACTCGATTACCAGCCTCAGAACACCGTGGGTACTGGGGTGCTGGGGCCCCATGTTAACGGTCATGATCTCTGTGTTCGCCATCGTATCGCCTCGTTACTCGTTAAGTGGTCGCGTCAAAAATCAGGAGAGTCGGCCCTTGTACGGCTCACGGCCGGGCCCCTGCAGCGGGTAATCCTTACGCAGCGGATGACCAACCCAGTCAGGCGTCATCAGGATGCGACGCAGATCGGGGTGCTTGTCAAAGGTGATACCGAACAGGTCGAACACCTCGCGCTCCAGCCAGTTGGCCGAACCAAACACTTGGGTAGCACTCTCAATACGGCAATCGGCCTCACTGACCGGCGCCTTGACCCGCAGACGATCCTTATGGGTCACCGAAGTCAGCTGATAGACCATCATGAAACGATCATCCAGCTTGCCCAGGTAGTCGACCGCCGTCACGTCGGTCAGCATAGCGAAACCGCATTCCTTTTTCAGGAACTCCAGCACCGCGATGATCTCTTCCTTCTTGACCGTGACGATCCAATCACCGCGGTCTTCCTTGACCTCCAGTAGGGAGGCAGCGAACCTGCTCTGCAATTTTTCAACGGCGCGATTTGTGTCTGCCATAGCGTCGAAACCTTTTTTATTCAGAAGTTAGTAAGCCTTTTATAAAAAATCGTGATTAGGCCGCAGTAACCCGCTCACCCAAGCCAAAGGCAGCACCGAACGAGTTACGCTCGTTCATAATCTTCTCCTGCAGCTTGATAATGCCGTACAGCAGCGCCTCGGGACGCGGCGGGCAGCCAGGAACATAGACATCCACCGGCAACGCCTCATCAATGCCCTGCACCACGCTATAGGTATCAAAGACGCCGCCCGAACAGGCACAGGCCCCCATAGCGATCACCCACTTCGGCTCAGGCATCTGCTCATAGACGGTCTGAATGACCGGCAGCATCTTCTTGGTAACCGTACCGGCAATAATGATACAGTCGGCCTGCCGCGGCGATGCACGGAAGATGATACCAAAACGGTCCAGGTCGTGGGAGGAAGCTCCGGTAGCCATCATCTCGATGGCACAACAGGCCAGACCGAAGGTCATCGGCCAGATGGACGACTTCCTGGTCCAGTTGACCAGCTTGTCAAGGGAGGTCACAACAACGTTGTCACCAAGGGGCTGATTTACTCCCATTCCAGTGCTCCTTTTTTCCAGACATAGATGTAACCAACAAACAGAATGACAATAAACAGCCCCATCTCTACCAACCCGAACAGACCCAGCTTCTTGTACAGAATGGCCCAGGGATAGAGAAAGACCGCTTCAATGTCGAACAGAATGAACAGCATGGCGATCAGGTAAAACTTGATCGAGAAACGCTCGCGGGCGGTGCCGATCGGCTCGCAACCACACTCATAGGGTGCTACCTTAACCGGCGTAATCTTCTTTTCGCCAACCAGCGACGAGACAACGACAGAGCCAAGGCCGAAGGCAATCGCCACACCCAACAGGACGATGATAGGCAGATAGGTTCCAAGCATCTATTACAACCTCCCCGGTCAGATAAATCAACATGTTACACGTATACTGTATACAAAACGACCCAAACCTATTTCATTTGACGCCAGATTGTCAAGCACTTTTTCCTACTTTTTTTGGCACGAGCACCTCCCGCCAAACAAAACAAC
>Ga0307363_1000289_pt1 | contig 9079 bp, 9 predicted proteins | sample AAT_RA_Asp2_MT_FD_194613 | JGI IMG/M metagenome (GOLD analysis project Ga0307363, IMG submission 194613) | Metatranscriptome of enriched activated sludge microbial communities from anaerobic digester in WTTP, New Holstein, Wisconsin, United... | ecosystem: Engineered > Bioreactor > Anaerobic >...
CGAGAGTACTGCGGAGAAAAAGACGAAATGGGCAGAGACGGCGTGGGCAAGGATGGTGGCCAAGGTGGTCTTGCCCGATCCGGGCGGCCCCCAGAGGACCAGCGAGGGAATTCGGCCGCTGTCGATCAGCTGGTTGAGGAATTTGCCCTCGCCAACCAGATGGCGCTGGCCGACAAAATCTTCCAGGCGGGTGGGGCGCATCCGCTCGGCGAGCGGACTGTGGGGTAGTTGTGCAAGCATGGCCGAGTATACCTCAGGTGGAAGGAAATGAACAGCGGGACCAACCCGGCAAGGGGCTTCTTTTGGCGCTATTGCTTGCCTTGCCTCCTGGTCGATGGTAACATCGCTTTGAAAAGTATGGAATTCCAGCGAGCCCATCAATGAAAACTCCTGTGGTCCTCCTTGCCGCCGACGATGCGCAGGCCGGGGAGGTAATGGCGATATTGTCGCACATAAAGATGATTCGCTGCCGCGACGTATCGGCGGCAATCCACATCTGTGCCCGCCAAGCAGTTGCCGTGGTGCTGATTGTCGAGGATGCCCTCGCCATGGACGGCTGCCAGGTCTTTGCCGCTCTCAATGCTGCCCAGCCGGGCGTGGCCGGGGTGTTGCTGTCCGCTTCGCTCCGTCCGGAATTGCCGCGGGGCGTGTTGGAGGTGGGCCTTTCCGGATTGGTGGAATGGCCTGGCAATCCGGTGCATCTGACACGGGCCGTCGAGCTGGTTCTGGAACGCCACCGGTTGCAACAGGAAAACATCCGGTTACGCACCCTGATTCCCCTCTACAGCCTCGGCGAGCAATTTCTTGCGGCGACCAGTGAGCAGGAAATCCTCGATGGCTTGGTGACCGCGGTGGAACAGCAGACAGGCGCCAGTCATATTTCGGTAATGCTTTATGACCTCCAGGAAGGGAGTCTTCATATTGCCGCTTCCCGGGGCATGGATCCGGTCCTGGCCCGATCCATCCGGCTCAAGCCCGGGGCCCAGATCGCCGGTTGGGTTTTTCAGCAGGGCAAGTCGGTCATTCTTAACAAGGAGGATCAGCATGCCTCCATCTTTTCGGCGCTGCTCCGCCAGCCAGATATCGTTTCCGCTGTTTCTTTTCCGCTCCGCATTCGCGAACGGGTGATCGGGGTGCTCAACATCAGTCAAAAATTGACCGATGAACGTTTTTCCGAGGCGGATACCGAACTGCTCGGGATCATTTGCAGCCAGGCGGCCAATGCCCTGGAAAATTTGCGGGCACGGCAGCAGTTGGCCGCAACTATCCGCATGCGCACCCTGTTCGAACAGTATGTGGCCCCCGAGGTGGCTGAGCTGCTGCTGAAAGGCGGCAATACCGATTTGATGGCGTTGGGCGAAATCACCGAGGTGACCGTCCTTTTTGCCGATATCCGCAATTTTACCCGTTTGGTCCAGCGCATCGATCTGCGGGAACTCCGCGTGTTCCTCAACGAATTCTTTCAATTTTTCACCGAGGAAGTGTTTCACTGGCAGGGGACGGTCGATAAGTTCATGGGGGATGCGGTCCTGGCGGTGTTCGGCGCACCGATCAAGCTGGAGCGGCCAAACTTGGCGGCAGCGCATGCTGCATGGGCGGTCAGGAGACGGTTTGCGGAGCTGCGGGAGCAATGGATGCGGCGCAGCGCTGAATTTGCCTTGGTGGATTTGGGGATCGCCGTAACCTGCGGCACGATTTTTCTGGGCAATATCGGCTCCACCAAGCGGCTCGATTACACGGTGGTCGGCAATGAGGTCAATATTGCCCAGCGCCTGTCCGCCGAGTCCTCATCGGGCCGGATTTATATCACCGAGGCGGTGCGCCAAGCGATCGCCGATCATTTCGAGCTCAAGGAATTGGGCGAGATGCACCTGCGGGGAGTTGAAAAAGCCATTCCGGTCTTTACGCTTCTTGGCGAAAAAGAACAAACACGATGAGTTCAGCGGCAGTCCCGCTCTCTGCGGCCCGCGAAATAACTGCACAATTCAATCCATTTGTTGCTTCTCTCTGGCCGATTTTTTCGCAACGCTTCCTGAATTTCCCGCATGTGCTGCTTTTCCGGATTCCCCGTGAATTCGACCCCTATCTTAAAGGCGCGTATTTGCTGCTGTCGAAAGAGCGCCATCCAGACCGGTTGGGCAGCAAGGGTGCAATGCTGCAGCTCGGGTGGATGATCGATGGTCAGGTGCAACAACCTCTCATCCGTCTCGCGGGTCGAGTAGAAGAGGTGAAAACGTTCGTGCATGACTTGGCTCATCAGCAGGCACGCGCCATGGATCGACAGGTCGATGATTCTTCCCGAGAACGGGCCGGCAATGACGTGGCCGTCCCGTTTGTGGACGACATGCACTTCAAGAGGGAGGTAATCGACAAGGCGGGGGGATCGGCGCTGCTCAATGTTCATCTAGGCCTGCTCTTTTGTCGTGCGGCTGTTATCGGGATGAAAAAAGACACGTCCCGGTGTATGATGGCATCCTTCAAGGCATAGTAGCACACCTGGAGTGATCCTGAAGATAAAAGTAACCCACCTGCAGGCAGCAGCTTCATTTTCGGCATGCTGCCTGCTTTCTTTTTGATGACCCGTGAAGAGGGGGCAATGAAAGTACGTCATCAAGAGCTGTTGCGCTCCCAATGCTTTGCTGGTGGTCGATGGATAGACAGCGTCGCCGGCAAACGGATAGAGGTGGTTGATCCGGCCAGCGGCCGGGCCATCGGTTCGGTGCCAGCCCTAGACAACAGGGAAACCGCGGCCGTCATCGAGGCCGCCCATCGCGCCTGGCCGGGTTGGCGAGCCTTGACCGCCAAGGATCGGTCGCGGCTGCTGCGGCGATGGTTCGATCTGCTGGTCGAACACCATCGCGACCTGGCGGTGATCATGACCATGGAACAGGGCAAGCCGCTGGCTGAGGCCAGGGAGGAGGTGCTTCACGGCGCCAGTTATGTCGAATGGTACGCGGAAGAGGCCAAGCGGGTGTACGGCGACACCATTCCCATCGGCCAGCAGGGCAAACGGATCGTGGTGCTCAAGGAGCCGGTGGGCGTCTGTGCCGCCATCACCCCCTGGAATTTTCCTTCCTCGATGGTCACCCGCAAGGCAGCGCCCGCCTTGGCCGCCGGCTGTCCGGTGGTGGTCAAGCCGTCGAGCAGCACCCCCTTTTCCGCTCTGGCCCTGGCCCGATTGGCCGAGGAGGCCGGCATGCCGCCCGGGGTGTTCAATGTGGTGACCGGTCCGGCGGCGGTGATCGGCGCCGAGATGACCGCCAACCCCCTGGTCCGCAAGCTCAGCTTCACCGGTTCGACCCAAGTGGGCAAGATCCTCATGCGCGACTGCGCCGCCACGGTCAAGCGGGTTTCTCTGGAATTGGGAGGACATGCCCCGTTCATCGTTTTCGACGACGCTGACCTCGACGAGGCGGTCCGGGGAGCCATGGCTTCGAAATATCGCAACTCCGGGCAAACCTGTGTGTGTGCCAACCGCTTCATTGTTCAGGAAAAGGTGTATGCACGGTTTGCCGCCAAACTGGTCGAGGCCGTCCAGCAGCTCAGGGTGGGCAATGGGTTCGAGGAAGGGGTGCAGCAGGGGCCGCTGATCGATCTGGACGCGGTGCGCAAGGTCGAGGCGCAGATTGACGATGCCGTGGCCAAGGGGGCGCGGATTGCCTGCGGTGGCAAACGGTTGGGAACGGCCGGATTTTTCTTCGAACCCACGGTGCTGCTTGACGCCAGTCCCGAGATGCTGATTGCCAGTGACGAGACCTTCGGTCCGGTGGCGCCGCTCTTTTCCTTCAAAGACGATCAGGAGGCCGTGGCCTTGGCCAACAACACGCCCTACGGACTGGCCGCTTACTTCTACAGTCGCGATATCGGACGAATTTGGCGGACCGCCGAGGCGCTCGAGTACGGCATGGTGGGGATCAATACCGGCCGGACGTCATCGGAGGCGGCGCCGTTCGGCGGCATCAAGGAATCGGGCATCGGACGGGAAGGGTCAAAGTACGGCCTTGAGGAATATCTGGAGCTGAAGTACCTCTGTTTCGGCGGGCTGGGCACATCCGCTTGATGGTCGGCGCGATCAGGAGGCCACGGAATGAGGCTCGAGGTCGCGGCTGTCGACAAAGGCATAGGCGCTGTGCTTGTGGATCGATTCAAAACTCTCCACTCCCACCGAAAACCAGGCGATCTCGGGGTGAGTCATGGCCCGCTGGGCCACCTTGCGGGCTACATCCTCGACGAACATCGGCTGGGCATAGGCCTTTTCCGTCACATATTTTTCATCGGGACGCTTGAGCAGGGCATAGACCTCGGACGAGCCGCACCCTTCCACCATGGCGATCAGATCTTCCAGCCAGATCAGGCCCAGCGGCCGGACGGTGAGGGTGACCTCGGCCCGCTGGTTGTGGGCGCCGGCCTCGCTGATTTCCTTGGAACAGGGGCAAAGGGTGGTGACCGGGACCACCACCGTCAGCTGGGGCTCGCCGCTGGTTTCCGACGAGGCGGTAAAGACACACTGGTACTCCATGAGGCTAACGGTTCCAGTGACCGGAGCGTGTTTGGCGATGAAGTAGGGAAACCGCATTTCCAGCTTGGCCTCCCTGGCCTGGAGCTGTTGGCGCACTTTGCTCAGCAGGGCGGGGAAGATGCCGGCATTCACGTCCGGCAGAAACTCGGCCAATAGTCCGGTCATGAGAGTGACACAGGACGCGAGCCGATCCTGGGGGGTGCGCGCGAGCAGGTCGATGACCGCGACGGTGTGCTGAATGCCGCCCCCCTTTTCAGGGATGCGAACAGGGCAGGTGAAATTGCTGATTCCGACGGATTGTAAAGGCATGGGCAGATCTCAACGAAGGGATAATCGCTCCCACATACCCCATTTTCACCGGATCGGCAACGGTCTCGGTCAGCGCTTCTTTGTTTGATCGTTGCCGATAACTGTGGTATTTTGACCCGATACAGAGACCTTGTGGTGAACATGGACAGTGTGCGCATCGACAAATGGCTGTGGGCCGCCCGCTTTTTCAAGACCCGGTCCTTGGCGGCCAAGGCGGTGAGCGGCGGCCATGTGACCCTCAACGGCAACAAAGCCAAGCCGTCCAGAATGGTGCAAAAGGGTGACATGCTGGTCATTCGCCAGGAATTGCTGGCATTCACGGTGCAGATCATTGCCCTCAGCGAGCAGCGCGGGCCGGCGGCGGCAGCCAGGACCCTGTATGCGGAAACCCAGGACTCCATGGACAGGCGTGAACAACTGGCAGCCGAACGACGGATGGCTCGTCTGCAGGGCAATCCACCCGAGCGGCGGCCGGATAAACATGAACGGCGGAAAATCCGTCAATTTTTGAAAAAAGAGTAAGCCGGTGAAGGAGAAACGATGAAACGAGTGGAACGGGCGCTGATCAGCCTGACCGATAAATCGGGATGTGAGGATTTTGCCGGGGCGCTGGCCGCCATGGGCATCGAGATCCTGTCCACGGGTGGTACGGCCCAGAAGCTGCGCGCAAGCGGCATTGCGGTAACCGATGTGTCTGAATTCACCGGTTTTCCCGAGATGCTCGATGGCCGGGTCAAGACGCTGCATCCCCTGGTTCATGGCGGCATCCTCAACCAGCGCGCCAACGAAGCCCATCAACAACAGTGCCGGCAGCACGGGATCAAGCCGATCGACATCGTGGCGGTCAACCTTTATGCCTTTGCCCAGACCGTGGCCAAGGCCGGCTGTACGTTGGCGGACGCCATCGAACATATCGACATCGGCGGTCCGACCCTGTTGCGGGCCTCGGCCAAGAATTTTCACGATGTCACCGTGATCGTCGATCCGGCCGATTACCCCCAGGTGCTCACTGAGTTGCATGCGTACGGCAACACCACCTTGGCCACCCGGTTTCGCCTGGCCCGCAAGGTGTTTGAGCTGACCGCAAGCTATGACACCGCCATTGCCCAATGGCTGCGCACCGTCGACCCGGCCACCGATCCTTTTTTCGCCGGAGCCGAAGACCATGCGTAAGATGGCGGTGCTCCTCTCCGGTAGCGGCAGGACGCTGGACAATTTCCACGAACGGATTACTGCCGGAACGCTGCGGGCCGAGATTCAGGTGGTGATTTCCAACGTCGCTGGCGCCTTGGGCCTCGCGAAAGCCGAACGCTACGGCTATCCAGCCTTTTATGCCCAGGAGAACGACGAGATCAACCGCATCCTCGCTGGTTACGACGTTGATTTGATCGCCCTGGCCGGCTACCTCAAGCTGTACACTCCGCCCCCTTCCCTGCGGCGCGCGGTGCTCAATATCCACCCGGCGCTCATCCCCTCCTTTTGCGGCGCGGGGTATTATGGGCACCACGTTCATGAGGCGGTCAAGGCCAGGGGATGCACGGTAAGCGGCTGTACCGTCCATTTCGCCAACGAATGCTACGACCAAGGGCCAATCGTGTTGCAGCACTGCGTGGCCCTGGAGGACAGCGACACTCCCGACGATATCGCGGCCCGGGTGTTTGCCGTGGAATGTGAAACCTACCCCGAGGCGATCAATCTGGTGGATGCCAAAGGGGTGGACTATTTTTGGGAGAGGGTGAAGGCATGACCGCACGGACCATTATGATCGGCACGGACATTGAGCGCAGCCTGGATCGGATCAGCCTGGAGATCGTGGAACGCAACCACGGGGTCAACGACCTCTCGATCATCGGCATCCATACCGGCGGCGTCTTTCTCGCCCAACGGATCAAGCAGAAGATCGAAGAGCGGGAGGAGGCGCTGCTACCCTCGGGCAACCTGGACATCACCCTGTACCGGGATGACTGGAGCCTGATCTCGCAGAACCCGATTGTCAGAAAATCGGACATCGGCTTTCTGCTCGAAGATAAAAAGGTCATCCTGGTCGATGACGTCATCTTCACCGGCCGGACCATTCGGGCCGCCATGGATGCGATCATGGACTATGGGCGGCCGCTGTCGATCCAACTGGCTGTGCTGGTGGATCGAGGTGGTCGCGAGTTGCCGATTCAACCCGACTATGTGGGCATGAGCGTCAGCCCAGCCCCCAATGAGCGGGTCGATGTGCTGTTGAGCGAGAAGGACAACCGTGACGCGGTGGTTCTTTCCAAACGTTGAGCCGGCTTTTCCCCGGAGAAGCCCTGACGACAAGCAGAGCTTGGCGAGACGTGTCGAGGCATGACTGAGCACCCGAACACTATTCCCATCCCGCCGGATCTGGAAATCGTCTGCCGCCGCATCCGGGAAAAAGCGGAGAGTTATGAACAGTATAACTTCTCCCAGGGGCGCAACGATTTTCTCAAGGCCTTTTTTGACCTGGCCCAGGAGTACGATTCCCTGGATGATTTTTATCGGATCTGTGTTTCCGTTCCCTTGGCGTTGGTCGGGGTGTCCAGTTCGCTCTATCTCTGTCAGGGCGAGGCAAATGGCCTGCAGCTGGTTTGTTCCAGTGAGCGGGGAGTCCTGCCGCATCCAGAACCGGCGCGACGGCTCATCCGGATGCAGGAGGAGCCCTACGAACTGGATGGCTCCTACATGGTGCCGATTTTTAGCAAGTATCCATCGTATAGTCGTACAGGAAGCGACTGTTCCCGGAAGGACCTGGAACAGGGGCCTCTATGGAATGATTTTCGTGGCCTGTGCGGTGGCGGCCGGACTTTGGGCATGTATGAGGTGCGGCGCCAGGGGGGGCTTTCCGAGACCGATAGGTTCTTCTTTGCCAAATACGCCAACAGAATCGGCTATAATCTCGATAATAGGTTGATTGCTCGACAAAATATCGATCGGCTGAAATTCATCAACACCCTGGTGATTGACATTGAGCACAATATCATTGTGCCCAACATGTATTTCCGCCACCTGTTTAATCAGCTAAAAAAGAAAATCGGCCTGATTGACGAGCTGAAACGGGAGATCGTCGACCGCCAGGGGCCGGAACCGTTGGCCGGGCCTTGCGGCTACTGTTGCGGCAAACTCCAGGCCCTGCAGGAGGACCTGCTCAAGTACTACCAGGAGATTGTCAAGCATCACGCCAACATGAGCCTCTTCATCGAGAGCCTGTTCAGGCGCGAACATTTCGAGCGGGGGCATCTTGTCCTGCATCCCAAGCGCTGCCTGGTGGAAAAGGAAGTGATCATCCCCCAGTTGGAGCACTATGCCAGTCGGTTGAAGGCTGCCAATATCACCGTCGACCGGCCGCAGAACATGCACGAGGAAGAATTTCCGATCTTGGTGGACATCGGCCTGCTGGCGCAGGTCTACGCCAACCTGTTCTCCAATGCGGCCAAATATACCAAGGAAATCATCGATCATGCCGGCAGGCCGCGCAAAGCCATGGCCTATGGCCGCGAAGTGGTCGAGAATTTCATCCGGCCCGGCCAAAAAGGGGTGAAATTCAATGTATTCACCACCGGTCCCACCATGTCGGAAGAACAAGGCAACCAACTGTTCCAGGAAGGGATGCGTGGCGACGACAATCCGGATGTGCCCGGAACCGGCCATGGGCTGTCGTTCATTCGTCTTGTTGTCGAAATGCATGGCGGTCGAGTCGGGTACGAGCCCACGGCCGAAGGCAATAATTTTTTCTTCATCCTCCCCCTGCCTCCTGTCGATTATCCCCTGGCCCTTTGTCCGCCGGGTGAATGACGACGGTCGCGTCTGTTTGATGTTGCTCAACGAGCACGCCGGGGAAAGACCCGATGCAGCCAACGCTGCCCTCCATTTTCGTCCATGACCACAACCGCTTCGCCTGTCGCTGCTCCCCGTCCTTTGGAACTCCTTGCGCCCGCTGGAACCGTGCCGGCCTTTGAGGCTGCCCTTCGCGAAGGGGCCGATGCCGTTTATGTCGGCGCTCCCGGGCTCAATGCCCGTGCCTTGGCCAGGGATTTTACCTTCGGCGAGATCGCGGCCATGACTGAATGCGCCCATGACCAGGGAAAAAAGGTGTATGTGGCCATGAACAGCCTGATGAAGGAGGGGGAGGTGCGGCAGGCCGTGGAAACACTTTCCCGGTTGGCTCGAATCGGTCCGGATGCGCTGATCTTGCAGGATCTGGGCATTTTTCATTTGGTCCGCCGTTTTTTTCCTTCGCTC
>Ga0307363_1000298_pt1 | contig 9001 bp, 9 predicted proteins | sample AAT_RA_Asp2_MT_FD_194613 | JGI IMG/M metagenome (GOLD analysis project Ga0307363, IMG submission 194613) | Metatranscriptome of enriched activated sludge microbial communities from anaerobic digester in WTTP, New Holstein, Wisconsin, United... | ecosystem: Engineered > Bioreactor > Anaerobic >...
CAGCACCACTCCCAGCGGCCTTCCATCGGCCAATTGATCGAGCTGGCCCAACTTTGGTTGATACCCGGCTGCCTCCAGGTAGTCGCAAAGGATGGTCTCACGTCCCTCGTCGGGCCGCACTCCCAGCACCCAGAGCTCTGGTCGCTCCGCTGCGGCCGCCGTACTCATCGCCGCACCGTCATCCGCTTCTGCATCCGGCCACCCATGGCAGCCATCTGATGCTTCTGCAACTGCCCCAACGACTCAAGATGAAACTGGTACCAAGGGTCACCAAAGCTGCGCATCTTCATCTTTTGGCCCGACTTGAGATGCCCCAGATTCTCAACAATGTGGGTATCACCCGGCAGCTTTTTCAGCCCCTTTTCCAGCACCTCAATCGCCTTTGTCGTGTCCTTGCATTCTTCAGCCAGACAGTAGGCATACAGGTTCCAGAGCAACGACTCTTTGCTATTCCACTGCACCGCCTTATCAAAGGTCTGCACCATCTTGTCCCGCTTCTGGCGTTTCAGATAACAAATGGCCAGCATCCCCATGGCAATCCAGTTTTTAAAGAAGGCCTGCTCAAGGTGAGGGAAGGCGTTTGAGAAATCACGTTTGATGTAGTAGGCCATACCGATCTGGGAGTTGATCTGCTGGCTGACATACAGCTGCCAGGGCCCATAACGCAGGGCATCCTTCATCCCACGAACTGCCTTTTCAAAACGCTGCGCTTGCAAATCCTTACCGGCCAGCTCCAGGGCAGCCATCACTTTTTTCATGATGATCCGGGAGACCACAACAAAAGCCAGGGTAAAGACCACCATGCCAACCAGAAACGCCAACCACCAACTCAGCTTGAAACCAAGCAATAGCACCAGAAACGTAGCCGCACCAGCGGCCGTGCACAACAGAATGGAATACATTGGAATACAATCCTCTCGGATGGAAGTGGTGGGCGTCTTACGCCTTGTTCCTGCTATCTGCTGCCTTTCTGGCAACAATCAACCGCTTGCCAGGGGCCAACGCCATTTTACTGCCTTTTAAGTTATTCCATACAGCCAACAATTTGGTGGAAACATTGAAACGACGTGCCAAAGCGGTCAGCGTGTCACCTTTGCGGACCGTATAGTAACGGATGTTAATTTTTGGGGCCTGCCTGCCTTCGTTAGCGAAATCAACCGACTGACGGGCCGGCACGATCAGGGTCCGGCCAGCGACCCGCACCTTGCGCCCTAACCCGTTCAGTTCAGCCAGCTCACCCGTGCTGATGTTAAACCGGCGAGCCACGCTGTGCTGACTGTCCCGGCGACTGGCGGTGTAGCGTGTGTAGAGTGTCTTTTCGCTGAAACGCTCCTGTTCTGGAATCTTTGCATACTCGGCCTCGAAATGGGCCTTGGTGCCCTTGGGAATACGCAGTTCAAAATCAGGATAGTTGGGCGGTGTTGACCAATGGCGCAACGCCGGATTTAAGTCACGGATACTCTGATAGGTAGTACCGGTCAAACGGGCCACTAGTTCCAGATCGGTCCGTCCCGGCAGAGTCACCGTGTCATATTCAATCTGAGGGATGGCAGCGATATCAGAAAAACCGTAGCGTGCAGGACCTTTGGCAACAATGGCTGCAGCCAGCAGCTTCGGCACGTAATCCTTGGTTTCGCGTTTAAGATATGACCCCTTGGACAGTTCCCAAAAATCACTGGTATTGTACTTGTCAATGGCACGAAAGATCTTGTTCTCGCCAGCGTTATAGCCAGCAGCAGCCAAGTACCAATCACCATTGAACATGCCGGACAAGTCTTTAAGGTACATGGCTGCCGCAACAGTGGCCTTGACCGGATCCTTGCGCTCGTCAATCCACTGGTCGATCCGCAGGGAGTAACGCCGACCAGTGGCGGACATGAACTGCCACGGCCCAACCGCATTAGCCACCGAACGAGCGTGCAGGGTAAAACCGCTCTCAATCATGGCTACATAGACCAGATCTTCCGGCAGCCCCTCTTTGCGCATAACCTCTTTCATCATCGGGAGATACCGGGTTGAACGGCTCAGCCAGCGGGCAAAGGAGGCCTTTGAGCGCCCTTGAAACTGATGAATAAAATACTCTACCTGGCTGTTCAGGGTCAGCGGCAGATCAGAGGCAGGCAGATCATCAGGCAGTCGCAATTCAGAGAGATTAACCTGTTCATCCTTCAGCTCATCAAGCGTGAAGAGCGGAGGTAGTCCGGTGGCCGCTGGAACGCCGCCGGCAAGTTCCTCAAGCCCGGCAGACAGAGCACTGTGCTCTGTCCGGCCAGCCGGGGGGGCGTTGATAGCGGTGGTATGTGGCTGGATCAGTTCGCGCAACAGCTTTTGCGCAGGGTCTGCGGCACCCAGGGCAGGCAACGCCCACACCAACAGCATGCCACTGACGAGGAGCAGAGTTTGTTTCACGATGCGCTTAACCTCGCTGATTACATAGCAAAAGATGGCACAGTATAATCGCTTGCCACCTGAATGTCAAACCACATAATATATTGTTTTCACTAAGCAAAAAACAAGCGAGCCCATCAATCTTCGATGGGCTCGCGGTCAACATGTAGCTAGGCCGGCAAAGCTCAGGAAGTGAGCTTGCCCTTTTCCTTCTGAATAGCCTCGCGTCCAGCTTCAATGGCCGAAGCAAGAATAGACTTCTTCTCACGAATTGCCTCTTGCCCCTCTTCAAACGCGGAAACAATCTTGGTTTGGGCGTCCTTAGCGTATTCCTTGATTTTTTCTACGGCATCATCCGCCAGGTCAGCGATCTGCTCCCTGGTTTCTTGACCGCTCTTGGGTGCATACAACAGCGCCAATCCGGCTCCAAGGGCTGCACCAGCCAAAAACGAAACGATCACCGTGCCTGTTGATACTCCGTTGTCATCGTGGGCCATGGGTTACACTCCTTTCAATTTGCGATTGAGATAACGCTCCAGCAGATATTTGCCGGCCACTTTTGCCCCGGTTGCCCAGGCACCGGCCTGGCCGAGCAGGGTCGTGACGACGCCCATCGAACGGTTAATGGTGGATATTTGACTACCAGTCTCCCCAAGGGCCGCCATAAATTTTTTGACGTCGTCGGTATGCTCGGCAACGCCGCCTCCCACCGTCTTCAGTTCTGCCAGCACCTCGTTCAGCTCCTTGATGGTGGGCTTCAGTTCGGTGGACAGCAACTCAGCCAGAGAGGCCACTGATGTGGCTGTCCGCTTGATCGCCACGATGGTGGGGATCAAAACGAGCACCAACACCACGAGGGCAAGGGCGGCGATCAGTGCTGCAAGTGCACCGAGGGTCATTGCAAAACTCCTTTCAGTCTATCGTCAACGTCTGGTCTCAGTATAGCTGATAGCACTGTTTGTGCAAGCGAAGCTTCAGGTTTTTTCAGCTTCCTGTCTCAGCAGTGAGCCTCCACTTACAGCGGTCCGACGACACCGATGAGGTACTGGCCTCAAATCCCGGTTTCGTTCGTAGCACAAAAGGGGAATTGGGCGGCGGCGCCCTGTTCGGCAAGGCAGCCGCTGCGCAGATTGGTATCTTCGGCCATATTTACCAGCCGCTTGGCCCAGGCCAGAGCACAGGCCGGCATGCCGGCGATCCGCTCGGTAAGGGCAGTCACCTCATCCCAAAACCGGTCACCGCTCACTACCCGATCCACCAGACCGATCTGCAATGCCTCGACAGCACTGTAACTGTCGCAGGTCAAAAAGATCTCACGGGCTCGGTTCTTGCCCACCAGTCGAGGCAGTTTCTGGGTGCCGCAAAAACCGGTGATGATCCCCAGACGGGCACCGGGGTGAGCAATCAATGCCTTGTCGCTGGCAATACGGATATCGCAGGCCAGGGCCAGGTCACAACCGCCACCCATGGTGATGCCGTTCAAAGCGCCAACAATCGGCTTTGTGCAGCACTCCATCTGGTCGAACAACGACTGCCCCAACTCGGCGAACTGCAGGCCGTCCAGAGGGTTGAAAGGACGCATCTGGCCGATGTCTGCCCCCACGGCGAAGGATTCGCCGGGCCAACCGGAGAGCAGGATACATCCCACGTCGCCATCCTCCTCCAACTGGGCCAGAGCACGTTTCAGCTCACGAATGGTGGTCACCGACAACTTATTGAAACGGGCTCCGCTATCCAGACGCAGATAGCCGACACGGTTGCAAACCTCAATACGCAATTTCTTGTAGGGCATCAGAATTCGAGTTCCTTATCCATCGCCAGCCTACATCTCAATGCCGGTTCGTGCAGGGATGCCAGCCTTGTAGTAGTGCTTGATCTCTCGCATTTCGGTCACTAGATCGGCCGCTTCCATCACCTGCGGGTGGGCATTGCGGCCGGTTATGACCAATTCCATGGTGGTTGGTCGCAGGGCAATCAGTTCCAGCACCTGCTCCAGATCCACCAGACCAAAACCCAAGGCGCCGTTTAATTCATCCAGCACCACCAGATCATAGCCTCCAGAGACAATGATATCGCGAGCCTGCACCAACGCTGCCTGTGCCGCCGCCCGGTCGGCGCTGATATCGTTGGTGTTGACCCAGCCGGTACGGCCGGTTTGAATGATGGTAAACAGCGGGGCCAGCTTCTCGGCGATCAACTGTTCGCCGTAAGGCCCCCCTCCCTTGATAAACTGGAAAAAACAGACCTTGAGGCCGCGGCCTACAGCTCGCAGGCATAGTCCCAAGGCGGCCGTGGTCTTGCCCTTGCCGTTGCCGGTATAGATCTGGACGCACCCCTGCATACGTGGCATCGCTTAGCTCCCCGTAAACTGGGGCTCCCGCTTCTCCAGAAAGGCCCCCATTCCTTCTTTCTGATCATGGGAGGCAAAGCAGAGTGCAAAGGCATCCCGCTCGAGCAGACAGGCGGTCCTGAGATCAATATCGTATCCTGCGTCCACCACCTCCGCCCCCACTCGCAACGCGAGAGGGGAACGGGCACAGATGCGCTGCAACAGCGTCAACGCCTCTTGTTCCAGACCAGCCACGTCGTAGAGCCGGTTTACCAACCGGACCCGCAAGGCTTCCTCGGCAGTAATCAGATCGCCGCTAAACAACATCTGCTTAGCCATCGAACGTCCCACTAGCCTGGCAAGACGCTGGGTACCGCCAAAGGCAGGCAGACGCCCTTGAGCAATCTCCGGGAACCCGAAGCGAGCCGAATGATCGGCAACAATAAAGGAACTTGCCAAAGCCAACTCCAGCCCCAAGCCGGTGACCTCACCTGACACAGCCGCCACCACCGGCTTGCCAAGCGCCGCAAGGGTGAATAACACCTCCTGACCGTAACCTGCCAGGCGTGCAGCCTCCGGCGGCATCAGCGGGCCATCAGCGGCGACACGGCAGAACTGACCTCCCTGGCCGCAGACCAGCACCCCACGCACGGCGTCTTTGGTGGCAAGGAGCTTAAGCTGCCTATGCAACGTTTCAAGGAAGGTACGGCGGGACAGATCTACATCTCCCGGCAGACGCAGACAGGCAATCGTCCCTTCATATTCGACCCGACAGCTTTTTTCAGACATACAAAAGAAGTCTCCTCTGGGTTTTCAGCGAATTTTTACTATACACACCCGCGACAGGCAGGGTCAAGGACGCTGTGCCGGGCCTTGCCAGCAGCCAGTTTCGAGGTATACTACTCAATGAAGGCACCACACGCTACCGGAGACCGCATGCAGCTCACCAGTTCCATAAAGCGTAGCCGCAGCGCGCATGCAGCTACGGCTCTGGCCAATACGCAGTGGCTAGAGTCTCACATGTCCCCCTACTTCTTCCAGGCCATGGCAGATGAACCGATGGCACTGGTAACACTGGCCAGGGAACTTGATTCCTTGCAACGTAACCGACACCTGATACTGACCGACCGCGAACAGACCCTGATCATGGCCTGCGTGGATCAGCCGGGCACGTTGTATGAAACCCTGCGCCGGATTCCGGTCGAGCAGATATCCTATGCCATGTTTTCGCACTCCAACGTTTCAATGCCCGGCATGGCTGAAGAGCTGGAGGTGCAACGCTTTGAGTTCGACCGCCGTCCCCATGGGACGATTGACCCGCGGCGTAAAGCAGAGGTTGCTCCCAAGCTGCAACGGGCGATCCTAGGAGAACTACGCAAGATCGATCCCTCTTTTGACCGCCCGCGCAGCCTACGGTTACTAAGCCTGCTCTGGCAGAACAATCCGGCCAGCATCACCATGTCGCCACACACACGCACTGCCTGGCTAATCTGGCTGTTCGGCCAGAGTAACGCCCGCGGCGGGCTGTTCCTAGACCTGCGCGAAGTGGAGCGAGAAGGGCAGCAGGAAACACGACTGCTGTTCGCTGTGGGTAATCCTCCCCAGGAGGACTTCCTGCTACAGATCCTTGAGGTGTTCAACCGGCTGGATATTGGCGTCCGCCGTGCCTATTGCCAGACCATCTCCAACGGCACTCACCCCTACTTTCTGGGAACCTTCTACCTACGCCACCGCGCTGATCAGTCACTGGCTGCCGGCTCAGCGCTGGCAAGCAGGATGGAGCAGGAGCTGTGCAATACCCAGATACTGGCCAACGACGGACACAGCTACCGTGAATGGGTCATAACCGGGGTGATGTCAGGGGATGATGCCGCACTGGTGAATGCCTTTGTGGCGTTCTGTCATACCAACCTAGCCCACAGCTCGCCGGACCGCTTCGGCCTGGAAGACGTGCAGAGCGCCTTCCACAGCCACCCGGAGATGGCCTTACAATTGACACGACTATTCAGGCTGCGCTTTGATCCCGATCTGCCCGACCGCCAACAGTACCAGCGGGCCCTTGCAGAAACAACCAGAACGGTGCAGGACTACAACACTGGCCACCGCTGGCTGGATGACATCCGCCGCACCATCTACCGCTGCTGCCTGTTGCTGATCACCCACACGCTCAAGACCAACTTCTTCGTGGTCGAAAAACAGGCATTGGCATTCCGGCTCGATCCGGCCTACCTCCAGGAGCTGGGCAACGCATTCACCGCCGACTTACCGGAACCGCTACCGTTCCGCGTGACCTTTTTCTTCAGCCGTTACGGCCACGGCTACCATGTCGGTTTTTCCGACATCGCCCGCGGCGGCTGGCGTACCGTGATCGCACGCAGCGAGGACGACGTGGTTACCGCCGCCAGCACCCTGCTGCGTGAAGTCTATGTGCTGGCCCACACCCAGCATCTTAAAAACAAAGATATCTACGAAGGAGGTTCCAAGCTGGTGGTCGTGATGGACGCCAGTGACCTAACCACCGACAGCCACGACGTTGAGACGTGCCGGCTCTACAAACTGCAGTACAGCATCGCCAATGCCTTTCTGGACATTTTCATCACCAGTGCTGGCCGGACCAGCAACCCGCGGGTGGTGGACTATTACGGCGACGACGAACCGATCGAACTGGGCCCCGATGAAAACATGCACGACAGCATGATCGAGGCCCTGGCCGAACTTTCACGGCGCCGAGGCTATCTGCTGGGGGTTGGGATCATCTCCAGCAAGCGGTTCGGCATCAACCACAAACAGTACGGGGTGACCTCCACCGGCGTGATGACCTTTGCCGAGGTGGTGATGGCAGCCCAGGGGGTCGATATTCGTCGCGATCCGTTTACCCTCAAGCTGACCGGCGGCCCGGGCGGTGATGTGGCTGGCAACTGCCTGCGACTGATCCTGGAGCATTGCCCACGGGCACGACTGGCACTGATACTTGACGGCACGGCTGCCGCCTACGATCCGGCAGGACTTGACCGCGAAGAGCTGCGACGCATTACCCTGCAGCACAACCTGGACCATTTTGACCCGGCCTGCCTCACCGCTGGAGGTTTCATTCTGTTTCGCAGCGGCCAGCGCAAAGATGGCCTGAAAGAGCTGCACCGCCGGCTCGAACGGCTACCTGACGGCAGCCTGCAAGAACGCTGGATTCCACTGGACGACTTTCACCGGGAGTATGCGGCACTGGTATTTCGAGTGGCAGCAGACCTGTTCATCCCAGCCGGCGGACGGCCTGAAACCATCGACAGCCAGAACTGGCAAGACTTCCTGTTGCCCGATGGCACACCATCGGCACCGGTTATTGTAGAGGGAGCCAACTCCTTCATCACGCCAGCAGCACGATTGGAGCTGCAAAAAGCTGGTTGTATCATCATGCGGGACGCTTCGGCCAACAAATGCGGCGTGATCTCGTCATCCTACGAGATCATTGCCAATCTGCTGCTTTCAGAACAGGAATTCCATGAGGTCAAGGAAAGGTACATTGCTGATGTGCTTTCCATCCTGCAAAAACGGGCCGGAGACGAGGCGCGGCTGATCCTGCGGCGCTGGCAGGAAAACGGTGGCAACCTACCCTATACCGAGCTTTCAGGACAAATCAGCCAGAACATCAACAGCTACTACCGTCGTCTGTTCCAATTTTTCAGCGAGCGGACCCAACTCTGTCTGCAACGCCCCTTCCGGGATGCCCTGTTGCGCCATCTACCGGCATTGCTGCGGGAGGAGCCCCGCTTCAGACGCCGGATCAACCGGTTGCCAAGCAAGTACCAGGCCGCCATCCTAGCGGCCGAGATTGCGGCCTCGCTGGTCTACAGCGGCAACCGCGATGCCGATTTCGAGCAGATGGTGCGCCGCCACCTGCAGCGCATCAACGCCGCCTGACCCGTAGTTTTTGCTTTTACTGCCGCCATAACCTGTGATAGACAGGTACAAGAAACTGCCTGTTCAAAGGAGGCCCGTCATGTCCCGTTCCGCCGATAACGCCGCCACCACCGCCATCCTGGCCTTTGCCTCCGGCGCCCTGCTGGGCGCAGTCGCCGCCCTGCTGCTGGCACCGGCACCCGGTAACGAAACCCGCCGCAAGCTGGCCAATCTGCAGGAAGGCGCCACCGGACGGCTCAAACAGTATGCCCAAGAGGCCCGTTTTAAGATGGGCCCTAAGGGAAAGAGCGAGGATCTGCAGTACGATGGCGGTGACGCCTGGATTTAGGCCTTAACACTCCCCAATAAGGCTGCACGACGACAAAGGCC
>Ga0307363_1000299_pt1 | contig 8997 bp, 5 predicted proteins | sample AAT_RA_Asp2_MT_FD_194613 | JGI IMG/M metagenome (GOLD analysis project Ga0307363, IMG submission 194613) | Metatranscriptome of enriched activated sludge microbial communities from anaerobic digester in WTTP, New Holstein, Wisconsin, United... | ecosystem: Engineered > Bioreactor > Anaerobic >...
AGGCACAGGTCAAGACCGGCCTGCCGGGCGTGGCCTGGGTGCGGCTTGATCAGACCAGGCCATGGCCATCGCAGCTGCAGGTCAGGCTGCCACAATGAACGAGCCTCCCCCCCCAACCCCGGTAGTCAGGCTGACCCAGGTCGGCCTGCGCTACGGCACGACGACCGCCCTGCAGGATATCTCCCTCGATCTGCCGGCGGGCTGTATGGTCGGGTTGATCGGGCCGGATGGCGTCGGCAAGTCCAGCCTGTTCTCGCTGATTGCAGGAGCACGGGCGATCCAGACCGGTCAGATCGAGGTAATGGGAGGCGACATGACCGATCGCCGCCACCGCCGGTCAGTCTGCCCCCGGATTGCCTACATGCCGCAAGGGCTGGGCAGAAACCTCTATCCGACCCTATCGGTCTTTGAAAACGTGGACTTCTTCGCACGCCTATTTGGTCAAAATCAAAAAGAACGGGAGTGCCGCATTGCTGAACTGTTGCAGGCCACCGGCCTGAGCGCCTTTGCCGACCGGCCGGCCGGTAAGCTCTCCGGCGGCATGAAGCAAAAGCTGGGGCTCTGCTGCGCCCTGATCCACGACCCTGACCTGCTGATCCTGGATGAGCCCACCACCGGCGTCGACCCGCTGTCGCGCCGCCAGTTCTGGGAGCTGATCGAGCATATCCGCTCCGCGCAACCCGGTATGAGCGTCTTGATCGCCACTGCCTATATGGAAGAGGCGGCTCGTTTCGACTGGCTGGTGGCCATGAACGCCGGGCAGGTGCTTACAACTGGCACCCCACGGCAGTTGCTTACCCAGACCGGCGCCTCCTCGTTGGAAGAGGCGTTCATCAGCCTGCTGCCACAGGCGCAGCGTGAAGGCTACCAGCCAGTCAGTATCCCGTCTCGGCAGACAGAGACCGACGGCAAGACGGCCATTGAGGCTCATGACCTGACCATGCGCTTCGGCGACTTCACCGCTGTCGACAAGGTCAGCTTTCGCATCGAACAGGGGGAAATATTTGGTTTCCTAGGTTCCAACGGCTGCGGCAAGACCACCACCATGAAGATGCTGACCGGACTGCTACCGGCCAGCGAAGGTGAGGCTTGGCTGTTCGGGCGGCCAGTGGACCCCCACGACCTCGACACGCGCCGCCGGGTCGGCTATATGACCCAGGGGTTTTCGCTCTACAACGAGTTGACCGTGCAGCAGAACCTGGTGCTGCACGCCCGCCTGTTCAGGATGGAGGAAGCCCGGATTCCGGACCGGGTAACGGAGATGGCCCGGCGTTTCGGGCTGGAACAGGTGCTTGACAGCCTGCCCGATGCCCTGCCGCTGGGGGTGCGGCAGCGGCTGTCGTTGGCGGTGGCCATGATTCATGGCCCGGAGATGTTGATCCTGGATGAACCGACCTCGGGGGTGGACCCGGTGGCCCGGGACGCCTTCTGGCAGATCATGGTTGATTTAGCGCGTCAGGACAAGGTGACCATCTTTATTTCAACCCACTTCATGAATGAAGCGGAGCGCTGCGACCGGATCTCCCTGATGCATGCTGGCCGGGTGCTGGTCAGCGATGAACCCGCTGCGCTGGTAACGAAGCGCGGCGTGACCACCCTGGAAGAGGCCTTCATCAGCTATCTGGAAGAGGCTGACCGTGAGCCACAGCAGGCAACACCCCCTCCGGCAACCACCACCGAGCCGCTGCCAACCACGGCTGCGGCCCCATCCTCGCGCTGGCCCGGCTTGTTCAGCCTGCGCCGCATGGTCAGCTACAGCCGCCGTGAGGCGCTGGAACTGCGCCGCGACCCGGTGCGGCTGACCCTGGCGCTGTTGGGCAGCGCACTGCTGATGCTGGTGATGGGCTACGGTATCAACATGGATGTGGAAGACTTGCAGTTTGCGGTGCTGGATCGGGACCGCACACCCATAAGCCGCGACTACGCCCTCAATCTGGCTGGGTCACGCTACTTCAAGGAACAGCCGGAGCTGAGAGACTATGCCGACCTGGACCAGCGGCTGCGGGCCGGCCAGATCAGTCTGGCCATCGAACTGCCACCGGGCTTTGGCCGCGACATCAAACGCGGCAGTCCAGTCAGCGTGGGGGCCTGGATCGACGGCGCCATGCCGACCCGGGCCGAGACGGTTAGTGGCTATGTGCAGGGGATGCACCGTCAGTGGCTGGCCGGCCTGGTGCGTGAGCAGCGGCAGTCCGGCGGCAGTGCCAGCATCGAGACCCGCTTCCGCTACAACCCCGATGTCAGGAGCCTGCCGGCCATGGTGCCGGCCATGATCCCGCTGTTGTTGATGATGATCCCGGCCATGCTGTCGGCGCTGTCGGTGGTGCGGGAAAAGGAACTGGGCTCCATCGTCAACCTCTACGTTACTCCGGTCACACGGCTGGAATTCCTGCTGGGTAAGCAGCTGCCCTATATCCTCCTGGGGATGCTCAACTTCCTGCTGTTGACCGGGCTGGCGGTACTGGTCTTCAAGGTGCCGCTCAAAGGCAGCTTCGGGGCCCTGTCGCTGGCGGCGTTCCTGTATGTGATCGCCGCCACCTCCTTAGGGCTGGTGATATCCAGCTTCATGCGCAGCCAGATCGCCGCCCTGTTCGGCACCACCCTGCTGACCATCCTGCCGGCGGTCCAGTTCTCCGGCATGATCGACCCGGTGTCGTCGTTGGAGGGGGCCGGCGCCCTGATCGGCAAACTCTACCCCACCACCCACTTCCTGACCATCACACGCGGCGCCTTTTCTAAGGCACTAGGTTTTGCCGAACTGCAGTCATCCTTCCTGCCGTTGCTGCTGGCGGTGCCGCTGCTGACCCTGCTGGGCGCGCTGCTGCTGAAGAAACAGGAGCGCTGACCGTGCGGCCGGCCAACATCCTCCATCTGGGTGTCAAGGAACTGCGGGGCCTGCTGCGGGATCCGGTCATGCTGTTCCTGATCATCTACGCCTTCAGTCTGGCCATCTACACCGCCGCCACCGCCATGCCCGAGACCCTCAACAAGGCGCCGATCGCCATCGTGGATGAAGACCGGTCCCAGCTCTCCCAGCGGATCAGCGATGCCTTTTACCCGCCCCACTTCATGCCGCCCTCCCTGATCAGCCTGCGCGAGATGGATGCGCGCATGGACGCCGGCCTGGATACCTTTGCCCTGACCATCCCGGCCTCCTTCCAGCGCAACCTGCTGGCCGGCCGCAACCCCAGCATCCAGCTCAACGTGGACGCCACCCGCATGAGCCAGGCTTTCACCGGCAGCGGCTACATCCAGATCATTGTCGGCAACGAGATCAGTCGCTTTCTGCAGGCCTACGGCGCCGACCCCACGCCGCCGGTTGAACTGGCGCTGCGGGCCCGCTTCAACCCCCAGCTGAACAAGACCTGGTTCGGTGCGGTGATGAAGCTGATCGACAACGTCACCATGCTGTCGATCATCCTGACCGGCGCGGCGCTGCTGCGGGAGCGGGAACACGGCACCGTGGAACACCTGCTGGCCATGCCGGTCACCCCCCTGGAGATCATGACCGCCAAGGTCTGGGCCATGGGGCTGGTGGTGCTGCTGGCCACGGCCGGCTCCCTACTGCTGGTGGTCCAGGGCTGGCTTGCGGTACCGATCGAAGGTTCCCTGCTGCTGTTTCTGCTGGGCTGCACCCTGCACCTGTTCGCCACCACCTCGCTGGGGATCTTCCTCGGCACCCTGGCACGCTCCATGCCGCAGTTCGGACTGCTGCTGATGCTGGTGCTGCTGCCGCTGCAGATCCTGTCCGGCGGCACCACCCCCCGCGAGAGCATGCCCGAGCTGGTCCGCTACCTGATGATGGTGGCCCCCAACACCCACTTTGTGATGCTGGCCCAGGCCGTGCTGTACCGTGGCGCCGGCCTGGCGGTGGTCTGGCCACAACTGGCATCGTTGCTGGTGATCGGCGCCGCCCTGTTCACCTTTTCCCTGGCCCGCTTCCGCAGGACCATCACCAGCATGGCCTGATAAGCATCGTGACCGCTTGTCCTACTCCAAAGATGCGCTATAGTTATGCCTGCCGTCCTGACTGCAGCACACACAAAAACGCAGGACTAGCCAACCAATCAGCAAAGGACGCGGCATGCCGGCACAGCACAGCAAAACATCAGCAATCAGCGGCCCCCACAAAGTTACCACCATCGTCTACAGCGCCCTGCTGCTGGTGGCACTGCTGCACCTGCTCTCCTCACTGCCGTTCTTTTACCAGCTGTCCCTCTCCTACCGGCAGGCCTCTACGGTCTACCGGCTGAACGCGCTCAGTGACGAGTTATATGCCGCGGTCAACCATCTCGGCTTCGAACGAGGCAGGGTGAACGTGGTACTCCAGGATGCCGGCCCCGTGGCACAGACGGAGGCCAACCGCCAGTTCATCGCTGCCCGTCGCAGCGACGCAGAACAGGCGCTGGAGCGTGCCGCGGCCGGCCTGTCCGTAGAGGGGTTCACCAAGGCCGATCGACAGATCATTGCAATTCGCCAGCAGCGCGACATCATCCAACAGTTGCGCAGCCAGGTCGACGCTGCCGTACTGCTGCCTAAAGGACAGCGGCCGCCCCAACTGGCAACGCACTGGTTCAGCGCCATGACCCGCTACATCGAGACGGTCGAAGCGCTGCTGCAGACCATCTCCAATGACATCAGCGATGCCGATGGCCTGATCGCCCGCTATTCGGCGCTCAAGCGGGTCACCCTGGCCCTGCGCAACAGTGCCGGTCCCGAGATCTCACTGTTGGCCGGCACCATCAACTCGAGCAGCCCGCTCAGCCCGGAACAGGCCAAAAAGATCGAACAGCTGTACGAGGTCAACCAGCAGCATTTCAAGACATTGGAACGTCTGAGCCAGCCGCTGGCGTCTGCCGCTATTCCCCAGGCGCTGGCCGACCTGCAACGGGTCTACCGCAACGACTACCTGCCGTACCGGGCTGCCACCCTGCCGGCGGCCCTCGCGGGCGGTCCTTATCCCTACAGCCCTGCTGCATTCCTGCAGCAGGGGGTCAAGGCACTCGACCAGATCGGCACCTTCAACAAGGCCGTGATGCAGGCCACCAAGCAGCATGCCGAGGCGCAGCGCAGCAGGATCAAGCGCCAGATCGCGACCCAGATCGCCAGCAGCCTCGGTTCGTTCCTGGTGGTCATCCTGATCTTCTGGTACTTTCACGCCCGGATCGTCACCCCGCTGTCACAGCTGACCCAAGTCATCCGACGGCTGGCTGCCAAGGATCTGGCGATTGAGATTCCGTCCATCAAAGAGCACAATGAGATCGGCAAACTGGCCACGGCAGTGCATGTCTTCAGAAACATGGCGCTGCAGATTGACCGTGACATGCAGACCATGCAGCAACTGCAGGCCAGGCTGCAGGAAAGCCATGACCTGCTGACCAAGCTGTCCAGCCAAATCCCCGGCATCATCTACCAATTCATGCTCTTTCCCGACGGCAGTTCCTGCTGCCCCTACATGAGCGAGGCGCTCCGCACCCTGGCCGGCCTCGACCCGGACGACCTGAAGACCACTGCTCGTCCCTTCTTCGCCCTGATACACCCTGACGACATCGCTGCCGTACAGGCCGCAATCGAGCAATCTGCTGCAACCCTGGACCGATGGGAAGTCCAGTTTCGCCTGCATCGTCCCGGACTGGGCTACCGCTGGCTGTACGGCTTCTCGCAACCCGAGCGGCTGGCAGACGGCAGCACCCTCTGGCATGGCTTTATCTACGACATCACCAGCCAGCGAGAACTGGCAGAAGAGCTGATGGCGGCACGCACCGCCGCCGACACGGCTAACCGCAGCAAGAGCGAGTTTCTGGCCGCCATGAGCCACGAAATCCGTACCCCGATGAACGGCGTGATCGGTATGTCACAGCTGCTGGGGCTGACGGAGCTGACGCCGGAGCAGCAGCAATATGCGGACCTGATTGAGACCTCGGCCCGGGACCTGCTGGCTATAATCAACGACATCCTTGACCTCTCCAAGATCGAGGCCGGCAAGGTTGAGCTTGAGCAACGCGACTTTTCACTGCAGCGCTGCATTGAGGACACCGTGCTGATGCAAAAGAGCGCAGCCTTTGAAAAAGGGGTCCAGATCATCATCAAACCGGCAGCGGAGCTGCCTGCGCTGGTCAGGGGCGACCAGCTGCGGGTCAAGCAGGTGCTGTTGAACCTGCTCAACAACGCCGTCAAGTTTACCGAACATGGCACCATCACCATCGAGGCGTCGCTGCTGGAACAGCGCGCCGACCAGGCGTTGGTGCGCCTGTCGGTCAGCGATACCGGCTTCGGCATGACGCCGGAAACGTTGGCCATGATCTTCAAACCCTTTACCCAGGCCGACGTCAGTACTACCCGCCGTTTCGGAGGCACCGGTCTGGGGCTGGCCATCTGCCGTCAGCTGGCCGATCTGATGGGCGGACGGATCTGGGCTGAGAGCGAGCCGGGCACGGGCAGCCGTTTCCACCTGGAACTGCCCCTGCTCCTGCCACCGGCCTTCCAGGAAGGCGCAGCTGCTGCTCCTGCTGCTGCAGAAGCGGCAGTTCCGACCCCCTCGCTACGGATTCTGCTTGCCGAAGACCATCGGCTCAACCAGCAGACCACCGCACTGCTGCTGAAGAAGCTGGGGCATCAGATCAGCTGTGCCGACAACGGCCAGCAGGCGCTGCAGCGCTGGCAGCAGGGCGGCCTCGACCTGATCCTGATGGATATTCATATGCCGCTCATGAGCGGCAGTGAGGCGTTGCACGCTATCCGCAGCCAGGAAGCCACGCTTGGCGCTGGCCCGATACCGATCATCGCCCTGACGGCCGATGCGCTGAAAGGGACCAGGGAACGACTGCTGTCCGAAGGTTTTAACGGGTACCTTGCAAAACCGTTCTCGCTGCTTGAACTTCAGGCAGTGCTCAGCATGGCAATCCGTGCCGATTCTCCTGAAAACCTTGCCCCGAACGTTTGATACGGCTGCCCAGCAGATGGTCAGCCCCGTTCGTACCGTATCACCCCTGCAGGTACTGCGGTTTGTTATTCTCCATTTGCGGCAGGCCGGAAGATGCTCTATACTGACGCTCCACAACGGGTTGAGCGCACAGGGGGCTGTATGGCACAGGACACCATCTATCTGATCGGGGCAGGCATTGAGGGCCAGGAGGGCTTCAGCGCCAAGGCGCTGGAGATTATCGCCACGGCCGGCCTGCTGATCGGCCGCCAGCGGCATCTGGACCGCTTTCCCGATTTTAACGGCCAGAAGGTGGTACTCCCGGAACCGCCGCAACTGCTGGAGCTGCTCAAGGCCACCAACAAGCAGGCGGTGGTGCTGGCCTCCGGCGATCCCAACTTCTTCGGCGTGGGACGCTTCCTGCTACGCAACCTGCCCAAGGAGCGGCTGGAGATCTTTGCCAACGTCACCAGCATGCAGTACGCCTTTGCCCGCATCAAGGAACCCTGGGACGACGCCATTTTCCTGTCGGTGCACGGCCGCGGTATGGGACGCGCCATCGACAAGATCGTGGCGGCTGAAAAGGCCTGCGTGCTGACCGACAGCGTCAATACCCCGGCCGCCATCGCCCGTGAGTTGATCGACCGCGGGGCCGAGGGGTACGAGGCCTGGGTCTGTGAAGAGCTGGGACTGCCGGGCGAAAAATTCACCCGCACCACGGTCAAGGGCCTGCTGACCCTGCAGCACGCTGAACTGAACCTCTTGATCTTGATCCGCACCTGGGAACCGAACCTGACCCAGTACCCATTGATCGGCATCGACGACGAGGAGTTCGCCAGCATCAAGAAACTGATCACCCGCCAGGAGGTACGGGCGGTGACCCTGGCCAAGCTGCAGCTGCAGAACGACCTGGTGGTCTGGGATATCGGCGCCGGTTCCGGTTCGGTCTCCATCGAGGCCTCCAACCTGGTGCCCAACGGCAAGCTGTTCGCCATTGAGAAAAACTCGCAGTGCGTGGCCCATCTGCGGGACAACCTGGCCAAGTTCTGCGCCCACAACGTCAAGCTGGTCGAGGCCGAGGCGCCGGAAGGACTGGAAGAGCTGCCGGACCCGGACCGGGTCTTCATCGGCGGCGCCGGCGGCAGCCTGGGCGAGATCGTCGAGCAGGTGGACCGCCGCCTGAAGGCGGGCGGCCTGATCGTGATCAACGCCGTGACCCTGGACACCCTGGGCCGCGCGGTGGAACTGCTGGAGTATCACGGCTACCAGGTGGAGGTGGTCTGCGTCAACGTGGCCCGCACCCGACCTCTGACCGAATACAAGCTGTTCGAGGCACAGAACCCGATCTACGTCATCAGCGGGTCAAAGCCGACCACGGCCTGAGCCATCAGTCATCGCCAACCGACAGACCGCTGCCGCTGCTACAACGTCCATCAGCCCGTATGCCCACCATGTTTCTGACTAAACTGCTGCTTTCCAACCTGATCATCGTGACCTGCGTACTGATAGGACGACGTTGGCCCGGCCTGGGCGGCCTGATCGCCACCATGCCGCTCACCAGCCTGATCGTGCTCTTGTGGCTGTACAGCGACGACCCGAGCCAGACCATGCGGGTCAACGAGTATGTACGGGGGGTGCTGTGGGGGATCGGACCCACCATCGCCTTCTTCGCTGCACTTTTGCTCTGCTTGAAGCGGGGTATGAGCGTGCCGCTGGGGCTCATGATCGGCGCGCTCTGCTGGGCAATCGGTGCCGCCCTGCACCGGCTGCTGCTCACGAACCCGTCATAACCATCCCTACTGTACCGGAGGCCTGTTTGGTATGTCAGATGCCCTGATTAACCGTACCCCCTCAGCCTATGAGTACCCGCTCCTGATCAAGAACCTGCTGTTCTGCCCGGTGGTGGACGCACCTGACCAGGAGATCGTCTACCGCAACCACCGTTTCACCTACCGCGACCTGCGGCAGCGTGTGGCCCAGTTGGCCAATGCCCTGACCCGCTTGGGTATCAAACGGGGCGACACGGTGGCGGTGATGGACTGGGACTCCCACCGCTATCTGGAATGCTTCTTTGC
>Ga0307363_1000300_pt1 | contig 8997 bp, 7 predicted proteins | sample AAT_RA_Asp2_MT_FD_194613 | JGI IMG/M metagenome (GOLD analysis project Ga0307363, IMG submission 194613) | Metatranscriptome of enriched activated sludge microbial communities from anaerobic digester in WTTP, New Holstein, Wisconsin, United... | ecosystem: Engineered > Bioreactor > Anaerobic >...
AGATCAAAGCGGGCACCCTGACCCTCAAGGTATTCCCGCGGGTACGGCATCCCCAGGGAAAGCGACTCACCGGTATCCTTGTACCGATAGCGCGGCTGAAACACCCCGGGATGCGCAAAGACCTGCTTGGGACCACAACTCCTCAACAGCGGCAGGAGTCCGCCGGCATGATCATAGTGGCCGTGGGACAGGGCCACCTGCGACACCCGATGCAGGTTCTTGTTCATCCGCTGGGCGTTGTGCAGCAGGGTCAGGCCCTGGCCGGTGTCAAACAGCAGCGTGCCGTTCTCCCACTCGACCAGGGCGCTGAAACCGTGCTCTCCCAGCGTGCCGGAAACAGGGCCAACGGAATTTTCACAGAGTATGGTGATTCGGTAACGCATCGGCCCCTCCACGCTCGTCACTACTTGCAGGCATCCCTAGGGAACCTGGGCACGCCCATCTTTTCAAGGATCGTAAAGAGCGGGCAGAACTGGGTGAAGCCGGACTGGAACAGGTTCAACCCCACAAAGCCGGTGAACCAGAGCCAGTTTTGGGTGTGAAAGTGGGCCAGCAACAGCGAGATAACGATAAAGGCCCCGGCAACAATCCGTACAATCCGTTCGATATACATAAATCTGTCTCCTTTTAGATACTCTCTTGCACAGGGTCATGCTGACCGATATGGTGACGTTCCTTCCAGCCCTGTACCAGATAGTAGAGGATCGGGATGGTCACCCGTGACAAGGTGGTCGAGGCGATCTCACCGCACATCATGGCAATGGCCAGCCCCTGGAAGATCGGGTCAAACACGATCACAAAACTGCCCACCACCACTGCCGCTGCCGTCAGCAGCATCGGGCGGAAACGAACCGCGCCGGCCTCGATGATCGCCTCATCAAGGGCCATCCCCTCCCGCCGCTTCATCTCCGCAAAATCGATCAGGATGATGGAGTTTCGCACGATGATGCCGGCCAGGGCGATAAAGCCGATCATGGAGGTGGCGGTAAAGAAGGCCCCGAACAGGGCATGGCCCGGCAGGATGCCGATCAACGTCAGCGGGATCGGCGCCATGATCACCAGCGGGGTCGTAAAATCCTTGAACCAGGCCACCACCAGGATATAGATCAGGATCATCACCGCGCCAAAGGCGATCCCCAGGTCGCGGAAGACCTCATAGGTGATGTGCCACTCACCGTCCCACTTCATGCCCATGCTTGCTTCAGACCAGGGCTGGCGGGAGGCCAGGATCTCGATCTTTGAGCCATCCGGCGTCGGCAGGTCGGCAATCTGTTTCTGCATCTTGAGGATCGCATAGACCGGTGCTTCGATCACCCCGGCCACATCACCGATCACATAAACCACATTCTTGAGGTTCTTGCGGTACAGGGTCTTGTTCTCGCTCCCCTCGACCGGTTTGACCAGCTGCGACAACGGGACATTCCCCTTGGGGCCGGGCAGGTAGATGGAGGAGAGCGCTGCCAGCGAACTGCGCTGCGCCTCGGGCAACCGCAGATTGATCGTAACCGGTTCCTTTTCCCTGGGATCATGCAATAATCCCACATCCATGCCACCCAACGCCACCCGCAGCGACTTGGCCACATCCTCCACCGCAATGCCGGACAAGGCCGCCTTTTCGCGGTCAACCGCCAGGGTCAATTTGGCCTGATCAGCCTCGCGGTACCAGTCCACATCGACCACACCGTTGGTTTTGGCAAAGATTCCCTTGATCTTTTCGGCCATTGCGGCGCGGGCCGCATCGGTTGGCCCATAGACCTCAGCCACCAGGGTTGACAAGACCGGCGGTCCCGGCGGGATCTCCGCTACCTTGACCCGCGCGCCGTAGCGATCGGCCACCGCCTTGAGCAAGGGCCTGATCTTTTTGGCGATATCGTGGGATTGGGCCTTGCGGTCGGCCTTATGCATCAGGTTTACCTGGATATCCGCCAGGTTGGGACCTTTGCGCAGAAAGTAATGCCGCACCAGGCCGTTGAAGTTAAATGGCGCACTGGTGCCGACGTAACTCTGGAAATCGGTCACCTCCGGCACCTGGCGCAGGGCATCGCCCATCTCGCGGGTCATACGGGCGGTCTGCTCCAGCGGAGTTCCTTCCGGAGCATCGATGATCACCTGCAACTCGTTTTTGTTGTCAAACGGCAGCATCTTGACCGTCACGGCCTTGAAATAGACCAACGAGCAGGAGGCCAGCAGCAGTACCACCACCATCACCAGAAAACCGTTACGCAGTTTGACGTCGTGGATCAGACGCCCCATCCAGTGCCGGTAAAAGACGGTCAGCTTCGACTCTTCCAGTTCCTCTTCGCTTTCATGGTGCGCCCCCTTCATCAACCGGTAGGCAAAATACGGGGTGACAATAAAGGCAATGAACATCGAGAGCAGCATGGCCATGCTGGCTCCCACCGGGATCGGCCGCATGTAGGGCCCCATCAGGCCGCCCACAAACCCCATCGGCAGGATTGAGGCGATGACCGCAAAGGTCGCCAGTACGGTAGGGTTGCCGATCTCGTCCACCGCTCTGACCGCCGCTTCAAGCGGCTTCATCAAGGTGGTGGTAAAATAGCGATGCACGTTTTCAACCACCACGATGGCGTCATCCACCAGGATACCGATTGAAAAGATCAGGGCGAACAGGGTGATCCGGTTCAGGGTATAGCCGATCAGATAGAAAATCAGCATGGTCAGGGCCAGGGTCACCGGGATGGCGATGGCAGCCACCGCCCCGGCTCGCCACCCCATAAAGAGGGCGATCAGGATCGTAACCGAGATGGCCGCCAGGAACATATGAAACAACAGCTCATTGTTCTTTTCACGTGCTGTTTCACCATAATTGCGGGTCACCGTGACCTGCACCTCGGAGGGGATGACCTTACCCTTCAGGAAGGTAACCTTCTGCAAGAGGTCATCGGCCACCCAGGTGGCGTTGGCCCCCTTACGCTTCGCGATGGAGATGGTCACGGCCGGGTAGTCCTTGGCCTGGCTGCCGCGCAGCCCCTTTTCAGCAGCGCCGGCGCCAAGCCCCATGAAGACATAGTCCTCCGGCTCCTTGACCGTATCCGCCACGTTGGCAACATCGGACAGATAGACCGGTCTGCCGTTATGGACGCCCACCACCAGCTGACGTACCGCCTCTTCACCGCTCAAGAACGCCCCGGTTTCAACCAGCACCTCACGATTGCCGCCGCTGAAGGCGCCGGAGGGCAGCGCCTTGTTGCCCGCCTGCAGGGCGCCTGCCACCTGCAGCGGCGACAGGCCATAACCGGCCAGACGCACGGCATCGAGGGTCACCCGCACCTGCCGGGTCAGGCCGCCCTTGATCTCGGCCTCGGAGACGTTATCGCTCTTTTTCAGTTCATCACAGACTTCTCGCGCCACCTTACGCAGCGTGGCATGATCGTAGCGTTCCGACCACAGGGTCAGAGCCAGGATCGGCACATCGTCAATAGATTTCGCCACCACCAGCGGCTCAGCAGCCCCTGAGGGCAGGATACCGCGGTTGCTCATGACCTTGTTGTACAGCTTGACCAGCGAGTCTTCCATATTCTCGCCAACCTTGTAGCGCACGGTAATGATTCCCATGCCGGGCCGGCTCATGGAGTACAGGTACTCAACCCCGGAAATTTCCCACAACTTGCCCTCAAAAGGCTTGACGACCCGCTCCTGCACCTCCTGCGGGGTTGAGCCGGGCAGCGGCAGATAGACATCCACCATCGGCACCGAGATCTGCGGTTCCTCCTCGCGGGGGGTCATTTTGATGGCAAACAGCCCCAGCAGCAGCGCGGCCGCCACTATCAACGGCGTCAACTTCGAATCAATGAAGGCACGGGCGACCTTCCCCGCAAAACCCAGGTGTTGCATGATGTCCCTCTACTTACCGAAGCCTGCGGTCTGAACCGATGCAAGTACCCCGTTACGGAAGGTCAGGATATGCACCAAACGGTTGGGGCCTTCATTATAGGTCCACTCTTCCACGTTGATCATGATGGTGGCGCCCCTATGGCCGGCCTCGCTCTCCATCCGGCTTGTCTTAAAGCTGGGCGGGTCACATTTCATGGCTACAATGGCAAGATTATCGCCGGTTGAGACAATTGAGCCGTTGGGGCAGCGAAAATCATCGGCCGCCGCTAACGTCGTCAGCCCCAGCAGGCCTGCCAGCATCAAAGCTGTCGTTTTGATCATTGCGCGCCTCCCTGCGTTTGCAGAAGCTGTGCTCCATCCACCGCCTTTTCCATGCCGGCGGTCACAACTCTGTCTCCATCGGACAGCCCGGAGAGCACCTCCACGGTTTCACCCTGTACACGGCCGGTCTTGATCAGACGCATCCTGATGACATTATCACTGCCGACCGCCCAGACCGCGGTCAGGGCGCCACGCTCAAACACCGCAGCCCTGGGAACCCTGATGCCCCGCACACTGCTGCCCAGGGCGATGCTGCCCCGTCCGAACATGCCACTGCGGACCCCCTTGATGTTGACCGGCAGCTTGGCAATATAGGTGCGGCTGCCCGGGTCACTGGCCGGAACGACCTCGCTGATTTTGGTCGTATAGGTCGTGCCGGTCGCGTCGATGGTGGCCTGCACGGCTGTGCCGGCATGCACGGTACGAATATGGGTCTCCGGGATGGAGAGTTCAAGCTGGTAGGAGCCCTCGTCATCAATGGTCATGAGTGGCTGTCCGGGAAACACCGTTGCCCCCAGATCAGCCTGTTTCGTGGTAATGATGCCGGAAATAGGCGCGATGATTTTGGTGTAGTCCGCCATGGTGCTTGCAGCCCTGGCAGTCTCCTGGGTCTGACGCAGACGGGCTTCGGCCCGTGCCACGTTCTGCTGGGCCAGCTCACGTTCAGTCTGGCGCGTATCAAACTCCTGTCGGGTCAGGGCCTGTTCGTCATACAGTTTTTTGTAACGAGCAAAGGTAGCCTCTGCCAGCTTACGACGCGCAACGGCCTCGTCCAGCCCACGCTTGGCCTCATCGATAGCCGCAATGGCGCCGGTTGCGTTGGCGACATTTTCCTGTGACTCAAGCTGTCCCAACAGTTGCCCCTTGTGCACCCGGTCACCTTCACGCACACGCAGGATGCTGACGGTCCCGGCAATACGGGCCGAGACCATGGCACTGGTGCGCGCCTTGACCGTTCCGCTCACATCCAGCACCTCGGGGAGTTCAGCACTTTTAACCGTGGTTACGGTCAGACCGCCCACTGCTTGCGGCTTTACCTGCTCACCATGCTGCGTTGAGGAACAGCCGCTCAGCCCTATCCCTGCTGTCATTACCAGCAGTAGTGCCTTTCGATACCAGCGCTGCATTACTGCACCTCCTTCAGGAAAATCCCGGCACTATGATACAGGCGCCCGGTCGCCAGGGTGAGATTTGCAGTGCTCTCAACCAGGTTGGCACGGGCTTGATTAAGGGCGCTCTGGGCATCCAGCAGCTCGACCATGGTAGCCAGCGCATTCTCAAAGCGCTTGCCCAGCAGCCGCACGGTTTCCTCGGCAGCAGCCACCGCAGCGACGCCGACCGCCCTGCGTTTTTCCGCCTCATCGCGCCGCAACCATGACTCCTGCACCTGATAGCTTACCTCTTTGCGGGTTCGCTCAAGCTGCTCATTGGCAGCAGCCCTGGCTGATCGGGATTGACTATCGGCATGCCAGGTCCTGAAGCCGTCAAAAACGTTCCAGCGTAACGACACACCGGCGGCCCACGCGTCGTGGTCCCTGCTAAACGGTGTGGTATTGTCATTCATCTGCCACGAGCCAAAGGCGCCCACTGTTGGCAAGAAACCCGATCGGGCCTGCAACACCACGGCATCGGCCTGCTCCTTACCCCGCTCGGCTGCCAGCAAGTCCCGTCGCTCCTGCTGGGCCTGCCCGATCAGCCACGGCAACGCTTTGTCCGGCGGTTGCAACTGCACCGTTTCTCCGGCATCAACTTCGTCGCCCGGCTTGCCACCGGTCAGCAGGGCAAGCTGCATGCGTGCCAGCGTCAGGTTGTTGGCTGCCGTTATTTTTTGCTGTTCCATTGCCGCCAGATATGTTGCTGCCCGCAGCTCATCGGATTTCAACCCCAAACCGGCAGCCGAGCGAACCGTTGCCTGACGTTTGCTCTCGCGGGCCTCCTCAACGGCCTTGTCAGCCGCCTGCAGATAGGCCTTGCTCTTTTGTACCTCCAGATAAAGATGAAAAACCTGAAAGGCAATTTCCTGACCAGTGAGTTCAGCTACGGCCTGCTGTTGTTCCGCCGCGCGGCGCATTGCCCGCTGGCCAGCCCAGGCAGCTGGCACCAGCAGCGGTTGTTCCACGGTCACTGCGGTCTTGAAATCGCCGACCGGCGCGGGATTGTTTAATTTCGCCGCATCAAAATCCTGGTTGGTAAAACGCCCCTGGTTCAGCTTCATCATAAAGGTATTGACCGGCAGGTTTGAGCGGGACCAGGTCTCTTCAAGCGTGACACTGGGCAAATAGTGCAACGCCGCTGCGCGTGCGCCTGCCTGGGCGGCTTCGGCCTGAAACTGCGCAGCCCGCACCTGGTTGTTTTGCTGCATGGCCCTGCCGATAGCTTCGCGCAACGTCAAGCGCTCCGGCGCGCCTGCCTGTACACTGCCTGCGATCAGCAGTACCAGCGCTAACGCCTGTGTGACTGTACGATATAGCAACATGCTGTTCACTCCAATTGATATATAAAAATTAATATATATCAAAAATAATAATGTCAAGCATTTCCCGTAACCGAACGTAACAGCCGGTTTTTTCACAAAAAAATGCACCGGTACCGGCTTGAACCCGGATACCGGTGCATATTTGGTTTTTCTCGTACCGCCGATTTTGTTACTTGACGATTACAAATTCATCGCGACGGTTCTTGGCCCAGGCAGCCTCATCATGGCCCTGCACCGCAGGTTTCTCTTTGCCGTAGCTGATCGTGCTGATACGGTCTGCCTTGACCCCCAGGGTTTCCAGATACTTGGCAGCAGACTTGGCACGACGGTCACCCAACGCCAAGTTGTACTCATCGGAGCCGCGCTCGTCACAGTGGCCCTCAATCTTGACCTTGGCATCGGCAATCTTCTTCAGGAGTGCCTCGGCATTCTTCGAGAGGGTATCACGGGCATCCTGACGCAGGTCGGACTTGTCAAAGTCAAAATATACCGTTTCAAGCGCCACGGCCTCCGAGGCCTTGGCAGCAGCGGCCTCTTCCTGCTTCGGCGCTTCCTGCTTCTGCTCAACCACCGGAGCCGGGGTTTCTACCGGCTTGGCGACAGGTTCCTGTTGCTTGACCGTCTGCTCCTGTGCAACCGGTTCATCCTTCTTTACAACCTCTTCCTTGGCGCAACCAGCTGCCATCAGGGCGACGACACCTAGGGCCACGATCATTCCCTTCATCCCATTACGCATTGCTGCCTCCTTAATACAAGCGGTAATAAACGGCTATTTGTGAGCCAGATCAGACTTCTTTGGGCGGATTATACATCCTTGCCGCCATTTTGCAACTGCTACCCTTATATTTTTTCAATTAACGCACCGGGACCCAAACCGGATGCAGATTGGCTCCCTTGGTGCGACTTACCTTGGTCTGTCCCGAACCGTCGGCGCGCATGACGTACAGCGCCTCCTGCCCCCCCCGCTTGGAGCTGAAGACGATCAAACGGCCGTCCGGCGACCAGCGCGGCCGCTCATTGCTCCCTTCAGTGGTAAGCTGCTGCTCGTTGGTGCCGTCGGCGTTGGCGACAAAGATCTGGAAACCTCCGGCCATGCGTGCATAGGCCAGTTTATCCCCCTTGGGCGACCAGGCCGGATTGACGATATACCCACCACTAATGGGAAAACGCTGCACGTTGCCCCCCAGGGCATCCATGGTGAAGATCTGCGGCTTGCCCAGTCGGTCCGAGACAAAGGCGATCCTTTTGCCGTCCGGGGACCAGGCCGGCGAGACATTGGCCGCATGGCTGACGGTCAGGCGGTTCGGCGCGGAGCCATCCCGCGCCACGGTATAGATCTCCGTGTTGCCGTCCTTCGAGAGCGCCAGGGCAATCTTGCTGCCGTCCGGGGACCAGGCCCCGGTAATGTTCAAACCGGGACGATGGGACACCGGCACCTCGACGGTGCTTGAAAGCCCCCGCTTGTACAGATCAGGGTTGCCGCGTTTGTACGAGGTAAAGATGATCTCCCGGCCATCGTGAGAGATATCGGGGGATATGTTGATGGAACGGTTACTGGTCAGCTGACGCGGGTTATAGCCGTCCCAGTCCATCAGAAACAACTCCTTGTTACCTGGCTGGGTCGATACGTACAGGATCTTGGAGGTAAAGGGGCCTTTTTCGCCGGTGAGCGCACGCACCACCTCATCGCTGAAGCTGTGGGCGTACCGGCGCAGGTCGGCGACATTGCCCAAAAAGCGCTTTGAGGTCAGCAGTTTTTTTGCCATCACATCGTAGAGCCTGAATTCTATGGCCAGTTGCTGGCCGCGCACTTCATATTCCCCACGAATCAGGAGATCGTAGCCGCTCGAAAGCCAGGGCACAAAGTCGATCGGCGTCAAGGCCAGACCGTTTGACAGCAGGGCTGCATCACGCCGCTCCGCCATGACCAGTCCCGACATGCTCAGGTCGAAACTGTTCACCTCGGCGGCCTCATTGGCCAACTCTGGCTGTACGGTTGCCCCCAGCGGCTGGGGCGGCACCACTGCCAGCTTTAACTGCCGGTTACCGGCAGCGGTCACTTCAACATAATTTGCTGCCCGGCTGTCGCTCTGGCCCAAAAGCAGCAGACAGAGCACCAGCACGGCGGTCAAGATCCTCATTGTTTTGTAACTCCCTGGGGTCTGAAGACAAACAGCCCCTCATACACGACATGGTTCGGTGGCGGCACAATGGTCTGCTCAGCCATTGCAATGGCGCGTGAAACCGACAGCTCGAAGACGCGGTCGCCACTGCTCTTTTCGACCCGTCGCCTGATTATGCGACCATCACCGTCAATGGTCAGACGCACCAGCACAAACGGGTTC